>MEHZ011375623.1_pt1 | contig 75499 bp, 60 predicted proteins | sample 897221 | NCBI WGS metagenome assembly MEHZ01 (sample SAMN05514161, study PRJNA337945) | marine metagenome | isolation source: marine surface water | place: Arctic Ocean | collected 2007-12-13 | reverse complement strand
CGAAATCGCCCCCCATTGCTACCCCGAGATTGGGGGGTAAAGGGAATCACGCAGGTTTCCTCGCCCAAAGTGACATCGAGCTTCAGCACCGTGGTTCCGGTCAGCGCGAGCACCTTCATTTCCGTCCAACGTCGGCGTTCACGCGCGCAGTTTGCCGCGTCGCTGTGCAACGCGTTGTTCCCTTGTCTATCGGAGGGTCTTCCTAGCATCCCCCAGGTTCTTGAGTAAATCAGGATCATCTTTGCTCCAATACCATACTCCTAGTGCGTCGTAACGCTTCAGCTGATAAGGAATCAGCACCCTGTCGCGATAGTCATCCCAACTAAGAATGGATGGAGCCTCGCTTTTTCCGCCACGCCAGATGCGTTCAGAATAGGATGCAAGACGAGGAAAGGTGCGATCACCGAAATCCTTCATTGTTATGATTTGCTCACTCCAAGTGCAGGCAATCGCACCGAGCGCCAGCTTGGGGGTATCCGCCGTGACGCCAAGCATGTCGCCATAGGGATCCCAGTTGTAAACTTCAGCCGTCGAAATCGGTTTAGCCCAACCGGGGTAGCCTTCCTCCGGCTTGACGTTCGGCATGTCAAAATAGGTCCAATAAGCCGGGGACATAATAAAGGGCTGTCGCCTCTGGTTCAGTTCTTCATCGACCATGGTTGGGAGATTCCTCCACCAATAATTCTTACCGTATCGCCACCAGTGCACCACCGTATCTTTGTCATGGAATCCGTGCATAAAGGCATCGTCCCAAACAATCGGCGTCTTTTTAAGGTCATCCTTAATAAATGTAGTCATTTCTCTGGCTAGGTCGAGCAGCTGGGCATCCGTATAAAGCTTCTCTTTGGCTCCGTGATTCACTTCATCAAAGCCGATGTGGATGAACTCGGGATCAAACAGGTCGTTGATCTCGATCAGCACCTTTTTTGCGAAGTCGCGGGCCAGGGCATCGCCGCGGATCACCTTCGCAGGATCGCGCTGATCTTGGGGATGTTTCAGCTCGGGGTAGGCTCTGATGGCGGCGCCCATATGCCCGGGCATATCAATCTCGGGAATAATGGATATGTGACGGCTGTTGGCATAGGCGCTAATCTCTTTGACCTCTTCCTGGGTTAAAAACTGGGCCGGCGCCTCGGGGTCCGATTTGTTACCGATCGCTCCGACCGTCGTCAGTTTGGGGTAGGCCTTGATCTCAACGCGCCAGCCCTGAACGTCGGTCAGATGGAGATGCAGCGTGTTGAGCTTGTGCATCGCCATGCTGTCGATGATCAGGAGCAGTTCCTCTTTGGTTCTGTAATGACGGGAAATGTCCACGTGCAGGCCGCGGATTTTACCCATCGAGGGTTTGTCTTTGATCGTCAGGGCATCGACGGTCAGCTCCATGCCTTGCACGGGCGTGTCGGAATAGATTCTTGGCGGCAGCAGCTGAAACAACGTCTGCACACCATAAAAGAGGCCGCTTTCGCTTTTTCCGGTGATCGTGATTTTGTCTCCGCTACTCTCGAAGTAATACGCGTCGTCTTCGGGAAATTCGATGATTTCTGGAGCGACCTTAAGAATGATCGCGTTCATCCCTTCGGATTTTTGGACCGCTAGTTTCAATCCGACTGCCGCGGCAATTCGGCTTTGGAGATATTCGGCGGAGACCTCACTCTTTTCGTCCAGATAAACAATCGAGGTGTCACCGGTGATTTCGAATCGATGCTCTTTCTTTGCTTCGATTGAAAGAGGCATAGGAATGATTCCAAAGCTGTTTTTTGAGCTTCTAGGTTCTGCGGCAGCGGTGAAGACCAAGCATAGGCCGACACCCACTAACCCGACAATGGTGTTTAATGAGTATCTATTCATGCTGTCTCGTCTTTCAAACTGATCTGTCGCCGATCACCGTGCTGCGGGTGTTTACGCTTGTGGCAGTGCAACTCCAGATCAGCGGAAGTTTCAGTGAGCTTCATATCGACCCAGCCATGCGCATGGCCTTTCCCGAAATAGTAGCTGACTGCCGGTTGGTTAATGAGATGAAGATGATCCCGTCGATCATGCTGCCACTCATGCGTGTGCCCATAAAAATAGGCCTTGGCGTGCTTTCGTTCGGCAAGCATTCCCAACAGAGATGACCCATCACTCATGCCCGGAATGGGACGCACGCCGCGGTTGGGATACGGGTTAAAGTGACCAAAGATGAGAGCGGGCTTATCAGCCTGGTCCTCGAGTTGTTGGGCGAGCCAGTTCAATTGTTTGTCTCCCAGGACTCCTTTTCTTCCTGAATCCAACAGCACGAGGTTCGCGTGCGGCAGTTCAATCACGCCCGCTTGAACGCCTATGTGCTCCTGCTTCAGGAACGGGAGCAAGTCCCACATGATCTCACGATTATCGTGATTTCCAATTGTTACGTGAACGGTGATGCCCGCGGCCCGAATCGGGTCCACCAGCCGAAGAAACTCTTTGTATTCGGCTTCTGTTCCTCTGCTGAGGGCACAGTCGCCGTTGACGATCAGGTGAGCCGGTCGAGGATTGAGTGCGATTACACTCTTGGCCGCCTGGGCAAGACAATCGGCCATGTTCACCCCCTCATGCTCGGACTGCTTGACGGGCGAACCAGGCCACCTCGTTCCCGGGTAGATTCGATTTGGATCGGCGCTGATGTGGGTATCCGCAAGCAGCGCAACTCGGTTTTGGTCGAACCGAGCACGTTCATGATCAGCGGCAACCAACGCACGAGACGTTATCATTGCAGTGCCGCCAAGAGCAACTGAGCCCTTGATAAATTGACGACGCGTAATCGGGGGAAGAATGATGGGCATCTTAAAATTTCTTGAGCCGAACGGGTGATGGGTTTCGCAACGATGCTGTAGTGCTAATGGTGTTACCCCTAAGATCTAACGCGATGTATCAGGCGCGGCTATTTGCCGTCGTCAACATCCGATTTGTTAGCCTCTAGTTTTCTGATATGGGTTGATTGGGTAGCGTGAACGTCGCGATGACGGCACGGTGGTCAGAGGGATAAGGAGACACGACAATATCCGCGTTCCTTTTGTTTTCGCCAACGACCTCTGCTCCATTTAGTTCTACGCCTTTGCCTTTGAAATAAACAAAATCAATGCGGTCATGGTGAGTCTTGGGATCGTCGGCCTTCATGATAGGCGTCCAGGTGAAACCCGGCTTTTTCATCTCGTCGGGATAGACTGTGCGCCAGACATCGCCAAAACCTGCTTGGGCCATCGCCAGAGAGCCAGGATACGCCACTTTGATTGGGTGGCGACCGGACTTGGCCGCTTCTTCGGTCCAGTCGAGGTGCGAAGGTTCATTAAAATCGCCGACCACAAAAACAGGCGCCTCTTTATCCGGGAGGGAACGTATCTGCGTGAGAAGTGCTGCAATCTCCCCGCCACGCGCCTTTTCTGCAGCGGTAATCGCCTCAGCTTCGGTCTGGATGAAGGGAGTATCCGCGTGTTTGTGCCACGTTGGTTTAATGCCCAAAAGCTGATAGGGCTGATATGGGTTGGATGCTAGGTGCAGGTTGAAGATGTAGGCTTCCTGGCCCGAAGGCAGCATGACCCTGATGCCATCTGTCATCTCCTCGACAATTTCATAACGCGTTAAGATGACCCTATTCCTGGGGTTCTCATGGTGATTCCAGCCCAGCAACTGGGCCAACTCCTCCGCATTAACGCCGCTCGGGGAACGCGTTTCCTGAATGCCGACAATATCGGCCTTTGCTTCCTGAATTACTTTGGCAGTTTGAGCCAACGCTTGCCCCCGGTATGTGCCGCCGCGATAGATATTGTAAGACATGACCTTCACGCTGGACGCGTCGGTTTGGGCGTGCAGAGGAGTTACAAAAACCAGCCCAATTGTGAGCAGTATCCCTATAGCAGTAATCGTGCGAATCGCTTTCTTCATCATGTCGCGTCTTTACTGTGTGTCACTAGTTTCACCTATTCGAGGTTCCGAGGAAACACGATCTGTGCCCAGATAGGTTTATGGTCAGACAAAGGCTTTTCCAGTTCGATGATGCTTCCGTCGGTTACCTTGGCTCCAGCCGAGGTGTTGAATAAGATGTGATCGATAACCCCGAGATTCTTTTGGGGGTCTTGGGCGTTGTAGGTAAACTCCCTGGAAACATCAATTTTCAGATCGTTCCACGTCGGTCCGAATCCTGCCTCCTCGACGGTATTCATGGCGTCGTCGCCAATGTTGTTGTTGAAATCCCCGACGACAATAACCCTCTCAATTGCCTCCTTGGATAGCACCTTTTTCGCAAGGCTATAAGCGTGACCGTCATTTGCGCCCGACTTGCTGATATGCAGAGAGTAAAATGCGAATGGAACTCCATCAATCTGTGTTACAGCTCTGACAACTGATGCTGGATTCCAACCACGGCCAGTGAGTTTATATTCTTCAGTGCCTTCTAGCGGTGTCCTGCTGAGTATCGTTTTGTATTTGTCCTTGTGATTTGCCGAAGATGTTTTGCCGACATAACTGTATTCCATTCCGAGCACCTTGCCGACGCGAGCCGTCCAATCACCATCTGGCGCTTCGCCAAATCCGATGATGTCCAGCTTGTATGGCTTGAACATCTGACCAATCTGTTCTGGGGTCGCGCTTTTGCCGAACTCAACATTGTAGGAAGCAACTCGAACAGCAATGGGGTTATCAGGCTCTGATGCGGCAAGGAAGAACGTCGCTCCGCACAGACATGTAACTACAAGGGATAATAAGTTAAGGGCCCTCATTCTAATTTCCTCTATTTGGCCCCCAACTTCATGTCCCATGGGTTGGAAGCTCTAGGCTCATATAGAAGGTAGGCATCCTTATCGGGTAGGGAGTCGACGACAGCCTGAAACTTCTGCAGGGCCTCTTGGTGCACTGCGAGGTCGCTATCAAGCAGGTTTGTTTTCTCCCACGGATCCTGGGGGAGATCGTGCAGGCGAATGATCTTCTTTTCTCGGGATACCCAGACCTTATACCGCTTATCGCGGATGACGCGCTTCTCAAAATCCGTCGCCCCCCTCACCCCGTTCTCAGTCAGCTGAGCGACTCCGTTCCCGAGTGCCATGATCCACTTACGCTCGGTGTCCTTCTCTTGGCCCAGAATCAAAGGGGCAATAGAAGTCCCGTCGATGATGAGATCCTCAGGCATGTCGCCCCCTCCGAGTTCTACAAAGGTGGGTAGCATGTCTGAAAGATCGGTGAGGGCTTCGGTTTCGACGCCGACCGGGACAATCCCCGGGCAGTTCACGATAAACGGCCCGCAAACGTCGAGTTCCTCTGCTGTTCCCTTTGCGCCCTTCACCTGGAGCCCGTTCAGCGTGCCCGTGACGCCGGGGACCGTGCCGTTATCCGTGGTGAAGATCACGATGGTGCGCTCGCGTATCCCCAGTTCGTCAAGGGTGTTGACGAGCTTGCCGACCAGTTTGTCTATGTAGCGCACCATGGCCTTGTGCTTATCGATGTGGATCTTTGCGTGGGGCTCATCCGGGGTGGAAACCTGCGGAGGATGCACGAGTGCCATCGGGTAGTAGAGGCACATGGGCTCATCTTTGTGCTCACGCATGAAGTTGATCAGGTGGTCGGTATAAATGTCGGGGCCAAACTTGCCGGCATAGGTCCGGCTTCCATCAGTCGGCGTGTTAATGTAAGCGTCCTGATAGCGTTCACCACTCACCTCGTTGCCCGTCTCGAAGCCCGTCCAAATGGCCCAGTCATCGAACCCGTGCTTCTTCATGGCCAGCGGTTCGACCCGAAAGTCATTGATCTGCCACTTTCCTGCCGCGCACGTAGCGTAGCCCAGGTCTTTCATCAGGCGAGCAAAGGTGGTATTTTTCCTCTTTTTCCAGTCAAAATAGGCCACTCCCCAGCGCGGAACGTCCCAGTGATTCACGAAGCCGTTACGCCAAGGATATTTGCCCGTCAAGAGAGTCGCACGCGAAGGGGAGCATGACGGCATCGAGTAAGCGTTGTGAAACTTCATTCCCCCCATAGCGAGTGCATCGATGTTCGGGGTCGTGATGTCCTCTGCACCGTAACAGCTGATCCAGTCCTTGCCCAAATCATCCACCATGATGAGCAGGATATTGGGTTTGATGCTGGATTTCTCAACGGCCATGATCGGCGCGACGTCGGTAAAATATGACGTTAGTAACGCATCGCCCGAAAGCGCAGCGCTGGGAAACGGCTCATCCGCCGCCGGAGCCACGCCCGAGACTCCGAAGAAAGCGATCGAAGTAAAAACGAACCGCCAACGATTCAGTTTTCTCATGGGGGTCGGCAGGTAGTTGGAGGCTCTCATCTGGGGTGGGACTTCACTTAATTCTACTCAATTTCGTCAACAAGGAGGTCCATAGTATACTCAATTGTAAGCTTTTGTATCTCCCGTAAAGAGGGGATAGTAACACCGCCCGCTGACCGCCAGTTGGTCAGTAATTCGCGCTTGGTTTCCAGCCCAGTTGGGTAAACACCTCCGCCTTTTCGGCCCAGGACGCGTTGCGATCAAAATAGGTCCCGTAGGGCTGGTAGCCGTGATGCGAAACCGCCTGAGTTTGCCAACGATCGAGGTGCTGGTCGTAGATCTGGCGCATCGCTTTGAGATCTGCTCGAGATTCTACCTGCGTGGTTTGATTCGTCAGTTCGAACGGATCGTCGGCGAGATTGTAGAGTTCCTCAGTCTCCTCGAAGCCTTTGGCGGCATAACCCCAGTAGAGGTATTTCATATCCTTGGTGACCACGCCCATCGCCTGAGTTGGCTTGCTGCCCCAGACATTGATCAAGGCGATCGATTCGTGAATTGCCGCGGTGGGGTCCTCGTAAACCCGCATCAAATCCCCGCCATCCATGTCGCGTGGAACTGGAAGTCCTGCGAGCGTGAGAATCGTGGGCGCGATATCGATATTGGCCGCAAGCGCGTCACGGCGAAGGGCCTGCCCGGAATTTGCACTGCGGGGATCGTAAATGATCATCGGCACGCAGGTAGCTTCTTCGTAAGGCAAGACCTTGGAACCGTAGCCGTGGGAGCCGTTTAAGAATCCGTTATCGGAGGTAAAGATGACGACCGTGTTGTCGTCCACTCCCGCTTCAACCAGCGCATCGCGGATCATGCCAACCGCCACATCAATGGCATAGATCTGCTGGTTGTAGGTCGCCATGACCCGATCATATTCGTCGGAGTAGTGCCAATCGTGGAACCGCTTATACTGACGGCCTTGACGACTCTGCTCTGAGAAATGTTCCCCATTTTCGCGGCCGTAGTTTTCCGATTTCTCAAATGTCTTTCCCGCATAGACGTCATCATAAATGGGATCTGGTGTCGTGGGGTGATGGGGAGCTTTGAAGCTAATCGAGAGACAGAACGGAGCATCGTCCTTGGCGGCATCCTTAATGAAGTCCCGCCCAAACGCGCCGTAGGAACGCGTCGAATGCGGGTAGTCTTTGGCATACGCCGCCATCGATTTGTTCTTGGCCGTTGCGTAAGAGGTTTGGCCCGGTCCCCCGCCCCAGCGGTCGAAATCATCCTCCGGCATGCCCAGCTTCGTTCCACCCGGAGCATCGCGAAGCTCAAACCCGAATTTCCCGGCGAACGCCGTGGCGTAACCCGCTTCCCGCAACAGGACCGGATACGACTGCTGCCAGATACTCGTCAGCATGTCGCCATGGTCGAAGTTGCAGCCGGTTTTGTATTCGTATTTTCCCGTCATCGACGTCGCCCGCGAGGCCATGCAAATGGCGGTCGTCGTGTAATAGCGGTCGAATGATACCCCATCGCCGGCGAGCCGATCAATCTGCGGTGTCTGGACATCCGGGTTGCCGTAGGATCCGACTGAACTCGAGCTTTGGTCGTCGGTCAGGAGGAAGATGATATTGGGCCGTTCCTTGGCGATGGCGCATACGGGCAACAACAAAGCACCGAGGACGATGGTGGAGAGAATTCTTTTCATGTATTTGGGGCGTTCTGCTAAAATCTGACCGAAAGGACGGTCAACAAAATGGGTAGCGTTTCATTCAACACCTATAGCATTAGTTTCACCACCGTAATGTGTCTGGTCTGAGCCGAGGCGGTAAGTGAGAGCGTCAGGTCAGTTCCCTGTTGGGGGAATTTGGCCTTTTTGCCCGTAGCCAGATAGGCGGCGGAATCCGATAATCCACTGAGCGTGACTTTGCCAGACTTGGGCCATTCAAAAATATACAGGTAGAGGGCCTTGCCGTCCTTGCTGGCGGAAATGTCACCCCACCCCATGTCATCGGCCAAAAAGACGACGATGTTCGGCCGGTCTGCGTTTGGCTCCGTCGCGTTCGCCGGCGCCGTCACCGCGATCAACACCCCCGCGAATAGAGTGAGTGATCCTCTCGTAATACGTTGGGGGAGTGATGTCATCGGTTGCTATGGGGGAAATCAGGAATCCTTTCGTGAGAGGAAGAAGCGCGTTGCCTGGGGGAAGCCGCAAGCGGCCGACATCAGGACTACTGAAGACCACTCTGATCGGATTTTTTCCATTCCAACCCGGAATCGATACTCTGCCTATCCCCTAATAATGGGGTAATAATAATTGAGCCTCACTCAGAGATGAACGCATCCAATGGAGATCCAAAAACACTTATCGTCGACGGTCCGGCCGAGCGCTTTTGCGAGACCGATGAAGAGGATTCGGGGCAGGACGCTGACTCGGTCAGGAAAGACCAAAGGCCTTGGATAATTCGTCGATGGCGTCATCTCCCATTTCAACGAGGCCTCCGAGGCTCTCGGCATCGATCAGAGAGGAGGCGGTAAACTCCGCTACTTCGAGACGGTCATAGGCTTCCAGCAATCCACTGCCGAGGGAAAGGACCGCTTCGTTCTCGATCATCAAAACCGGGCTGGCCCGACCAATCGTTTGAGAGACCCGGTCTTCGTCGGTATACTGAGACCCAAACGGCAAACGGGGCACATCTCGCAGCAGCAGATAGCTTTCCGGGATGGTTCTCGTGGCGAAGGGTTTGTCCACCAGACAGAACGCGGTGCTACACACCGGCTGGGCCGTCATGATGGCACCCACCCACGGATGGTCCCGGTAGATCGTTTCGTGCATCTTAACGGAGCGGCTGGGCAACTTACCGCGCTCCCGTTGACCGTTGGCGATGAGCACCATGTCTTCCGGTTCCATCAGGTTGCGATCCACTCCGGTGGGAGAAATTAGAAACTGTTGATCATCGAGCCGGGTGGAAACGACGCCCTCGGCGCTGGAGACCAGCTGATGATGATAGGCGCGCTTAATGATGTCGCTCATGTGACGACGGCGGGCCTTCTCGGAGCTGGAAATCGGTCCCCGGTCAAACTCAGGCAGCAGGTGCTTGTCCTGCTTGCGCAACTCTACTTGAGCCGGCGTCAGCTCGCGGATGCCACCGAGGCGTTGGGCGTTGATCGCGAGTTGACCGCAAAATTCGAGCGTTTCGAAACGACTGAAGGCTTCCAGCAAATCGCCCCCACCGCACACCACGCCATGGTTCTCGAGGATCACGGAATCATTTCCCTCACGGTAGGAGTCGGCAATATTGCGGCCCAACTGTTCACTGCCGGGCAAGGCATAGGGGGCGAAACCCACATTACGGCAGACATCGTAGGCCTGCGGGATCGCCTTCACCGGCGGCACCTGGCGCACGATGCTGAACGACACCAACGCGTTGGGATGCGCATGCACGATGGCTTTCAAATCGGGCCGGGCCTCGTAAATCGCTTGGTGAAAAGGAAACTCCGACGAGGGTTTGTTACGGCCCTCAATTGTTCCGTCCGGATGGACCCGCACGATATCCTCCCACGTAAGCGAACCCTTATCGACGCCCGCTGGTGTGATCCAGATGGTGCCGTCATCATCAAGAATGGAAATATTGCCCCCCGAGGTGGTGGTCATGCCCCGCGAGTAGATGCGGTCCATGATATTCAGGATCTGTTCCCGGGGATGGAGGTATTCGAATTTTTTCACGTTATAGAAGGGATGAATCTAAAAGCTATTTGGGTGGCCGAGGTGGGAGTTCGATCACCTTGACCTGCTGGTGGCGCACCAACCGCAGTTGCAGCGGAGCATCGTGAGCCTGAGGCAACGAATCAAAAAACTGGATCAAATTCGACACAACTCTCCCATTGACTCCTTGAATCAAATCCCCCGCGAATAATTCCATCTGGGAGGCAACCGAGCCCGCCGGCACATCCATCACCGCGATGCCACCCGCCTCCTTCGCCACGCCGTAAGCGGAGAATTCCTCCCCACCAAACCATGCAAGCGGGCCCCCTGCCAATACACGTCCTCCGGCCCATCCCCAGCAGCGCAGAGCACGTTGAGTTCCGGAATGACCGGGGTGCGGGCAATGCGCCGCAAGGAGGGTTTTTTCACGCCGAACTGATCCATGGAGGAATTGGTAAATCCGAGGGCGGTTGCCGGGGAACTTGGTTGAATCCGGAAGTCGCCGTTGGCCGGATCTACAAGCGACAGCTCAGCCACGACGGAGTGCTCATCCCAACCCAATCCTTCCGGCGATTCCTTGATGCCGGGATCCCGGGAGTGAAACACGTTGGTGTCGATCTGCTTGCCGGGGAAATTCACCCGGATATTCTGATGCGGCGTCATGAGAATGTTACCGAATACTTCGTCGCCACTGTGGTTATACCAAACGTGGGGATGCAGCCCATTGTTCACCACGATGTTGTTCCAGGCGCGCCGGCCGAATCCCTCGCGAAACTTCAGTCCGCCCCGCAACAACAGGTTGTTGTAGATGGCATAGTTGCTGGAGCCGTCATCCAGATCAATATCCCAGCCATGATCACAGCGCCACCGACTGTCGCGAATGATCGTCGTGTGCATCGCATCCAGAAACGGCAGGCTCGGATCGGCATCCACCTCTCGGGATGTTATCGAACGATCACTGTGCCAGAATCGATCCCGGCCCCAGGAATTGAAGGAGCCGTGGTCGTGCGTTTCGAGCACGGTATCAAACACGTCGCATCGTTCGATCAGATGACCGCCCCAGCACCCGTCGCCGATGTTGATGCCCGCCCGGGCACAATCGTAAACCGAGGTATCCCGCACGGTGATGCCCATCGACATGGAAATCTGCACGCCCGCTGGTTGGCGCTCGACCCGACCGATACCGTGAATCAGGCAATCGGCCACGATGCCCTGGGCCGGGTAGTTGTTGGTTTTGGGGCCCGGAGTGCGATCGATGGTGGCGAGGTCATTCTTCTCGTGGTATTCGAAGAGCGGATTCCTCACGGCACCCGGATCACCGAAAAAACACACCCCACTGCCGCCCACGTCGTGAATGTGACAACCGCGAATCAAGGTCCGGCGATTGTAGTTACTCACGAAGACCTAGGATCCACAGAGGACGAAAAAAGGTGGCAGGCGCGGACGACACGGAGGTCGTCCCTCCCATGTCGTTGCTGAGGGAGGGACCAGCTCTGTCTGGTCCGCGCTGGGACGGTATGCCCGATCCACCCGGGGCGTTTTACGGCCTCCCCAAATTATCCTTAGGGGGCGCGCCAATCGATACGCGCCTCCTTGGTCTCGAGGTTAACCCAGATTTTGGCGTGGGCGAACTCGCGGGTGGCGGTCATCCCATCCCAAATCGCATCGGTTTTGGGTGGCCCCAGCGGACGCTCCAACTCCGGATAGGAGTCCAACATCCCGTGTATATTCGTGTAGCCCCACGAATAACAAAAATACGATCCTGGCTGGACCGCGACGAGGTAGCAGGCCAAGGGAAAGGTGATCTTCTCCCGAGCCAAGGCGAGTAGCTCCGCGTGAGGGCGGGCCATCATCTCTTTCTCCAACCACGTGAATCCCGGCCAGCCTTTGAGCACGACAAACTTCCCCTTGCGCGTCGCGATCGCAATCGAATCGAGGTCCGCTTTGAGATCCTCGGGGTCGGTCGTATTGATCGCATCAAAGTGCTCGATCATCACACCATCGATTCCCTCCCAATCCAAAATCTCCTGGTAGGCACCGGCCCGTATCCCATTGACCAATACAATTCGGTCCGGGCCTATCTTTCGTTTTGTCAGCGCGATCATCTCCCGCAAACCAGCAATCACGGCTTGAGCTTTTTCCGCCCCCACAATCGTGACCAATGACGGCGACAAAGCCTGCGGTATCGCATCAATAAATACGCCATCGACCGGGCCCCGCTGCAGCGCCGCCACCACCACATCTGACCACCATTCCCGAAACTCTGCATTGGAGGGATCGGGACGCACCACGTCGCGAGTCTTGGTGACGACGTTTCCCTCGAGGTCCCGGAGCGTCCATTCCGGGCGGTAGGACTCGAAAGACTCATAACCACCCCAGTTGATAAAACCATTGAGGTAGAAAAGCACATTCGCCTCGGAGTTGAGGGCCTTTATACGCCGAGCGGTATCGGCAATGCCTGCTTCGGTGCTGCCATGGGTGGAGGCGCCGTGGCCTTTCTCCAGCGCGATGAATCCACTATGACTCGCCAGGAAAGCTATCTCCGCATCGGTGAGGTCAGCGTCGCGTTTGGCGAAATGAATATTGAGCGGGACCCGGTCCCAACTAAAGCCCGTGAGCGTCACATCCGGGCCAGCCGAGGGGTCCTGAGCCGAGGCGGCAGGCGCCAGCGCCAGCAGTGCGAGGATGTATGACCAGCGGCGAATAATCGGGGCATCTACCATATCGGGACAAAGAGTATAACTGAGCGTTAATTCACGCGCTTGATCCGGAGATCGGACAGGCTGGCTTTGGTGCGATCACCATCCACGAGTGTGACGGTCAGCGTATACTTACCCGCCTTAGCAAAGGACATCAGCCCCATGTCGTAGGTGTGGTAAACGTGCGATGCGTTCTGGTTGTTTTGCACGTAGCCGCCATGGCTGGAATCGATCCGCCAGGTCGGCCGCCCCTCACCCGCGTAAGTGATATCCAACTCGTAATCGCCAGGCTGCGCGACGGAGATTTCCCAAACTGCTTCTCCGGATTGGGACCATGCGCTGACCTGATTGATGTGCTTCCATTCGCCAAATTTTTCCATCCAACGAATCTCCGTTTGTTCGGCGCCTTCAACTTGGGCAAAATCCGCCAACAAAGTCTTCGAAATATTCGGATAGATCCCGAGAGTCTGATCGACCACCGGAGCGCCCGCGAGCGTCACCTTGATCACACTGGCCGGGTGGTCAGCTGGAGTCGGCGGCACTTGAAACTCGGTCCAAGATCCGTGCTTCACCCACGTGATCGGTTGTTCGCCATCAGCAGCGAGAATCGCCGCGGATTTAATCTTGGTTTTGAGACCCGGGAGAAACAGGCGACCATCCTGAGGCCAATCATAAACCACGAGATTCAACGTCTCACCTTGAGTCGTGACATCACCCCAAGGCAGCTCATGCCCCCATGGCGATGAACCCGCCGCGTAGACCACTTGAGGATACCGCTTTATCCACTCGCCGGATCGGCGGAGGAATTTAGCTGCCTGGGCAGGCACCCGTCCGGTGCCGTCGGGGCCGATGTTTAACAAATACGTGCCACCACGAGCGACGGTCGAAACGACGCGCTCGAGAATTTCTCCGGTGCCTTTCCAGTTTCGGTCATACCAGGCATAGGACCAAGAATCGTTGGTCGTATCGCAGGTTTCCCAAAGTCCATCCATGTTGCGGGGTGGCACCTGCATGTCGCCGTTGCTGATATAGTCGCCCAACCCGTGACCTACCCGACTGCAAAGCATCGCATTGGGCTGCACCTCTCGCACATAGGCCGCCAACTCTTCGACAAAGTGCTTCGGCATGCCCCCCGGCGTGTCGAACCAAATATAGTCGAGTTCTCCGTAGTTCGAGCAAATCTCCTTCACCTGCGGGAAACACTTCTCGCGGAAGTATTGTTCAAAGCTCGCTTCCGAACCGTCCGCATTGGTCTTCGGCCCACCATTTCCACCCGGAGAGGTCCAGTCCTGGTTGTGCGAGTAATAAAAACCGAAACCCAGATCCGCTTCTTCACAAGCATCCGCCAACTCTTTCATCGGATCGCGGCCAAACGGCGTGGCGTCCACGATGTTAAACGGATGGGCGGAATCAAACATCGCAAATCCTTCATGATGCTTAGAAGTGATGATAATCCACTTCATACCCGCGTCTTTGGCCAGTTGGACGATCGCCTTTGCATCGAAGTCCACCGGATTGAACTCCTTTGCCGTGGTTTCGTATTCCTCCGGAGGAATGCCCGCCACCCGTGGATTCATAATCCACTCACTGATGCCATAGTAGGTCTTCCCTTTCCACTCGCCAGCCAGTTTGGAATACAGGCCCCAATGAATAAACATGCCATAGTTCCCGTCGCGGAAAAGGGCCGCCCGCTCCGATAGCTCCACATCCGACTGGCTGGCGGCTTCGCCCCACATTTTGTCCATGGACTGCCCTGACTTAGGTGCGGCGGTCTCGGCCCCTAACATGGAGGCCAGAACGGACGCCAAAATTAAAAGAAAAACGGGAGAGAAAAATCTTAGTTTCATGATTTTTGAACAAATGGTCCGATCAACCGATCGGAGAGATTAACGCTGCTGAAAATCGGCTAATAACGCTGTAAAAGCCTAGGGAAGCAGGGGGAGGGACTAAAGAAAGTCGGAAAGTTAAAGGACAGAATACCAGATGTATCAGATCTTTGTTACTACCTATTCAGGGGATGCCGTTTAGTATTCAGGGATGCCCCTAAGAACCTTTGTTCGGATACCTCCATGCTCCATTCGAAATAGCACCGGTGACCTGCCTGCTCCAAGGTTAGGCTGGAATAGGATTATTTCCCAAAAACCTCGCCAATCTATCCGTCTACCGATGCATACTTAAACTGCGATCTATTCCCCTCAGCCGACTCGCCCCCTTTCATCCCATGTCTCGGCTGGAGCATGATCAAATTGCCCTTATGCGCTGGAAAAAATCCATCCATCAAATCACCCCGTGCTTGATTGCTGGAGTCATGACCTGCTCATCTTGGGCGGACGAATCGGAGCCTCCGCTGCTCTCCCTTTCCACGGGCGATCTCGAGGCGCGCCTGCTCGCCATCGACACTGAACTCGACGAGCTGGCGCACTACAGTCTGCGCAGCGGCATGGGCACCATCGGCTACCGCTCCACCATTGGCGATGCCTCCGTCGATCGTTTGGAGTGGGTGGAAGTCGATCTGGGCAGCGAATACTCCATCGACGAGGTGGTGATGGTTCCCTGCATTCAGCGGGATACCGAAATAGGATTCCAGGCCGACGCATTTCCCGTCGCATTTCGCATTGTGGCCGGAACCGCGAAAGACCGAACCGGTGTGGTGGTCGCCCAATATGATAAGACCCATGCCCTGCTTCCCCGCATCGCTCCCTTGCGCACTCCCCTGAACAAAGTCACCGCCTCGTGGATCAGGATCGAAACCTCCTATCTTTCCCTGCGACCGTTTGATGGCCAACCGGTATTTCAACTCTCCGAACTATTGGTTTTCAGCGGAGAAGAAAATGTTGCTCTGCGTCGACCGGTTAAATCTTCGACCAACGCCTTAGATTTGTCCGGTGCATGGTCGAAACAATGGTTGGTCGATGGCTTCATGCCTTACTTAATGGATTCCGCGCAAGGCTCCCAAAGTGTGGCCTTCATCGCGGAGACGCTCGATACTCCAACCGTTCAAGTGGACTTGGGAGAAACTCACCCGATTTCCCGCATCCATCTCCACGCGGTGGATCAAAGCGACACGGTTCCTCAGGCCTTTGCGGGTGACCTCGGAATCCCACTCAATTTTGTGATCGAAGGAGCCAATCGTCCCGATTTTTCCGATGCTGTGACTCTGGTTGAAAATCATCGGACCGGGGTGCTGCAATCCGGACCGATTTTCATGTGGCGCTTCCCCTCCGTCAATCTTCGCTATCTTCGCCTCATCAGCCGGGAACCCTCGCCCACCTCTATTTCCCCCACCTACTTCCCTCGGCTCGGTTTTTCCGAAATCGAGTTATTCGCGAACGGACACAATGTGGCGTTCGAGAAAGAAGTTCAGGGAACCGGGATAAAACCATCCGAAGGTCGGTCTTATACGTCCCTCACTGACGGTAACAATTTCTACGGAAAAATCATTTCGATTCGCACATGGTTGGATGAGCTCGCCCAACGTCACGACCTCGAATCGGAGCATCCCCTCGTCGCGGCCGAATTAGGCCGACGTTACGCCAAACAAAAATCAACCCTGACCGGCGTGAGCTGGCTGGCTGGCATTCTCGCCATCGGCATTGGTTTCATCATTCTAATCGAACGTAATATCCGCTTGCGCCAACTCGCCCAATTAAAGGAAAGATTCGCCGCCGATCTCCACGATGAACTTGGGGCCGATCTCCATACCATCGGTTTGCTCTGCGACCTGGCGAAGGAATCAACCGACTCCCCGGAACGTTTGGTGAAGCTGTTGGATCGCACCCGCACCTTTTCCGAGCGCAGCGGCGCCGCTGCCCGATATTGCACCAACATGCTGGAAGCCAAAGGACTTTGTGAAGATCTCACCGTAGAACTCGGCGTAAATTCGCGCCGCTTGCTGGCCGACTTGGAGTATGAGTATTCCTTCGACGGAAAAGCGTTTCTGCAGGAGCTTAAACCTCGTAAACGAATCGATCTCTTCTTGTTCCACAAGGAGTGCCTCACCAATATCATTCGACACTCCGGCGCCACCAAGGTCACCACCCGACTGACGGCCAATCGTCAGCAGGTGAAACTCACCATCTCTGACAACGGTCAAGGATTTGGCGACGCTTCCTCCGTTACAATCCCACCTTCCCTCAAACGCCGAGCCCGATTGCTTGGCGCCCGCATTGATATTGTGCAACCTCCTGAGGGAGGCGTGCACATCAACCTCGTCCTTAAAACCAGAAAATTTCTCTTATTCTCATGACTGTCCCTATCTCCATCATGCTCGTCGAAGACCACGTCGGCTACCGGGAAGTCGTCGATCACGCGATCAGCCTGGAACCGGCATTCGAATTGATCAGTCAGTTTGGCACCGCTGAAATCGCCTTGCGCAGTTTGCAAAAACCGGGCCCGGCCTCGACTCCCAATCTCATCCTGCTCGATCTAAATCTGCCTGGTATGTCGGGTCTGGAGGCGATCCCTTGGATCAAAGAATACTCCCCTAAATCCGAGATCATCGTGCTCACCCAATCGGACAAAGAATCCGATGTATTGAACGCCATCGCCCAAGGTGCTTCCGGCTACCTGCTCAAGTCAGCGACCGTGAAACAAATCAAGGAAGCTATTCATACCGTCAAAGGGGGCGGCGCGTCGCTCGACCCGAGTGTAGCCCGTTTCATTCTCGACCGATTGAAATCAAGACCCGTCACCGAAAAACCCGAGAAAGCACTGTCGCACCGGGAACTCGAAATCCTCACGCTGCTGGCCGAAGGGTTGGTGAAAAAGGTGATCGCTGAGAAACTGGAAATCAGCGTCACCACCGTCGCTTACCACGTGAAGCACATCTACGAGAAACTCGACGTGATGAATGCTCCCGCCGCGATCAACCGGGCCCACCGCATGGGCCTTCTCTCCAACGATTAATCCCAATACCCCAAGAGAATCAGACTTTAACGCAAAGTCGCCAAGGCGCGAAGACCAAGAATATGATTTAACTTCAAATCTTTGCTATTTTTGCCTCTCTGCGCCTTTGCGTTAAAAGAGAGCCCCGGAGCAAGCTCCGGGGCCGTAAAGAGACTACCTCCGGGTGGATCGTATTCCGAACCTGACCGCGCAAGGTAAGAAGCACCCCAAAAATCAGAGTCGCTCGATCACCGCGTAGTACGCGCCGAGCTCGCCGTCGCCCCTTTCGCCGGTATGGAAAATGCCTTCGAGGAAGTGCTCTCCTTGCTTCAATTCCACGATAAACTTCACCGCTTCGGCGTCGGGCAACACGGGCTTGGTCTCTCGGTAGTCTCCAACCAATAGCGTCGCCGTTTTTGCTTGAACGGGGCGGCCCGGCGTTTCCCTGAACGTTACCATACCCGGCACCGCCGCACCCGGCGCGAGATCGGCGTTAATCGCCCGTGACAACTCTTGCGGCCAACGGAGTAGCGAAATTTCGTAGCGCGCGTTTTGATCCACGCGGATAGCCCACTTGCCCACACTCGGCACCGCCGCGCGGATTTTGCCCTGATGCCAAGGAGAATCACCGTCACTCGCCGCCAGCCAATCGTGTCCGGTCAGTTGCGCCGGATTCTCGGCGTCATTGCCCACTACGGCGCGTTCGTGAACCACGAAACCGGGCGAAATACTCGCCCACCATTTTTCGTATTCCGACCGCAATAATTTCACCTTCTTCGGATGCGTTTTCGCCAGATCATTTTCTTGGGACGGATCTTTTTTGATTTGGTAGAGTTCCTCGCCGTTCACCAATCGCCAATCGTTGGTCATGACCGCCGACTTGCGCCACATGATCGGATCAATCACGCGCTGAGAATCCGTGATGATCGTGCGGTCCACCCAAGGCGTGGGTTGTTCAAAAAGCAGCGGGGCCAATGAACGCCCATCGAACGCGTAGTCGAGAGGCAGCGGCAGCCCACACAATTCAATGAAGGTCGGCAAAATATCGATGTGCGCCGTCACGGGATTAACATCAAGAGGCTCGGTCAGGCCTGCGGCCGGCCAAGTCAAAAAGAAGGGCACCCGGTGGCCACCGTCATACTCGCTGTTCTTGAAACCCCGCATACCCGCATTGTAAACCTGCCCACCCGAAGCGGTGCCGTTATCAGTCGTGAAAACGAAGATCGTATTTTCCGCCAAACCTTGCTCCTGTAACCAGTCGCGGAGCACCCCGACGTTTTCATCCACGTTGGCAATCATGCCAAAGAAGATCGCCTCTCTTTCGCCCAATCCTTGGGCCACATAAGGCTTCCAGTATTTGTCTGGGCAATGAAACGGACCGTGCGGCGCATTGGTGGAGATGTAGGCGAGGAACGGCTTTCCGGCCTCGGCGCTCTCTTTGATGAAGCGCTTGGCTTCGGTGAAATAGATGTCGGTGCAATACCCTTCGTATTTCTCCGGGACGCCGTTGTGGAAATAGGTGTCATCGAAGTAGGAGTTATCCCAGTAGTCTGGAGTTTGGCCGACGCCCCCGCCGCCGTGACGCACGACTTCTTGGAAGCCACGGTCCTCTGGCCGGTAAGGGTAGTTGTCCCCCAAGTGCCACTTGCCAAACATGCCCGTGGCGTAGCCCCCTTCGCTAAACACATCTCCCCACGTGGTGGAGGTCTGCCGGAGAAATGAACGCCCGCGAATGGTGTGCCAGGGTCCAGCTCGATTGGTGTAGTGACCACTCATCAGCGCACCCCGCGTCGGCGCACAGGTCGGGCTCACATGATAGTCCGTGAGTCGCACACTCTCGCCGTGGAGTCGATCGAGCGCGGGGGTCTTGAGGATTGGATTGCCGGTGACGGAAAGGTCACCGTAACCCTGGTCATCGGTGATCACAAAGACGACGTTGGGGGCTTCTGATGACGACGCGGCCTGGCTGGGCAGGGCCACCATCAAACTCAGGGTAAGAAAACTAAGGAATGATTTCATAAGGGGTAGGTGTCCGGCATGGAGGACCAGTGACGTGGCTTCAACCCCGCGTTACTGCGAACGCTCGGCGGAGAACACATCTCCCGTAGGTTCGGCGGGCAACGTGTGTTGCCAAGCGGCAAGTTTGACCAACATTTCTGCGGCGATCCGTGGCTTCGATTCCTTCAGGTCGTGATGCTCCATGGGGTCACCGACGATGTCGTAAAGTTCGACATAGGTCTTGTCCACATTAGCGACCAACTTCCAATTCTGATCCACCACGGCATAAGACACCCAGTGATCTGAAGCAGTTTTCTTGGCCGGCCAAGCCGACGGGAATTTCCAGAAGAGAGGCTTGGTGCGGACCAACGCCGACTCGCCCTTCAAGGCCGCCACCTGGCTCACCCCATCCGGCTGGTAGGAAGCCGGCAACTCAACGCCCGCGATTTCACAAAATGTGGGGAGAAGATCCACGGCGGAAATGAGTGATTTATCGATCTCTCCCGCCGCGATCTTGCCCGGCCAGCGGGCGATGAACGGCACGTTGATGCCGCCCTGGAATAGTGACGCCTTGTAGCCCTTGCGACCCGCCGTGATTCCCTTGGCCCCCGCAATGCCCCACCCCGCACCCGTGGCAGTATCATACATTAATTTCAGCTCCGTCGGGGTAGCCGCCCGCGCGGGGCCATTGTCTGAGCTGAAAATCACCAGGGTATTATCCGTGATCCCCAGACGATCGAGCGCATCCAGCACCTCCCCGATGCGATCGTCCGCGTGCGATAGCACCGAAGCGTAAATCTGATCGGCCGGATCCTCCAGATGACGGAATCGCCACTCATACTTCGGCACCGTATGAAACGGGGTGTGCGGTTCATGGAGCCAGAGATTGATAAAAAACGGCTTATTGCCGGCCACGGATTGTTCGATGAAAGCGATAGCGCGCTCGGCATCCTCGTGCACCGGGATCTGCTCGCCGGAGCAATTAAACGCCCCGTATTCATCATACCCATACTCAGCGGGAGTCGGCGAATCGAGAATCATGTTATTGGCGAGATGCCACTTGCCATAGTGAGCCGTCGCATAGCCGCCCTGTTGGAGGAAACGGGGCAGTGACGGGGCGGACGGGCTCAACCAGTCCGGCATGCCCCGCTTGGCATTGCTGGGCACCCAGGCGAAATGGCCATCGATATTGAATCGCGCCGGGAATTGGCCGGTATTCACCGCCGTCCGGCTGGGCGAACACACCCCACTGGCCACCGTGAACCGATGAAAATCAGTCCCTTCCGCCACGAGTCGATCAATATTCGGTGTCTTCACATAGGGGTGCCCATGGCTGCTTAAATCGCCCCATCCCCAGTCATCGCCAAAAATGAAAACGATATTCGGCCGGTCGGAGGTAGAATCAGCTGCAGAGAGGAAAGCGGAGGTGCACGCGCACGCTCCCACCAACGTAAGAAACACAAATAAGCGAGGTATCATGGGTAAGAGGACAGACTCTATCTCATATCCTATTTCTTACCACTATCATTTTGGATAGGTGACCGGGTATTGCCTCCCCCCATACACGGACAGCCCAAGGCCCTGTCTCGCTCGCATCCGTAAAAACCCTCTCCGATCACTACCCTCTAAACAGTGGATGGGCGGATATCCCGCTGTAGGGTATAGTTCACTGTGGATGCTACCCATGCGCACCCCGAGATGGCTGTTCTGCCCCGGTCAGCACCACTCAAAACCAGCACTAACCCACCACTGACCAAAACTAGAACCTTAGTAAAATACTCTATGGCCCCCCTAAACCCCAAGCTTGCTCTGCCTTCGTGGCAGAGAATGGCACTCTTATTGAGCCTGCCCTTAATTCCCGTGTTGTTGCCCGCGCAACAAAGCGCCGCCGACGACAACGTCGACGAAGAAACCACCATCGAACTATCACCCTTCCAAGTCGATGTCAGCGAAGACATGGGCTACTACTCCGCCCAAACTTTAGCGGGAGGCCGAGTCAACTCCAACCTCAAGGATGTTGCGACGTCCGTCCAGGTGGTGACCGAGGCATTTCTCGAAGACATTGGAGCCGCCGGACTAGACGAAGTTCTGGTATATACCACCAACACGGATGTGGCAGGTTCTTTGGGAGTCTATACTGGTGCTGAAGATACCGACGGAGGAGCGACGATGTCGACTCAAGGAGCCCGGCAAGATCCCGGAAATGCGAATCGTGTTCGCGGCCTAGGTCGTGCGACCCGCACCGCCAATTATTTCGAGACCTCGATTCCTTCCGACACCTACAATTCTGGACGTATCGATATCAACCGCGGAGCGAATTCGTTTCTTTTCGGACTGGGCTCGCCCGGTGGAATCATCAATTCGAATCCCGCCCAAGCCAGTTTCCGAAACTCCGGTCGAGTTGATGTTCGGGTAACGACGGAAAATTTCGAAGGAAATTTCTCCACCCGGGCATCTTTAAATATCAACCGCGTGCTAGTGGAAAATAAACTGGCGCTGCGGTTCGCGATCATGGAAGGGGATGAAGAGTATCTGCAGCAGCCCGCGATGAAGGAGACGAGCCGCTACTATTTAGCGGCCAAATTCAAGCCCTTCACCGATAAGAATATCATTATCCGGGCCAACTACGAGAAAGGTGACATTTCCGCGGTTCCGGTTGATCGCCTCGGGCCATTAGAGTCGCTCTCGAACTTCATCACCGATCCCTTAGGCACGCAGTTCGACACCCCAACTGGGCGACAGTCTAACGATCCCTATGGCAACATTCTCGCCAATAATGCTACGAACGGAAACGTCGGGTTTCTGGGCTTAGATGCCAACGGTGTGCCGGTGCCAAACATCTACAACAAGAACATCAAGAATCGCGGCTGGACTATCATGTTCGATGATACCGTAAACGCGGATGGTCATCCCACTTGGGCGACTCAGGCGGGCTGGACGAATAATTTCATTCGCCGAGGCAACCCATTTTTCGATCCCGATAACAATCTCACGGGCAACAACCAGGCCAACATGATTCGCACCATCAGGTCGTCAGAACTGGGCGGCAACTTCATCGGCTTCACCGCTCAAGGTGTGACCAACTATGACGTTTATGATTTCAGAAAAAACCTTCTCACCGGTCCGCTCGATTCCTACTCGAATGATTTCGAACGCTACAATGTGACGTTGGAAGCAATTTCGGACCAAGGTAATTTTGGTGCGGAAGTTTCGATTAACGAAGAGACCTGGACCCGCGATAGTTTCGTGGCAATCGGCGTTCCTGAAATCAACATCGACATCAACGAGACACTCCCCATCGGCCCAACCAGTTTGGGTAGCGAAGTGAATCCGAACTACGGACGACTGTATCTTGGGGCCAGAACCGCCAGCCGGTCTGACAACGTGGATGAAAGAAGCTCTGCTCGCGCGACCGCGTTCAGTAAAATTGATTTCGATGAGAAATTCGATGATGGCCCTCTGAGCTGGTTGGGCCGCCACACCGTTACCGGGCTCTACGATCACAATGAGTTGAGGCAGAATCAAACCGCGTTACGTCAATTCACCCTAGGCAACGATGCGGGATTCCATCTGGGCCAACCTAACGCGACGCAGTTTCAACGTCAGACCTCGACGCATTACTACATCAGTCAGGCGTATCCTTCGGCCTTCACCGATCCCAACTTCCAAGTCTCCGACTTTCGGGTGACGGGAATGAATCCTGATATTAATCTGAATTACGCTCCTGGGTTTTCCATTCCGGTTTCCTACCTGAGTCAGGGCAACGCGGCTACGGATGTCTCACGCACCCGCCCCATTAGGGATGAAGCACCCGCAGTTGGGTCATTTTCGCCTACTTGGTCACCGACCTCGGGCGCATTGATCAATACCCTCGTTGAGTCGTATGCGGCTAATCTCCAGAGCTTTTTCCTCAAAGATCTACTCGTCGCCAATCTCGGTTGGCGCGAGGACACGGTTTCAGTCATCCGCAACGCGAGTCCGCCCAAGAATGCCGAGCAGATTCCTATCTTGGATCCAGTCGGCTTCAACCTCAACGGCATTGCCGGTAATTCCGAAAAATCCAGCATCTTCTCTTACGGATTGGTCGCTAAAGTGCCCTCCTCGTTTTTGCCGGAGGGAACGAGTTTGTCGTTCCACTACGGAGATTCTTCGAACTTCGTGCCTAATCCTGGCGGCTTCGACTGGGACGGTACCGCCATTCCAAGTGCTTCGGGTAAAACCCGGGAAGTCGGCGCTACGATCAGCGTGATGGATAACAAACTCGTGGCCCGTTTGAATTTTTACAAAGGGAGCGTAGAAAACGAGCCCTACCTCGCAATTGATCGCGCCTACAAGCTGATTACCGCTCAAAACGTAATGTCGCCTTACCGGAATTTATTCGCCGACGTCGACACCTATGACCGCAACCGCGACGGCATCTTGGACATGATTCCAGATCCCGATGATCCAGCTGGTCTCGCCATGATAAATCCGGATCTTAACGGAAATGGCTATCTCGATAGCATCGAGGCTGCTGATCCAAACTTTACGCAGAATTATCTGGCGCTATCGGATCTCGCGGCTCTCGAGCAGGGATTTTCTGATTTGGTGAATCCTTGGGCCCGTGATACCGCTGACTTGGTATTAACATCGGGCGCGGATACAGCAACCGGGGATCCGGTATCTTCGGTCGGCAACGGCTTGTGGTTCACCTTGGGTGATACGGTTGACTTAGAAGCGGAGGGTGTGGAGTTCGAGCTGACCTACAATCCTAACCGGAACTTCCGCCTTTCAGCCAATGTTACCCAGCAGGAATCACGGACTTCAAACGTGGCCGCACGAACGACTGTGCTGTGGGATCGCATGCTGGCTATCTACCAGAGCGTCCCCAAAGGACTGACCGCTCGTAGCGGCCGCAACAAACTCGCGAATCCGTTGCGAGCCGATAGTCTTACCGCTGGAACGATGTTTTCAGCTTACGTTCTCAACGGTAATAAGGGCCAAGTATTTTTGGCACAACAAGCGCTCAGTGGTTCAGACAACCCAGAGGTCCGCGAATACCGCGTCAACGTGCTCGGTAATTACACGTTCACGGAAGGTCGTCTCAAAGGGGTGAAGATCGGTGGCGCCTTCCGCTGGCAGGACAAAGCAGCAGCCGGCTATCCCATGACGGTTGATCCCACCTACGGTCTTCCGGTTAAGGATGTCTTTAATCCTTATTTTGATGACACCAACAAATTCGTGGATTTCTGGATTGGCTACAAACGCAAGCTGTCCACCCGCGATATCGATTGGAGTATCCAGCTGAATATCCGCAATCTATTCGCGGACAAGGATCCTATCCCGGTTCAATTCCAACCCGATGGTTCGGTTGCGCGTGTTGCGCTGCCAGTTCCTCGTCAGATCGCCCTCTCGAATACCTTTTCGTTCTAGTGCGATAGATTCGTAGAAGTAACGGTGCCCACCGTTACTTCTACTTTTTTCAGTCCGAACCCCGGCACACCTCGTGTTCCGGGGTTCGTTGTTTTCAAGAACCAAGGTAGGGGACGGCGAAGTCGAACGACCCAATCGTTTCTCTTAATCGTTCTCTTTCTCTGACGGCGCAGAAGCGCCGCCTCATCGGCCCGTGGTTTCCAGAAAGAACGAGAACGAGAACGATTAAGAGTAGAGCGGGTAGTAAACCGGACGGCTTAATGTGGGTCGCGCTTTACGCCCTGATGACCCTGAGTCTCCCCCCCCCTCCGCATTCAGTCACTCAACGACTCCCGTAGTCGCATCGGCGATACGCCGTGCACGTTTTTAAATACCCGGGAAAAATGCAGCGGGTCGATGAACCCAATTTTTTCGGCCACCTCTTTCACCAACATATCGGTGCCGATCAAATCCTGCGCCGCTTGATTCATCTTTTGACGGGTGAGATACTGGTAAGGCGTCACCCCCTGATAGCGACGAAACAATCGATGCAAAGTCGGTAAACTCACGCCGCCCGCCGTCGCCAAATCACTCAACGAAGCAAAACGGACTGGGTCTTCGTTCACCAACAATTTGCAACGCAGGAACGATTCCTGAAAAGGATCCGGCACACTCCCGATCATCAACTGCGCCTGCTCAAGCTTGAGCTGTAATCGGTGAAACGTGTTTAAGCAGAGGGCCTCCGTTTTAGGTCCGTGCTCTTGGCCCTCCCTGATCAATAGATCAAATATCTCTCGCAATTGAGCATGCGCGCGAAAGTTCTGACATCGCCCCCACAGATTCACCGGCGACTTAAGCAATTCCTTCGCGCCCCTGCCCGCCAGACACACAAAATACTTCGTCATCTTCTCTTCCGTCGCCGCCATGTTCACTTGCAACCCCGGTCCATAGGCAAAAACACTGCCCGCACTCAATCGCATGGGCGCACCTTCTCCCAACCGAAGCTCACCTCGTCCGGTCGCGACAAACTCCAATGTCACAAACGGGTAGGTGCGCCGCTCCACCCGATACTCGCGTGAACAGTATTCGCGCCCACCCAAAGCAATGGCCAACGGACCTTTGGGCCGTTCCGCCAATTCCAAAAAGAAATAATCACCCGGCACTTTCCCGTGTAGCAATCGGCGCTCCGAAGGCTTAGAGGGCATCCTAATGATGTTAGTTTTGTCCATGCCAAATGAATCAATGTCCATTTATATGACCGATTTAAACACTATAATGAAGACGACCTACCCTCATCGACCTTCAAGGTCTTTATATCCATGCCTCGTCCTCCATTAACAACCCATGTGAGTCGGGCTTTTCAGCCTCCAGTTTAGTGCTTAAGAATCCAATTTGATCCGCCTCTCCCCAGCTGTAGGACATAGCCCTCTTTCGCTAGGCTCCGCTGCCTCTACCGTTCCCGTGCAAAACGGCGAATGAAGCTCATTCGCTGTCTATGTCATACCTTCATTTCGTTCAGTGAAATGGCAAAAAAATCAAGATTCAGTCCCTCCCTTCTATCTCGTGAAATCTTCTGAAAAACTCCACTGCGCCGCGGTTGATCTCGGCGCGACATCCGGCCGAGTAATCCTCGGCACATGGGATGGCACGGCCCTGATCTCAACCGAGGTGCATCGTTTCCCCAACACCATCCGCACCCTCGGGAATCACGACTACTGGGACATCGCCGGACTCTGGCACGAAGTCCGCACGGGCCTGCTCAAGGCCGCCGCCAGCCTGCCCGCTGGTGAGACGCTTGCTTCCGTGGGCGTCGACACCTGGGGCGTGGATCACGTGCTCATCAACGAAGCCGGTCGCCTCGTATATCCAACTCACGCCTACCGTGACAATCGCACCCAAGCCGGCTTCAAAGCACTCAAAAGCAAGAGCACAGACCACGCCCGGATCTACCGAGCGACCGGCATTCCAGCGGTGTTCTATAACACTTCATTTCAGCTAGCCGAGACCGTGGCTTCGTCTCCCGAAGTCAAAAAACTCACTGCCCACTGCCTCTTCCTGCCCGACTATTTCAACTACCTGCTCTGCGGTCGCCTCGCCAACGAAGTCTCGATCTCCAGCACCAGCCAATTGCTCGACGTCAACGGCGCCAAATGGTCCGCCACTGCGCTCAAGCACTTCGGCGTCCCAGCCCATTGGTTCTCCACGCCGATCAACGCATCAACGCGCCTCGGACGTATCTCATCGATCCCGGAGCTGAAGAAAACCAGTGTCGTCGCCGTCCCCGGCCACGACACGGCCTGTGCCTACGAAGCTCTGCCCTCCAGCGCCGACGATAACGATCTGTTCATCAGTTCCGGCACGTGGTCATTGGTCGGTTGCAAGAGTCCCACCCCTTTCGTTTCGACCGCCGCGATGAAAGCCGGCATCTGCAATGAGCGCACCGGCGACGGGCGCTTCCGTCCGCTCACCAATCTGATCGGACTCTGGCTCCTGGAAGGCACCCTGAAGGCCTTTACCGAGCGTCCGACCACCAATCGACAATGGCAGATTCTGATCCGTGCCGCATCGAAGTTACCCGCCCCGCGCCAACTCCTCGATATCGACGACCCCGCCTTCGCGAATCCTCCGTCCATGAAGAAAGCAATCGACGCGCAATTGCGAAAAAATCGCACCCGCCTGCCGCAGGATTTGGTCGGCTATGTCCGACTCATCTGTGACTCCCTTGGTCAGGGGCACGCTCAGGTGCTTAAAAAATTCACCCGTCTTTCCGGCCGCACCTTTAAACGCATCCTCCTGGTCGGAGGCGGAGCCAAAAATCGCCTCCTTTGCCAAGCCACCGCCGACGCTGCCGGCATTCCGGTCGTGGCACTCCAAGTGGAGGGCAGCGCCCTGGGCAACCTGGGGTCTCAACTGATCGCACTCAAAGCGTTCAAGTCCTTCGCCGATTTCCGCGAAAAGATCATCCACCCTCTGCCTTCTCTTACTTTTAAGCCCCGCTCTCCGCGGTCCCACTAAACGCTGTTTTCTTCGTCATGTCTGAATCCTCTTCACCGACCGAAATCGTCATCATTGGCAGCGGGATCATGTCGGCCACGCTCGCGGTGTTGCTCAAACAACTGGATCCCACTAACCGGATTACGGTCTACGAAGCCGCCGAAGAGCTTTCCCCCGAAGCCTCCCATGGCTGGCACAACGCAGGCACCGGTCATGCCGGCATTTGCGAACTCAGTTACACGCCCGACCTTGAGACCGACGGCACCGTCGATGTCACCAAGGCGATCGATATCTTCGCCGAGTTCGAACAGTCGCTCCAGTTCTGGGCCCACGCCGTGCACTCCGGCATCATCAAGGACCCCGGCACCTTCATCCAACCCGTGCCGCACGTGAGTTTCGTGCGGACCGCCGAACAGGTCGCCTACCTCAAAGCGCGCTACGAAGGGCTCGCCGCTCACCACTTTTTCTCATCGATGGCCTTCTCGACGGATCGCTCGAAGATCGATGCCTGGGCTCCCCTGCTGACCGAGTCCCGCGACGACGAACCTATCGGCGCCACCCACATGACCGGCGGCACCGACGTTAATTTCGGCTCCCTCTCGCGTCAGTTACTCGACTGGCTTGGGCGGCAAGACGGCTGCTCGGTGAAGACCAGTCATCGTGTCACCGATTTAAAACGCCGCCCCAACGGCGGCTGGAACGTCACCACGCGTAACTCCATTTCCAAGCAACGGTCATCCCGAGCCGCGTCGTTCGTTTTTGTCGGCGCCGGCGGCGGCAGTATCTTACTCCTGCAAAAAGCCGGACTTCCTGAAGCCAGCGGCTTGGGTGGGTTTCCCATCGGAGGCCAGTGGCTGGTTTGTGATAATCCCAAAGTTACCGATCGCCACCAAGCCAAAGTTTACGGCCAAGCCCTCGGCGCCGCGCCTACCATGGCCGTGCCGCATCTGGATACGCGCATCATCGACGGCCAACGGAAACTCCTTTTTGGCCCCTTCGCCGCCTGGACGACCAAATTCCTCCACCAAGAAGGGCGCTGGACCGATCTCCCCGCCTCCATCAAACCGCACAACCTGGGCACGCTGCTCAAGATCGGCGCGACCAATCTCGATCTTATTCGATATCTGCTCCAACAAGGCACCCAAAGTATGGCAGCCCGCATGCGCGTCCTGCAGGAGTTTTACCCTGGCGCGAAACAAGAGGACTGGAAGCTGATCGATGCCGGCATTCGGGTGCAGGCCATCAAGAAAACCGATGGCGAAGCCGGTATCGTGCACTACGGCACGGAAGTATTGACGAGTGCCGATCGCAGTATGTCAGCGCTGCTCGGGGCCTCCCCCGGCGCGTCGACCTCCGTCCACATCATCCTCGAAGTCATTCGCACTAGTTTCCCTCAATTGCTAAAGGGCGACGCCGGCTTGGCTCGCATCCAATCCATCATTCCTACTTACGGAATCGATCTGGTGGCCCCCTCCCAATCGGATCGTTTCAGTGCCCTCGCCGCCCCCGCCCGCGATGCCCTGGGGCTCACCCCGACTCAGTCGGCCTAGGCCTCTCAATCAGCTCCCGCGCGCGCGTATCCACTTTACGAATCCACTCATCCCTCAAAAAACAACATGTCCGAACAACCCATCACTACCCCATCGACGTCTCAACCCGTCATCCCTCGCAAATACCTTTTTGCCTTTATCATAGTCACGTCCCTTTTCGCGCTCTGGGGATTCGCCAACGACATCACCAATCCGATGGTGGCGGCGTTTAAGAACATTCTGCTGATCTCCAACTTTGAGAGTTCGTTGGTGCAGGCCGCCTTCTACGGCGGGTATTGCTTCATGGCAATTCCGGCTGCGTTGTTCATCACTCGTTTCAGTTACAAGGCCGGTTTGCTGATGGGTTTGGCATTGTATGCCGCGGGCTGCCTCCTGTTTGTGCCGGCTGGTGGCATGATGGCGTTTTGGTTATTTCTCGTCGCGTATTTTGTCATGACCTGCGGCCTCTCGTTTTTGGAAACGAGTGCTAATCCCTACATCCTTTCCATGGGCGATCCGTCCACCTCCACGCGGCGACTAAACTTTGCGCAGGCGTTTAATCCGTTGGGTTCGATCACCGGCATGTTGATCGCCCGCAATCTTATCCTCGCAAAAATTGACAGCACTTCGGAGGCAGACCGTCGCGTGCTGAGCGAGGAAAACCCGGAGGCTTTTGCGGCGATCCAACAATCGGATCTGGATATCATCGTAGGGCCCTACGTGGTGCTCGGAGTGGTGGTGCTCGCGATTCTAATCGTGTTTGCCTTAGTGAAGCTGCCGGGAACCTCATCGGGAGATATCAAGACCGCCGTGATGCCGACAATTAAGCGTCTCATCGCTCGGCCCCACTATGTGTGGGGCGTCGTGGCTCAGGCGTTTTATGTCGGTGCGCAGATCATGTGTTGGACGTTTGTGATCCAGTATGGGATGAACGAATTGAACATGACCGCCGCATCGGCGCAGAGCTACAATATCTGGGCGATGGGCATCTTCGTTTCGTCCCGCTTCATCTGCACCTACCTCTTGAAGTTTTTCAATCCTGGTTCGCTGCTCTCGGGCCTGGCCATCGGTGGCGGCGTGCTGACACTCGGGGCTATTTTCCTCACCGGCATGCCGGGGCTGTATGCCTTGATCGGCGTTTCGGCCTGTATGTCGCTCATGTTCCCCACGATCTACGGAATTGCCCTCGAAGGCACCGGCGAAGACGCGAAGTTCGGTTCCGCGGGCTTGATTCTCGCCATCGGTGGCGGCTGCCTCATGCCGCCGATGCAGGCAGCGATCATGGATATGGACGCGTTTTCATTCGGCTCGTTCGTGCTCTCCAGCACGCGGATCTCGTTCGCGCTCCCACTCATCTGCTTCATCGCGATCGCCACCTACGGATTCTTCAACCGTCCCCGCCGCGCCTAAGCCGGAGTTTCCCTCAACTATCCAAATAGAAAGGGGTCTCGAAAAGGAGACCCTTTTATTGTGCCCAACCAACCGGTCCATCATGGAACGGCGCGTGAAACCTAAGACGCCCCCTAAGGCGTGTCTGGAAAAGCGTTAAAGCATACAGGGGAAGTCTGGCGGCATGGACCAAACGAAGCCGATCCCTTCTTCAGAAACCACCCAAGAGGGACGACCTTCGTGTTCGTCGGCGCATTGTGAATAAAATTGAGCTAGCCTGGCCTGTGAGGCGGGCGTGCTCGCCGAGCGCGCCGTTCCGTTAGCTCAAATATACTCTGGTTCACGTGGCCTCCGAACTATCAGAAACCAATTCGGCCCAGGAACGATTGATCGTGGGCCGAGTCGTTAAAAACCGGAAGTGCGCCGGCCGCAACTAGTCGTAGAGCGGACCGTAGGTTTGGCAGGCCCGATAGTCGGCGCCTTCCAAGTCCGCCGTGCCAAAGGCACGCCAGGAACTGGGTCGAAACATCCGATCCTCGGATACATTGTGCATGTAGACCGGTATGCGCAGCATCGCCGCCAACGTGATGTAAAGATGCCCCACATGCCCACAGGTGAGCACACAGTGGTTGGCGCCCCAGTTGTTCATCACTTCGTAGGCCGAGCGGAAGGCGCCCTCCCCGGTCAAAGTCGGAGCGAACCAGGTCGTGGGCCAAGTCGGATTGGTGCGTTGATCAAGGGCATCATGAACTTTGTCCGGCAAGTCCACGGTGTAACCTTCGGCGATCTGCAACGCCGGACCCAGCCCATCGACCAGATTGAGTCGAATCATGGTGGACGCCATGCCCCCACGAGTCTTGAAGCGCGTGCTCCAGCCACCGCCCGGGAAGTATTCGGTGATACTGGGGTGCCAGGTGGTCGCGGCGAGGCAGGCCTGAGTTTCCTCATCACTGATCTCCCAATATGGCTTCATCGTGGGACCGCCGTTGGCGTCACTTTGCTGGCCGGTGCCATCCAACGCTGCGGGGCCGGAATTAATTAAATGCAGGAGGCCGTCACCCTCAAATTCGTTGGTCAGCGTGGCCCCACTGACCTTCTCGATGGCGGACTTGCTCCAATAGGTGCGTAGATCCGCGAAGATTTGGGCCGAGCCCGTGAGCAGGTGACCAAACAGCATGCCCGCGCCATTGAGGGCATCGTTTTCTGTCGCGACAATGTAGGGCGGCCGCTTTCCGTTCCAGTCGAAGGAGGTGCTGAGAATGGCCTCGAGAAAATCGCCGTTCGGGAAATGATCGGTCCACTGCCGCTGGCCTTGAAAACCGGCAGCGATCGCATTGTGTCCGTGGGCTTGTTCACCGAGCCCCATCTCAGCCAGCTTCGGATTGCCCACCATCAGGTCGCGGGCAATGAGGGCCATCTTGATCGAAACATCCCATTCCGCGTCCAATTCCTCCCGGCTGCGCTGTTGGGATTCCTCATTGTGGTCCGCCCCTTCCGGGCAATTTTCCAGCACCCACTTCTTGGCCCGGGCCAGTTCGTCGGCATCAAACTGCGACTTGTTAATACGACCGACAAATTCGGTGAGGTCGATGGTCTCGACCCGCATGCCCAGATACTTCTCCCACATGTCGGAATCCACCATCGATCCCGCGATGCCCATGGACACACCGCCCATGGAAAGATAGGAGCGGCCGCGCATCAGTCCCACTGCCATCCCGCAGCGGGCGAAGTTCAGGAGCTTGTCCATCACGTCCGCCGGAATCTCGGTTGTGCCGGCTGGTTGCACGTCCTGGCCGTAGATGCCGAAGGCGGGCAGGCCTTTTTGAGTATGCCCCGCCAGCGCCGCCGCCAGATACACCGCGCCAGGACGCTCGGTGCCATTGAAACCCCACACGGCTTTGATGGTGTGTGGATCCATGTCCATCGTCTCCGAGCCGTAGCACCAGCAGGGAGTTACGGTGAGTGTGACAGTCACCCCCGCAGCGCGAAACTTCTCCGCCGCGGCTGACGCTTCGGCGACACCGCCAATACAGGTGTCGGCGATCACGCACTCGACCGGTTGTCCATTGGGATAACGGATCTCGCGGGCCAACAAATCGGCGACCGACCGCGCTTGGGCCATCGTGATGTCCTCGAGGGATTCCCTCACTCCACCGAGACGTCCATCGATGGTCGGGCGAATGCCAATTTTAGGGAGGGCGGTGGCCCAAGGGCTGAGGGGAGCGTTGGGGTCTTTCATACTAAATAAGGGTATCAGGTTTAAAAATAAGGTCGCGCTTTAACTGCGATAACTCGGGAGAACGATGGACTAACATTACTGTTTCAAAAAGAAATCCTGACGACGCAAATTTTCGGAGAATTGGCCCAGCCAAAATCGATCAATTCCTACCGAGAGGCTCATAGGCCCGCAATTAATCTGGGGTGCGCAGCTGGGGAATCCAACGCGGCCTTGCCTCCATTTCGGCAACAGCGGCTAGTGAAACAAACCGCTGCAGCTGAAGAATCACTCCGTCCCTGTGGCCGTCGGCCGCTGAGGCCCGCTGAGAGCCCAATACCATGGATCAATAACCGGCCACGGGGATGAACCCGCATTAGATCGATAGTCCCAATTGGCCGAAGGCCACCTTGCGTTCTTCGAGAAGTTCTTCGTTGGATGCCGCGATCTGGGTCTTGGCGTAATCGGAGAGCTTGATATCCCCCACCACGCGCCATTTACCCGCACCATCTACTTTGATCGGGAGAGAAGTAATGAGTCCGGCCGGCGTGCCATACTCGCCATTCGAGATCACGCATACACTGTGGATATCCCCGCGGGTGGGTTGGAGCAGATCGCGCACGGTATCGACGACGGCATTGGCGGCGGAAGCCGCGGAGGACGCACCTCGAGCTTCGATAATGGCCTTGCCGCGCTGCCCGACAGTCGGAACGAACGTGTCCCGCAACCAGCTTTCGTCCAAGATGACGGACGTCGCTTTATTGCGGTTGATTTTCGCGTTCTCAAAATCCGGATACATGGTCGGACTGTGATTGCCCCAGACACAAAGTTCCGTGACCTGAGCCACCGGCACACCTGCTTTTTGAGCGAGTTGGGTCTTCGCCCGATTTTCGTCGAGACGGGTCATGGCGAAGAACTGAGTATTGGGAATGGCTGGCGCACTCTTCATGGCGATGAGCGCGTTGGTATTGCAGGGGTTCCCCACGACCAGGACGCGCACGCTCGGCTTGGCGTAGTCGTTGATCGCCTTACCTTGGCCGACAAATACCTTACCGTTGATACCGAGTAAATCAGCCCGCTCCATTCCTTTTTTACGGGGAACAGATCCGACGAGCAAGGCCCAGTCGACATCTTTGAAACCAACGGATGAATCGGAGGTTTGCACCACTTCGGTCAGCAACGGAAACGCACAGTCATCGAGTTCCATGGCGACACCTTTGAGGGGGGCCATACCGGGTTCGATTTCGATGAGGTTTAACGCCACCGGTTGGTCGGCACCAAACATGTGACCAGACGCGATACGAAAGAGCAGCGCGTAACCAATATTGCCCGCGGCACCGGTAACGGCGACGCGAATAGGAGTCTTTGGTGCGGAAAAGGAATTCATTATCAGTTCGGTTAGGATTAGCTGAGTTTCGCCATGATCTGGTCGGTGATCTTCTTCACCAACGCTTCATCGACGGCGCCGGCTGGGGCCGGAGTTTCGCATGAGCAGGCCCCTCCTGCGGGTTCCGTGTTCACCGTAAATTCACCGGCATCACACAGCTCGCATTCCTTGAGCTCATCCAGACGATGATCAGGCATGCCAAGTTTTTTGCGGATGGTGATCAGGTCTTTCAGCTTATCAGGGCTGTAAGATTTGGGTCCACCGAGTTGCATGGAGATCGAAACAGTCTGACAGAAAGCGTCGGTATTCTCCATTTTCCAATAGGCGTCTTCCACGTCGTTACCCCAGCAGATCACGCCGTGATTCTGCATCAGGATCGACTGGTGACGTTTGGCGAGCGCGCCGACTTCCTTGGCATTTTCCGGCGTGCCGGGAGTTTGGTAACTGGCAAATCCGATCTCGCCGAGGAACACCTCTGGCTCAGGAATCAAACAGGACGGAGGCACCACGCCAGCGACCGCAAAAGCCGTGGCGTAAACTGGATGAGCATGCACGCAGGACTTGGCTTTCGGCTCGGACTTCATGATGCCGAGGTGAGTATTGACCTCGGAAGTGCGCGGACGCGTTCCGGCGATTTGATTGCCATCCAAATCGACCATACAAATATCATCTGCGGTCATAAATCCCTTGGAGATCAAGGTCGGCGTGCAGAGGACGAGATTGTCCCCCACCCGCACGGTGATGTTACCACCGTTACCGTCGACGTAACCCTTGTTCCAGATGCGTTCACCTATTTTGCAAATGCGTTCCTTGATCACCTGAATTTCCTTGGAGTAGAAGAAGCGTTCGATCTCGGCGGCCGTCTTGGCATCACCCCCTGGCTTCCAATCGTAAACCGCATTGGGCAGCACGGGATCATGGATCTTAACCGGGCCACCGACCACGGCAGCAGCGGCTGGGGCCACGCTCTTCTTCGGAGCAGAACGACGATGCTGGCGCATCAGGTCGCGTGCCATGGGCGTGAGCTTGGCATCGGCCGGCACTTGATCGAGGCATTGGCCTTGTTTGATCAATAATTCGAGGTCCTTGGCGGTATAGAGCTTACTCATGATAATAAATTTTGGGGAATGACGTTTGAGAGTGGGCCGGCGCAAGATTGCTGCGGCGGCTGAAATTGAAAGGTGTCGAGCAGTGCGACGTTGATGGCATCGAGAGGGATGGGGTCGGGAAAAGGCTGCGACGCTTCCGCTCCCTCCACGTAGAGAATCTTGTCGCCTACCCCCGCACCCAAGCGGTCATACACCACCGGCGTAGAGGCTTGGCCGTAGTCGCGCCGGCCGGTCAGTTCTTCCGTGCCCATCGGACTCACCATCAACCAATTCCCCCCACTAAATTGGGGGGCGAGATCGCCGAAGGTGACTGTGCCGATAACGGTTCCAACTTTCATGGTGTGTCGACTATTCCGATGACTTCGTTGCGGATAGGGGAATCGTCGTGACCCGTGGTCTTTTGGGTAAACGAACCATCCGTGGTGATAAAAACCAAGGCGTGGCGACCGGCGCCGAGAGGGTCGAGCGCAGCGAAAGGCGAACCCGCGTTCTGCCCGTTTTCATCGACCGGAGTGCACAGCACAATCGTCTGCCCTTTGAGACTGGGGTCACAAAAGCTGGAAGTTGCGTGTCCATCGATCCGGGCGAGTATCATCGAGAGTTCGGAAGTCGAATCAGATGATGTTAAGCTGGTCCACCAGCGTGCAGCGGCGGAAGCGAGTGAAGGTGCGCGGAGTGGTAATCCCTTCGCCCGTGGTGGTGGCGATGGAGAAGCTGATGTAACCTTCTCCCCCCATGCCCAGACCAGCGACACACGGACCGTTCTTAATAAAGAGCGTGGTGTCCATGGCTCGAGCCATGTGGGTCATGTTTGCGACATTCATGGTGTGAACCATGGCGGAGTGCTTGTAACCGTGCTCGGATTCCTTGGCGGCAGCGACGGCTTCGGCGAAGTTGTTGGAACGCACGATCGGCAACAGCGGCATCATCTGCTCCTCGACGACCAACAGATCGTCGGCGGCCGTTTCGGCAATGAGCATCTCGACCTTGGAATCGATGGAGAGACCGGCGATGGCCGCGAGCTTTTGCGGGGAGGCCCCCACGTAAGCCCGATTGAGCACCGCATGGGAACAACCACCGTCGTCGGGACGGAAAGTGAAGACTTCCTTCTTAATCGCCTCAACCTGGCGGGAGTTCAGGAGCACCGCACCCTGACGTTTGAAGGCGTCCAAAGATTTCTGATACGCACCGCCCACGGCGAAGACTTGTTTCTCGCCGATGCAGAGCAGGTTGTTGTCGAAACCACCGCCAAAAATGATGTCGCGAGCGACCTTGTCAAAATCCAGCGCCGGACAGTCATCGATCACGACCGGCGGATTGCCCGGACCCGCACAAATCGCGCGCTTGCCGGTCTTCATCGCCGCATCCACGACGGCAGGACCACCGGTGATGCAAAGCAGATCAACGTGATCCGAAGCGCAGAGCTCGTTGAAAGATTCGATCGAGGGTTTCTCGACCGTGCAGACTAAGTTGGTGATCCCGAGCTCGGCTTTGATCGCCTCATTGAACTCATGCACCGCCATGGCAGCACAAGCGGCGCCACCGGGATGCGGGTTGAACACGACGGAGTTTCCGGCTGCGACCATGTTGACGATATTTCCGGCCATCGTCGGCACCGAGTGCGTGACGGGTAGGATCGAGCCCACCACCCCAAAAGGCGCGCACTCGTCCATCGTAATACCGGCGTCACCGCTCATGCCGGTGGGCACGAGGTATTCGGTGCCGAGCACATTTTTGATGCCGTGCAGCTTGCCGATCTTGTGGTCGAGGCGACCGATCTTGGTCTCTTCAAATTCTACCGTGCCCCAGCGGTCCGCGTTATCGGCACACATGGTTTTGACAATCTCAACCACCTTGGCGCGGGCGGCCCATCCCTTCTTGGACAGCTGTTCAAAACCACTCCGAGCCGCTTGGGCGGCGGAGTTAGCATCGTCAAATACACCATGACGACCGGGCCGGGTGGTCACGGAAGGAGTGCCTCCGTTGACCTTCAGTTGGGAGAGGACTTCGGCGACCACATTGCGGATCGCGGCTTCGCTGTATTGACTCATGATTTAATTTTCCTCCGACGGACTTTAATTGTCCCTTGCGGTATAGGTTTTTTTGCCGAGCACATTGACCGTATCGACCAGCCCGACGATGGCCGCATCGACCGGCAGGGACTTCAGCCCGGTGGCCTGACGGGCCGAACTGCCTTGAGCGATCATAACCAACTCGCCTTCACCGGCACCTAGCGTGTCGATGGCAACGATGGTATTGGCCCCGGGTTTGAATTTCCCGGGGTCCTCGGGATCGATCAACATAGGCCGGACCATGAGCAGCTTGCGGCCGCGCATGCTCTCGTCCTTTTTGGTCGAAACGACCGAGCCGATAACTCTAGCCAAATACATAGCGTTATTTACCCGCGCGTTTAGCGGCTGGCTTGGAGTGAGGAATGATGGTCTCGGTATCGCTGTGCGGACGGGCGATAACGTGAGCGCTGACGACCTCGCCGTGTTGGCTGGCGGAGTCGGCCCCTGATTCGATCGCTGCTTTGACGGAGGCGACGTCGCCTCGGATGGTCACACTGACGAGGGCGCTGCCTACTCCGGTAATAGGACCGGCGATATCCACGTTAGCGGATTTGAGCATCGCGTCTGTGCCTTGCACGAGGGCGATGAGGCCTTTGGTTTCGAGAATTCCGATTGCTTGAGTTGCCATGATTTTGGTTGGGGTTGGTGGCTCGTAGAGCCGTTGTTGAGTTTTAGGAAAGAGCGTCGCCGACGGCGACGTGACGAAAGACTTCGCGGGCGATGACCAGTTCTTCATTGGCTGGGATCACGACCACTTTGATGCGGGAATTGGCGGCACTGATGACGCCTTCTTTGCCACCTCGCACGGCGGCGTTGGCAGCGGGGTCGATGATGACCCCGAGTTCTTGGAGATTCGCGCACACTGCGGCGCGGAGGGTGGCGTCGTTTTCGCCGATACCCGCGGTGAAACTGATCACTTCAGCCCCACCCATTTTGAAAAAGAATGAACCCGCCCAATGCCGGATCGAATCGATCAATGCATCATTGGCGAGTTGAGCGTCTGCATTGCCCGCGAGGGCCGCATCTCTGATGTCGCGAGCGTCGTTGCTCACGCCGGACAAACCGAGCAATCCACTTTGTTTGGTGAGTTGCGCTTCGGCCTCATCGACGGTGATCCCCAGCATTTTGCAGGCGTAGGGAATGGCCATCGCATCGAGGTCACCCACGCGGTTGTTTTGGGGCAGGCCACTTTGCGGGCTGAAGCCCATACTCGTGCCTATCGCGAGTCCGTTGTGAATGCCCGTCACCGAACTGCTGCCACCGAGATGACAGGAAATTACGCGAAGCGGGGCACCGTTAAATTCACCTGGTCCCTGCACGTAGAGCTGACGCACGCGTTCAGCGACATCCTCACGTTCCATCAATTCTGCGGTCCGTTCGGCGATGAATTTGTGGCTGGCTCCGTGGAAACCATAACGGCGAATACCCAAATCACGCCAGGCCGACGGGATGGCATAATTTGCGGCCGCTGCCTCCACCCATTGGTAAAAGGCCGTTTCGAAGAGCGCCACGCGACGGACTCCGGGGCACCGCTGTTGAAAACAACGAATCCCCTCAGCGTAGGCCGGGTTGTGCGCAGGAGCGACTTCCTTGAAACCTTCCAGGGCATCGAGGACACGGTCATCGGCATCCACACAGCCAGTGAGGTCCTTACCGAGAACGGTTTTGAACCCGACAGCATCGAGTTCGTCCGCCGAACCGAGATGACCCTCCGCCACCAAATCCTCCAACATCTTTTCGATGCAGGCGGTATAATCGGACACGCGCTCGAACCCACCACTGGTGAGCATCGACGCCCCCGCCTCCGACATATCGAACAAACGATACTTGAAGGAGGTGGAACCGAGGTTGGCGACGAGAACGTTCATCCGATCGGATTCAGAATACTAGGAACGACTATCCGATCCAGCTACCGAGCTTGCTCAGATCGTTGTGGGGACGAGGGATCACTTGCACCGAGACCACTTCACCCACTTGGGAGGCAGCTTCGGCGCCGGCTTCAACTGCAGCTTTAACGGCGGCGACATCACCGCTGAAGAATCCCGTTACGAGACCCGAACCGATTTTCTCCCAGCCGTTCATTTTGACGTCGGCCGATTTGAGAGCGGCGTCGGAGGCTTCAATGAGGCTGATGAGCCCCTTGGTTTCGATCATTCCAATTGCTTGTTTTGACATATTGATTGGTCCTTAGTTGAGGGTTAAGCGCCGAAGTTTTTGAGCAGATCGTCGTGAGGACGTGCGATTACATTGGAGGAGACCAGCTCCCCCACCCGATTGGCAGCTTCCGCCCCGGCTTCCACCGCGGCCTTCACGCTGCCCACGTCTCCTTTGACGATCACGGTAAGAAAGCCGCCGCCGATGGAGATTTGCTTTACGAGCGTCACGGACGCGGCCTTAGCCATTGCGTCGCTCGCTTCGATTGAGCCGGTGAGGCCCTTGGTTTCGATCAATCCGATTGATTCACTCATTACTTTATTGGGTTAAGGTTTCTAACGTTTGGTTTTTGGGAAATTCCGTTTCCGGGAAAGGCTACTTGATGAGTTCACACTTCACGTCCGGGCCGAGCCCACAGGCGTTGGCTTCGTCGGTATCAATGTGCACCTCGAGTTTGAAAGAGGGGTCCACGCGCACAAAAATTCGGTCAAAAGTCACGCCGAGGTCACCGCCTACGCGGAGCTTCATGTAACTCTTGTTTTCCACTCCATAAAACGCCGCGTCGGCCGGCGCCATATGCACGTGGGGAGCAGCGCGAATCGCCCCCTCTTCCATTTCGAGAAAACCGGCCGGCCCCATGAGCATACAACCGGGCGTGCCCGCAATGTTGCCGGAGTTCGTGACTGGAACTTTGAAACCGAGTGAAATCGAATCGGTGTAGGAGAGCTCGACCTGGTTGAAGTCCCGGCAAGGACCGAGAATACGCAGATTGGAGATCACCCGACTCCGAGGTCCGATCAATGTGACGGATTCTTGCGCCGCATATTGGTCTTTCTGGTAGAGCATCTTCATCGGCTTCAACTCATGCCCCTTACCGAAAAGGATCTCCACCGCCTCTTGCGACAGGTGGCAATGACGGGCGCTCGAATTCACCACCAATGGGTTGGGTCCCACCTTGGCGATGGGTGAAACGGCCTCGGTCTGACGACTGAGACTGGTTCGGACGAGTTGCTCTATTTGGGCTCTATTGAGGGTAGAATTCATTAAACCACTGTTGGGTTTTTGTTGGAATTGAGATAATAAACCCAATATTTCCCACATTTAGTCAACATATATATTGAGTTTTCACAGATTTTCCCAATTTTATCCTCACCTCATGCTAGCCCCCCAACGACAACAGATCATCCTGTCTCTCCTCCAAGACCGAGGAACCGTGCGCACGATTGAGCTGGCCCAGAATTTTGGCGTGACAGACGAAACCATCCGGCGAGACCTCCAATCTCTGGCCGAGGTCCATCCCCTGAAACGGATCCATGGGGGTGCCAGCAGCCTGACGGGCCGCCCTCGCCTCCAGTCGTTCAACGAGCGCCAAAACCTGAACGTCGGTAGTAAAACCCGGATCGCGGACACGGCTCGGAGTCTCATTGAACCCGGTCACACCTACGCTTTTGACAGCAGCACCACCGCCTTCGCTCTCGTCAGCACCCTTCCCGACCTGCCTTACCGCGTCGTGACCAATTCCTTCGCGGTCATGGAGCACGTAACCCGTATGCAGGAAGTGGAGCTCATCTCGGTTGGCGGACGCTATCATCCCAAAACCCACACCTTTGTAGGGGGAGAAACCATCGATGGACTGCGACGCCATAACATCCACACCGCTTTTATCTCCTGCGTCGGTTACGATCCGATCCGAGGAGCGAGCGAAGGATTCGAGGAACAGGCGACCTTCAAAACGCGACTCGTCCAGTTTGCCGAAAATGTCGTGCTGTTGGTCGACTCCAGCAAACTCAATGAACGCTCGGAGTATTTCTTTGCCGATCCGACCGAGATTACGGAGATCGTCACCGACTCTGCGGCGGATCCCAAGTTGATCAAAAAGATCCGTAAACTCGGCATAAAATTGACCCTCGCCGACGGCACGACCAACGCATCATCGACTCCCCCCGCGGTCACGAACGCCTGAGCCCGATCCGTCCGCAAGGCCACGGCTCGTGACCAACTTCAATTCGAAATCGGGCGGAGAAAAGTCAACCAAGTGGGTGTCGCGGTTAAAACAACCGCCGTATTGATCGCGTCGCTACTGATCGATGACGTCACCGCAGAAAAGATACGCGATGCTATAGCATCAATTTCATTGGCCTAATTTTCGAAGCTAACGGTCGCCTTCGGCAGATCGCGGACGATCTCGTCTAACCGATAACCGAAACCGCTGCCCTTTATTGTAGTGAGATCCAAGATGCCTTCCCTTCGTTGGTAAATTTGTGGGTGCACCGCTTGCTCCGGCAGTGAGGCATCAGGGTAGAACTGCATGCCATTGCATTCGACTCCCATGATCGTGCCCGCATGGGCCGCCAATTGCACGTGAGGCAGTTGCGCCAGCATCGGGTTCGTTAGATCCTGCACCATCAAGGTCATGCCATGGGCCTTGGCCCAACAAAGACTCAGCAAGGCGCCGCTTTGCGTTTTGCACGTCTTGAGGGCAACGCCCGTCCAACCGAGCTCACGTCCCAAACGCACCAGTTTCCAATCGTGAGCGCTTTCGTCCATGAAGAGCGGCTTGCGGGCACTAACACCATGGACGTCGATCTGATTGGCCTCGATGTCGTAGGGAAAGGGTTGCTCGACATAGAGGATGGACTGGTAAATGCGCGCATGCTCGTCCTTCAATCGATCCAAGATCTTGTTGACGTAGGCCACTTTAGTCACCGCGCAATTGAAGTCGGTGGTGAGCCATTCGACATCCATCTCGAGCGCAATTTCACCAATGGCGACCAAGCGCTCATAGTCCCAGCTCGCATTGTCGCCTCTCAATTTGATTTTGAGACAATTCAAGCCATCCCGTTTGATCCAATCCCTCAGTAGCACGGGGTATCCATCATCTGGTTCAGCCCCCGTCAGTTCCGCTTCCGCAATGGGATCCAAGCCGCCTACCAAATGCCAAACCGGCAACTGCTCGGTCGGAGTCGCTAAAAAATCAGCGGGGTATTTCCCCTCGAAGACTTCGCTCGGTTCCAGAAAATGCGACAGATCCTGGTTCAGAAACTCTGAGGTGTAGGTTTCGTAAACAGGTCGATCATGAAGGTTCCCAAAGGCATCATGCAGCGCAATATCCAGCGGGGAAAAACAAACCAGCGCAGCCAAATGCGGCAATGCGTGATCTCCTGATCGCTCGGTATTAAAACTCGCTTGTAGCTCATTCAACCTCGTCTCGATAAACGCGTGACCAATCTCCAACGCATGACCCGAAACATCGAACGACTTTAACGCCCGCGTCAGTTCACTGGTAAAATCTTCCAACGCGGTGGCGCGTTCGTCGTAATCAATCGCAGCCGGCCAAACCCAGCCCACGTTAAGAGGCGTTTCGCCCCATCCTGTCGCAATGCGACCATCCGCACCCTCGATTTTCACGCAGGCGCGGGCGCAAATCACCTTAGTGAGAACTTGGCTGCCGAATTTGAGTGGCACCCTCATTTCCACCGGAAGGAAGTAAAGGCTAGCATCAATGACGCGAACGGAGTTTTGAGATGGGTCCATGGAAATCTTGATTCTAGTGCAGTTCAGCAGCTATCCGAGCAACGAGTTCAGGATTTGAGGCTGCGATATTCTTCGACGCAGTCCAACCATCATTGATCCAGCCTCCTTGTTTAGAAACAGGACCCTGCCATACATTCCTTCAATCCGGAATTACATCATGGGGGCCGATGTCCTCGCCTTCCCAATTGGCAACACCTGCTTCATAGGTGAGGATGCGTTTGGCGCTGCCTGGCGCGGGCTTTCGATTGATCTTGGGAAGCTGCTTTCTGAGAGCCCGTTTTTCGGCGGCGTAACGCGAGTCGCTCGCCACGTTGGTGAATTCATTAGGATCCTCGACCATGTCGTAGAGCTCCTCCGTCCCATCTGCGTATCGAATGTAGCGCCACTGTTCGCTTCGGACGCCATGATTGTCATGATTGTGCGTCGTGATCGCAGGACGCGTTCGGGGAGCCTGCGCATGCTTCAATTGAGGTGCCAAACTGAGACCCTCCAAGTGATCGGGAACCTCCAGGCCGCACAATTCGCTTAGGGTGGGATACATGTCCAAGAGCTCCGCCGGACGACCCGAACGTTGGCCAGCCTTTACCCCAGGTCCCGAAAATATCAAGGGCACGCGAGCAGACCGATCCCAGAGGGTATTCTTTCCGGTGATTTGCTTTTCACCTAAATGATAACCGTGGTCGGACCAAAGAACGACGATCGTATCATCCGCCAATTCATTTCTCTCCAAGGCCTCCAACACGCGGCCCACTTGGCTATCGATAAAACTCACGCTGGCGAGGTAAGCCTGCACGATCTTAATCTGCTCTCCCTCCTCGAGCAGAAATTTCTGCCGCGGCTCCGGCAACTTCCAGTGAAGATACCAACTAAAACGAGGGGTGTCCGAGCGATCATCCAAGAGCATTCGCGGTAGAACGACTTCATCTTCTGGATACATATCAAACCACTTCTGCGTAGCTAACAATGGCACGTGAGGCAGCGCGAAGCCCACCGCCATAAAAAACGGATCCTTCGGTTTCGCATCCAGCTGCTCAACCGCCCAACTCGCGGTCTTCCAGTCTTTGTGGTCTGATTCCTCATAGGGGTAAACCGCCCAATCCATCCCGCGCCCACCCCGAGGAGTCGCCACTCTCTTCGTTTTTGGCATCAGTCCGACCGACGTCTTCGCCACCACATCGAATTCCGATAATTTCGGGCTGTTCCAGTCTCTCCCGTGATAGATTTTTCCCACCGTATAAGTTTGATAGCCCGCGTTCGAAAAATGCTGCGGCAAGGTTACGAGATCCTTCCATTCATCTACCTTCCGAAACCACGGGGCCAAGCCATACACACCCGTCGTAGATGGGCGCAGTCCCGTCATCACACTCGTCCGGGAGGGATTGCAGAGAGGAGCCTGGCAATGGGCGTTCGTGAACAGGGTCCCTCGTTCCGCCAAGGCATCGATATGAGGAGTCTTCACCTGCGGATGACTGTCCAAGCACCCCACCCAGTCGTTCAGATCGTCGATCGCAATAAATAGCACATTGGGAGGGGCGCTCTGACTGAAGAGGGCGCCCGACAATAGAAGGGTAAGTGAAATTAATATACGCTTCATGGGGATTCGATTCTTTGGTCTCTTCCTTAGTCCAAAATGCAATTCATCTCAACGCCGAGATACTAGGCGATCGCTTGAGACAGGCCTAACTGAAACATCCCCAAATTACCGGGGGGACAAATTTCTTAGGAATGGAGCTTGGCGCAATATGCGGAGCAACGGCTTCTCCGGATAATTCGGTAAGTTTTGTTTTTAGTTTCCGAAACACCTCAGGTTGTTTGAGGCTGAGGTCATCCTTTTCATAGGGATCGACGCTCAAATCGAATAGCTCCCAACTTTCCTCACCGGTCGCGGTGGAGGCATTCGCTCCCGCCTGACCATTGTGCACCAGTTTCCAATCCCCCATCCGAATGGCCCCATGAAAGGGGGTTAGATTATACAGAATAAATTCGTGCGGGCTTTGTTTCCCTTGGCTGATCGTCGGCCAAGCATCCCTCCCATCGAGCGGCAGTGCTTGGGTGGGAGAACTTCCCGCAAGCCCGAGTAAGGTGGGATAAAGATCAACGACGTGTAGCGGCGCCTCGACCACATCGCCGGCCTTGACCGTTCCCTCCCAAGTCATGATTGCCGGCACCCGAACGCCACCTTCGTAAAGCGTGCCTTTGCCGTCCCGAAGTTTCCCGTTGGAACCGAATCGAACGATCCCTCCGTTATCCGAAAAGAAAACGATCAAGGTATTTTCCCGCGAGAGGTGTTTATCTGCCGCTCCAACAATCGTGCCAATCGCGTCATCCATATTCGTAACCATCGCCGCGAAAGTGCGGCGGTTTTTGTCTTTGATGTGCGCGTTCCGTTCGAGATGAGCTTCAGTCGCCTGTAGGGGCGTGTGAGGTGCATTGAAGGGCACATAAAGAAACAGCGGCTTTTCCGGATCGTGCGCCTCGATAATCTTTGCCGCTTCGTGGCCAACCAAATCCGTGGTGTATCCTTCCTCGTAAACGGGCTGATCGTTTCGATGCCAATCGTGTCCCCCATCCCGATCATGGGTAAAGTAATCCAAAGCTCCGTTGTAATGCCCATACTGCAGATCGAAACCGCGCTGCAACGGAAGGTAGTCGGCCGTAACATGCCCCAAGTGCCATTTCCCGGCCACCGCCGTCGTGTATCCCACCGCTTTTAATCCGTCGGCCAAGGTCTGTTCATCCAAAGACAAACCATGACTAGCCCAGGGCTTCACCACGCCGCACTGCATACCATAACGTATCGGATAACGCCCGGTCATTAGGGCAGCTCGAGTAGGAGAACAAACCGGCTGAGAGTAGAATTGGTCCAGCTGCGCGCCGCGAGCCGCCAGGCGATCGATATGAGGCGTCGCGATTTCTCCCTCTCCGTGGTAACTCACATCTCCCCACCCCAGATCATCCGCCAAGAGCACTATGATATGCGGGCGATCCGCGGCCAATGAGAAGCTAGCAACGATGCAAAATGAGATGAATCGTAAGGCGAAGAAAGGGAGATCCCTTACTGATCGGAAATTGGTTTTTAGCGGGCTGATAGAGCGTGGGGGTTGAGGTAGGGGTGCAGGTGTATAACAGGATTCCAGTTATAAATTGGTCAGCGCTGATGGATTCCGGCAAATTCCGAATCACGAAGTTGAGGAAAACGGTGAACTAACGCCCGGGTTTGACAACGTAAACCACCACGCAGGATCACCACGAACAGCAAACCGCGCGGGAGTTCAGGGCTCCAGGGTGAACGAAGTCCTCGCCTCTGGCTGGCTGAATCCAAACGAGCAAAAGGCACAAGAGGGGGAGCACTTTTCGAATCATTTAGGAAGGCAGACGTTATTACCGGGTGATCCTAGCGGGAAAGTTCTTCATTAAAACCGAAGAGGCACCGTGGACAGTCTCCCCTCCCCTCCCCACCGTAAACGCAGCCTATTTCAAATCCACTTTCGTCATCCGTTAACCAACTTGAGCCTAAACACTGCACTTTTTGGTGTATTTTGGATCAAGGCTGGTTTCCTCTGATTAACTCAATTCGATGCCCACTACTATTTTCACTATTGCCAATCAAAAGGGCGGCGTCGGCAAAACGACCACCGCTGTAAATCTTGCAGCCGCCCTCGCCGCTCGGAAAATCCACACCCTTCTGATCGACTTGGATCCGCAGGCCAACGCCACGAGCGCGGTCGGAGTCGAGAAGCAGGAAGGCCGCAGTCTCTACGGTCCCTTGAATGGTGAGGGTAGCGTGTTCGAGATGATCGTGCCGACCGCCTACGAACATCTGGCCCTCATCCCCAGTGAGGAAGATCTGGCGGCCGCCGAAGTAGAGCTGGCGCAGACCGAGAACTACCTGACGCGCCTGTCCACTATTCTCGCTCCGCTGAAAGCGAGCAACGGCTACCGCGCCATCATCATCGATTGCCCGCCCTCTATGGGGATGCTCTCGATGAACAGTCTGGCCGCCGCCGACCAACTTCTAATCGCGCTTCAGTCCGAATACATGGCGCTCGAGGGTCTGGGCCAAATCTTACGCAACGTCGACCGCATCCGCGACGCTGGCCTGAACAACGACCTCAACCTCGGCGGCATCGTCATGACCATGTATGACGGTCGGACCAACCTCGCCAAACAAGTGGTGGACGAAGTGCGCTCCCATCTTCCAGACAAGATTTTCAAAACGTTGATTCCTCGTTCCGTTCGTCTCAGTGAGGCACCCAGTTTCGGCAAAACGATCTTCGATTACGACAATAGTTCATCCGGTGCGATAGCCTATCGCGAGTTGGGTGACGAGATCATCGCCCGATTCGGTTTGGCTGATTCCTAACTCGGGCTCACTGCCAATGCGTCTGCTCATCGCCAAATACCGCCACGTCTTCAACGTGGGGCTGCAGAGCAACATTGTCTATCGGTGGAATTTCGCCATGCGCGCAGGGTTCTCGCTGATCCACCTCGCGTTTGTATTCATATTATGGAGAGCCGCCTACCAGGGCGAAACCACGATCGGGGGATTTAGCCTCGAACAGACCCTCACCTACTTCGTCACTCTGCTGGTTCTCCAGTTTTTCATCGGGGCGTTCAGCGAGGACTACGAAATCAGCGAAGAGATCCGCAGTGGTTTGATTAACCAATTCCTGACCAAGCCGATCAATTATTTTGTCTATCGATTCACCATCTTTGTTGCCGCTCGACTGGTCTCCGGATTGCTGGCGCTCATCCCCCTCCTTTTGGCCCTCCCGCTGATTGGGGAATTTATTACTTTCCCCGATGAGGTCTGGCGACTGGTCCTCGGCCTTCCCGCCGCTTTCATGTCGGCCCTCATCCAATTCACCATCGCTTACATTTTCGGGATGCTCACGTTCTGGTTCCTGGAAATTCAATCGTTCGTCATTCTTTCGATGACGATCGAAACGCTCCTGGGCGGACAAATCTTCCCCTTGGATTTGCTCCCCGCGACCATCTATCGCATCTCCCAGTTCCTGCCCTATTACTATCAGATGTATTTTCCGGCGGCAATATTCACCGGCCGCATTGATTACGCTTCCGCCCAACAGGGACTGGTCATTCAGGCCTTCTGGGTCGTCGCGCTTCTGGGCATCGCCCAACTCCTATGGCGTCGCGGTTTACGCGAACACACCGCGGTGGGTGGATAGTTCTCGATCTCGGTTTTTCTCAATTTCTCGTGCTGCAATATCTTAAAATCTGGCTCGCCTCGATCCGCTACTCACTCGTGCGTTCGATGATGTTTCGCGGCGATTTCATCATGTGGTCGCTGGTGGAATTCTTTTGGATGGGCGTAAATGTGGCGGCGATTGCGGTGATTTATCAGCACACCGATTCTATCGCCGGTTGGAGCCAATACGAAATGCTGCTGTTGGTGGGCACCTCCATGCTCATCCAACGGCTGCTCATGGGATTCTTTTGGAGCAATCTATTCGAGATGGGCCGCAATATTCGCACGGGAAACTTCGACTTCTTCCTCGCCCAACCCGGCAACCCCTTGTTCATGGTTTCCACCCGTAAGATAGATTTGGACAGTCTCCTGAACGTCTCGGTCGCATTGGCCATCGTGCTATTTTCCGCTTCGAAACTGGAGCTTTCCCCGTCACTCGCAGACCTCTCCATTTACGTGGTGTTCGTAGGATGCGGTCTGGTCAGTAGCTATGCCATCGTGCTCCTACTTGCCTCGGTGAGTTTCTGGACAATCGGCACCAAGGGCGTCGAAGGCGGATACTTCACCCTTTACGAGTTCTCCCGCCTGCCCAAACAAGCCTTTAGCGGTGTGGCCAACGTGATTTTTGTTTGGATTCTTCCGACCGTCGTCATCAGCAACGCTCCGGCGCGGGCCTTAATCTCCGGATTTTCGCTACCCGATACCGCGTGGATACTGGGCTCAACCCTGATCTGGCTGACCCTCGGAATCTCTGTCTTTCGCCGTGGCATTCGTCGCTACTCCAGTGCTTCCTCCTAACCCATGGACAGTCCCGTCGAACAACTGCAAACCAGAATCTCGTATCGTTTTCGCGATCCCACCCTGCTTGACCTTGCCCTAACGCACCCGTCTTGGCTGCAAGACCATCCTGACGGTCTGGATAGCAATCAACGGCTTGAGTTTCTGGGAGACGCCGTGCTTCAACTCGCGCTGACCGAACACCTCTTCGAGTTATACCCTCAAGGTCGCGAAGGAGATCTCAGTAAACGCCGCGCCGCGCTTTCCAACGGAACCTACCTCGCCAAGATCGCCAAAGAAATCGAGTTAGGTGACGCACTCAAACTCTCTCAATCCGAACAAGACACGGGAGGTCGGGAAAAGAGTTCCGCGCTCGAAGACGCTTTTGAAGCCCTCCTTGGCGCTATCATTTCGGACAGTGATTTCGAAAAGGCCAAATCTGTCATTCTCCATCTCTTCGGCGATCTGCCCAAGCGCCTTGATGAAGTCATCCCGGAGGAGAACCCCAAAGGGCGCCTCCAGGAAAAGGTCCAACCCGTCCTCGGAAACGAAGCCCTTCGTTACGCTGTTCAACACATTGCCGGCGATGATCACGCGCGGGAATACGAAGCCCAAGTTTTCCTGCAAGACCGTCTGATTGGCACCGGTCGCGGCTCCTCTAAAAAAGCGGCCGAAGAAGAAGCCGCGCGTGATGCGCTGGACTCGCCTGATCTCTTGCTGACCTAGGTTTTTGAGACTCTCCCCTTTCAATCGCTCACCGAGATAGCCGCGCCATGCCTTCAATTTCTGCTGCCACTCGCCAAATAATCGGCGTATGCCCACCCGCTCGCGGGGTTGTCGTGACAGAGTTGATCCAGTCGGCGAATGCACCGGTGAATCTTATCCTGTGCCCAGATTTAAAGATCGCGGAGCAAATCGCCGAGGACGTTGCGCTATTTCACCACGAATCGAGCACCGGATCAGTCGAGCTCGACATCGTCGTGCTGCCTCAGTCCATGGCCACCGACGCCGACATGCGCGAAGCATTTGCCGCTTCTGCGGATCGCACCACCGTCCTGTCCAAGCTCAGAGCCACGCGAGCGCATACCAAAGCGCATCGCAAGGCTCCCTTACTGGTGGTCGTTTCATTCCCCGGAGCGGTGGTTCAATCGGTGCCAGCACTGGAGAGATTCGCCGAAAATGAGTTCGAGATTAAACCCGGCTCAAGCATCGGCTACAAATCACTCCTCGAGAAACTACATGCCCTCGACTATGATTCCGAAGCGCTTTGCGAAGCTCCCGGTCAATACGCCATTCGCGGTGGTTTGATCGATGTTTATCCCGTCACCGCCAACGAACCCTACCGGCTCGATTTCTTTGGAGACGAGTTAGAAGAAATCCGCGCATTTGATCCCGTCAATCAGCGCTCGGGCGTGAGCGTTACCGTCATCACGTTAAGTGCCTCGCCCCGATTGAAACTCGATGCCGCCCGCAGCGGATTGTCCGACTACCTCTCGGCCGGCACGGCCCTGGTCATGATCGAACCGACCGGCATCGAAACAGCGATGAGCAGCTTGGCCGAGCAGTCGGAAAAATCTCCCCACGATAATTTTGCGGCGATTCTCAAACGAAGTGTATCACTCACCGGATTACAGGACCTCGATGAATCATCCCTCTGGTTCTCGCCCGTTGACGACACCACCACCACCTGGAACTCCGAAAGCCTGGTCCACCATCGTCGCTATCCCACGGACGGACTCGTCGCGCAGGATCGCCTCCATGCCGAAGCCGACGCGCGTCTCGAGTTCTTGCAACAAGTCGTATTGTGGAAAAAGGCCCACTACGCCGTCCGGTTTGTGGTCGCGAAGAAAGCGGAAGAGCAACGCATCAACGAAATCCTTCGCGAAGAACCTGGGTTGAGCAAATTGCTACCCACCTTCACCACCGGTTCCATCAACGAAGGTTTTCGCATCACGTTTCGCGATTCAGCCGCGCTGCATTGGAAAGGATTTGGCAAGAAAATAATCGGCCTCATCGTAGTATCTGAAACCGAAGTATTCGGCCGCCAAAGACCGCGACGCTCGACCCCCAACAAGCGCGCCTTGGTGCAACGGGCTCAAGTGGATCAGCTCCTTGATTTTGCTGACCTGGTGGAGGGAGATTTTGTCGTCCACTTGCAGCATGGTATCGCGCACTTCCGGGGGCTCTCCAAGTTGGATACGCGAGACGGCACGCGCGAGGTCATCTCTCTCGAGTTCGATGACGACGTCACCCTGCACGTCCCCTTACAGGAATCCCACCTCATCAGCCGCTACGTCGGTCTGAGTAAAAGCAAACCCAAGCTCGGTCGGATCGGCACGCAACGGTGGGAGAAAGCCCGCAAAGCCGCCGAACGCTCCACCATCGATCTCGCGGCCGAGCTCCTGCGCATTCAAGCCGCCCGCGAAGCTCAACCTGGCTTCGCTCATCCGCCGGATACGGATTGGCAACAGGAGTTTGAAGGAGCGTTTCCTTACACCGAGACGGTCGATCAACTTCGCGCCATCAATGAAGCCAAATCGGATCTTGAACGAGCCCAGCCCATGGATCGTCTCATTTGCGGTGATGTCGGTTTTGGTAAAACCGAAGTAGCCATCCGAGCCGCTTTCAAAGCCGTGCAGGGCGGCAAACAGGTCGCTATCCTTGTGCCCACCACCGTGCTCGCCCAACAGCACCTCAACACGTTCCGCGAACGCATGGCCAGTTACCCCATTGCGATCGAGATGCTCAGTCGCTTCCGCACGGCCAAACAGCAGAAAACGATCATCGCCGAGACCACTGCCGGACAAGTCGATATTGTAATCGGAACCCATCGTATCCTCCAAAAGGATGTCGTCTTCAAAGACCTTGGCTTGGTCGTGATTGATGAGGAACAACGCTTCGGCGTGAAGCACAAGGAGCGGTTCAAAGACATGCGTGCCTCAATCGATGTGTTATCGATGAGCGCCACTCCCATTCCTCGCACCCTTTACATGGCGATGACCGGAGCTCGAGATATGAGTGTCATTGAAACGGCACCAACCAACCGGCACCCCATTCAAACGATCGTGAAGACCTACGACGACAAACTCGTCGTCGATGCCGTGCGGCGGGAGATTGCTCGCGGCGGGCAGGTATTCTATCTGCACAATCGCGTTCAAACGATCGAACTGGTCGCGGCCCATCTGGCCCAACTCATGCCGGAGATAAAAATAGCGGTGGGGCACGGCCAAATGGACGAAAAGTCTCTCGAAAAGGTCATGACGGAATTCGTAGCCGGGGACCATCAGATGCTGGTTTGCACGACGATCATTGAGAGCGGTCTCGATATCCCCAACTGCAATACGATCATTATCGAAGGGGCCGACCGTTTCGGTCTGTCCCAACTTTACCAACTTCGTGGCCGCGTTGGTCGATTTAAACACCAGGCCTACGCCTACCTGCTACTGCACCGTCACACGCGTCTCGTCGAACTCGCACGCGAGCGACTCAACGCCATGAGAGCCCACACTCAGCTGGGGGCCGGATTCCGCATCGCAATGCGGGATTTGGAACTGCGGGGAGCGGGCAACCTGCTCGGCTCCGAGCAAAGCGGTCATATCGTCGGGGTCGGATTTGAGCTCTACTGCCAATTGCTGCGGCAGTCCGTAGCCCGCCTGAAGGGCGAAAAACAGGCCGCTGCGATCCGCGCGACAGTGAAACTCGATTTCGTATTCGTCGGCGATGGGAATCCCCATAGTGGACGGTACGGCAAGCATCAGGATGGCTACACCGCCCTGCGGGACGCTGAACACGCTGCCAGTGGCGTATTGACCATCGAATCCATCCAGGCCCGCCTCCCGGCCGGTTATATCAACGAGACCCGCTTGCGAATCGATTTCTACCGCCGATTGGCCATGGCGGGCTCGCTCGAAGACCTAATCCAGCTCGAATCTGATCTCAAAGACCGCTTTGGAACGTTCGGCGATGAAGTGCGGGCCCTCATAGCGGTCACAGAAATCCGCGTTCGGGCGGAACAAAAGGGGATTGGGTCAGTCGAGAGCAGTAATTCTAAACTCAAGTGCCTACGGGCCGGTGGTAGCCGAGATGACTGGGTCATGCACGGGAACCGGTTTCCGAGGTTGACCGCTCCCACTGCCCTTCTACGTTTGACCGAAATAGCTACGTTTCTCGACAATTTGACGCATCCATGACGCCCCCTAACTCATCCCCAATCCGTGCTCGTTTGACTGCCATCGCGGGTGTCTTGACCCTCGCTTCATCTCTCAGTGCGCAACCCGCTGCCCCAGCCGCCCCCATTGGCGATTCGAATATGCGATTTGCCAACGGCATCGCCGCCGTAGCCGAAGGTAAAATCATCACGGTCGATGACATCCGTCGTGAGATCTCACCGTTGATCCCCGAGTTACAGCGATCCGCTCGTAATGAGGATGAGTTCAATCAACGTCTCGAGGCTCTCCAAGATGACACGATTCAGCAAATGGTGGATAGAGTTCTCATCGTAAAAGACTTCTACAGCGACGAAAAGCGACGGATTCCATCCAGCTACGTCGATAACGCCGTGGATGAAAACATCATCAACGAGTTCGAAGGTGATCGCTCCAAGTTTCTCGCTTATCTCCGCTCCCGTGGACTCACCCTCCGTGACTACCGCCGGGAAGTTGAAGAAGATATCATTTACAACTACATGCGGAGTCAGAAACGGAAATCCTCCACCGTCGTTTCCCCAGTGCAGGTCCAAGAATTTTATGACGAGAATGAGGCCGAGTTCTACCAAGAAGACTCCGTCCAACTTCGCCTGATTCAGTTCCAACGTAAAGATGGCCGGGTTGATCGTGACTTAATCGCTCTAGCCGCTCGGGTGCAGGCCCGGGTCGATGTAGGCCACGAGTTCGCCGATATTGCCAAAGAAGTTTCCGAAGATTCGCGTCGATCCCGCGGCGGTGATTGGGGATGGCTCGATCGCTCGGGCCTGAAACCCGAATTCTCCGATCCACTTTTCGAACTCGCCAAAGGTGAGACCACCCGCCCGATTCTACTACCCGAAGGCATTTTCCTCCTCCACGCCGAAGATCGCAAATATGCGGGCAATCAGGAGATCAACAGTGTGCGTGAGCAAATCGAACGTGTTCTGATCTCTCGTGAAGCTCGCCGGACCCAGGAAGCCTGGCTCGAACGCCTCCGCCGGAACAGCTACGTGAAGCTTTACTAAGGCTAACCGCTCCTCTCCTTTCTTTCGAAGCCCGATCCTCTGGATCGGGCTTTTCGTTTGGCCGGGGCTGCCCAACGTCGCTCCAATTTAAGGGATCCGACTCAATCCTTTCAATAGGACGTGACATTCTGGTCTGGAATCACCGCGAAATTGCGCTTTTGCTTACTCTGTGTCTGACCCCATTACCCGTAGAACCGCCCTTAAAACCCTTGCTTCAGGAACAGCCTTGGCTGCTTCCGGTGCCGTGCTGGCCCCCACCTCCGCCGTGGCAGCTCACCATCACACCATGATCGGCCGTTACAAACACTCCGCCTGCAAGTGGTGTTATAAAGATATCACGCTCGAAGAAATGGCTGACCGGGCCCACGACGTCGGGCTTGATTCGATCGAACTCGTTAACGTATCGGAGCTGCCAATCCTGGCCAAACATGGCCTGGAATGCGCCATGGTCTGGGGGGTTCCCGGTGGGATTAAGAGCGGCTTAAACAATCGAGATAATCATGGGCGCATCAAAGAGTTCATGGCTCGCGACATTCCTGTCATGGCCGAACAAGGGGCAAAAAACATGATCGTGTTTTCCGGAAATCGGGACGGTCAACCCGAGGACGAAGGCTTGGATGTGTGCGCCGAAGGCCTCGCTCAAATCGTCCCCATTGCGGAGAAGCATGGCGTCACGATTAGTATGGAGCTCCTCAACAGCAAAGTGAACCACGAGGATTACTTGTGCGACCGCACGCCCTGGGGCGTGAAGCTCTGCGAGAAGGTGGGCTCCGAGCACTTCAAACTGCTCTACGACATTTACCATATGCAGATCATGGAGGGAGATATAATCCGCACCATCCGCGATCACCACCCGTGGATCTCCCATTACCACACCGGCGGCAACCCTGGCCGCCACGAGCTCGACGGTGATCGCCAAGAAATCGACTACCCCAAAGTGATGGGCGCCATTGCTGACACCGGTTACACGGGGTTTGTCGGCCAAGAGTTTCAACCCACCGAAGCCGATCCACTCGCTGCATTGGCCCGCGCCATCAAACTCTGCTCAGTCTAAAGGTCGGGACAGCTAACCGTGACGTAAGCGGCCGCAGAAGTCATTTTCTCCGGTCAGCTTATCGTTCAACGGGGTGAGCCCCCGTGATCGTCCCTTTTGTTTGGCCTCACTCTTGCCGCCAAACGTATAACCATACTTTACGGATTATATTACAGTGAATCTACGCCTCATCCCCTCCTCCCTCACGGCTCTCGCCGTCATCTCTAGCTCCCTGCTCGCGAGTATTCCTCCTTACCCGGAGCTGAAGTTATCCAACGACCATCGCCAACGAGAGCCCATCACCTCTCCGGCTTCCGATGCGGCTGAAAAGGCCATTGCCGGTTTCAAAGTGCCGGCCGGTTTTGAAGTAAAACTCTGGGCTTCAGAGCCGATGCTTTCGAACGTCGTGGCCTTCGAATTTGATGAACAAGGGCGGGCGTTTCTATCCGAAACGCATCGGTATCGATCCAGTGTATTAGATATCCGCCATTACATGGAGTTTCTCGAACATGATCTGGCGACCAAGACCCTGGAAGACCGGATCAAGTTGATCGATAATTCCTTTGGTGATAAAGCGAGCGACCTCGCTCTTGAAACTGAATTGATCCGTTTGGTCGAAGACACCAACGGAGATGGTAAAGCTGACTCCAGTAAGGTGTTCGCGACGGGTTTCGATTCGAAGCTCGATGGCATCGCATCCGGCGTGCTCCCGATGAATGGAAAAGTCTGGTTCACCAACATCCCCTCCCTCTGGCAGTTCGACACCAACGAGGCCGGTGACACGGAAACTGCGCGTCACGAACTCCTGCGTGGTTTCGGCGTGCGTTTCGGTTACACCGGGCACGACTTCCATGGTCTCGCTTTCGGGCCCGACGGGAAACTCTACTACTCCATCGGCGATCGCGGCACCAACGTGACCGGCCCGGATGGCAATAAGGTCGAACTCACCGACGAAGGTGCGGTCTTCCGTTCCAACCCAGACGGCACCGAATTCGAATTGGTGCACAAAGGCCTGCGTAATCCGCAGGAGCTCGCGTTCGACGAATACGGCAATCTCTTTACCGGCGACAACGACTGCGACAACGGCGATATGGAACGCCTCGTTCAAATCATGGAAGGTGGCGAAACCGGCTGGCGCGTGGGTTACCAACACGCACCGCTGGGTAAAGCTGGTCCCTGGATGAGTGATGATCTGTGGAAACCCGATTTCAAAGGCCGCGCTGCTTACTTGCTGCCACCTCTGGCAAATATTGAAGATGGACCTTCGGGCATCACTTATTACCCCGGCACCGGATTTGACGAGAGCTTCAACCAGACGCTCTTCATGACCCATTTTAAGGGTAATATTTCTACCTCAGGAATCCAAACCTACAAACTAGAGCAGGATGGCGCCTCCCATAAGGTAACTACTTCAGAACAATTTCTGTGGGGCACTCTTCCCACTGACATCACCTTCGCGCCCAACGGGGACTTCTACTTCGTCGACTGGGTAGTCGGTTGGCCGAAGTCCAACAAAGGTCGGATCTATTCCGTCACGCCGAAACAACCGACCGCCAAAGCGGCAGCTCTGGTGGCAGAGGTGAAAGCACTAATCGGCGGAGGCATTCAGGCGTCGAACGATAAGAAGCTGATCAAGCTGCTCGGACACCAAGATCAACGGGTGCGACTGCGCGCTCAATACGAAGTCGTCGCTCGCGGCACCGATCACATCAATGCCCTACGTCGTCTCGCCAATGACACCGAGCAAGCCCAACTCGCCCGTATTCACGCAATTTGGGCCTTAGCCCAACTCTACCCGCAAGACCCCAAAGCATTTTCTTCATTCGGCAAACTCCTGACCGATAAGGATTCTGAAATCAGAGCCCAAGTGACTAAGGTAATCGGCGACCACCAACATCAAGCCTTGGCCGGACGTCTGCCCAAATTCCTCAGAGACGACTCCGCCCGAGTGCAGTTTTTTGCTGCGCAAAGTCTCGGTAAACTCGGCGACCCATCTGTCGCCCCTGCGCTGCTAAATCTCCTGCGGCGAAATAATAACGAGGACAAATATCTCCGCCACGTCGCGATCCATGCGCTTTCCCGATTGGCCCCCCTCGATGCGCTTCGCACTGCTGAGACCGACAAGTCCGCAGCGGTCCGCCTTGGCGTGCTGCTAACTTACCGGAAACTCCAAAATACCCGTGCCGCCCACTTCCTCCAAGACAGTGACGGCTTCATTGTTCGTGAGGCCGCCTTGGCGATCAACGACGCCCCAATCAACGACGCGATGCCTGCCCTTGCTGCTATGCTCGGTTCCGGTGACCTCGAAGATGAGGCGCTGCAAAATCGTATCATCAATGCCCGGCATCGACTCGGCCGTCCCGAAGATGCTGTCGCTCTCGCCGCTTATGCCGCGCGTAATGATGTGCCCCGCGAATTCCGTCGCGAAGCGCTGGCCCAATTGGCCGATTGGTCAGAGCCATTCCAACGCGATCGCCTAGTCGGCGTCTACCGCCCTCTCGATGTGCGTGACTCAGGACCAGCCGTTGCTGCACTTGAATCACAGCTGGACACCCTACTCTCCGGTTCTCGCTTTTTCGTGAAGCGCGCCGTGTTAGGAGCAATTCGCAAACTCAAGTTGACGGCAGCTACCCCACGCGTCCACGCACTCTTGGCTTCCGCTGAAGAAGACGGCGAAGTTCGAGCCGAAGCGCTCGCAGTGCTCAACGACCTAGATGATGAAAATCTTCTCGAAGCGGTTAAAGTTGCCGGTGCATCTGACTCGCCTGAATTGCGTTTGGCCACTTTACCCATTTTGGCCCGCCTCTCACCCGAGCAGGCCTTGCCTGTCCTCGAGCAAATGGCCAACAACGGCACCGCCATCGAACAACAGGCTGCTTACCTCGCCATTGCTGAACTGGATCACCCCGAGGCTGGCGATCTACTAGCCAAAGGACTGCAACGTTTGGCCAACGGAAAACTCCCATATCTCGCCCAGATCGAACTACTCGATTCCGCCGAGGCATCGGATGCTCCCCAGGTGCAGGAAAGCCTCACCAAACTCAAGAGCCACTGGACTGAAATCGGCGATCCTCTGGCCAGTTTCCGCGGTGCTTTGGCTGGCGGCAATATTCGTCGTGGATGGGAATTATTCAACGAACATCCAGTGCTCGCTTGCACCCGTTGTCACCGGGCAAACGGCGAAGGTGGTCTGGCCGGTCCCGATTTGACTGGTTTGGCTGACCGGGTGACGACGGAATACATGCTCGAATCGATCGTCACGCCCAACGCCGCCATTGCCGAGGGATTCGATGTCGTGGCTTTCACCCTTTCCAACGGGGGATTCGAAGTCGGAATCATTGCCGAGGAAACCGCCGAACAGATCACCATTTACGATGCTGCCGGTGATAAAAAATCATTCGCGGCCAATCTTGTCACGGAGCGCGCAGGTGCCCCATCAAGCATGCCGGCCATTTTCGGAATAGTCCTCAAACGGACCGAAATGCGTGATATTATGGCATTCATGCGCAGCTTGACCGCCGAAACCGCCGAGATCGCCAAAAAGAAGACCCGCGCTACGCACGACGAGTAGACCTCCGATCAAAGGAAGGCAGGTGCATCGATTCCTGAAAGATCGGTGCCCTGCTGCTCGTTTCAGGCCACAACATGGCCTTCGACTCATCCGCATCCTCACCAATCAACCGGCTCACCGACATGGCGGTCGGCGAGCGGCCGCAAGAACGACTGCAAAAACACGGTGCAAGCGCACTGAGCGATACTGAGCTTCTGGCCATGCTGCTGCGCAGCGGCACCCGTGGGTTGGATGTGGTGACGTTGGCCGGACAATTAATCTCTCAGGCCGGCTCCCTCCCCGCGCTGATTAAATGGACCCAGAAGGATTTCGAACGGCACAAAGGAATCGGCCATATCAAAGCGCTCCAGCTCGTCACCGTGATGGAGATCTCCCGCCGCGTGATCCAGCAAGCCCACCCGGTTGATCCCAAGTTGGATGAACCCGCCGCTATCGCCGAATTTTGCCGGCCCATTTGCCTGGGGCTCAGTGTAGAGAAGTTTTGGGTTTTGTGCCTCAACCGCCGGAATCGGTTGATCCGTCTCGTCGAGATCACTTCCGGCACCGCGGGCAATACTCTGGTGCACCCCCGGGAGGTGTTTCGTGAGGCGATCAAAGAGGCCTCGTCCGCCATTGTATGCGTCCACAACCATCCCAGTGGTGATCCGGCCCCCAGTGCGGCCGATATTCGCGTTACGCGGACCTTAAGAGAAGCAGCCGGAACGGTAGATATCCCGCTGCTTGACCACGTGATCGTGGGAGAAGCGCGTCACGATCCAACCGGCTCCGGGTTTTACAGCTTCCGCGACGCAGGGGTCCTGTAACGTAAGACCTTCATATGTATCCACGAGAAAGCGTAAACGGTCCTTCCGAGAAGGTAGGGACGGACCGCTGGGCCGTCCGCCACTGCCCCTCCTCAGACAGAGGACCAAATCAGACGCCGTTTGGGTCGGGCGGTCGGCGACCTTATCAAACTGTTTTCGCCGTCAGCCCTCGGACGGCCCAGCGGTCCGTCCCTACCTAGATCGGCCCACGCGCGGCCTTTTTGGAGTCAAACAAAAAAATGGTGGTGGGAGTTGGATTGGCTCCGCTTTCGCTTCGTCCCGCTCCGCGGGATCGCACCTTTCAGGTGCGCCCCATCTGCGTCGAACCAGGTGGTTCTCATCCATCTTTTGGGGTTAAACCAAAAACGCCCCCGTGGCCGGGGGCGTTTTAAAATGGTGGTGGGAGTTGGATTCGAACCAACGTAGAGCGATGCTCAGCAGATTTACAGTCTGCCCTCGTTGGCCACTTGAGTATCCCACCGAACGAACGGCGAGTTCACGGTTCCAGACCCGAAGTTCAAGGGCTTTTTTTAATAATCGTATTTTAGTTTTCGAGATCCTCCTTTTTTGTCCCAATTTAAACCTAATTTTCACCCTCAAATCCATGCCATCCCTACTCCGATTATTCATCATTTCCATCTGCTTGGGGCTCGGTTGGTCCCATCTTCAAGCTGCGGGACTCAAATCAGCGCATGATGTGCTGGATCAACTCCATCTTGCCGCCGCCGAGGCCGACGGTGACGTCTACTTCAACCTATTCGCCGACGATGCGGTGTTTCTCGGCACGGATGCCACCGAACGATGGCCGATAGCTGCGTTTAGAGCGTTTGCGACCCCCTACTTCGAATCCGGCCAAGGGTGGACTTACGTCAGCACCGAACGGAACATCAACGTCTCAAAGGACGGTCTTCATGCCTCGTTTGATGAACTCCTCGACAGTAAGTCCTATGGGCTCTGCCGGGGCACCGGAGTGCTGCGGTTGGTGGCGGGCGCCTGGAAAATAGAACAATACCACCTAACGATTCCGGTCCCCAATGACATCGCGCGAGACGTGGTCGATCAGATCAGAAAACTTTCGAAATAGTCCCAACTCAAGGGGCTGATCTATTCCGGTTCGGTTGACGCAGCCGAAGGGGATTCAGATTCAGCATTGTCCAGTAGTTCCTTCGCTATATCCAAGATCAGATCCCACTGCAGTGCCGGTCCTGGGTCGATTTTGTTACTTTGCACATGATAATGGCCCAACACTCCGGAGAATGACGTCCACTCGGCGGGTGACAGCGTGTCTTGCCTTACTTCCCCGGCTTCATCCCGCGGAGAATCTAAAGCTATTCGCGGAAACACGGAGTGCAATGTGGCCACTAAATGGGCCAGAGCACGGTATTGCTCTGGGGTCAAATCATACTGCCACAATTGCTGACCATTGATTTCGCCCGTGATCAATTCGCTGCGCGCCGGTTGCCCGGAGAACGATTGGTTTCTGACTGAATCCGGATGAGCCTCTGCCGGGATGGCTAATTGGACTCCACCTGCTTCATTGGAACGATACCATTGCTCGAAAATATCCGCATTCGGTGAAGCGTAAGCACCGACTTGGGCGATCTCTATGCCGATTGATCGACTATTAGCGGTGGTCGCGTGCCAAGCTTTTTCTTTGAGATCCAGCGTTTGGTAGATCGTTCCATCTACATCTACCATGAAATGGATACTCAGACCACGATCGTCGTGAAGCCGTTCAAAACATTGTCGGCTGGTTCCGCTGGCATCGTAGTGTAAAACAACCTGATCCACGACCTGCTGGAGTTCAGCCAAACTCCACCTTCCGGATCGGTGCTGCTCCCTTTCCGCCGGGGTAAGCGTGGCCGAACGGAGACTATAACGGTTGGGCGAAGTGAGGGATGGGGTCGCGGCCCGAGAGGTTTCCCAATCGGATTCGACCCAGGGAGAAAACCGGCGTTCCACGCGGTAACCATCGTAGCCCGTCTCATCCAACCAGAGTGCTACGGGAGTTCCGGTGCGAAAAAACCGACCTGCTGCGACGATTTCATCGCCGTGACGAATAACGGGAGTTCCCGGCATCACTGCCGGTTCGGCCTCCACAGAAACGGTATCGTCAATCGCTACCGTTTCGATCTCGGCGGCCGGAGACACGTGTTGGGCGGGTTTCTGTGTCTCCGCCGCAGTGGGATCGCTAGACACACACCCCACCCCCAAAACGGAGATCACCAAAATCTCCGAAATGAATAAGCTGTTTCTCGATTTCCGCTCCATGGTGTCTCCATCGAAAATCAAACCGCCCGAATGGCAAGATCCCCACTCAATCGGAGCGGGCGAGTTAGCTCAAAAAAAGACCGGCGCCCCAGGGAGGCACCGGTCTTTAAAAAACGGACTAATTACTAATTAGTAGCGGTAGTGGTCTGGCTTGTAGGGACCATCAACAGGCACACCGATGTAGTCGGCTTGCTCTTGGGTGAGCTTAGAAAGCGTGACGCCGATGCGATCAAGGTGCAGACGAGCTACTTCTTCATCGAGGTGCTTCGGCAAACGCATCACGCAGGGCGTGTAGGTCTCCCGGTTCGCCCAGAGGTCGAGTTGAGCCAATACTTGATTAGTGAACGAAGCGGACATCACGAACGAAGGGTGACCGGTCGCGCAGCCCAAGTTGACCAAGCGGCCTTCGGCGAGGAGGTAGATGCTCTTACCGTCGGCATAGGTATACCGGTCGTATTGGGGCTTGATTTCAGTGTGGGTGATACCGGGCTCCTTTTGCATTTCAACAACCTGGATCTCGTTATCAAAGTGGCCGATATTACAGACGATCGCCTGGTCCTTCATTCCCCGGAGATGCTCCGCGCGAATGATGTCCTTGTTACCGGTGGTGGTCACATAGATGTCGGCCACACCGAGAGTGCTCTCGATGGTGTTGACTTCGTAACCTTCCATGGCGGCTTGGAGCGCGTTGATCGGATCGATCTCGGTAACTATAACCCGAGCGCCAAAGCTCTTGAGCGAGTGCGCACAACCTTTTCCTACGTCGCCGTAGCCACAGACACAGGCAACTTTGCCAGCAATCATGACGTCGGTCGCCCGCTTGAGGCCGTCAGCTAGGGATTCGCGGCATCCGTAGAGATTGTCGAATTTTGATTTGGTGACGGAATCGTTTACGTTGATCGAAGGAACAAGAAGTTGTCCCTTTTCGGCCAATTCGTAGAGACGGTGCACACCGGTGGTGGTCTCTTCCGAAACGCCCTTCCAGTCAGCAGCGATACGAGCAAAGATAGTCGAATCTTCAGCGTGAACCCGTTTGAGGAGGTTTTTGATGACCTGCTCTTCTTCGGAGCCGGACTCGCTATTCACCCAGTCGCTGCCGGCTTCCAGATCAACACCCTTATGAATGAGAAGTGTCACGTCGCCGCCGTCATCGACGACCATTTGAGGGCCGAGACCGTCAGGACCGACTAAGGCTTTCCAGGTGCAGTCCCAATACTCGACGAGAGTCTCGCCCTTCCAGGCGAATACGGGCACCCCGTTATCGGCGATCGCGGCGGCGGCATGGTCTTGCGTAGAGAAGATATTACACGAAGCCCAACGCACGGTAGCGCCGAGGTCCACGAGCGTCTCGATGAGCACGGCCGTCTGGATGGTCATGTGCAAAGAGCCCATGATCCGCACCCCTTGAAGAGGCTTGTTGGGGAACTTCTTCCGGATCACCATCAACCCGGGCATTTCGTGCTCGGAGATCGTGATCTCTTTGTGGCCCCATTCGGCGAGGCTCATGTCTTTGACTTGAAAGTCAGTGAATTCAGCTGCGGTTGTCATAATTATATTGGTTTTAAAATGGATTATTTAGTCAGGCGTTTCACGGCGGTGGTGAGCGCGCGAACCTTGTTGGTTTGTTCCCAAGGTAGGTCGGCTTTGCCGAAGTGACCGTAGTTGGTCGTCTGGCGGTAGATCGGATTGAGCAACTTGAGCTGCTTGACGATCGCCGCTGGCTTGAAGCTGAATACTTCCTTGACGGCCTCCGAGATGACGGAATCAGGAACGGTGCCGGTTTCGAACGTATCGACGAAAACGCTCACCGGTTCAGGGTGACCGATAGCGTAAGCGAGCTGGAGTTCAGCAATCGAAGATAGGCCCGCGGCCACAATGTTCTTTGCAACCCAACGCGCCATGTAGGCGGCTGAGCGATCAACCTTCGAGGGATCTTTACCGGAGAATGCTCCGCCACCATGGCGACCCCATCCACCGTAGGTATCTACAATGATCTTACGGCCGGTGAGACCTGTGTCACCTTGAGGTCCACCGATTACGAATCGACCCGTTGGGTTGATCAGGAATTCGGTATTCTTGGACAGAAGTTTCTTCGGGATCACCTTCTTCACGACCTTAGCAATCAGGTGCTTTTCAATTTCCTCGCGAGTGACGTTTTCGGTATGCTGGGTTGAAATGACCACATTGACCACTTCGGTCGGCTTGCCGTCGACGTAACGGACCGACACTTGAGACTTCGCGTCGGGGCGAAGCCAGTTAGCCTTACCGGACTTACGAAGCGCAGCTAATTCATGACCCAGATGATGCGCCAGCATCACGGGCGTCGGCATGAGCTCAGGCGTCTCGTCACAGGCATAACCAAACATGATGCCTTGGTCGCCTGCGCCCTGCTCTGCGTGGCCTTTACCCTCGGCCTTGCGAGCATCAACCCCCTGCCCGATGTCGGCAGATTGGCTGGTTAGAAAATTTTGGATGAATACCTTGTCGGCATGAAACACGTCGTCGTCGTTGACGTATCCGATCTCGGTAATCGCTTCACGAACGATGCTATCGAGATTGATCACGGATTCGATCGGCTTGCCCTTCAACTTCGGAACAGAGATCTCTCCCGCGAGAACAACCATATTCGATTTAACCAGCGTTTCGCAGGCCACTCGGCTGTTGCGATCGACCGTGAGGCAAGCGTCTAGGACGCTGTCCGAGATAAAATCGGAGACTTTGTCGGGGTGGCCCTCGCCAACCGATTCAGAGGAGAAAACAAATGTATTAGCCATAGAGAACTCCGTTTATTGAGCCTCTTAACTCCCAAATCACAAGTTCAATATCAACATATCTCAATTTAATGATACGTGTTGAGTTCCTGCAGTTACATTGTATTTACCTAAAACGCTCGCCCGGACATTAATTCCTTCTGACATTCGGACCACGCGACTCTGTCCATTCCCTAAAAATGACTGATCCAAGTATTCTAGATGCTGAAGCTATCCAAAATCTCCGAGCCCTGGAAGACGAAATGGAAGACGACTCTTTTCTGAAAGAAGTTGAGGGGATCTATCTAACCGATACCCTCAAGCGTCTAACTGAGATTCATGACTGTCTAGCCTCGGGCGACCAGACCACATTCAATCGTGCGGCGCATAGCATCAAAGGAAGCTCCTCCAACTTGGGCGCGATTAGGATCATCGGTGCGGCCAAACGTCTCGAATAAAAATCAAAAGAATCTCTCGAAAATCTTGAGACCGATATAACTGAGCTTGTCAGAGCCTTTGCTGAAGCGAAAGCCGCTCTCGAGGCCCTTTAGGCGCCGGCTATCTTCCCGCCGATCTGGCCGCCTGAAATGCGCGCCAACTGTTTGAGCCCAAGAACGCTACGAGCATGCCGAGCCAGAGACTGCGCCAGTATAGGGCCAGCGCGATCAATCCAGCTGCTCCGACGAGACCCACCGCACTGGCGAATAAAAGGCTACGGATCGGGCCGAATTTGAACCACAACAGGCTCCGTAGAATCTGTCCTCCATCGAGCGGGTAGATGGGTAGGATATTAAAAATCAGTAGGGCTATGTTGATATATTGAATACTGGCAAGACACACCCAGAAATCGACGGAGTCAGGTCCAAGCCCGGTGACCCGAAGTCCCAAATCGATCGCCATCAATACCGGGATCAATACGACGTTGACCAACGGACCAGCCGCGATGCTCCAAAGCTGCGCACCGGGACGTTGCGGAGCATTTACGTAGGCCACTCCGCCCAGCGGCCAAAGCACGATTTCATCCGATTGACCGCCCACTTGTCGACATGACAGCGAGTGACCAAATTCGTGAAGTAGCACGATCGTAAACAGCCCGATATACTCGACTAGATTCCATAGCGGGGTCGAATACATCCCCTGCCGTCCCGTCAGCGCCCAAAGCGCGATCAATCCCCAACTCCAATGTAACCACACACTAATTCCAGCGAAGCGAAAGAGTCGGACTGAGCCTTTTTGGGTTGGTAACATTGATTGATCAACGGGGCAGAAGTCTTCGCGCGTCAAAGCTCGAAGTGCGCAAACTCATATCAACGAGGCAACGCATGTTCCAGAAACCACTGATACAGGTCTTCACCTGCATTCACGCGCACCCAAGCAGCATGCCCCTGATCGGCTTCGATCGTAAATCGAACCCCCGGGTGCCCGAGTCGTTCGAGTTCATTCAGAGCGCCATAAAAACACCGCACCGGAACGACCGGATCCTTGCCGCCCGCGAACTGCCAAATGGGCAAGCCGGCTTCCGCTAATGGTGGTGCATGGTCCACGTGACCATGCCCGACGACCGGAGCAATCGCGGCAAATCGATCAGGGAACTGCGCGCCGAGATGCCAGGTGCCATACCCACCATAACTTAGCCCCGTCAGATAAACGCGATCGGCATCACCGTGGAAATTTGCGACCACGTGATCTACCATACCCATCAATTCATCCTCAATTAAGGCCCACCCTTCCTTCATCCCTGCTGGCGGATACGGCGACGGTTCGGCGAGTTGTCCCTGCATCGCGCCGCCTCCGCTTTTTCCTTTTGAGCGAGGTGGGACGCTATCGGGTAAACGCAGCGGTATATCGTCAGCAGATCGATTCTTTAGGTAAGACACTTCACCTTGGTCAAAAAGAGGCAATTGCGGAGCAATGATCACAAAAGGTAGATCTCGTTTCTGAATCCAAGCCTCATAAATAGGGCCGTGTTTTAACACGAAACCCAAGTCTCCTTTACTATCACCTCGCTCACCGTTGCCGTGCAGAAACAACAAGACGGGCCAATCCTTTCGCTCCGAATATCCCGCAGGGATATAAACAAAGTAGTCCCTTTCCAGGCCCGTGGCCGCACTCGCATAGGACACGGTTTCCAGCCGAGGTTCATCGGCCTGGGTAGATTTCACTCCCAACAAATCGATCAAAATTACCGCGAGAGAAGCTAGTCGTAATCGACCCATATCACAGCTAGTTACAGACTCCCAATGCTGCCAAGCGTCATCCGTCCGCGCGGCGGCTACTCACCCTCATTCGAGAGATCCTTCGGTGTGCGTCGGTCCCTGAAACTCGGAACCAGTAACACGCCAGCGGCCAAACCGCACGCCCCCGTGAGCAACCACCACGTAGCGCCCATCCAGCCGTAAACCCACACTCCAAAACTTCCCACCAGGGCTGAAAAACCCCACATCATGCTGAAGAAACCAAAAAACCGGCCCCGATATTTCTCCGGCGCAAGTTGAGCACCATAGGCAGTACTGACCGGCAAACCGATCATCTCACCCAGGATAAATAATCCCATCGCGAGAAAAAACCCGAGTCGAGAGTCGGCAAATGCAAACACGGCACAGCCCAGGCCAATCGTAGCAAATCCAATCGCGGTGATCCTCTTGGCCGGGAACCGTTTAATCCACTGAACGAGAGGCAACTCAATCAGCATGATCAAGAAGCCGTTGAGCCCCATCACCAATCCATAATCAACCGCGGTCAGACCATTGGCTTTGGCATCCAAGGCCAAAACATTAAATACCTGCACGAACGCGACGGCCATCAGCAGCTTGGCTCCGAGCAATTGCATGAACGGTCCATTGCTCCAACCATCCTGAGCCGCCTCTTTCCAACTTTCCCACGCCAACTTCGGTGAACTCACGCGGCCCTTCACGGTCCTGAGCCCATGCGGCAGCAGCCACCAAGCGAGTCCGGCAAAGATCAGCGTAGTAATCGCATCGCCCCAAAAAATGAGACTCGGCGCCCGCATAAAAGAAACCCCGCGACGGCGGGGCCGGCGGCAAAACCGGCATTCAGCGCCAATCGGAAAACGGCAAAGGCCACCACCCTCTTTTCCTCCGGAACCACATCCGACACCAGCGCGTTAGCCGCGGGACCAAACATGTAGGTCAGGAACCCGTGAACAAAAGATACGAAGAGCAGAAGTGGAAAACTCCCGCAGTAATACAGCGCCAAAACGGACACCGCACTTCCGACTAACGATAATACGATCGTATTACGACGCCCGATCGCATCGGCCAAATAGCCGCCGGCAAACGGAGTCAGCACTCCTCCGACCGAAATTGCTCCGAGCACGAGTGCAACACGACCAAGATCAAACCCCTGCTCGACCAGATAGAGCGAAAGGAACGGGAACACGAATGATCCAAACCGATTGATAAACTGTCCGCCCGTGAGCACCCACAACGCACGGGGCATCGTGCGGATATCGGACATTAATTCTCGGGTAAAGGACTGCATTTAAAGGCGACGGGGGGCAGTTCCTTGCCGCAACTTTTACGGCCGAAGATCAGGCAACCTCAACCACCGGGTCCAAAGCACCCGCTACCGAACGAGGAAATAATTGCGCTGCTTTTCGCTGATCGGTAGCGCCAATTTCTCCATCACATGTAAGAGATCTTCCCAAATTGCCCGCTTCGAGCGATGGGACTGGTTCCGCAAAATGTAATTAGGATGATAAGTGACCATCACCGGCACCCCATCAAAATCCTGCCATTGGCCCCGGATCTCGCCCAAGGCCTTGAATCGATCTTGACCCAACATCGCTTTAGCCGCTGAAGCGCCTAGGGCCACAATTACCTTGGGTTTAACGATGGCCAACTGAGCCCTCAAATAAGGCAAACAATAGGCCATCTCTTCCGCCGTCGGGGGACGATTCCCAATCTGCTCTTGCCCCTCTTCCGTGGGAATCTGCGGGCGCCAATTCATGATGTTAGCAATGTAAACACGGTCTCTAGAGAGTCCGGTCCCCAAAATCATTTTATCGAGCAACTGCCCGGCTGGCCCGACAAACGGTTCTCCGCTGATCTCCTCTTCCGCACCGGGAGCCTCGCCACAAAGAAACACATCGGCCTCCAGATCGCCGACGCCGACGGTAATCTGTTTTTCTGGTCTGGTGGCTTTTTGGCAGACCGAATCCGCCTTAACCATCGCGACTAAAGCATCCCACTGTTCCTGCTTCGATCCTTCCATTAGCTCGACCTTCGGAGGGTCGGGAAACTTAGGTTTCGGAGGTGATGGCGGCGGCGGTGTAGGCTTGGGCACCGACCGACGTTCCACCGGCCGGGATTGCGGTTCGGCAACACTGCCCCGCGGTTCCTCCACCGCTACAGGTCGACTCTTCTCCGGAGATACCCCAACCAACGCTCGCAATGCACGTATCGATTCATCCGATACATTAATATTTTCAACTCCTGCCGTCTTCAGCCGGATCAGCTCTTCATTTAGGGCCAGGAGGGTTGCGCGCATTTCTCGGAGGAGGTTTCGGAAATCAGGCCAAGGTTGGCGCGACCAGTTTTTCGACGTATTTACCGAGCTGATCAAACTCGAGATTCACGCCTTCGCCCACAGACTTCGTCTGCAGATTAGTCTCTTTCAAAGTGTGTGGAATCAACCAAACCGCGAACCCATCACCTGCCACCTCCGCAACCGTCAGCGATATACCGTCTATGGCCACGCTGCCTTTATGCACCAAATAACGCCCCAAACCCTCCGGGGCTTGGACTTTGAGGAATGTATCTTGACCTCGTTGTTCGAATGTTCGGACTTGCCCCACTCCATCAATATGGCCGGTCACAAAATGCCCGCCCATCTTACCATTGAACCGAGCTGCTCGTTCCAGGTTCACCAACGATCCGGGAGTGAGTGACTCAAAAGTAGTGAGTCGACGACTCTCGGCTAGCACATCAAAAACCAACTTAGACTCGTCGAATTCCACGATGGTCAGACAGCAACCATTAACCGCAATACTGTCGCCGAGAGCAGCCTCTTCGAGTGCTCGATGGGCCTCAATCTCCAAACGCCAACTCTGCGCTCCCTCGGCGAAAGAGAGCACGTTGCCCGTTTCTTCGATGATGCCGGTAAACATACGGATCAATGCACACCCCTACACCGCACGGGCGCAAGTTAAGATGCCAATCGCGGAAAAATCACTCGTCGATCTTTACTCGCATGACGGAAGTCTCACCGCCGCGACTCACCAACATCACGACTTCTGGTCGTCCACTAGATTCCGCCGCCCCGAAGAGTTCCAACGCTTGCTCGTAGTCAACCACTGCGGTGCCATCGATTTCCTTGATCCAGTCATCCACGCGTAAACCGGCCGTTCCGGCGGGGCTACTCGGTTTGATGAAGTGAGCAATTACACCGATCAAACTCGAGGGATCTTCCCGACGAGCGACGACATCGGAGAACACCGTTTCGCGAACGGTGATACCGAGTTCTTCAAAGTAATTCCGCGCTGCTTCCTTTGGTGTCTTGGGTGCGTCGCCCAGCTCAATCGGTAGCTCAAGTTCGAGCTGATCACGCAAAATCGTCAGGGAGAGCGTATCGCCCGGCTCGCGTTTGAGAATCTCTCGCATGAGATGCGCTGCCACCACTCCATCCGGCTTCAGTCGCGGCAATGGCATACCATCGAGGGCGATGATAATGTCTCGCGGCATCAGTCCTCCCTCTTCCGCCGGACTTCCGCTCAACAATTCGGAAATTACGAGACCGGTAGTCGAACCGAGTCCCAGAAACTCTGCGACTTCAGGTCCGACCGGATTGATGCCATCAATGCCAAACCACGGCAAGGGACGTCCAAAGAGGTTATTCGGAATGCGCCCGATGGCAGGATAAACCTCTGCGGCCAGCCGAAAGCCCGCCGCTTCGTCGGGATTAATCAAGACCGACATTTCGCCCCGCCGACGTTGCGAATAAATCATCATGCGCTGGCCGAACCCAGAGGCGCCCATACCGATAAACTCACCGGCTTCATTAAATAGCGGGCAACCGCGGCCCGCCACGCTGCCAAGTGCGACTCCCGTCAACTGGGGTAGTCGCTGAATCAAACTCACCTGCGAGCTGAGATAGTAAGGCGCAAAATCTTCATCCTTTTGCCGCAAACCGATTCCCCATATCTTTTCTCCCATCACCGGCATCGCCGCGGGATCGGCCGCAGCGAAATCGGTAATCGGCCGCAGCCCGGTGCGCCCTTCCGGTTGCACCTTCACAAAATGCCATGTCGTGTAACCATCCTGACCCAGATAATCTGCGGTCGCATATTGAGTGGTCGGATCTCCTGGGCGGTAAATTTTGAAATCTACCAATTGACCTGGAGTCGCCCGATCGCTGATCGCACTGGATTCGAGAATCACGGTGCCATCGTCATCGATCACAATTCCATTGGTATAGTTGAGGGTGCGATCGAGTTCGTGCTCGATGGCAAATTCGACCACCACCACTGACGCCAAACGCTCATCGAGGAGGGATGCCAGGGACTGGTCTGCCACGATGGAAGAAATGCCGACTATGCAAAATAGACCGGCGAGGAAGGGGGTGAAGGAGGTCTTCATGGTTTTAGGACGTAGAGGGAGACACGGAATTTTCTTCGAGCTTCCACTAAAACTTTATCCGGTGATTCCTCATAAGCTTCCGCCTGCTTCAGAATGTCGGCGATACTGGCAATGGGCGTGTTGTTGATCTTGGTGATCACATCCCCCGTGCTTAAGCCCGCGACTTGGGCGGGAAACCCACGCTGAACACCGATGACCAACACGCCCTCGTCATTGGGCAGCTGATTCTCACGGGCAAATGGGCGCGATACCTCACGAATACTAAGTCCCCAAATCTCGACCACCGACTCGTCCCCGACTCGGCTGACCAACTCCTCCGTGGTGACGGTGTAGTCGTCGGTCGAATCACCCCGTTTGATGGAAAGCGTCAATTCGGATCCGATCGGACGAACCGCGATCATATTCTTGATTGGCGGAAGTTGTTCAGGAAATCGCCCATCCACCCGTTCGCCGTTGATCTTGAGTAAAATATCGCCCCCACGCATCCCCGCTTCAGCCGCAGGCGAACCCGGATCAACGCTGTTGATTAGCATTCCGGTATTTAATTCAAGATCGTAGAAATCCTCTAAGTCGCGCAGTGCGCCCGGCACGATTCCCACGTAACTGCGTTCGATCGCGCCATCTTCAGCCAAACCGGTCATGACTCGTCGTGCGGTCGATGACGGAATCGCGAATCCCAAATTGTCCGCTCCAGAGTAACCGCGGGAATTTATTCCCACGATACGACCATCACTCGTAACCAGCGGCCCTCCGCTGTTGCCGGGGTTGATCGCTGCGTCGGTCTGTAGCCACGTATTGAACTGCCCGGTTTCATATCCCTTCACGCCTCGCGAATCGGCGAAAAAACGACGCGGATTCGAGATAATACCTCGGGTTACGGTGCGAGTAAGTCCGTGGGGAGTCCCTACCGCGTAGACCGTTTCTCCGGGATCGAGGTCATCGGAATCGCCAAATCGTCCTACCGTGAACTTGTGCCCCTTTCGCTTAAGTTCTTCCGCATCCAAGCGAAGAAGCGCGAGGTCAGTCCAGTGATCCCAACCGACCAGTTCAGCGCTGACGCGTTCTAGATTGGCGAGAGTTACATTGATATCGACGGCGCGGAGTCCCACCACGTGCGCGTTCGTGAGAATCAGACCGTCGTCTGATACAATGACACCGGAGCCAACTCCGCTCTGAAACCGTTTGGAGCCCGCTTCGTAAGCAAATTCGCGCACATCGATGCGCACGACGGCATCTAGTAGCCTCTTAAACCCCCTTGAAGTTTCTGCCATTGAGGCCGTTACGAGCAGTGTCCCTACCAAAGATAACAGAACGAGCCGCGTCATTGACCGAGTTAGTGAAAGTGTCACAGTGACCGATTTCTTCAGATGGCAACGCATAGCATAGATTACGACTTTCCCTCCATTGAGCCTCGCTGGCAATCCTTCTGGGCAGAAAACAAGGCATTTAAGGCCGAGGATTCTTCCCCGAAACCTAAATACTACGCGCTCGACATGTTTCCATATCCGTCTGGCGCGGGGTTGCACATCGGCCATCCCGAGGGCTACACCGCGACCGATATCATGTGCCGCTACAAGCGCGCCTGCGGTTACAATGTGCTGCACCCGATCGGTTGGGATGCCTTTGGACTGCCCGCCGAGCAGCATGCGGTAAAAACCGGAACGCATCCGGCGACCAATACCGAGGCAAATGTCACCAACTTCCGCCGCCAGATTAAGGCTCTGGGGTTTTCCTATGATTGGGATCGGGAGATTAACACGACCGACCCGGAATATTACCGGTGGACGCAGTGGATCTTCCTTCAACTGTTCAAACGGGGCTTAGCTTACGTCGATAAGCGGCCCGTCTGGTGGTGTCCTGCACTGAAGACGGTCTTAGCCAATGAGGAAGTCGTCGACGGAAAATCTGAACGTGGAAACCACCCCGTAGAACGTCGTGCGCTGCGGCAATGGGTCCTGCGGATCACCGCTTACGCCGATCGATTGTTAGCTGATCTCGAGGGGCTGGACTGGCCTGATTCGACCAAGCGTATGCAGGCCGCGTGGATCGGTCGCAGTGAAGGCGCGGAGGTCGACTTCATTTTAGATGATCACAGTCTGGGAAATTTAACGGTATTCACCACCCGGCCCGACACGCTGTTTGGCGCGACTTACATGGTGATCGCCCCGGAGCATCCGCTCGTCGATAAACTCACGATCGCCAGCCAACGTGGCGCGATCGCAGCCTACCGACAACAGGCTGCCGCCAAGAGCGATTTGGAGCGCACCGATTTAGCCAAGGATAAGTCCGGGGTATTTTCCGGTGCGTTCGCCATCAATCCGATCAATGGCCAAAAATTGCCGATCTGGGTCGCTGACTACGTGCTGATGGGCTACGGAACAGGGGCAATCATGGCCGTTCCGGCTCACGACGAACGGGACTACGAATTCGCTCAAAAATACGATATCCCAATCGTTCAAGTAATTGAACCGCTGGATAGCTCCAGCGACCGTGAAGGTGGGCCGGATCTACCTTACAGCGGCGACGGCAAACTCGTTAACTCCGATGGATACAGCGGGCTGCCATGGCAGGAGGCCAAGCAACGTATGACTGCAGACCTGGCCGACAAAGACCGCGCCAAGGCCACCGTTAACTTCAGACTTCGCGACTGGATATTTTCCCGCCAACGCTACTGGGGAGAACCCATCCCGATCGTTTGGGTGGACAAAGCAGGATACGAATCCGCGGTAGCAGCCGGTGCGTCAGACCTCCCGAAAGATCCCGTAACATTTGAGGAGGATGGTTTGATCAGCTATGCCCTACCGGTCCCGGACCAGGCACTGCCGCTGGTATTACCCGAGGTAGAATCCTATCTCCCCAGTGACAGTGGCGAGAGCCCCCTCGCAAACGCTCAAGCATGGTTAGACATTTGGTTCAATCCTCTGACGGGTGCCTCTCACTCTGCTACCGAGGAACCACCCATCGACTCAACCTGGCTTCGCGGTCGAAGAGAGACCAACACGATGCCTCAATGGGCGGGCTCATGCTGGTATTACTTGCGCTACATGGATCCGAAAAACTCGGAGGCTATTGCGAGTCGATCCAACTTGGAATACTGGCGCACACCAGATCTTTATATTGGCGGCGCAGAGCATGCAGTTCTCCATCTATTATACGCCCGATTCTGGCACAAAGTGCTATTTGACGTCGGTGTTCTGCCCTATGACGAACCGTTCCAGAAGCTTTTCCATCAAGGAATCATTCTAGGAGAAGACGGGGAAAAAATGTCCAAGAGCGGAGGCAATGTAGTGAGTCCAGATACTATAATCGAGTCCCATGGTGCCGACACCTTAAGACTCTATTTAATGTTTTTAGGGCCTTTGGAGGCAAAGAAACCGTGGAATCCCCGCGGAATCGAAGGCGTTCACCGTTTTCTACAAAAGGTTTGGCGAGGTCTGATCAACGAAGACGGGAAAATGCACTCCCGGATCAAAGCGTCGCCGAATTCCGAATCGGCCGATTTCACCAAACTCCTCCACGAAACGATCAAAAAAGTCACCGAGGATATTGAGAACATGCGATTTAACACCGCGATTTCCCAGATGATGATCTACGCCAATGCCTTACTCAAGTCCGAGGTGGTTACCAATACATCGGCCAAGGCTTTTGTCCAGCTGCTTGCTCCCTTCGCCCCCCATGTCGCAGAGGAGCTCTGGGTGAAACTTGGTGGCAATGCGCCGGTGCAGGCTGCCGCATGGCCGGGATACGACGAAAAATTACTCGAAAACGAAACCCAGAAACTGGTGGTTCAGGTTAACGGCAAACGTCGCGGGGAGTTGATCTTACCCAAGAACATTGAGGAATCAGAAGCACTGGTCGCCGCCCAGAGGGACAAGATCATTATGTCCCACATGGAGGGAAAAACCCTCCGACGCGTCATCTATGTTCCGGGCCGGATTCTGAATATTGTGGTTGCGTCATGAAAATTTCCAGTCACCTGGGGTGTATACCTTAGTT
>MEHZ011622430.1_pt1 | contig 77523 bp, 73 predicted proteins | sample 897221 | NCBI WGS metagenome assembly MEHZ01 (sample SAMN05514161, study PRJNA337945) | marine metagenome | isolation source: marine surface water | place: Arctic Ocean | collected 2007-12-13 | reverse complement strand
TCATCATTGGTGCTAGGGGGTACTTGTCGCGTGTGAATGTAAGCCACGACAGCTGCCAAGCACCACGCAGCTTCAAGGATTAAAAAAGCCCATTCTTCGATTAAGTAAGCACGAATTCCAAGCAAGGCTGATCCAACTGCCATGAGGGCGAGGTAAACTGTTTGCTTGCTGGTGACAATGTTTCGAGTCTCTAGAACGAAAGCAAGAAGGATCGAAACCATCCCGATGTAGGAGAGAACTTCAGTCCATGCCTCGACCGTCATGTGCATCACTTTCGGCGCATGAACATGACGAGGGTGACCGTCAGAACGGCGACCGCCACAATGTCTGGGAGACCATAGCCACCGTCTTGCAACGGAAGGGACCATCCATAGCCCGTGTCGAGGTTATGAACGTCCAACCAGTTGATGCGAGTGGAACCAGTCGTCGGGCACAAATCGCCTTCGAGGCAGTTTCCACCGAGGAGGCCAGACAGCAAACCGAAGAGGTTTGAAAGGACCACTATAAGACCAAGGCCGACAACATAGATGGCTGGATGTCGCCCAGAGGAAGGTACGGCTGCCAGTGGTGGAAGCGTTAGTGGTTCGATCAGTGGTGCAGCCGGGGCGAGGTCGCCAATGACTTCGATCAACATGTCTGTTGGGGGGGCGACTTCGGTGATGCTCCCAACTTGGGCGTCAACCATGTCACGGGCCTTTACTGGACGCGCAGGAGTAATTTTGATGCCGTAGAGACGATCGGCCAAAGTCACCAAAGCTGGATCGTCTGCAATGTCTTCAGGAGACAAGTCTCCATCCAACAGTTGTTGCAATCGGTCGCGTGATGATTTCATGGAATGCCCTCTGTAGTTCAAGCGGGGAGGACTTCATTGAAGAAGCCTCCTTCTGAGAAAGGAAGGTCAGAACAAGTGGTTCAAGCGTTTCCTGCCTTCTCGACTTCGGCCCAGTCTCGCATGAACCCTTCAAGACCTTTATCGGTGAGTGGATGGGTCATTAATTGACGGAAGATTTTGGCAGGCATGGTCGCTGTATGAGCGCCAAGCTGGATGCATTGGAGGACGTGGGTTGGGTGTCGAATTGAGGCTGCAAGGACTTTTGTCGTGATCCAAGGATAATTATTCCATGTGTCCATGATTTCAGCGATGAGATTCATTCCATCGTGGCCAGTGTCATCGATTCGTCCAATGAATGGCGAGACATAGGTTGCTCCTGCCTTCGCAGCCATGAGCGCTTGAGAGGCAGAAAAGATCAGTGTAACGTTGGTGCTGATTCCTTCGCTTGTAAGGATTTTAGTTGCTGCCAAACCTTCAGGGGTGCATGGAATCTTGATGATGACGTTCTCGGGTAGGCTTGCTTTCAATGCCAGACCTTGTTCGACCATACCTGCTGTATCCATTGCAGTGACTTCTGCAGAGATTGGACCATCACAAATGGATGCAATTTCTGCAACAACTTGTTTGAAGTCTCGTCCACTCTTCTTGATCAAAGAGGGGTTCGTGGTCACACCATCTAGGATGCCCCATGCAGCAATTTCTCGTATTTCATCTACGTCAGCGGTGTCTAGGAAGAACTCCATGTTGGTTGGTTGTGCCACGCACTCCTTCAAGTATCCGCTCAGGGCTTGCGGTGCATTCATTGGTAAGTCGTGTATTTTGCAGATGATCCCCTAACCAATTCGGCAGGGTATTTTTGTTCATTGATTTCGAATTTTTGGTTCATAATTGTGATGGGATCGAGGCCTAATACACTGCACAAACGCAGGCAGTACATCATGACGTCAGCAGTCTCATGGGCTATTTTTTGAGTCAACGCACTGTCCTCAAGAACTTCTTCGACGCTTGGATTTACCCATTGGACTGTTTCGGAGAGTTCTGCAGATTCGATGCTGATTGACGCAACGAGGTTTTTGACGCTATGAAATTGATTCCAGTCCCTTTGTTTGACAAAGGCATCCAAGCGAGTGTTCAGCTCTTTCAGGGGGTCATTGGTCTCCATAACCGTTGTTCGTCCGTGACCCTAATGGTTGTTGGCTTGTTCACTTTCGCTGAATTGCTTTCTCTGCAGCCGCTGCAATGTGAGGTGCAGAAAGTTGCATGACTTCGAGCATTTCATCCGCTTGACCAGATTCACCAAAGCGGTCAGGAACGCCAACTCGTTCGAGTGGAGCCGGTTGGTTTGAGACAAGATGCTCTGCGACGGCCCCGCCGAGTCCACCGATGATGTTGTGGTCTTCAGCAGTCACAACGGCACCACATTGTGCCACCAGTCGGTCGATAAGGGCTCCATCAAGTGGCTTGAGTGTGTGCATATCTACGACGCAAGCGTTCACGCCTTTTCCAGATAGGGTTTCTGCTGCTTTGAGTGCTTCAGAAACCAAGACTCCACAGGCAATGATCGCGACGTCTGTTCCTTCCTTGAGAACGATCCCTTTTCCGATTTGAATTTCATCTTCACGACCATCGTACAACACAGGTGTCTTATTTCGGGCTGTTCGCATGTATGATGGCTGACCCAATGCTGGCAATTGCATTGTGAGAACACGGGTGCTTACATCATCACATGGGTGCATGACCACGACGTTTGGTAGCGTGCGGAAAATAGCCAAATCTTCGATTGATTGAGCCGATGAACCATCGGTTCCTGTGTGCGTTCCACCGTGGCTGCCACACAGATGAACGGGAAGGTTGGGCCGAGCCACACCGTTGCGCATTTGTTCAAATGCACGTTCGGTAAAGATTGCAAATGTACTGGCAAAGGGTATGTATCCAGCAGAGGCCAGTCCTGCTCCAACGAGCAACATGTTTTGTTCACCAATTCCACAGGACACAGTTCGATCCGGGTAGGCCTTTCTGAAATGGAGGGATTTGGTTGATTTACCAAGATCTGCTTCAAGGACGACAACTTTGGGATTGTCTGCCAATTCGAGCAAGGCTTGGCCGTAGCCGTCGCGGGTTGCTGCCATTCGTGTCATGCTTCCACCTCACCGAGTTCAATCATAGCTTGTTTGAATTGCTCATCGTTTGGTGCAGCCCCATGGAACGATGGGTTGTTTTCCATGTACGAGATTCCACCACCTTTGATGGTGTGTGCAATAAGAATTGATGGGCCATTTGAGTTTTCTTCGGCTTCGAGGAAATCCAAACCTTCCATGACTTCTGTCATGTTGTGGCCATCGATTTCCTTGACGTTCCAGCCAAACGAACGCCACTTTGCTGGTATGTCGAACATTCGCATTTGCTCTTCGCAGAAATCGTCGTTTTGGATTCGATTTCGATCGAGAATAACTTTCAAGTTGCCAAGCTCATGGTGGGCTGCTGCCATTGCTGCTTCCCAAACGCTTCCTTCCTGCATTTCCCCATCACCGATCATCACAAAGGCACGGCGCTCGCTTTTATCGAGGCGCGCTGCGATTGCACAACCCATGCCAAAGGAGAGACCCATACCGAGGGACCCAGCTGAGAAGTCCACTCCGGGGCACCACTTGCTATCGACGTGTCCTTGACAGACACCGCCAAGAACACGGTACGATTTGAGATCTTCATGAGAGATGAAACCCATCTCGGCAAGAACTGCGTACATACCGGGAGAAGCGTGTCCCTTGGAAAGAATAAATCGGTCACGGTCAGCCCATTTTGGTTCGTCAGGTCGGATGCGCATTCGCGTTGCATATAGCGCTGATATCAAATCGATTTCAGAAAGTGAACCACCAGGGTGACCTGCTTGAGCGCGGTACACCATCTTGATAATCTCGACCCTGCACTTTCGTGCCATTTCTTCAATTTCTTCGATGCTTGTTGACATACGTTCCCCTACAGCCCTACGGCCTTCACGGGCGACCTTTGATGCTTGTGCAAACAATCGGCGGTCGTAGGTTCTCATTTTTTGGGTGGTGGAAGCAATGCATTGTAGAATTTTATCAACACGTCACCGGCCACGACCATGGCATCAGTCAGCAAGTTTCCACCCTTCGGTAGAGCGCGTGTAGCCAGCCAAATGAACACAGCCACGAACCATCCAAAGAAGGCCAAGGACAGGAGGCTGTTGAGGGTGACGACACCAAATATTTCGGGCAGGTTGATGTCGAGTACGATCAGGACTGCAATGAGCACACCAAGGATTGATTCTCCAGCAATGAAACCCGCACCGATTAAGACACCACGGTTTTCCACTTCCTTGGCAGCGGTAGCTGCTTCTTTGGAAGGTATTCGATTGAGCGTACCATCCACTCGGAAGTGAGCGGTTCGCAAAGCAAAGTAGGAGATGATACCGCCAAGCATGATTGGGACTGAAAGTCCGAGAGGGAGGTAAATACCAATAGCAACCGACATCACCGGCATTCGCAGGTAAATGAGGACCACGGCAATGAGTGCTCCGAGTGTGACCATTTGTAGGTTGAGATCGCCACCAAAAGCACCCTGGATGATGGCACCAATAAGTTCAGCTTGCGGCGCAAACAGGGCATTGCTGCAATCGTATTGGTCCGCTGCGGCCAGATTTAGATTCGTATTGGCGCATGCTGTCTTCGAAATTTGAAATGCATCGTGGAGAAGGGCTAATGTTGGACCGATGACAATAGCACCGGTGATGACACCAATGATTTCTGCTACTTGTTGTCGCCAAGGCGTTGCACCAACCATATGTCCGGTTTTCAGGTCCTGCATGACGTCGCCAGCAATCGCAGCAGATGAAGCCACAACTGCAGCAATCAGGAGGGTTGCAAGCATCAATTCCTCTCGTCCAAGGCCGAGGAGTAAATCACCTACGACCCACACGAGTGCAACGGTGAACAAAAGCGTAGCAATGGTCATGCCCGATACAGGTGAATTGGATGAACCAACCACGCCTGCAATGTAGCCAGCAACAGCAGCAAAGAAGAAGGAAACCACGGCTAGGAAGAGTGCTCCAGCCAAAGCAAGACCAAAGGAGCCTGTTGATTTCCAGTAGAAGAGGAATGTTAGGACAACCAGAACGCCACAGAACATGATCACCTTATCGAGTGGTAGATCAATTTCAGTTCGCAATGGCTCAACATCATCATCATCTGTTTTAATCAGCGCTTTGGACAGACCGGTAATGATGGTTTTTCGCATTGACCAGAGGGTGTACACACCACCGACGACCATTGCACCAACACCGACGTAACGAATTTGTTCCGCCCAAATACCATAGAAACCGTCGACCAAGGAATCTGATGTTGGCCATCCGTGAATGAGCCCATACATTGGGACAAGCAAACCAAAACCGATCACGCCCCCTAGGAAAATATACGAGGCAATTCGAACGCCTACAATGTAGCCGACCGAAAGCAGAGCAATGGACAAGTCCATACCTGCATAGAGCCGGGTTCCAAGGAAACCAACTGCGGATTCAACGGTGTGTTGCGTGACTTCGAAACCTTTGACCATGAGACCATAGATGGCGCCGATACCTAGAGCATAGAGAATGGCTAAGGCACCTTCGCCACCTTCTTCTCCGGCGACAAGGACTTCTCTGCATGCGACACCTTCTGGATATGGCAAGGCTTCTTCGACGATGAAAAGTCGGCGCAGTGCAATTGTAAACATGGTTCCTAACAGGCCACCAAGGGTTGCAATGATGAGGGTGTCAAGCCATTGAATATCATCCCAAAGTCCGATGACAAGCATTGCTGGGACGGTGAAAATAATTCCAGCAGCAAGCGATTCACCGGCACTCGCCATGGTTTGAACAGAGTTGTTTTCGAGGATGCTGACATCATTAAACAACGAGCGTAGGATGATCATGGACATCACAGCTGCAGGAATACTCGCAGAAACGGTCATTCCAGCATACAACCCCAAATAGGCATTTGCTGCCGTCATTAGGATCCCCAGAAGAATACCAACGACAACAACGCGTAAGGTCAACTCAGGGGGTGATTCTGTTGCCGGGATGTACGGGTCATGGACGGCGCTCATCCGTTGTTCCACATGGAACAAGTTGTTCAACACATCGCAGTACCAAGATTGGGAAATCCTCCATTATTATCATAAGTCATCCATGAAACCGGAGCATGAAGGGTGACCCCCTTTGGGTGACGAACATGATTCAAGAACATTGGCACGATATTAGCCCTGAAGATACTTTCGCGAAGTTGGAAACCCAATCTGAAGGACTCACAAACAGCGAAGTTGTCACCCGTCGAGAACGCTATGGGGAAAACAAACTCCAAGAACCAAAAAAGACACCCGGATGGCTCCGTTTCCTCTCTCAGTACCACGACCCTTTGAATTATTTATTGATTGGTGCGGCCTTGGTTGCGCTTTCCATCGACCCCGACCATCCAGGTGATGCTATTTTCATCTTCTCCGTTCTCACAGCCAATGCCATCTTCGGCTATTGGCAAGAAGGTCAGGCAGAGCAAGCCATGGATGCTCTCAAACAAATGGCAGTATCCACGTGCATCGTTGTACGAGATGGCGTGGAGCAGGAAGTACCTACGCCCCTGCTCGTACCCGGCGATGTGGTCCGCCTTGAGGAAGGCCTCAATGTACCGGCTGACGTGAGAATCGTCGAATCTTATCAGTGCAAAGTGGACGAGTCATCCCTAACGGGAGAATCAAACAGCATAAAAAAAACCGTCGGTGTTTTACCTACGGAATCATTGCTGGCTGATCGAAACAACATGGCCTACATGGGCACAACTGTAGCGAGCGGTCGTTCGGTTGGGATTGTGGTCAATATTGGAATGGAGACCGAACTTGGTCGCATTGCAAGTGATATCGTTGGTGCAGAATCTCCGAAAACACCCCTCGAAAACAAACTAGAATCCCTAGGTAAATTCTTGGGAATGGTGGCACTTGTTGTCGCCGTTTTGATGGTTGCCATCAAGATGATGATCGCTTATGGTGATGAATCAGCGGATCTGAAGGAAGTTGCTATTGAACAATTCATTGTCGCCATTGCCATCTTCGTAGCAATCGTTCCAGAGGGTTTACCAATTATTTTGGTCATCACCTTGGCCCTCGGTATGCGGAACATGGCGAAGCACAAAGCGATCATTCGACGCATGAAAGCCGTTGAAACACTCGGTTCAACCACCGTGATTTGCTCAGATAAAACTGGCACATTGACGAAGAATCAAATGACAGCGCGTCAACTCACCACCACTGAAGGTACGTTCACCATCTCTGGTGAAGGGTTCAAACCCAAAGGGGACCTTTCGTACAACGACGAAGTTGTTACAGAGGCAGAACTGTCAGGATTGCAAAGCGATCTGGGTTTCCGTTTGTCTGCTGCTTGCTTGAGCCTTTGTCACAATTCTCAAGTCTCAAAGGTTGATGGGCAATGGCAAGCCTTGGGCGACCCAACCGACTCAGCCTGTGCAGTCCTTGGCTGGAAAATTAATGGTGATGTTCGTAAGTTTGCACAACGTCATTCTCGAATTCATGAGTTCTTCTTTGATGCAACCCGCAAGAGAATGTCAGTCATTCATGATTACGAAGGTGAGCGCTGGGTGTTCTCGAAAGGTGGAGCGGGTGGCTACGTACCTCTTGTTAAATGGAAAATTTTGGATGGAGAAATCGTTCCAATTGAACAGAAGGATTTCGATTTGGCTTCAATTGCCAACAAAGAAATGGCGAGCCGTGCTATGCGCGTGATTGCTCTTTGTGCTCGACGCCTTGACGATGACGAGAACATCGAAGACATCAAAACCGTAGAATCAAGTTTCATCTTCCTCGGCCTGGTTGGAATCATGGATCCTCCGCGTGCTGAAGTCAAAGAAGCGATTGAAATTTGTCAACGTGCAGGTATCCGGGTCAAAATGATCACCGGCGACCAGCAATACACGGCAGAGGCAATCGGTCGAGAACTCAACATTACCGAAGGTGGAATCCCTCCAGTCAACGGTCATGCACTCTCTCAATTCGATGATGAAGCTCTGAATGAGGCATCCGCTAAAGCCTCGATTTTCTCGCGTGTCACACCGGAACAAAAAATGCGAATTGTATCCTCGCTTCAAAGCCAAGGCGAAATTGTCGCCATGACTGGCGATGGTGTGAACGATGCACCTGCCCTTTCACGTGCCAACATTGGTATTGCCATGGGTATAGCAGGCACTGACGTAGCCAAAGACGCAGCAGACATGGTCCTTCAGGATGACAATTTCGCCAACATTGTTCACGCAGTTGAAGAAGGAAGAAAAATCTATCAAAACATCCGGAACTTTGTCCGTTACCAAGTATCGACTAACGTTGCTGCTGTTGCATTGATTCTCATATCGACCTTCTTATTTGGTTGGAATCTTCCACTGACAGCAACTCAAATTTTGGTGATCAACATCCTCATGGATGGACCACCTGCCGTAGCCCTCGGCGTGGAGAAAAACCATGGAGAGGTCATGAACCAACCGCCGCGTCCTGTGGATGAAGGTATGCCGAATTTCAGGGATATCACGCTCATTTTCTACCTCGGTGCAGTCATGGTAACTGGAACCCTCATTGTGTTCTTCCTCGCAGGCGGAGGTGTTGGAACATGTGAATTGCACCCACTCCAAACAGAGGACGATGCACCCTTTGATGTCGCCATGTGCAACCTCGGTATCGGCTCTGGAGCAGATTCTTCCAACGCAGAGCAAGTTGCTGCGGTCGAAGCATCTGAGCAGTACAGCAGTGACCTTTTCGAGCATGCCCAAACAATGACATTCTCGGTTTTCATTGTCTATCAGTTGTTTAACGTCATGAATTGCCGAAGCAATCGAGAAAGTGCGTTTAAACTTGGTCTCTTTTCCAATCAATGGATCAATTATGCCTTCTTGTTCTCGCTTGGCTTGTTAATCTTCTTTGTTCAACTGGCCGAACATCAAGTTCCATTCACCTCACTTTACATCGGTGAACTGATGTCCACGACGGTACTGAGTTCGACCGATTGGGTGATTATATTTGCAGTTTCAGCCTCTGTGTTCGTCATTGACGAGTTCAGAAAGTTTATTGTTAATTCCAAGTTTTTCACCCCCGGCCGATGATGGTTTAGCCTCACGGGGCCAACCACATCTTCAAGAAGAAAACTCGGTAGCAGAGACCATGTCAGTGTGGACTTCGTCGAGAGTCAATGCTGGTTCGAATGAAGATTGGCAACAAAGGATTGTCGTTCTCCTCGATGATATGGATGGATGGAGCGAGGCACTCAGCCCGCTTGTTGCCAAACTCCGCCTCGGTGAAAGGTTCTCCCGAGACGACGGGATGATCCTGTATACACACCCGAATCTGAACGAGGTTGGGCGTCTCGCACATGTGGTTCGAACCGCTCGGTTTGGCGATAAAGCATTTTTTAACAGCAATGTTCACGTCAACCAAACCAATGTTTGCATCCTTGCGTGCAAGTTTTGCGCCTTCCGTCGTAGTAAGAAAGCAAAAGATGCCTATGCTCTTGACATCGCTGCTTACCTTGAAGACCTCGAACAATATTCTGAGTATGTTGATGAGGTCCATTCCGTGGGCGGACTTCATCCTGATTGGGGCGTCGAACACTACGAGGCATTGTTCCGTGCCACCCGCTCTAAATTCCCACACATTACCATCAAAGCCCTCACAGCTGTAGAAATCAAACATCTCTCCCAACTTTCCAACCTCACCTACACCGAGACACTCACGAAATTGAAGGACGCTGGGTTGGGCTCCTTACCTGGCGGCGGAGCTGAAATCCTCGATGATGATGTACGTGCGATCATCTGTAATGGGAAAGAGAGTTCACAAGAGTATCTTGACATTCATCGATCCGCCCATGGTGTAGGTCTTTCAACCAACTGCACCATGTTGTTTGGTACAATCGAGACATTAGAACAGCGCCTGAACCACATGATATCGCTCAGGGAGTTAGCGGATGAAACACATGGATTCCAATGCTTTGTCCCCTACCCCTACCTCCCTGACCATAGCCGCCTTCCCGAAGCGCAGCTGGCTACTGGGAGCGAAATTTTGAGAACAATCGCTGTTTCGCGCTTGATGCTTGATTCGATCCCTCACCTGAAGGCATACAGAATGAATATTGGAGATGAACTGGCTGAATTGGCTTTGCAATTTGGTGCTGATGACATCGACGGAACCGTTCAGAAAGAGTCGATCATGCATCTTGCTGGTTCGACCACACCACTCGACCATGACCGCTTCCAACTTGCGCGACTGATCAAAGATGCAGGATGCGTGCCGATTCAACGCAACACGACCTACGAACGTTTCGAAACGTACGTTCCACCCGAACCAAAACGGGTACGCAGACTCAATGTTGTACAGGAATGAGGTGATTTTATGAGCAACGAACAACAGCAATGGAAAAAAATTATTGGACGGGTTGCTTTCCTCAATTGTGATCCACTGTTTCACGGTCTTGACCCTCAATGGAGTGTTCTTCCTGCTCCACCTTCTTGGCTCACTGGCCATCTGTTGCGAAGGGATTGTGTCCTCGCGCCAATACCTGCTGCTGACTACGCACGTAACTCAGATGAGTTGGTCCTCGTACCTGAAATTGGAATATGCAGCAAAGGTGAGGTCGGGAGTGTTCTTGTTTTCGGGGACATGCCGATTAAAGACATGAAGACACTTGCTCTACCGACGGACTCTCAGACCTCTGTGGCTCTTTTGATGTACATTCTAAAGCAGGATGGACTCAACCCAGAAACACGCCTCATGGGGCCTGATTTAGACTCCATGCTCGCTTCTTGTGACGGGGCACTGTTGATTGGAGATCGAGCGCTTGAAGGTGCAAAACTCCGCCCAGAGTCAGTGCAATTGGATTTGGGTACCGCATGGTTGGAACGTACGTCGAAACCAATGGTATTCGGTGTGTTCGCAGCACGCAAAGACACACCAGTAGCAGATGTAAAGGCAGCCCAAACAGCCCTTCTTGAACGGCTGAACCTGTTCGAACAAGATCCAGGTCAAAGGCAAGCCGTTATTGAATGGTCAATGACTCGATCTGATTTAGAATACGATCGTTTGAATCGGTATTTCGGAGAAGTCTTCAACCGCCTCGACGGTGAACACATGGAAGGTTTGGAACAGTTCCTCGTAGATGCGTGCGGACTCGAAGAAGGCTCAATCTTCGCTTGGTGATTCATCTTCCGCTTTGTTCGATTGGGTGACCACCCTTCGCGTTTTCCTGACAGGGGCATCCGATACCTTGGCTTTCTTTTTCACAGCCGTCCGCTTTTTTGGGGCTTTTTCAACATCCGAACCATCAAGGCGTTTACGCTTGACTGTTGTGATTGGGCCTTCCTTCGATTCAGTCGAAACACGCGTTCGTCGGCTTGTCTGTTGGGAGGTGGGTTCATTTGATGCTTCATCTTTTCCAGCAATCCTGGACCGCGTTGGAGATTGGATGTCTTCATCCTCGTCATCTTCAGGCTCCTCCTCAACCGTGCTTTGGTTGCCGCTGGATTGAGTCTCTGAATCACTGGTTGGTTTCCGTTGTGCTAGAGGTTCAACAGGGTCGGCTGGTTCATCATCAAAGATATCCAAATCCATCCCACGATTGTTCTTGGCTCGTAGCACTGCGATGCTCGCAAGGCCAACAAGTCCGATAATTGGAAGGAAAAGGATGGGGTAATCAGCGAACAGTTGCACGCCTTTTTCGGTTAACGTGAGCTCAATGATCGTCTCTTTCTCGAGGGTCAGAACCAGAGGTGATTCTGTAATCCACCATGGGGATAATTGCACTGAATCAGCACCTTCCCCGAAAATTTCAATGTTGATTGGGTGCATTTCTACCAAATGAGTGAGGGATGCATCAGTAGCTTCCGGTTGTTCTTCCAAGGTCACAATGAGAGGATAGGACAGCGAAGACGAACGATTGAACGTTACTTCGAACTCCAAACTGATCATTGAGAGGTAATCATTCCTTGCTTTAAATGTCATTCCATCTGTGACGCTGCAGCTGACTTCCCCGCCTGTCAGTTGACCTTCGGATAGGACAATATTGTCACCCCATTCCTCGATGAACCTTACTTTGTTGAGATTTGAACAGACACTTTGTGCAAATAAATCCGCTTCTGCTGGACTGAGTTGCAGGTCTTGGATGAGTGATGTTCTTGACATGTTGCGGATGGAGGAAGAAAGAACGCTGTCTAATTTCACACGGTCTACGATGATGACGTGGGTATCATTGAATCGCATGTGGACCGATCGAATGTTGTTTAGATCTGGTGATCGGCTGCAATCTTCAACACCCTCCTGGCAATTGTTGTCCCATTGGTCGGATGTAGCATCGCCATCATCGTCATCATCATGGGTGTCGGGAATACCGTCACCGTCTAAATCTGCTCCTGCGATGCCAAACCCATCGGCCAATTGATGGTGGCCATAGGATGCAATATGAAGAGAGTTCGTGGCCACGTAGAGTTGCGTAATCATTCCGTAGAGGTTGTCCACAAAGGCCATGTCCTTGACTTCGTGCGCCATTGAAGTTGTTTCAACAATATCAAACGTTGTTGAGTCCACTGAGATGACCATTGGCGATGTTCCGGGCACAGTAAGATGGAGGTAATTCCCAAGGGCAGACCATTCCATTGAACCGCCGGATTCAAATTTGGCGTTGAGCAGTGAACCGCCTGCAAAAGACATGGTGTTGAGGTCACCTTCAATGGTGAGTGTAGCAATTCGAGTTTCCATAGGATCGAATTCACACGATGTAAGTTCGTTGACCAATTCCCACTTTTTGGTGGTTGGTGTTCCGTCGAAGTTCCACATCACCACACGACCTGAAGCATCGCCTGTCAACAAATGTCCACCGTTGGGAGAGAAGGAAACACAGGTCACATCGGTGTTGTGTTCACCAGTGAGGCTCCGTTCGAGGCCCATGTCTTCAACACGGATGAGGTTCACCCCATTATCGCTGTTGGGCACCGCTAAAAAATCCCCATCAGGCGACCATGCAACATCGACTGGGCGGGCATTTGCAGCCTGTACCTTCCCAGTTAGAGTCATTGAGTCCATGTCATAAATGCGGATGGAATCCATGTCCAGTTCTGATCCAGAAGTGGCGATGGCAATTGTCGATCCATCTGGCGAGAATTCGAGGGTTTGGACGGGCCGCGCAATATCAACGACATCGATCAGCGTCATGTTCGCCAACCACATAATGGCAAGGTGATCGTCATAGCCACTGGCCAGGTACATCGCATCTCCATCAATGGCTACGGAGGCTGAACCGTCCGCTTCTGGGAGTGTGCTGACGCCTGTGAAGGAGATTTCAGATGAGGCAGAGGCCGTTGGGAGCGTGGTGAACACCAGCATCGCCAAAACGATGATTGCAGCTGTCTCGGCCTTCAATCGCAGTCCCCTTGTTCAGCCATGGGCCGACCACCATTGAAAACACATCGGTTTGAGGATGCCCATCCACTTCCAAAATTATTGATGGAAAAAGAGCGGTTGGTTCATCAAGGTCGCTCATGTCGAACTGACATGGTAGCACAGTTACCCCTCGACGAAAACGGCAATAAAATCGTGCGAATTGGCCACTCTCCCGACCCAGACGATGCCTTCATGTTCCATGCTATGACCACAGGGGCATTCCCAACTCCGGGTTACAACTTTGTCCATGAATTACAGGACATTGAGACCCTCAACCACCGTGCTATGAATTCGGACCTCGAAGTCTCAGCGGTTTCCATTCATGCCTATCCAAAAATTTCTGATGACTATGCCTTGATGAACTGTGGAGCATCCATGGGAGAAGGGTACGGTCCAATGGTCGTGTCCATGCAAGGAGCGACCGAGGAACAAGTTCGTAGCAACATCATCGCCGTACCAGGACTCAAAACCAGTGCCTACATGGGTTTGCGTTTGGCATGGGGCGACTGCGAAGTGGCGGTCGTACCTTTCGACGAAATCATTCCAAGGATTCTCGACGGCACCTACTTGAGTGGATTGATCATCCACGAAGGTCAATTGACCTATGTAAAAGATAACCTTCATGTCCACATCGACCTCGGTGTTTGGTGGAACGATCGAACCGATGGCTGGCCTATGCCCCTCGGTGGCAACGTTGTCCGACGGGACCTTGGCCAGCAAGCCATGGAAGACATCACCCTCTACACAAAAATGAGCATCGAGTATGCGCTTGAATCACCCGAAGATGCACTTGCTTTTGCCAAGAAATGGGGTCGCGGAATTGATGATGCAACCAACAAAGAATTTGTTGGAATGTATGTCAATGACCGAACCATCGACTACAAACCAGAAGGGCGAGCATCGGTTCGTCAATTCATCAGCGAAGGCCAAGAACTGGGTCTCATTCGGAAGGACTTTGATGTTACAACAATGGCTTTCATTGGTTCTGATGAAGAAGATCGCACACAACTTTAACGGAACTCGATTGGTCCTTTTTAGCCACAATGAGAACAAAGGACTTGGTTCACTTTCGATGCCCAAGTTCAAAGACTGGACCACTTTCAACCAAAACAAGGGGAACATGCATGCCACACGAACACATCACCCTCGCACAAGCCCCGAACGGCGAAATTGGACCACGCTGTGAAAAGTGTGGCACACGTTTGACCTTCGGTAGCGCCATGGTCGTGGGCAAGTTCTACTTGTGCTGGGATCATTATGTCGAAGCGACCGGTGCAGACACTGCAACATCCATTGGCGAAGCCGAAGACCGCTTCTGGATGCCAACCGAGTGATTATCCTAGGTGTTCAAGAACCCTCGGCTCTCCCTCTCGCTGAGGGCGTTTGAATGGCAACAGGTTGGGCGCGTTTTGCACACCGGTTTGGGGCCTACTATCGGACTTCAGAATTTTGGACCCCTCCACGCATGAAAACCAGAGAATGGATGTTCATCCCTTTCGGCGGTGCACCACCCATTCGCCACAAAGGCTTCAGCGACATGCAGGGCGTACGACAATTCCTCACCGATCGTGCCATGCATTCTTGCTTCTATTCAACGGCTTATTGGGAACGCCCATTTGAGATGAAAATGGCCGATAAAAATTGGCTCGGTGCAGATCTAATCTTTGATTTAGATGGCGACCACCTTCCTGGCGTGACGGATCGAGATTTCCCAGGTATGCTGGAAGTGATTCATGAACAAGCTTGGACACTTTGGAATGATTTCTTGGAACCAGAGTTTGGTTTCGATGAGAAGTACCTTCAAGTTACATTCTCCGGGCACCGGGGGTTCCATTTGCATTACCGCGACCCAGCATTGTTCCACTTAGATTCTGAAGCTCGCCGTGAAATCGTATCCTACATTCGTGGCGAGGGCGTCGATGTGAAAGGTGGTCTCGCTAGGTATCACGACCTATCCAGCGAGGGTTGGACACGACGAATACGGGATGGTATGGGTGGCATGGTGACGAAACTCCAAGGCATTGCAGCCAAAGATGGTGGGTACCGCAAGGAACTAAAATCACTCCATGATGGTCTGAAATCACAATCGCAACGTGAAGGTCGTAAGAGCACCAAAGGCCAAGGGTCCATCGAACAATTAGCTTCGATTGTAAACCACCCCGATCGTGCAAAACGTTTGAAAGATGGGAACTTCGGAGTTCTTGAAAAACATCAGTCTTTGTTTTTGGATTTACTGAAAACAGACACATCAGTGGTTCTCGGCTCTGCAGGCGAAACTGATGAAGTGGTTACCATCGACGTACGGAGGCAAATACGCTGGCCGACATCCCTTCATGGTAAAACTGGTATGCGGGTAAGTGAATTTCCACTTTCGCGATTGGATCCCGATGGGTCGAATCCTTATTCACCACTCCATGAAGGTTTGGCACTTTCAACTCAAGACATGCTCCGAGTGGAGATGACCGTCGACGATTCTATCGCTCAATTTGGGGACAAGGTCTACGACAAATCCACTGGAGACCAATTTGAAATTCACGAAGCAGGAGCAACTTTCCTTGTCCTCAAGGGATGGGCGAAAGTTATTGTTTGACGCTTCTACGTGGGTTCGCAATTGGTTTGATTCAGACCCATTCGTGAGGTAAGGTTCAAGACCGCGCCACCATCCACGGGATTAGAGGTGAACCACATGGGCATGAGGAAAGGCAAGAAAAACAAGGCTCCAGCTCCCCCCGCACTCGGCCTCCCATTGCCGCCGTTGCCCGGTATGCCACCTATGCCAGCCCCACCTGGCGCTGCTCCACTCGATCTTCCAATGCCGCTTCCAGCAGCACCGGCGCCATTGCCCGCAATGCCATTGCCAGCCGCCCCTGAACCGGATACCTCGGTTTGGGACACAGCCCAAACTCCCGCTGCTAGCGAACCAAGCAAAGATGACAAGTACGGCGATTTGTGGGCAAAGCGCTCAGAGAAACCACTCCCTCAGATTTACGGTCACATCGATCGAATTTCTTCCGCCGATGCTGGCTCTCTTCTCGATCGCTATGCTGATCGCTTTGGGCATGCTTTGGACCGCGACATTATCGTACTGCGCAAAAAAGAACATGAGGATAAAGTCTCAGAAGTACGAGATGCGCCTGTTATCGAGTTGCTCGAATCAGCAACAGAAGAAAATGAACTCTCAGTTCAACTTTCTACGATTGAAGATGAACTGCGTTCTTTGAAACCTGAATACCAAGCAGCCAAACAATCAGGGGACGCCCAAGTACTCAGCGAACTTCGACCTATGCTCGAGGCCCTCATGGTCGAACGCAAGTCCATTCAGGCAGCGATAGCGGGCGAGGATGCTGGAACGACTACAGCTCAGCCTGTTTCAGATGAAGATCAAGCAGAGGATGACTTGTTCGTGACCTTTGTCGGTATCGTCGATGAATTGCTTGGCTCAAACCTCTCAGCAGAAGTCGTAGAGGCTTTTGTTGCGAGTGAAGATTTCAGCACCTACGAGGCAGTTGGCAGCGATCCAAACAACGCAGGTGATGAAATGCGGTCAGCATTCTTCACCATTGTCGATGGTCAACTCGGCAACATGGCACAGCAAGACATCGACGAATTCGTTGGTTCTGCAAACTTTGAAATTTACAGCGCTATCGGCGCCCAATACCAATGAGTGTGAGCAACATGGGATTATTAGACAAGGCAAGCGATTCAGGAACAAAAGCAGCAGCACCTAAGGCGGCAAAAGCAGTGCCAAAGGCTGTTGCATTAGCCAAGCCTGTGAAAGCAGCAAAGGCAGTAAAGGCAGTAAAGTCGCCAAAGGCAGCAAAAGTGGCAAAGGCAACAAAGGTTCGCAAACCAATCCTCAGCACGGCTGGATTGCCAGAGGGTTATGAAATTGCCACGCAAAACTCACGTTTCTTAGCCTGGTTGATGAATTTCATCTGGAACTTTGGTGTGCTCTTTGGAGCCCTTTTCCTCTCAGTTATGGGTTCAACACCTACGATTCCCGCAGTTATTGCATTGATCATGCTGATCACCAATCTCATCGTCATACCAATCATGACCGGTCGCACATTGGGTAACTTCATGTCACGCACTCGATACGTCACATCAGCTGAAGCCAAACCTAACTTCATTCATGGTCTTCTTGTTAACTCCGTCGGGCTCATGGCGCTCGTCGGTGTCTCATTGATCATCTTCAACATGGGACAAATCACCAATGATACTGGGAAGGTCCAAGGCCTCAATGTAGCAATCTTAGTCCTCGGAATTATCTTGGTAGGCGTTCGAATGGTTGACGGTCGATTCAAGAAGAACAGTGACCAGAACCAAGGTTTGTATGACATGCTGTTCGGTGCGTACCTCGTTAAGTACGTCCCTCAAGAAGGCGAGGAACTCACTGGAATTGCCGCACGCCTCGAGCGCATGGCAAATTATGGCGACTCATTCACCCAAGCGCGTGAGGCTTCACGGCTTAAGAAAGTTGAAAAAGAAGCCATGAAGGCTGAAGAAAATCAGGCTGGAGAAAAAGAGTCTGAAGACAAAGAAAATACCGGCGACGATTCCAAAAAAGAATCAAAAAAGTGATTGAATCTTGATCGATTGCCATGTTCAGCCAGCGGAGGATTCGTCCAATCTTTTGGTCGACGGCCATGGTCTCTGTAGGTATTTTAACTGCCGTGAAGTTCCTACCATTGGCCCTTGGTATTGCTTTGGTCATCATGTGCCTTTACAACTTCATCATTGAAGTCTATGTCAGCCTTAGTTTTCTCAAGCCAGGCAGACGGAAGCAAACCTTCCAAGGCCAGAATTGGCTATCGCATCAAGTGGAGCATGATGATCGAAAAGTGCAACTTGTGACGTACACGCAAAAAGAACCTTCACCGCTTCTTATCCTTGTTCATGGGTGGCGCGCATCCACCTCTTCGGTTTCTGACCGTGGACAATGGTTTGTTGATCGGGGATGGCATGTCGTGATGGTGGAATTGCCAAGCCATGGGTCCTCAGACGATTTACCCCTGTGGACTGCATACGGTTCCATGCAAGCGGTACAGCTGGCATGCGCTAAGATTGAAGAATTCTATACCGATGGCTCGATTACTGGGGTGACCTACTACGGTCATAGCATGGGTGGATTCATCGGGTTGCGTTTGGCTTCTGATGAAGGATTGAGGATAGCGGGTAAACCTCTGTCCAACATGATCCTCGAATCGCCAATGACCATGTACAGTCCAATCCTTGTGGAAATATCGACCAGGCTAAAGATACCCTCGGTCATACACAGCCCATACATGAAGCGGATGATTGCCAGGGTCAATACTGCCATACAATGGGAGCAGACATTCACGTCCGTTGAGGAGTTTGATATGCCGTTGTGGGGTCTACCAAAGATTCCGATGCTGTGCGTTCAAGCAGCACGAGATGAACGGCTTGGGATGAAACACTATGACCGACTCAACACCTGCTACCAATCTGAGGAATTGGGAACCATGCTGACGAGCACACGTCTCGAAACACTCACCCATAGTGGGGCACGAATCAATGCAGAGCGGAATCAAACAATTGCTGATTGGCTTCTGAGCCAGTGATCAATCCTGTTCTTGGCTGTCGGCTTGTTCCCGTGCGAGTTCACGCATGTCGTCAACTTCGTCGAGCTCGTCCACTATTTCTTCACCAAGAAGCGTTTCAAGTACATCTTCCATAGTGACGATTCCGGCAGTTCCCCCGAATTCATCTCGAACAACAGCGAACTGTTGGCGCTGACCTAGGAACATGTCCAAGGCTTGGTCGACTGACGTTTCTGTGTCCAAAAACATGACATCTTTTCGAAGATCTGTCATGGTCTTATCCCATTCATCACGGCTTGCAGCCATTAATAATTCTGATCGAATCACAATGCCCGATATATCATCTATTGTGTCTTCATAGACCGGTATTCGTGAAACGCGGATAATTTTATGCTCATCGAGGACCGCCTTGATGGTGTCATTCATGTGGAATGCAGTCATGACAACACGAGGCGTCATGATGTCGACGACACGCATTTCCCTAAGTTTGAGGAGGTTATGGATGACGGTTTCTTCATCCTTCTCGATGATGCCTTCTTCTTCCCCGAGGTCGGCCAGTGCAGCCATGTCATCGCGGGTCACCAACGTGTGGTCTCCCTTTGGTAAAATGGATTTGAGGATTTGAATCGGTCCGATAAAGATACTCAGGCTGAAGGTGATCCAGTGAAGAACATGGCCCGTGGGCTTGGCTAATTGCTTCCAATAAGCAGTCCCCAAGGTCTTTGGAATGATCTCTGATAAAAACAGCACCAAGAGCGTTAGAACTACCGAGGCAGCCGTCAGGTATTCATGGCCGAACACCTTGTTGACTTGAGCACCAACTCCAGCAGCCCCCATCGTGTGGGCAATGGTGTTTAGTGTGAGGATAGCGGTCAACGGTCGAACCGCATCATCGGATTTGAGGTTCGCCCACATCTTTCCCATCTTGGTTCCATTGCGCTCCCACATAGCAATCTGGGTGTGGGGAATTGAAAGAACAACTGCTTCTAAAATAGAGCAAAGAAATGAGACGCCAAGCGCCAACGTACCGTAGAGAATGAGGATGGTGTAGTCCATGCTGTTTCTGTGGCTCCTAGCCGGGTGCTAAATTTAGCGACGAACTCGTAGTTATTGAAAATGACGCATGGGCAACATGATGAAAGGCATGCGAAGCATCGTTCTCTTTGCATCAAGAATCACGGTTTATGGAGCAGTGGCTGATGATGAATTTAAAGACAAGTCGCGCACCGAACAACTTGCATGACCTCCGAACATGTCCTAATTTGTGTGGCTTGGCCCTATGCCAACGGCCCGCTTCATCTTGGCCATGTTGCCGGCTGTTACCTCCCACCTGACATACAAGCCCGATTCGAGCGTGCTCGTGGAAACCGTGTTCTCATCGTGTCTGGGTCTGACGAACATGGAACACCAATCACTGTTTCCGCAGAACAAAATGGAGTGACACCCCAAGACATTGTCGACACATACCATGCAATGAACAGCAAGGCCTTGTTAGATTTAGGCTGCGTTTGGGAACCTAAAGTAGATCCAAGAGGCGTCGAATATGGTGGTGCCCTGTTCAACAGAACTTCCGATGAACGTCACAAAAAGATGGTCCAAGATAATTTTTCCTCATTGTATGAAGCTGGATTCTTTGAAGCCAAGACAATGAAACAATACTATGAAACAAATGCAGACGGTACGGGCCGATTCTTACCTGATCGCTACGTTGAGGGAATCTGCCCTTCTTGCGAAGCAGACGGAGCACGGGGCGACCAGTGTGATGCATGCGGTGCAACCTATGAGGCCGAGGAACTCAACGAACCAGTTTCCAAAATGAACCCCTCAGCCTCGATTGAAGTAAGAGATACCGAGCATTTGTTTTACCGATTGGATGTGTTCCAATCTGCATTGGAGCAGCATGCCGCCTCCCAACAAGGTGTTTGGAAATCAAACGTGCGAGCCATGACCAAACAGTGGCTCGATATGGGTTTGCGCCCTCGAGCAGTGACCAGAGATCTCTCCTGGGGCATCCCTCTTCCTTTGGAAGGAAAGAACTGGGATGGTAAATGCGTTTATGTCTGGTTTGAAGCAGTTCAGGGCTATTCCACATGTGCGAAAATTTGGGCAGATTCCGTAGCCAAACCCGCCGGGCATCCAAGCGGGTCCGAGGCATGGAAAGACTGGTGGTGCGTTGGAGAGAATGGCGAAAAGCCTCGACATTTGTACTTCTTAGGCAAGGATAACATTCCTTTCCACACCGTGATCTGGCCGGCATTAATCCTCGGAATGAACCATGCGAATAAGGGACTGTCCGTCGAGGATAAGATCGAATTACCAGGTCCTGGGGAAATGGCTCTTGAATCCAATGTCCCAGCAATGGAATACCTCATGCTCGCAGGTGGACAATTTTCTAAATCGAGGAAGCACGCTGTCTGGTTGCCATCTTTTTTGGAAAGATTCGACCCCGATACCCTCCGATATTATCTCAGCATTAACATGCCTGAAAACCATGATACGGATTTTAATTGGCCCGACTTTGTTGGTAAAATCAACACGGAATTAATCGCCGCTTATGGCAACTTCGTCCACCGCGTCCTCACATTGGGTCAACGCCTACCAACTGGCGAGAATGGACCTTTGGCCGGAGTGGAACATGCCGAACTCACAGTCGGACACCAATCAAAATTAGAGGAATTGCATGCATCAATCACCCTTTCATTGGAGAAGCACCGGTACAAGGAAGCATTGAGAACGGTGATGAATGCATCACAATATGGCAATCAAATGTTGCAGGGAGCCACACCGTGGAAGTTCCTAAAAGACGACACACCGTCACCAGAACGTACGCAATCCTTGTCAGATCTAGCCTTTGGTTGGAGAATCGCTCGTTTCTTAGCAATTACAACACAACCATTCATGCCTTTCAGCGCCCAACGCCTTTGGCAGGCACTCGGACAAACGGGCGAAGTATCGAATGCCCATTGGGATGCTGCTGTTGATTGGGCAGATCCGATGACGTGGAATCCAGAGGAACCTATACCGCTGTTCAAGCGATTGGAATTGGATGAAATTTTAGAATCCGAACAAGCCCTAGCAGATCCTGAAGAATCCTCGAAAGCTGACCCAGGTCATGGCGTCAAGGGTGGAAAGAAAAAGAAGGGTAAATCAAAGGAGAAGAAGACAATGACAGAAGCACCTGAAGGAATCACATACCTCGAATTTGACACATTCATGAAAGTCGACTTAAGGGTGGGTAAAATCACAGCAGTCGAGGACCATCCGAATGCAGACAGACTCTTTGTCGTTACACTTGATGACGGTTCAGAAACAGCAAGGACAATTTGCGCCGGTCTCAAAGCCTATTATTCAATTGAAGAAATGGTTGGCAAGTCAGTGGTTTTTGTCGCCAACCTCAAACCGCGCCCCCTCCGTGGAGTGAATTCAGAAGGCATGATGCTCGCAGCAGATGATGGACAAGACAATGTTCGTTTGATCACCATCGATGGTGACATCGCAACGGGATCACAAGTTCGTTGATCATAGACTGATACGATCGTGCACGGCATGCATAACCTTGCGTGAGACTTCACTGCAGCGTTCTCGTAAGCCTGCAGAATCAGCAACTACGTTCGAAGCCATTGCTTCTGGCAAAGAAGCAACGTTGATTTCGACATTGAACAGGGCCCCTTTGACAGCAGCGCTAGCAAGGAGAGATGCAACACCGATGTCAGAAGCCGCATTGGCATTCCCATCCGTGGCCAATCCTTCCAATACGGTCAGTAATTCCATTGCTAACAAGGCGGTTTCCAAGGGAACTTCAGCCGCACGTAGGGTTCCTGCGCGAATTGCAATCCGTCGTACTTCTTTTTCGTCATCGTTTGACTTCGGTAGTCTAAATCCTGAAACGACCAAATTGAATGCATCGCTGTCTTCTTGGGCCAATGCCCCAGATCGAGTCATCACATTGAGGGCAATGGAGCGAGCGTGTTCTGCAGCACCCCATCCGTCCTGCCATTTTTCGTTGCCAAGTGTGAGGGCGCATACCATTTCAGTGAGACCGGCGGCTTGTCCCAATGCGACAGCTGCTGCCGTGCCACCACCTGGCGTGGGTTGTTTCGAAGCAAGGGCAGATTGAAATTCTTCCATTGTCATCTCCATCCAATTCATTTTTTCATAGCCTCCTTCAATGCATATTCAATGATTCGCTCATTTGGTAGAAATGGTTCGAGATCACTCAGCCCTAGCCCTTGTATTGCGGCATCGACCAATGATGGCTCATCGGTCGTACCCTCGGGGGCATACCACGTACCGGATTCGAGCATGGCTGCTAATGGCACCAAACCAACCAGTTCACTGCCAGTGGCAACGACACCATGGTCTGCTGCGATGCTTTTGCATGCTTCAAAGGCTACATGCATTGGGCACTGCGCTACATCGCGTAGGTTCATGGACACTTGACTGATTCCGTGTGATTCAAGGGTTACACCCATGCCCTGGACGAGTGGAAGCATACCGGGAAAGCGCATTTTCCTTCCATCTTCTTGCTTGATAAGGCGGCCAGTTGAGCGGACAAGAGAACCGACCATTTTGGAGACCTTTGCATCGGGTTCATCAATGGTCACATTGTAAGCAACAAGAATTTCTCGAGCACCGAAGGTCAACCCTCCCGAGCGTGCGATAACTGCGTCCCACGTTCGTGGTCCAAAATCCGGGTAGCGAGTGGCAAATGAATGGATCGATTCACCATCGGTTAATCTGGCTTCTAGCCCCTCATATTGGCCCTTGCGTATCGTTGATAGGAGTGATTTTTCTTGATTCGTAGCCGATGCCCCATAGAGAAAGGTTGGAACCGAACACTCTGTTGCAACACGTTGAGCCAGATCCGTAGCCAATCGGGCACAATCAGCCATCGTTGTGCCATTTAATGGAATGAAGGGGCACACATCCACCGCTCCAAGGCGTGGGTGTTCGCCGGTATGGTCTCGCATATCGATTTCCTTAACCGCAGCTTGGACCAGCAAAAAGGCAGCCTCTGAGACATCTTTCGGGTGCCCTGCAAGCGTAATGACTGTCCGATTATAATCTGCGTCAGGCTCAACACCCAACACAGCACATCCCTCGACACGAGAGGCAGCAGCAATAATTCGATTTATTTTCTCAAGGTCACGGCCCTCTGAGATGTTTGGGACGCATTCAACCGTTTCCTGCATAATGACTGTTGATGCCACACGGACTTTGAATGTTGACCGGAAAGATGGATGAAATCAACTGTATAACGCGTCCGGTGATGATCCCCGGCCGCTGTTGGATTTCTTTTCATTAAGTCGGGCCACAGCGAGCATGAAGTCATCGTTTGTTATCGAGGTGCGCTTCTCCCGAATGGCAATCATTCCTGCTTCAACACATGTTGCCTTTAGTTCAGCGCCAGAATAGCCTTCAGTCTTCTCAACTATTCTCTGGATGTTGATCCTCTTGGTAGACATTTTTGATGTGTGAAGTTCCAAAATGGCCTTTCGAGCTTTTTCTTCTGGCAATGGAATCGTGATGATTCGATCAAAGCGCCCGGGCCTCAACAATGCATCATCGAGGATGTCCGGTCTGTTTGTAGCAGCAATAATTTTCACATCTTCTAATGCGTCAAATCCATCCAGTTCTGCTAACAATTGCATAAGTGTTCTTTGCACTTCACGATCCCCACTCGTTGAGCCATCGAGTCGCTTGGCACCGATGGCATCGATTTCGTCTAAGAAGATAATAGATGGTGATTTGTCTTTTGCTAGGGCAAACAGTTCGCGCACCATTCGACCGCCTTCACCGATGTATTTTTGTGCCAATTCACTGCCAACCATGCGAATGAATGTGGCCTCGGTTTGGTTCGCTACAGCCTTTGCTAGGAGGGTTTTTCCACAACCTGGCGGCCCGACCAGGAGGATTCCTTTTGGGGGCGTAATGCCAACTTTCTTGAACAGTTCGGGGGAGATGAGGGGGAGTTCAATGGCTTCTCTTACCGATTTTACTTGTTCATCCAAACCAGCAACTTCTGCATATGTGATGTCGGGTTTGTCCACCATTTCTGCTCCGCTCACCATTGGATCCCATGCATCATGAAGCACTTCGATAACCGCAAGTGTGTCTTGATTTAATGCCACTCTGGTGCCGGGCTTGAGGGTTTTCGGTTCAAGGCGTTGATTGAGTGAGACTTGAAAAACGGTTCCATTGGAAGAACGAACAATCGCAGTTCTGTCATCCAATATATCTTGTAGGTGTCCGATGATCAGTGGAGGTGATTTAAGCAAACGTACCTCGTCATCAAGCCGTTGAGTTCGCTTTTTCAGGTTGCGCAAGTCCGACTCCATTTGGGATCGTTCATTGATCAGGTTTTGAGCTTGGTCTTGTAAACTCGAATAGGCATCTTCGAGGTTTTTAATTTCATCATCAGGTGCTAATGACCTTGAAGAAGCGGATTGTTCGACCTCTGTACCCATGGTGCTCGTTCAACCCAGACACTCAGTTTATATCAATAAAGCGGAGACTCCTCGTGGCAAGAATGGAATACGAAGGCTTCAAATGATGCCGGCACAAGCACCAACCGGAGTCTGATTCTTATGGCTGATTGCGAACTATGTGGTGCTATGAAAGTAGGCGTAAAGAGAGTCAAAACAGGCAAAACCGAAGTAGCAGCATGCGCTCGATGTATTGAAAAAATGAACCTCGGTCCAAAGGAAACCGCTCCGGGACTGGCAAAGGCTCAATCAGGGCACGCTCGAGCAGGTACTTCCTCTACATACGCCGCACGCGGAAAGAAAGGAAAAGACATCATGCTCAAGACAGAAAAGGAACTTGCACCAGATTTTGGCAAGAGAATTTCAGCCGCACGTACCGCGAAAGGTTGGAACCACGCCACCCTCGGCAAGCGAATGGCAGAGACAGTGAACATCATCAAAGCGACAGAATCGGGGAAACGTCCGACAGATGGCGTGCTGAAAAAGTTTGAACGGGTGCTCGGCATCTCGCTTTGGATCATGTCGACTGCGGAAGCAACGACACCGCTCGACCGGTCCGGGAACCGCGGAATGACACTGGGCGATTACTTCGAAAACAAAGGGTGATGTTGTGTCCGATGTTCGGGTTCATGCACTTTGGCTCGCCCAAGATGACCCAAAGAAAAATACCGCAGTTCTCGCATCAAAACGTGGCGACCTTAAGTTGCATAAACGGTTCAACACTCTTCCTCGTCGCGGTATTATTCTGGAACCACTGTGTGGAAAGGTGTTTGGCCCAGAAGACCATGCATTGATTCTCCAACAAGGCGGCGCTGTGGTAGGTTTAGACTGCAGTTGGGCTCACATTGAATCCAGCGTCGAACAGGTCATGAAACGAACCAAGTTACAACCAAGAATGCTCCCTTTGTTGCTCGCTGCCAACCCCGTTAACTGGGGCAAACCAGGACGTTTAACTACCGCTGAAGCCATTGCCACCATTTTGTACTTGCTCGGTAAAAAGGAACAGGCAGAGCAAGTGCTCGGGGCATTCCGCTGGGGTCCGCGATTTTTTGAACTCAATAAAGAACCCCTTGAAGCCTATGCGGCCGCAACATCAAGTTCCGAACTGGTCGCTCTTCAGTTTGAGTTCTTTGATCTTGGACACCTGAAGGAGGAGGACGAAGAACCGTGAACGACCTTTTTCGACCAACCGGGATTCAACGTATGAGCCTCGAGGGGAATGCTCTAGAAGCAGACCATCTGGCAAAAGAAACTCTCCTGCACCTCCAAGACAACGCTGGTACATTTGTCTCCTTGCTTGGCACGCCGAGTGATCTTGAACCCCTGTTCTTTGGCCACTGCATTAGCGAAGGTATTGGTGTCCCAGAGGCTGTTGCCTTGACCATCACCTCTACGTTGGAAGGGGGGTACTACGTACAGAGCAAAGAACACCTCGTAGAACGCTCTGAAGCCTCCAATACCAATCGGATCGTGACCACTTCTTGTGGTGCCTGTGATGCACCAGGCCTTGACGATTTAATCGAAGGTTTACCTCTCTTTGATGGCGGCTTCCAACATGTTGATTTGCAAGTATTGGCAACGGGGTTCGAACAAATGAAAGCCCAGCAACTTGGGTTTACAGCCACCGGAGGTATGCACGGTGCTGCCCTCTACACCGCCACCGATGGAATCGTTCACCTCGCTGAAGACATTGGACGTCACAATGCCGTCGATAAGGTGGTTGGAATGGATTGGATGGCTGAGGAACCTTCGCTGAATCCCATTCTCTTCCTCTCCGGCAGATGTGGCTGGGATATCGTCGCAAAAGCAGCACGCGCAGGCATCGGGACCATCGCCTGTGTCGGAGCATGCTCGACATTAGCAGCAGATACGGCGAGGTCCCTCCACATGAGGGTTTTCAGTTTTGTGAAGCGTGACACTTGTGTTGCAATTGGCCGTATTGAAGCGCCTCGTGACGGCAAGGCTTGAGAACCCATTGCGGCCCGTTAGGGTTGAGGCTTGGATATGCGGGACCATCTTTCACCCGAAACGCCCCCCGACAAGCTCCGTCTTCGCCTTGGTAAGCCCAAGAAATCAGCAGCTGGAATCCCCGCCGCGTTGTCTTCAATGAAACATGGCATCAAAAAAATGGGACTTGTCAAAACTGTTCGCACATTGACCATGGTCAATCAAAAAGCGGGATTTGATTGCCCTGGTTGTGCGTGGCCAGACCCAGAGCACAGGACCTCCTTTGAATTCTGCGAAAATGGAGCCAAGGCCGTTGCAGATGAAGCCATGAAAGCCAATGTGAATCCGAAATTTTTTGAGAAGTACGGCGTTGCAGAATTGTCTCAAAAAAGCGATCATTGGCTTAACAAACAAGGTCGAATTTCTCACCCAATGGTCCTCGAGCCCGGCGCCACTCACTACACTAAATGTACCTGGGATGAAGCATTCGAACGTATTTCCATCGCAATCAAAGAACTTGATACACCCGAAGAGGCTGTCTTCTACACCTCGGGAAGGACATCGAATGAAGCCGCTTTTCTCTATCAGGCCTTTGTCCGTGCACTTGGTACCAATAACATGCCAGATTGTTCCAATATGTGCCATGAATCAAGCGGTAAAGGCCTAGGTCCAACCATCGGTATTGGAAAGGGCACAGTTCGATTGGAGGATTTTAATCATGCAGATGTGATCCTTGTGATCGGGCAAAACCCTGGCACGAACCATCCGCGAATGCTCACTGCCCTGCGAGACGCTAAACACAACGGTTCGATAATCATCAACGTCAACCCACTTCCAGAAGCAGGTCTCGAACGGTTCAAACACCCTCAGGATTACATGAAATTAAATTTCAAGACCACTCAACTCTCTGACCATCATCTGCAGGTAAAGATTGGAGGTGATGCTGCACTTGTCAAGGGGTTCATAAAAACTCATCTTGAGGTGGGTGGCATCGATGATGAATTCATCGAAGCTTCGACCGAGGGTTACCTCGAAATGTGCTCAGCTGCCATAGCAACACCATGGTCAGATATCACACGCGATTCCGGTATTGACCAAGCAACCATTGTCGCCGTTGGTTCCTTGTTGGCTACATCCAAAGCCACCATAGCATGCTGGGCCATGGGTCTGACTCAACAACCAAATGGAGTTGCAGTGATCCAAGAACTTGTCAATTTGCTCCTCATGGGAGGGCATGTTGGCAGGCAAGGTGCAGGATTCTGCCCCGTCCGGGGGCATTCCAATGTCCAAGGAGACCGAACCGTAGGCATTTGGGAGGCCCCAAGTGATTCTTTCCTCGACCACATGGAGTCTGGCCTCGGATTCCCAATGCCACGTCACCATGGGTACGATGTTGTCAATGCTATTCGCGCCATGATTGAGGGGAAGGTCGGTGTGTTCTTCTGCATGGGTGGTAATTTCCATTCTGCTACGCCGGACACCAACGCAACTGCAGAAGGCATGACTCGCATACCTATGACCGTACAGGTTTCAACCAAACTCAACCGTTCTCACCTCATAACAGGAGAAACAGCATTCATCCTTCCATGCCTTGGTCGCACCGAACTCGACGAACAATCCGCAGGCCCACAATTCGTGACCGTTGAGAATTCAATGGGCATCGTCCATCGTTCAAATGGTGGTTTAGCACCTGCTTCACCACATTTGCTTAGTGAGCCGGATATTGTTGGTCGTCTGGCAATGGCCACACTTGGAAATAGTCCACTCGATTGGAAAACACTCGCCTCAAATTACGATCTTATACGCGACCTAATGCAAAACAGCCTCGCAGGGTTTGACAACTACAACGAACGAGTCCGGCAAGAGAATGGATTTGAGCTCCCGAATCCTCCCCGGGACACCAGAACATTCGCAACGCCGGATGGCAAAGCACACTTCACGGACCATCGGTTGCCTGATGTGTCGGTTCCAATGGACAAATATGTCATGATGACACTCCGTTCACACGACCAGTATAACACGACAATTTACGATGTTCATGACCGGTACAGGGGCATTCATGGGAACCGAAGAGTTGTGCTCATGAATGCGCAAGACATGGCTGCCCGTGGTTGGAAAAACCGACACAAAGTCAACCTCACGAGTCACTTCAACGGGGTCGAACGTTCGTCTGCCGGATGGCAGTTGGTCGCATATGATATTCCAAAAGGGAACATTGCGACATATTTCCCGGAAGCGAACAGCCTTGTTCCTCTTGATTCTACCGCTGCTGTTTCCAATACACCTACTTCGAAATGGATTGTCGTTTCAGTCAAGGGTAGCGGCGAAGTGCCATTGAGGGGCGAAGAGGAATGAGTCAGATCGGTTACATCGAATTGGTCCGAACGAACCACGCCTTTCGTCGGTTGTGGTCTGCATCGGTGATCTCAATGCTTGGTGAGTGGTTCAACACCATCGCCCTTTTCCTGATTATTTTTGAATACACGGAATCGGAATTTTTCCTTGGCTTACTGTTTACCATGCGGATGATTTGTTTTGCCGCCTTCCAACCTTTTGGTGGACTTTTGGCAGACCGGATCAATCGAAAACAAATTATGGTGTGGACGAATATCATCCAAGCAGGCCTGGCCCTTTGCTTTCTGTTCATCAAAGGACCAGAAGACATTGTTTGGATTTATATCCTGACCGGGATCATGATGGTCATGCACGGCTTGTATGTCACTGCAGAACGCGCTGCATTACCTAACATTGTACCACCCGAACATCTTGCAACAGCCAATGCCTTGGATGCAGCAAGTTGGTCCACTGCGTTGTGCATCGGCGCAATGATGGGTGGTATCGTTGTCAACTACTACGGGACAGACGCAGCATTCATCATCGATGGGGCAACATTTGCCTTCGGTGCATTCTTACTTCGAAGGGTAACGATTCCCCAGAAAATCGATGATGACATGAAAGGTCCTCTCTTTTCCACTGCGATCAGCAACATACGCAAAGGTTGGGCTCGTATTTCAGGAGAAAAAAGATTGCAACGAATCGTCTTCGCGAAATCCTCATGGAACATTGCTGGCGGTGGACTGGCTGGTGTGTTCCTCGTCGTTGCCGGTTCGGATGTCGATGGTTTGACCATGGCGCTTGGGTTTGGTGTCTTTTTCTTTGCAAGAGGAGTTGGCACCGGTGTCGGCCCAATCGCAGCGCGCACGTTTCTAAAAAATGAAGAGAAATGGCCAATGCTTGTTGGGGTTTTAGTGATGATTTCGGGCTTCTTTTACTTCCTCGTCGGTTGGACTTTGGGTCAAAGCCTCTACCTCACCATGGCTTTGGTGATGTTGGCCCACGCTGCATCGGGAGCGAACTGGGTGCTATCGACCATTCTCACTCAAAAATGGGTTGAGGATGAGGTTAGGGGCAGGGTGTTCTCAATGGATATGCTCCTGATGTCATTGGCGTTTTCAGTTTCAAGTTTAGGAGCCGGTTACCTTTTGGAAAACAATTATTTCAGCCTTCAGAATGGATTTTTGATCTTTGCAGTTATCATGATTATTTCAGGTGCGTTCTTCACATTATGGCGGGCTGAAGAAGCACCCGTCTGATGTGCTACAATACGAATGCTCAAGGATGGGGCGTGGTTTCGTGTGGTCATGGGGGATGATTACACCGCGCTTAGGACTCACCTCGCTGAAGGAATCCCCTCCGTTATTCCTCAACATCCAGGCACCGATTCCTCGGTCGACCATGCGCCTAAAAGAAGGCAAATTTTGACACCTGATGAGAAAAAATTAGCATTACGCAACGCATTAAGGTACTTTCCAACAAACCAACACTCGATCCTAGCGCCCGAATTTGCTGAGGAATTGAATTCCTTTGGCCGAATCATCATGTGGCGATACCGTCCAACTGAGTATGAAATGAGAGCCCACCCGATCGATGCATATCCGGCGAAGAGCAAACATGCTGCCTCGGTCATGTTGATGATTCAGAACAATCTGGACCCGGCTGTTGCACAATTCCCCCATGAATTGATCACCTACGGGGGAAATGGTTCGGTGTTCCAAAATTGGGCTCAGTACCGACTCACCATGCATTACCTCTCCAAGATGGATGATGAACAAACGTTGGTCATGTATTCTGGCCACCCAATGGGGCTTTTTCCTTCCCACTCAAACGCCCCACGTGTGGTCGTGACAAACGGGATGATGATCCCGAGTGAATCGACACCTGAGAATTATGAACGGCTCAACGCTCTTGGCGTCACTCAGTACGGTCAAATGACGGCTGGGTCCTACATGTACATCGGACCACAAGGCATTGTTCACGGCACAACGATCACCCTGCTGAATGCCGCACGGAATCACTTAGGCCTCTCAGGCGACGTTGGTCTTGGTGGTGTGACGTTCGTCACCTCTGGACTTGGCGGCATGTCTGGCGCTCAAGCCAAAGCTGCTGTAATTGCCGGAGCCTCATGTATTGTTGCAGAATCCAACGCTCACGCAGCTCATAAACGCCATCAACAAGGCTGGCTGAGTGAGGTTACGGACAACATCGACGTGGCCATTGACAGGATGGTCTATTGTGCGAAGAACAAGACCGCAATTTCGATCGGATACATTGGAAACATCGTTGATTTATGGGAACGTTTGGTCGAGCGGGAGGTACGCGTCGATATGGGTTCTGATCAAACCAGCCTTCACAACCCCTACCAAGGTGGATATTTCCCCGCAGGCTACGCATACGAAGATGCTGCCACGATGTTGTCAGATGAACCGGAACGCTTTGCGAGTGAAGTACGTTCAACACTGAAGCGTCACGCACATGCCATCAACAGAATGTCATCGAATGGGATGTATTTCTGGGATTATGGCAACGCCTTTTTGTTGGAAGCAAGCCGGGCTGGTGCTGATGTCCTCAAGGATGATGGTTCATTCCGTTACCCCAGCTATGTCGAAGATATCATGGGCCCGATGTGCTTTGATTACGGATTTGGACCATACCGTTGGGTCTGTGCCTCTGGCGACCCACAGGATCTCAAGATCACCGACCGGATTGCCATGGATGTTCTCATTGGAATGATGGATTCTGCTCCGGTGGAAATCCAGCAACAAATGAAGGATAACATTCGTTGGATCAAAGAAGCGGGTGAGAATCAAATGGTTGTTGGTTCCCAAGCACGTATCCTCTATGCAGACGATGAAGGCCGTCGGAAAATCGCCTCAGCCATGAACAAAGCGATCAGGTCAGGAGAACTCTCCGGGCCAATTATACTGGGCCGCGATCATCATGATGTTTCGGGCACAGACAGCCCTTACCGGGAAACTGCGAACATCCGCGACGGATCGATATGGACTGCCGATATGGCGGTTCAGAACTTCGTAGGGGATTCGTTTCGTGGTGCGACATGGGTCAGCCTCCACAATGGCGGCGGAGTCGGCTGGGGACAAGTCATCAACGGTGGGTTTGGCATGCTCCTCGACGGCAGCGATGAATGTGAGCGACGTTTGCAATCCATGCTGCACTGGGATGTAAACAACGGCGTTGCTCGAAGAGCATGGGCTCGGAACTCTGGGGCCAACTTTGCTATCAAGAGGGCTATGGAGGCAGAACCACGCTTGAGCGTAACGCTTCCATTCTCAGCAACCGATGAAACAATCAATTCCGCTTTCCCACGAGGTGAACAATGATGCGTCCAACAGTTTCTTTTGATGGTACAACCCTTACGCCTGCTGAAGTTGAACGGGTTGCCACAAATAACGCAGATGTTAAGATTTCAGAAGATGCGTGGCAGAAAGTGCACGTTGCTCGGAATGTTGTCGACGGAATTCTCTCGAGAGGCGAGACCGTTTACGGCATCAATACGGGATTCGGGGCCTTGGTTCACCAACGAATATCTCCTGACGATTTGGCACAACTCCAAACCAACCTCGTACGCTCTCACGCAACGGGTTTGGGTGATGCAATGTCCCGATCCTCTGTTCGGGCAATGATGGCGGTCCGAATCAATTCTCTCGTCAAAGGTCACTCAGGTGTTCATCCGGATGTCCTTGAACAGTTGCTGAACTTCCTCAACAACGACATCATCCCTCATGTCCCGAGAATTGGCAGCCTCGGTGCCAGCGGCGATCTTGCGCCATTGTCCCACATGGCGCTCTCATTGCTCGGTGAAGGAATGGTGCTGGACGACCAGAATAATCCGATTCCAACCCAAGAAGCATTGGTTCAGCACGGCTTGATTGGCATCAAACTTCGGGCCAAAGATGGATTATCCCTCATCAATGGGACAAGTCAAATGCTGGCTTTCATGACTTTAGCTGAACGGCGCCTAAGCGCATTGCTGCCACTCGCTGATTTGATTTTGTGCACCTCAATGGAGGCACGTAAAGCGAGCGTCAAACCATCGGATCAAAGGGTCCATGATGCTCGCCCCCACCCTGGACAAGGTTTGGTAGCACGACGGATACGGACAATGATGGAACATTCCCTCATCGTTGAATCTCATTCAGACTGTGAGCGCGTTCAGGATGCGTACTCCTTCCGATGTGCTCCGCAAGTGCACGGAGCCGTTCTCCAACGTTACAACGCCATGCTTGAGACACTGGAGATTGAATTGAACAGTGCCACAGACAATCCTCTCATTTTCCCTGATCCGAAAAACCCTGGACCTCATGAAGTCATTTCTCAAGGAAATTTTCATGGCGAAGTAATTGCCTTAGCTGCGGATGCCATGTCCGCCGCTCTTTTTGAAATTGGTTCTATTTCTGAGCGTAGAATTGATCAGATGCTCGATCCAGCACGAAGTGAACTGCCACCGTTTCTGGCCCGAAATTCTGGACTTGAGTCCGGTTTGATGATCGTCCAGTACGTCGCAGGTGCCTCATTGGCTGAGTTACACGGTCATGCCACGCCACGCGCTGCATTTTCCACCACGACGTCGGCAGGGCAAGAAGATCACGTGAGTATGGGTGCTACGGCCGCATGGAATCTCCTTGAAGCAACGCAACGCCTGTCTGAAGTGCTCGCCTGCGAACTCTTTGTTGCTTGCGAAGCGCTGGAGTTTGAATCCATCCCACCTGCTCCATATGTCCTCGCACTCAAGCAGCGCGTCCGTACCATTGCCAAACCGCTCGATGGCGACCGCAGTACCAGCAGAGAATTGATTGATATTGCGGTAGCACTCTCCGATGGTGCTTGGTTGGCTCGTATTGAAGCCGAACTCGGTCGAATTCCACGTTAATTTGTAAACATCAACGATTCAAGCTCGTCGAGTCCCGTAAGTTGCCTGATACGGAATTTTGAAGTTGTCAACTCACTCGCACTGAGATCAGACTTCATCGTGTCAATCCGCCGTTCTAATTCGACAGCCCGCCGGACTTTTTCTTCAACCTTTGAGTACAATGCGTGGGCTTCACTGTCTTCAAAGTGGAGTGCTGGTTCTACTTCGGAAACATCGAGACCCATGCGACGCCATTGCAAGATTCTTTTTCTTAGGATCTGTTTGGTGAAACCGGTTTCTGGTAACCGGGTTAGCATGACGAGGTGTGGCAATCCTTCCTCGGTCGAACCTCGCTCCTCGAAGATTGGCTCTACCGTTGATTCTTCCACGACCGATTCCGACTCGACCGATTCTGTTTTTGGACCAGATAGTTCCAGCAATGGTGCTTCCCTGTGCAGCCTTGCAACCCAAATGGAATTGAAAGCGAGGGGGTTGATTGGGAGCAACAAGGACCATTGGGTCCGATGAAGATCATCCCTTAAACCTCGAATAAAATTGAGCACTGTTGTTTCACCATGCAGTGTGACAAGCCATTCCAATCCTTCCAATATGATCAGCCCATGGTGATTCTTGACGCGTGCTAGAATCAATGAGTGAACCTGTGCTAAGTCAGGAGCGATGTGCCCTTGGCCGACTCGATCAGTGAGCCAATACGTTTCCACCTTTGTTATGTCCAGTTGATCAATCAGCCTTCGATGCGGTAATCTCGAGAAAAAGACAACATGATCGTCAGAGGACTGGACCGCACGGTCAATCCATTCGAGCATGGGTACTTTAGAATCAAGTTCACAACAATAAAGTTGACCTTTTTCCATGTTTTCACCTCCATTGATACCCACATTCAACCGCTCCATTGGTACGGGTAGACGTGGAAAGACTATGAATCATTATATCCGTTGATGTTGTCGGTAGAATAGGTGTGCCAATGACTGAAGAGAAGACAGATGACGTTTCCACTGGTGAATGCGGTGCGTGTCGCGCCGTTATTCCGCTTGATTCTGACCAATGCCCTGAATGCAATATCTCCTTCTCCGGCATATCTGAAGATGCCCTCGGGGAGTGCGGTTCCTGCCACGGTCTTGTCCCACTTGATTCCACCAAATGCACTCACTGCGGCACGGTCTTCATTGCAGATGACGTCGTTGATGTCCTACGGAATTGGCTAGCAACGACCGGAATTACAATCCCCATGCTGTTCCAGAAATTCGACACGGATGGTGACGGGCAAATTGATTCAGCGGAATTGAAAACTGGTTTACTCAGTCTCAATCTGGCAGATCTCCCTCCTTCGCAGGTTGAACGTCTTATCGAAACCATCGATGCAGACGGCGACGGCCGGCTTGACCTGGGCGAACTCCATGCCACCATCACCGGTGAGGCTTTGCCTTCCGAAGATACTGCAACAAAGAATTCTGACGATACATCCGAAGAGGGCATTGACGAAACCAAATCCGAAGAAGAATCCATCGGCGAAGAAGAAGAAGTTGAAGATTCAGCGGATGAGGTTGAATCGGAATCAGAAGAAAGTGACGCCGAAGATGAGGCAGAGGACGAAATCGAAGAGGAGTCATCTGAATCCAAGGACGACGAAGACGATGCAACTGAAGAAGAACCTGAGGATGATTCCGAAGAAGTAAATCTCAATGAACCCGAAGATGCCGAGGAAGCAACATCTCTCATCCGACGAATTGCGGATGCAATGGATGAACAAGGCTCATCACCAAACCGGTTCTTCAGCACCCTCGACAAGGACGCCGATGGAGGCGTAGATGTCTCTGAACTGACCAATGCTCTCTCTGAACTTTTGGGAAGTGAGGTTTCTTACGATGATGTTGAAGACTTCCTTTCGGAAGTTGACGGTGATGGTGACCGAAACATCGACATGATCGAATTCATCACCGCGCTCGAAACTCTTGATGATGCTGATGACTCAACCGATGTTGATGCCATGGTGAGCAAACCGTTCCCTACAAACCTACAAAAGCAAATGATGGGGAAGCAATGGAATGATATTGTCTGGCCATTGATTCACATGGGATTCGCACTTTTCATCGCTGTTTGGGTGCTCAATGCCTTTGGCGGCATCGGGCCGCTCGCCGTTGATGGGACTGGTGGTCCAGTCGAACTTGACATGAAAGGTCAATTATTGCATCCTGATGGATTGGTGAACGGAGACAGTTATTCCTGCAATCCAGAATACCAGGTTGGTGATTGTAAAAACTCACTCACACCGCTTGCTGGTGATTCCAGTTCCATGCCAGCCGGATTCTATTGGGATGGTATATTGTTCATGGTTTTGGGTGTGATTGGCCTCGCTGGCTCTCTCTTTGCCCACCTTGCCATCATGAGCTCATGGAGATCACGTGCCAAGGCAATGAAGGAAGTCGAGGATGACACGACAGATGCGTCCTCCGAAGCTGAAGCAGATGAAGTCACATCTGAGTCAGAAGATGACGACTTGGATGACGACTTGGAGGAAGAAATGGATGAGGCACTCGGTGATGATATCGATGAAGAATCCCTGGATTCTGAAATCGATGAAGATACAGAACAGGAAGCAGATGAATCAATTGATGTTGGATCGCACGTCGGCTTGACATTGGATGATGAAGAAGTCTATGGTACAATCATCGAATTTGATGATGATGATGAAACTGTCACCATCGAAGAAGATAAATCTGGTGATATCATCACTGGCTACCAATCCGATATGTTCCTGGAGTGATCCAATGAGCAAGGACCCGCTGCTAGCGTACGCGGACCTCGCTGCCTGCCCAACATGTGGTTGTTTGGAACGACGCGGGGCTGTCCGGTGTGGCGAATGCGGCACCTTTCATGCCGGCGTCGTGATGGAGGAGCGTCAGGCCCCTGATACCTCAATGGTTGTCGATAGAGCCCCCATCGACCCAGCAGCATATTCCCTTTCAGGTTCCCAACCAGTCCCTGATGAAACATTCGAAGAGAGTGAAGAAATCGTGAATTGGGAAGGTGGCTCCTCCGACTTTACAATGGAAGATGTCGAAGAAGCTCCTCTTGGAAGAATTGACCCTGATGATTTGGAATTACCCAAGCCGGAAGATTTGTCTTCGATTGAATAGGTGTTAATCGCCAGCCCTTGGGCATAAATACTAATTATCTATTAGGATGCAAGTAACTAATAATCACAAGGTTGTGATTGAAGAGTTTGGTGGGCTCGGAGAGAATTGAACTCTCGATCTTCGCCATGTCAAGGCGACGTCATAACCCCTAGACCACGAGCCCCTAGGTAATTTGGCCACCGAACCGGTGTATTAAACCGCATCGGTCAAATTGGTCTGGTTCAACTAACGATCTTAGAAATTTTACCAGTGCAACCAGGTTGGGAGCAAAAACCACCCATACGCGTCCGGCCGTTTTTCATTTTGATGAGCTGGCCATCTTTGATCGGCCCGTAAGTTTTGCATTTCAAACAAAATCCCTCTACCGTCTTCATGTCGCTCATGCTGTCGTGAGTTGCACATTTCTTAGTTTCTTCGTTCATTCCAAACCCAAACCGAGTCTATGTTCAAAAAATCGGACATTCCACCCACTGCCCCCTTGCTCGAAGGGTGATGTTTCATATTCCTTCGACAAAAAACAAGCACCTTGGGCTCTAAATGGGCTACTGCGGGTCAATTTATCTTTGATGCCCCCTTCTTTTCACCGCCCGTTTGTGGCCATTGTCGTATAACATACATTATGCGACACGAAGGGGTGTGCCAAATGGCAGTTTAGCATCAGGATTTGACAACCAGGTCATCCGAGTCAATTTCAAACATGCCAATCAGAGGTGGTCCAGCCACAACAGATTCCAAACCACCATCTTTTGCATCGAGTACCTTGATCACTTCATCTGAGATCTGCTTCCATGCTTGGCGATCCACAAAGACACTTTGCACCAAAATCATTCCTTGACCTTCAATTGATTCACCAATCCATGCACCAAGGCATCCATCCTGTCGACGTTTGTATGCTTGGCGCGTTTCGACCATTCTCAGGAACCGAGCGCCTTTCCCAGGAGCCCCGGCGCACACGACAGTTTCGACAAGAACTTTGTTGATTTTAGAATTCATACTATCACTACGGGTTTTCGATTAATTGGCGCTGAGAAAAGTTTTAAAAGTTATTCAGTGATGGAATAAGGTTCCATTCAGCATGGTTGATTTGAACGGCGAGGTACCAGGTCGATTGCACCACGATTGCCATTGGCCACCATCGACAATGTTCAGGTTCGCAGCAGCCCCGACCTGAATACGTCCATGGACCAGGCCATCGGGATGGATGGTTGTTTCAGATGGGTTTCGACTTGCAGCCACAAGCGCGGCCAAGGGATCCACTTTGTTTCGATGGACGAGCAACGAGCCAATGAATGGCAAACTGAGGATGTTGCAATTGGGATTGAAATCTGTGGCAATCGACCATCGGTAGTTTTGTTCGACCGCTTCGTTGAACGAAGGCCAAGCCTCACCCATTGTGTAAGGCGTTCCAGGGAGGAATCCGGTATTGACACCAGCCTCTTCCATCCGTTGGCGACTTCCTGCCGGCGTGTAGTGGGCATGATCGGCCGTGACCACTCCTAATTCTGCTGCTAAATCACCTCCGCCTCCGTCAGAGAATTCATCGATGTGAATTCTTTGGCGCAATCCACCCTTTTTCGATGCCATGAGAATTTCTTCACTTTCTTCTACCGTGAACCATCCTGGTTCACAAAAAACATCTGCTGCTTGGGCGTATCCTTGGTTCAAGATTTGAGGCAACTGGTCTGAAAGAATTTCTTCGACATACTGCGAACGATCTTTTCCTGGTGGTGTGTCGTGGGCACCGAGCCACGTGAGTTCCATTGTTGGCAGATGAGCAATCCCCTTGAGTTCATGTGCCACATCGAGAAGCTGCAATTCAGATTCGGTTGTTAAACCGTAACCGCTTTTCGCTTCAAGGTGGGTTGTTCCGTTTGACAATGCAGCCCGCATCCGTTGATACCCTAACTTGAGGAGGTCTTCCTTGGAGGATTGGGCTGTGGATCGAACAGTATGTCGGATGCCGCCGCCTGATGCTGCGATATCTTGGTACGACATACCTTGTAGTTTCATAGAAAGTTCATTCGAACGGTCGCCCGACCAAATGAGGTGATTATGCCCATCAACCAGCCCCGGCACCACCGCATTGCCACCGACTGAAACAATGGTCGTATCTTCGTTTGATTGCTCAGGGCCACCGAAGTGCTCATGGAGTTCATTTGAATCTTCAATAGATGTAATGACACCGCCTTCCACAACAATCCCCTTTCCAGCAGGAGATGTTAGTGCTTCATAATCGGACATTGACGCTCCACTCAACGATCCTTGCCCACCGAGGTGTGCAAGAGGCCCGAGGTCGAGGAAAACGGTCCGCATATTTCACCGGTGAGGCTGAGGGTTGAAGAACAATGGCTCTCACCGTCAACCATGCCAGAAGCATGGACACTCGGGATAGAGTCCACGGCTCATACCCTTTCCTTCGGGTTGGTTGATCCGAGCGGCACACCTTATCCCGCGATGTCTTCAACGGTTCGACCTGACGAGGGGGGAATTCATCCACGGGAGGCCGCAGATCATCACAAAGATGCCGCTGCAAACCTCCTTGGTAAATTGTTGGTCCAAACTGGAATCTCCCTTTCAGAGATTGGCGCAGTGGCTTTTTCACAGGGACCTGGGCTTGGGCCTTGTTTGAGAATTGGAGCAGCCCTTGCACGGGGTATCTCGAGCCGCTTGAACGTACCTTTGATTGGCGTGAACCACTGTGTCGCACACATCGAAATAGGACGCCAACAGTGTGGGTGTCAGGATCCGATTTTGCTCTACGTTTCTGGTGGAAACACACAGGTCATTGCCCATTTGGATGGACGTTATCGAGTCCTTGGGGAAACTTTGGACATCGGTATTGGAAACATGTTGGATAAATTTGCTCGTGGCCAAGGCATACCCTTCCCTGGTGGGCCCGTGATTGAAAAACGAGCATCAGAATGGTTGGAGTCGAATCCCAATCCAAGCCTCGTTGGTCTCGAATTACCCTTTGCAGTACGGGGTATGGATCTTGCTTTTTCTGGCGTGATGACAGCCGCACAACGTCTGTTGGACAACGGTGCCGAACTGGGTGCAGTCTGCTGGTCCCTGCAGGAACATGCGTTTGCGGCATGTGTGGAGATAGCTGAACGCGCATTAGCCCATACTGGCAAATCAGAACTTCTTCTTGGCGGCGGTGTCGCATGCAACACCCGACTCCGTGAAATGTGCACGATGATGGCAACCGAGAGGGAGGCTACATCCCATGCGCCACCACGGATGTATTGCATCGATAACGGCTCCATGATTGCCCTTCTCGGGCATATTGAGTTGGACCATGGTCGGACGACAAGCCTCGATAAAAGTGGTGTTGATCAGTACCTGCGGACAGACCAAACTCCCGTCACATGGGCGGTATAAGGGCGGCGAGTCACACTCATTGTTTTTATACGGTCACAATCGGGGACAAACTGGGGGCCTCAATCATCAGCGAGCGCGGAGCAAAGAAAAGGGACGAACCATTTAACCCGTTCGCGCCCAATGCCTCTGCTCAACGAAACAAGCGCCAAAGTGAGAGGAAGGTTGTCGAACGACGCCCAACGAACGCACGGCCTGCACCCGTCCAACCCGAAGTTACGGTAGGAATGTCCGAACTGGCCAAGAAGCAAAGGGACGCAATGGAGCGTATGAAGCGGCAACCAGGCGGATCAAAGAGTTCCCGATCAACAAAAACTGCCCCAAACACCTCGAAAATTACCAGTTCTGTTGAGAAAACAGCATCCGCTCAGCCTCAAGTTTCACATGAAGACCGGATTGCTGAATTGAGAAGGAAGTCCGAACTTTCCCGACAAAATGCCAAAGCCAATGCAAAACCAACCGCAGAAACCATCGTGGAAGTGGTCGCCTCTCAACCTTCAACACTCACAGCAGCCATCGACCCGTCTGTCCAAGCAGCTGGCTCAGCCACATCTGAACCAGCAGTGACAAATCCTGCAACTGAAGTTAACCAATCCTCGAATGTCTTCAAAACCATCGCAACAACCGTCGCTAAACCGAGCGCTGATCGTCGTAGAAAACGTCGACGCCATGACAAAAAAGGTGGCGGCCGACAGAAGCAAGAAAAGAAACTAAATCGCCAAAAGTACTTGGAATACAAGTATGCAGCAAGGGCTATTTTGGACAATCCGGATATCCCAGAAGAACACCGATCCAACGTGCTTGGCCAAGTGTGGGCGAAAGGTGAACGAATGGGTGTCACAGATTCCCTTGAGTTCATCGACCAAAAGGTGGTAGAAGAGATTCTACCCGAAGGAGTAGCCCAAAAGCTCCGTGATCTCGTCAATAAAATGACAACAAGAAGGTGAACATATGACCGAACATACACTCAGCGAAAACATGGTAGCAAGCGTACATTATACCGGGACCCTCCCAGAGAACGGCGAAGTCTTTGACAGCAGCGAAGGTCGAGACCCATTGACCTTCCTCGTAGGGCACAAGCAAATGATCCCAGGATTCGAAGAAGAAATGATGGGTGCCGCCGTTGGTGAGCGTCGCGAATTTACCTTGTCCTCAGAACGCGCCTATGGTGACCGTGACACAGAAGCAGTTATGGAGATCCCACGAGAACAATTCAAGCAACTTGAAGAAGAAGCAAGTTTGGAAACTGGTATGCAACTTGTGGCACAAATGCCACACGGCCCATCGCCCTTCACGATCACCAACCTGACCGAAGACACTGTCACCGCTGACTTCAATCACGCTTTGGCTGGACAATCTCTGAAATTCTCGGTCGAAGTTGTTGAACTACGGCCTGCCTCAGAAGAAGAGTTGACCCACGGTCACGCTCACGGTCCAGATGGACACCACGACCACTGATTCTAAGCGAGTCTTGATGAAGCCCATCCTCTTGGGCAAAGCATGGTCACTCAGCGTAAGGACGAGTGGAACACCTTGAGCGGACTGGATTTGCCATTGCAAAGCAATCCTGAAACCTTGGTTGACCACAATGTTCGACTCGAGAATTTGGGTGATGCGGGGTCGCCTCCTTACACACGTGGCATTCACACCACCATGTACAGGTCGCGATTGTGGACCATGAGGCAATATGCTGGATTTTCCAGCGCAAAAGAAACGAATAAGCGATTTAAGTTGTTATTGGAACGTGGTCAAAAAGGCCTCTCCGTTGCATTTGACCTCCCTACACAACTCGGTCTTGATGCTGATGACGACATGTCGTACGGTGAAGTTGGCAAAGTTGGCGTGTCCATTTCCCAACTGGATGATATGCGGGAATTGCTGGCTGGGATCCCTCTCGACAAAGTGAGCACCTCGATGACCATCAATGCCCCTGCAATGATCCTTCTCGCCATGTACATTGCAGTGGCGGAAGAACAGGGTGTATCGTCTGACCAAGTGCTTGGTACCATCCAGAATGACATTTTGAAGGAGTACATCGCTCGTGGGACTTACGTCTTTCCACCCAAACCAAGCATGCGGTTGATCACTGATATTTTCGAATATTGTGCTAAGGAAGTACCGCGTTGGAACACGATTTCGATATCTGGCTACCATATCAGGGAGGCGGGTTCCACTGCCGTCCAAGAGGTAGCATTTACCCTCGCTAATGCCCTCGAATACGTTGAGGCTGCTCTTGCATCTGGGCTCGACATCGACACCTTTGGTCCTCGCCTATCCTTCTTTTTCAATTGCCATAACGATTTCTTCGAAGAGGCATCCAAATTCAGAGCAGCACGTACACTGTGGTATGAATTGATCCAGGAACGTTATGCCCCAAAGAACCCCAAATCGGCCATGCTCAGATTCCATACACAAGTTGCAGGCGTTAGCTTGACCGCTCAGCAACCTCTCAACAATGTGGCACGTGTGACAATCCAGGCCCTTGCTGCAGTCTGTGGTGGAACCCAAAGTTTGCATACAAATTCTTACGACGAAGCATTAGGACTGCCTACCGAAAAATCTGCTACAGTCGCATTACGAACTCAACAAATCATCGCTGAAGAAAGCGGTGTAGCGGATGTGGTCGATCCTCTTGGTGGTTCGTACCATGTTGAACAACTTACCAAACGAATTCACGACGAAGCCCTTTCGCAAATTGAGACGATTGAATCCCTCGGTGGCGCCATGAAAGCGATTGAACAGGGATGGCAACAACGCGAAATTCACAATGCTGCCTACGCCCACCTTAACGATGTTGAAGCCGGTTCCAGAAAAATTGTCGGCGTCAACCACGGTGTTATGGATGATGAATCAGCGACCGAGGTTCTCAAATTGGACCCGAGTGTCGGGAAAGCTCAGTGTGCTAAGTTAGTCGAACTGCGAGATGGACGCAATGCTGAGGAATGCCAACTCATCCTGAACACCATCCGTGAATGTGCTGCAAGTGAAGAGAACCTCTTCCCCCATGTGATTGCTGCTGTTAAATGCGGATGCACGCTTGGCGAAATCATGCAAGCCATGAAAGATGTCTTTGGAACATGGATGGCACCAAGTGGATTTTGAGGTGAATTGATGAGCTTTGGACCTATTTACATAGACCACATCGGTGTTGCAACCGAGCGTTTAGACGATGCTTCTCCTTTTTGGAAGCTCCTTGGGCTTGAACAAGGACAAGAGGATGAAACAGTGGCCGAACAAGGTGTGACAACACGTTTCTTTTCCACTTCGAGCGCACCATCAACGTCAGAAGCACATGCACCTATGGTGGAGTTGCTTGAACCGACTGAGGCTGACACACCCATCGGCAAATTTTTGGCAAAGCGCGGTCCTGGTGTGCAGCAAATTTGCTTCTCCGTAGGCGACCTCGATGGTTTGATTCTTCATTTAATCGAGAACGGTGTCACCATGATCAATGCTGAGGCCCAACGTGGCGCAGGTGGAAAACGTATCGCCTTTGTCCACCCAAAGTCAACAGGCGGCGTTCTGGTTGAACTGACAGAAAGGGCTCACTGAATCATTTTTCAAGGAATTCAAGGGGAACCATGATAATTGTCGGCATGGAAGTGGCCATCATGCGAACCTGCATTGACACACTGATTGCCTTAGCGCACATCGATGAACCGAGGGTTCGCCATGAAGCGAAATACATCGCAGACCGTTTGGATGTGTTGCGTCAAACGGGTTCCATTTCCAACGATGCATACCTCGACGCAGGAGCCATTCAAGGTGCGTTCAACATGATCGGCAACCTTGTCGAAATGGGTGTCTCTCAAGAAGAAATATTCGGGCTATTGAAACAACAACTCGCCCGGGCCTGTACGCTAGAAGAAAAGCACCCAGGGCTCGACTCAGCGGTTGAATCAGGTCGCGCTTCGTAAGGGGATGGAAGAATGCATCCTCTGCTTAACTTGACACAAGTCACCAAGTCGTTTGGTGATTTAGAAGTCCTCCGTGAAATCGATCTTGAAATACGATCAGGTGAGGTCGTTGGCCTGGTTGGCAGCAATGGTGCTGGGAAAACTACGCTCCTCAGATTAATGGCCGGAGTGTATCAGCCAACCCAAGGAACAGTCCTCCTCGCTGACGGGAAGCCTGTCAGTCAAATGCGCCAAGCCTTAGGCGTCGTACCCGAGTCCACTGGCCTGTACTCACGGCTCACAGCTTGGGAAAATATACGGTACCATTCACGGATGCACGGAGTATCGGACAAAGATGCATGGGCGAGAACCGCAAAATTTGCCGAACATCTCGGCATGGTCGAAAGTCTCGGACGTCACACCAAGGGATTCAGCCGCGGAATGCGTCAAAAAACTGCACTGCTCCGGGCTTTGGCCCACGGTCCGTCCATTCTCCTCCTCGATGAGCCTACAGCAGGCCTCGACATCACAAGTGCGCGAACCGTGAGAAAACTTGTCAACCAATTGAAAACTGAAGGCGGTACTGTGGTGTATTCAACGCATCAGCTCTCAGAAGCACAACAGGTATGCGATCGCATCGTCATCGTTCACAACGGAGAAATAAGAGCCGATGGTCCTCCACAAGAATTGCTGGAAAACACCGGAACCGATACTTTGGAAGAAGCCTATGTGTCGTTGACCAAAGACACGGCCAGGCCACGGCAAGAAGACGATTCAAAAGAAGGGAGATTCACAGGCCTATGGCGTTCATTTTTTACACCTAAGCCGCCCAAAATGCCAGACCGAGGTGAGAGCGATGAGTGAAGTAACCATGCATCGGATCAAAGCCATTGCAAAGAAGGAAGTGGTTGAGTTTGTGCGCGATTGGCGCACAATCATGGCCATCATTGTGATTCCATTGTTGATGTTTCCATTGTTGTTTATCCTCTTCCCGGTGCTCCTCGAGTCGGAAGCCGCAGAATTGGATGCTCTCGAATTGTCAATCGTGATCCAATCGGAAGAAATCGATGCTTCGCTCGAACAATCCATCATGGATGCTGGGATTGCATTTGTTGTCGAACCCTTGCCAAACTTGACCGTCCTCTCTGATCCAGGGGAAGACCTCGACCGGGTCAGGAATTCCTCGGTCGACGCCATTCTCCGCATCGATAAAGTCAACACGACATGGAATTATGCCATATTGCACCTTTCAACCTCGGAACGGTCCAATGAAGCATGGAATCGGTTAATCGACGCCCTCTTGCTTTGGGAAAGCGAAGAAGTCGAACGGAGAATCATTGACTCAGGCCTTGATGTCAACGCCACCTTAGACCCATTGCGATGGGATGGGGATGTTGCTCAAAGCGATGTGGCGACAAGTGGTGAGCAGGCTGGCATGGTCCTCTCGTTGTTCATCCCCCTTGTGCTGGCAATTTGGACGTACTCCAGCGCTCTACAGCCATCGATTGATATGACAGCCGGCGAACGTGAACGAGGGACGCTTGAGGCCTTGCTATGCCTGCCATGCACCCGATTGGAACTCCTACTAGGGAAATGGGTGGCTGTTGCAACGATCACCGGCGTTGGGGTGATTTTGCAAATATTTGGTTTGCTCTTCGCCATTGGTTACTTGGCATCATCAAGCGTGATTGGGTTGCCCGAACTGTCAATTGTGACCGTATTGCTCTTGATCGCTGCGATCTTGTTGTTTGCAGTGATGGTTGTAGCGGTTGAACTAGCATTAGCAATGCGTTCGCACAGCGTCAAAGAAGCGGGGTCAATTCTAGCCCCGATGTTGCTTTTGATTGTGTTTCCAGCCTTGTTCACACAGGTCATTAATTTAGACGGCATTGAATCTTTCTGGTTTGCAATTCCAGTGGTCAATATATTGCTGGCCTTGCGTGAACTCTTGCTTAATCGAGTCATCACTGAACACATCGTAATCTGGGCTGGTACCAGCATCTTGTATGCAGCATTAGCAGCGTATTACGCCAGTCGTCAATTCAACCGAGAAGACATCGTCACGAGCTTGTCGTGATCAAGCAGAGAAGACGACAAAGGCTTCTCGAACCACATCGATGATGAGATCGATTTCTTCCGAAGTAATTCCGAAATGCGGGGTAAACCTAAGGGCGTTTTCACCACCATGAATGACACCGAGGCCGTGACGTCGACACCATGGTTCGACTGCGTCAAATCCAACAACTTGGTACCGTGAAGGATCTAATTCAGCGCTCAAAAGCAGACCTGTGCCTTGGACCTTGGTAATGATACCGGGCATTTCTTCTCCGAGGAGAATCAATTTCTCAACGAACTCTTCACCACGATGTTTGATGTTTGCTCGAAGTTCAGGGGTCATGGTGTCTAAAACTGCACATGCTGTTTCAAGAGCACGTGGGTTTGTCGTCATGGTGTTTCCATAAATCCCAACAACATAATTATCAGCAGCTCTTTTGTTCATACCGAGAACAGAAAGTGGGTACTGGCCTGCATTGAGAGCCTTCGACCAGGTTTCGAGGTCGGGTACTTCAGCGTCTTGGAATCCCTCATAGTCAATGATGGAGAGGCAGCCTTGGCCGCGAATACCTGCTTGAATCGAGTCAACGAGGAGCATGGCTCCATGTTCCAGTGTCAGCCTTCGTGCGGCATCATAGAAATCGCGCTCAACACATGCACCGGGATTTCCTTCACCTTGCACGGGCTCAATAGCCATCAGTTCAATGAACCAATTTTCATCTTCAGCACGCTGGAACATTGCTTCAAGGGATGCAATGTCATTTGCAGGTACGAGCAAAAGATTGTCGCGATCTCGGAAGGTTGCGAGGTTTTTGTCATAGGAAGACTTGCACGAGTGTGAAATTTGGGCCGGGCGATCTGTCCGTCCGTGGAATGCTTTTTCAATCGCTAGAAGTTTGATTTCCTTTCCTTCGTGCTTGCCACCAGGTCCTGTGTGTGTTCGGGCGTTGACGTCCGCAATTCGTAAACTAACGGTTACGGATTCTGATCCACTGTTCATGCAGATAAATTTGGTAAACGGACACGAACCTCTCGTGTGACCAAGTTCCTTCTCTAAGCGCTCTGCTAGGCGCTTGTGGCTGAAAGAAGGCGTCATGACATTTGCCATAACCCAATTCCCGGACATGGCTTCAATGACCTCTTGTGGCCCGTGGCCGGCACCAAGCATACCGTAACCCCCGTTGTCGTGGAGGACGGCTCCATAGGCAGTCACAATCCAAGGTCCGCGACCGGCGAGTGCGATGTACGGGTTGACGGTGGCTGGAGCATAGAAATTAACGAAATCATGCTGAAGAGTTTTGATGAGATGTGCCTCATTTTGGAGGAGCATATCGTTGCCGAACTCATCGGTGACCTCAGCGAAGCGTACGGTCGCTTCAGAAATGGCTTGAGAGAGTTTTGGATCATGGGTGCAGAATTTCAGAATGACCTCGTCAGGGAGCCCGACGGTGTCCATTGCCCCAGTATTCGATCGGAGAATGTGCAGGTGCTCGAGGGCCTCATGCGGTTGCATCATCGCTGTCATCGAGCCTTCGTCCCATCCGGGATGCCTTGAACATTCGCTTAGATTCGCATGGTGACAAGGTGCTTTTTGGACAAATCTATTCCTTCGTAAGTATTCCCTGAGTATTACTGGGTGAATACTTATAGGTGGGTTGTTGGAGCCCACAACATGCCCAAGATTTCTCTTGACATGCCGGCGGAATTGGTTGAAGACTTGCGAAAGCATGTTGGAGATGATCGCAAATTTGTCAGCTTGGCTGATGCTGTGCGTACGGCCTGCCGGAAGTTACTGGACCAGCTCGATGAAATCGATGCCCGGCATGGAAGGCAGGTGTGAACAATGGTGACGCGAACTGAAGCAGAAAAAGCAGTCTTGACCCTCCTTGGGTACCTCGAAAAAAATCCAAAACGTGAAGGCCTTTTGAAGACACCACAACGGGTCATTGACTCTTGGTCAGAGATTTTTGGTGGGTACGAAATGGATGCTGGGGAATTGCTTGATTCGACATTTAATGGAGAAGGGTACGATGGTATTGTTTTGCTTAGGGACATTGAATTCCACTCAACTTGCGAACATCATTTGCAACCCTTCACAGGTCGAGCCCACATTGGTTACATTCCAGTGGAGCGCATTGTTGGTATTAGCAAATTAGCTCGAATCGTCGACCTCCATGCACGTCGTTTACAAAATCAAGAACGAATCACAAAGGGAATTGCAGACGATTTGGAAAAGCATTTGTCTCCACTCGGTGCTGCAGTTATCATCGAAGCCTCCCATGGGTGCATGCGATGCCGTGGTGTCAAGAAACAAAATTCCATCATGACGACCTCCGCAATGCGCGGCGTGTTCTTTGAACGTCCAGAAGCACGACAAGAATTGATGCAATTGATTCAATCACGCCCCCTCTGAGGTGATGCAATGCAAGCAAAAGAGTCATGTTCATTGTCTGGGGATCAACCGGTGGACAACCCTGCAGATTTAACCGCAGAGTATCCAATTGTCGAGATCTTCCACTCTGTCCAAGGTGAGGGTATGCATGCAGGTGTCCCACATGTGTTCATCAGATTTGGCGAATGCAACCTCAGGTGCGAGTGGTGCGATACTGATTTTTTGACCCATGAAACCAAGACTGCTTTGGATATTCTTGGCGATGTTATGGCCTATCCGAGCAAACGAATTATCTTCACTGGTGGCGAACCAATGCTCAATGATTTGTGGCCATTGCACAGACTCCTCAAAGCGAGAGGGTATTCATTGTCCATCGAAACCAATGGTACCATCGAAGTGCCAGAAGGCATGCTCGATTGGATTTGTGTATCTCCTAAAGATCAAATCTATCCAAATGCAGTGATTCGTCAACGGACTGGCGATGAACTCAAATGCGTTTACCTTGGACAGGACCTCACGATGTACCATGATTTACAACAAGGCTTCAAACACATCTTCCTACAACCTTGTTACATGGACCAAGAATCTGTTGAGTGGAATGGGCGTAATTTTGCCCACACTGAAACAATTGTAAAAACGAACCCTCCTTGGAGACTCAGCCTTCAGACTCACAAATGGATGGGTGTGGACTGATGTCCAAACGCGCCGTTATGGCCCTCTCCGGCGGAATGGATTCCACATCCGTTCTGGTTCGCCTCTTAGCAGATGGATACAAGGTGAGTTGCGTCTCTTACCTCTATGGTCAAAAACACAGCATAGAACTCGAACGTGCAAAAAAGAACATTGCCTACCTCCAATCAAAAGGTCACGACGTGGTCCATGAAATTGTGGATCTCACCAGTGCGATGAACCTCTTTGAATCAGCCTTGTTAGAAGGCGGCTCGGACGTACCAGAAGGTCACTATGAAGAAGAGCAAATGAAAGCAACAGTCGTTCCAAATCGGAACGCTATTTTTGCATCCATTCTCTATGGCTATGCATTGTCGGTATCGATGAGGGAGGGGGCCAATGTCTCCATCGCCCTCGGTGTCCATTCAGGCGACCATGAAATCTATCCAGATTGCCGCCCGGAATTCTACACCGCTCTTGAACACGCGTTCATGATTGGGAACTGGGACAGCGAGAAGGTCAGCTTCATGCTACCGTACCTTGAAGGTGATAAAACCTCAATTTTGAAGGACGCTTTGAATGCCTGCGATTCATTAGGACTCAACTTTGACCGTATTTTCGAAAACACCATCACTTCATACAACCCTGACGGCGATGGTCGAAGTTCTGGTCGCAGTGGCTCCGATGTCGAACGTATCCTTGCCTTCCACGCCCTTGATTTGGTTGATCCAATCGAGTATGTTGAACCGTGGACAGTCGTGTTGGAAGCGGCATTGGCGACAGAACGTGCCCATAAGGACGCTTATTACAAAGAGAAGCTCTCAGAACTCCAATACCACGTCAGTCGCTTAAGCGGCACAGAACAGGCCTTTACTGGCATGTATTGGGATGAGAAGCGAAAGGGACGCTACACATGTGTCTGCTGCGAGCACCTTCTCTTCAGCTCAGAAATGAAGTTTGATTCAGGTTGCGGATGGCCGTCGTTTCACTCTGAAGACCGTCGAGCAGCCATCGATCATGTTGAAGACCGCACATATGGCATGGTAAGGACAGAAGTGCGATGTTCCAAATGTGACGCCCACCTTGGTCATGTCTTCGACGATGGGCCACGGGAACACGGCGGGCAACGTTACTGCATCAATTCGGCATCAATCAATTTTGAGGAGATGGAAGAATGACAACCAAAATAAAGCGCTATGTAGAAACCGATACGGGCCATAGAGTACCAAATCACAAAAGTAAATGCTGCCACATGCACGGCCATCGATACAGATTTGAGGCAGAGATTGAAGGTGATGTGGTTGAGGAAAGCGGTGTGTCAGATGAAGGCATGCTGATGGATTTTTCAGATGTCAGCCACATCCTCACCGTTTACGTTCACGATGTTGTCGATCATGCATTTGTTGTTTACGAAGGCGACCTTGAGGCACGCCGTGCTTTGGAATGCATGCCGGATGGTCATCGAACCGTTGTCGTACCGTTCATCCCGACCGCTGAGAACTTAGCCAAGTGGGCTTTTGATCAAGTCGAACCACACATCGTTTCAGCGTATGGAAATAAATTGAAATTGGTTGCCATGCACGTACGAGAAACGCCAAAAAGCCTCGCTTCATGGTATGCTTGAAGTGTTTTATTCTTCTTCTCGGCTCATCTTACGACGTCGTTGACTTCGCCATGCTTCGTTTCCTTGAACATATTGAATCGCGGTTGTAGCATCAAGCAGACCACCAATCATTCGAGTTGCTTCGCCTTGGGTTGGCATCGAACGCATGATAGAACGCGTGAGGGATTGGCCGAAACTTTGCCTGCGCTCGTCATTGCCAGGCAACGCATCTGCAAGTTCACGAACAGTTTGTTTCAAAACTTGTTTGAGTTCAGGTTGAATCGAGCGTTCGAGCGGGACAACATCAGGAATTCCAGGCTCCCTTCCCTGGCGAGAGAGAACGCGGGACCGATGCAACTCGTACACGCAGGTATTGACGGCATGCGAAAGATTGGCTATTGGGTAACCCTCCCATGTTGGAAGCGTCACCAAATAGTCGCACTTGCCGAGATCTTCTGTCGACATACCTTTGCCTTCTTCTCCAAAGACGAGGCACACATGTCCATCAAAACTCGAAAGGCGGTCTGCCATTTCCCATGGATAGACAAAATGTCGAAAATTAGTTTTGGCCCCTATTTCTCGTTTCCCAGAACTTCCAATGACGACTGAAGCGCCTGCTGTGGCATCTTCCAGTGTGTCGTGGATGGTGCAGCCATCAAGAACCCGTCCAGCATGCTTGGCCCGATTCCGCGCTTCTATATTGTCCGGGAGGCATTGTGGGTTGACGAGTTTCAGACCCACAAATCCGTAGTTGAGCATTGAACGACACACAGCACCGAGGTTTCCTGGATGCGAGACGCCAATCAAAACAATAGAAAGTGTGTAGGGTGACGTGGGCAATGGAATTATACTGCGATCGCCCATGATGATCACTCCTCTTCAGGAATTTGAGTCACATCAAATTCAGTAATCCAACGCGGATCACAGGGTTGGTACAAGAAGAAAAGAAAACCTGGTCCTTCTTCGCGATCTTCCATCACAATAGAGCGTCGACGAAGCCCATGCTTATTGCGGAGATGAAGGATGAGTCCCTCAAGAACAAGCTTGTTGTCGTGATGTATTGACACCGGCGTGCGGTCCCATTTGACCCGCAGTGCCATGTGGATGCCCCTGCTCAGTCGACTCGGCGTTGTCGGTATGTGGTCACGTAGCCAGCGATCCAGTTGCGGAGTTTCTTGGAGGTGACGTCGGTCAATTGAACAACCATCTTCTTGTTGTGATCAAAGTCGTCGGTGAACTTCTCACCGTGATCTTCAACTAGATGGATGGCTCGGATTTTGATAAAACTTGGTCGAATATTTCCCATAAATGATCACTCCGTGTACAGTTTGACTTCGATTGGAATGTCCGGTTCGTCGTGACGAGTCACTTGGAGTCGGATCTTCCGTGGTGGATTTTCGATTCCTCGAGCCCAGATGTGCTCGTTGACCGTTGGATCGATCCATACTTCTTCGTCTTCTCGCACCTTGAGGTGTTGAATGACGTGTTCACGAATAATTTGCATTGCACGAGGTGCACGCTTGTATCGGGTGATGGCCCATGCCATACGGAGTGGGACTGTAAGTTCTGATTGATTTGCTCTTACCATATCTCTTCACCTCATCGTTGGAGCTTACTACGGCGCCAGTGGTGTCTCTTAGGATGGGACACAGTGTTTCGGTCGGTCTTTAGCATGACCCAAACTGGGACACGCCGATTCTGCTTGCCCACCTTCATCAGGCGGATTTTTTTTGCGGCTGGTTTATTTCTTGACATATTCGAGCACCCTTTCAGATTCTTCGGATGGACGCACTACGGCGGCTCTTGGATTGTGTGCTGAGCAACTGCTTGAGTTCCTCATCGGACATTGGGGCGGTGAATTTGCCCTGTTGGTGGAGTTGTAGGATTGAGTTCTTGATCGACGCAGCACGTGCGGGTGTGGCGAGACTGAGGGTTGCCAAGCGAGAGCGGGCGTCATTGCTCAGGAGGTTTCGCATGGCCCCGTCGAGTTGTGCTGCTTCCATTTGTGCTTGTTGTTGCTGAACTTCTGCATCTGCCTGTTGGGAGGCTTGGGCTTCAAGTTGCTGTTGGAGAGCGGCGCGACGTTGTTCGCGGAGCATGTTGAGTTCGTCATCTTGAGATGTCGACATGCTAACCACCCTCTTCACGTCCTCTTCAGTACTTGGAAAGTCCGGGGTACTGCTCTTCTGCAGCTGGGCGGCATTCATGAGCGACGGCGTCGATCATCTTGTGTCCAGCGGCTGTAATGCGTCGTCCAGCGTAAAGTTGGACAGTTCCTTCTTCGGTCTCAACGCTGCGTGTTGGGACTTTTTCCACGAGGCCAGAGGCTTCGAGTTGTTGGAGGGCTGTTCGGATGATGTGTCGGGATGCAACGCCAGGGGTGTTTGGGGCAGCCCCGTTGTCCTTTCGTCCGCCGTAGGCTTGAGAGAGGAGGGTGACGCCCATTGGCCCTTCACGGGCGAGCTTGCGCATGATAGCAGCGGATCGTAGGAACCACCAGTTATCTTGGCTTGGAGGGCGCTCACGAGAGACACCTGTTTTCACAAATTCGGCCCAATCAGGAGTTTCAACAGCCTTTTCTGTAGCCAAGCGGGCAGCAAGAGCAGGGTTCAACATTTCTGCGGGGATATCATAGAGAGTCGTCATGACAAAACACCAAGCAATTTGCCGACCTTACGCCCCTATATGAAGAGAGCGGGTGAAATTCAACCAGCGAACTCCGGCCCTGTGCCCTGTTCATCAGGGATATATCATTAGACAAGGGTTGATGAAGGGCACTGCCCTCGTTACAGCGATGAGAAAGGCATTGGCCCAAAACCCCAACTTGTTGCGGACCTTATTGGGACTTTCTTTTACTTTGATTTTCATGCTCTCGTACGCCGTTTACGGGGCAACAGTGTCCCCTTCGTATTACCTCTATGATACCGACGCCACAACGACGGTGCATGCCCAAGACGAACCTGTGAGGATCTATCAAGAAGAACTGAATCAAACAACTTGGACATGGTCCGTACCAGCGGATGGGACCAACCTTACCTGGGTCAACCTCACCGCCACGGAGTTGTCCAGCGGAGCCGAAGTAAAGTTATCCAACGGTGCGGGGTTGTACAGTCATCGTTCCCTCGGTGTTGCAGGTGCTGACGGGTTCAGTTGTGCAGATTCGTGTCAGAAGAACACCACGCACGCAGTTGTGGCGGAAGACGGTGGCGAAATCAGCGTGCTCGCACTCACCAGCACCGATCCAGCACGAAGATCAAACGGCACCGTCTATTCGAAAACCCCCGATGGGGCACTTGACAAAGCAATGGCTGCGATTGAATACGAACACTCACCTTCCCTCATCCGTGTTGAAATTGTAGAAAACGGCAACAGAACGACCGCTCCTACAATGACAATCACCACCGTCAACGAGGCTTTTGAGTCCATTAAACCGTTTTCCGTAGACGCTGCAACCGAATTCCTGTGGGCGCTCGCCGCCGTTGTCGGTTGTTTCTCAATGGTCCTCGTCCCATCGTTCACAGTGTACTTTGCTGCGAACGCTAAAGAAAAGCGAGATGCTGTCAAAATTGCTGATGCAGAAAGGAAGGTCAAAGAAGGCATCGATGACGAACAGAGTGCATAATCCTGAAATGCCAGTTTCCTCATATACCTTGAAGCGGTGTACGAACACGAGTCCCATGTTCCGTAAGCCGGCAATTGTTTTGGTCGTCCTCTTTCTTCTGGGCTCGGTCACACCAATGATTCCAGCAGCGCAGGACCCTATCGTCGTCCATCAAACAGGCGTGAAAGCAACTGGCGTGGATATATCGGTCACCAACGTTTCCTTTTCTTACACAACAGGCGCTGACGAGGGGCAGTACAGGATGTTCTCATCCAATCACCCAATACCGGGATTCAACCGTCCTGCAGAACTCTATGTCATCGATGCCGTGGTTGAAGTCCCCATTTATGCTGACATCACCTTGAGCAACAGTGGTACCGCAGCCTCTGGTACAATTGATGTTACATTGAAGGTGTTGCATAATGAATATCAACAATTTGAGATGGTCAATGTAACACAACAAATGGCCTCATTGGGTGGCGGCAGTTCCAACAACATTGGATTTACCTTCACTCCAACCTATTCGGGGAATCACACTCTGGAAGTCATCGGAATCTCCGCCATTGCCGATGACAATCCAAACAATGATCAGAGAAACCGACATTTCACCGTTGCATCTCACTACTTCAATTGTGAAGATTTGTCGCAATGGACAACCACAAATGAATGGGGAACGAGCATGGATACCTTCCTTTCCGAGGGGAGTGCATGCCATGCAGGTAATGGAGAAACGTCGACATATTCCCCTTCGACCGTCAGTGTGCTCGAAACACCAACCTTCGATATGTCTGATGCTGTTCAAAATCCTTTGAGAACCAACGGGATGAGTTTCTGGTACACGGGAAGCTCATCTGCTGGCGACTCACTCAAGGTGTACGTGCAGAATGCAGCAGGTTCCAATACTGAGCTTGCAACCCTTTCAGGAACAGTGGATCAAGTGTTCATCGATGGTGCCAGTTGGCAAACATTTTCAGTGAACAATCAAGGAGCGACTTCTCCATTAATACCTACACCACAAACTGGTTTTTCTCCTTCGACAAAATTCCGATTTGTCATGTCCACAGATGCCATTGGAAATGATATTGGGTTTTGGTTGGACGACATCGTCATCATGTATGACCAGAAAGTAAAGCCAATGGAATATGCTTTCACTTCTTCCGGTGTATCAACAACAGGCTCCCTTCCAGATGAATGGGGTGCTGTGAGTGTCAGTCTAACCAACACTGGAAACATTTCCGATTATGTGTTGCCTGAAGTTCTCGGATTACCACTGGACTGGGAGGTGTACTTTGCCCATACAACGGGTGTGTCCATCAACGACCAAACAGGGGTCCTCTTGGCACCTGGTGAATCAAAGATTATTCAAGTCAAGATGAAACCCGATGAAAACGCTTCGACAGGTTTCGAACAGATGACGTTCAAAGGCACATCAAGCCAGTACACGACTGTCAACACCACACTCGCCCTCCAGTACCAAGTGCTGCCCGATCGAGAACCGCTGATCATTCAACCAGCAACCCGTCCAACTTGCCCACCTGGTTACACCTGTTCATTCGAAGTCGAAGTGCAAAACATAGGTGATGCTACGGATGTCTTTGATTTGACCATTGACGAAGCAGGCTTGCCGTCTGGCTGGAATGTTCAATTGGCATGGACCCAGTCTTCTTCGATCCTGGTACGTCCCGATACGCCGATCATGGTCGCGTTTAGCATGAGTGTCGCTTCATCTGCCGTCCCAGACACCATCGGGAGTTTTACATTCCACGCCCAGTCACAAAACAATTCTGCAAAATCTCACCTGCTCCCAATCAGTGTATCGGCCTCAATGATCAGTGAGGCTTATGTTGGAATGACCACGATTCAATCGAATCAAGAATGGTTGATTGATGCTGGGGAAGTCATCACGGTTGATTTCACCATATGGAACAACGCTTCACGGCAGGACATCTTCATCATGGAGGTAACCCATGGAACACTTGGCATGTGGACAGTTGAACAACCATCGCGTCCGGATGCAGTCATCAACCCAGGTGAAAGCACCACCTTTAGCGTAAAAATTACAGCACCAAGCACGGGACAGGCCGGTGATCAAGCACCAGAAATCACCCCAAGCATCACTTCAAAGAGAAGCGGAATGACAATTGTGGGTGATTCATTTTCTGGCATTGAAGTTCAAACAATCAGCGATTTGTCAATCACCATCGTTGACGCACCGTCAAAATTGCGCCCTGGGGCAGCGACAATGGTCCTCTTTGAAGTTGTCAACAATGGAAACGGGCCCGTTCGAGCAGACATCATGGCGCTGAACTTACCAATGGCCTGGGATTCATGGATGCAAGTCAATGGAGACAATGCGACAAATCCTGTTGACCTAAGTGCCCCATATGATCTCCAGAACAACGCTACTATTGCTGTTTATATTTATGTTCCAAGCGAAGAAGCAGCAGGTGAAATTCACAGTATTTCAATTTCGGTCAGCAATGCAGACGGGCTTGAAGACGCAAATAATTCTGATAACATTTTGACGTTTGACACGATCACTGCATCCGTGCGCATTCCCTCTCTTTCCGGCTCACTTGAGACCCAATCGGCCATGGTTGGGGGCACGGTCAATGTCAATGCAACATTGACCAACATCGGAAACGCCATGGATGACTCTATTCTTGTCATAGCATCTTATTCTGCTTCCCCGCCAAATCCAGCAATTTTGGCTTTCTTTACTACTGGAAATGGTGGGAGTACGAAAAGCCTCGATGAACCAATAAGTTTGGTGTTAGGTCCAAACCAATCAACCGTATTAAACGTCGACCTGATCCTCCCCGATTCATTAACCCTCAACACGCGCATTGTTGTTACGTTTGAAGTCATAGCTGGCATCGATCCACAAATGAGACATTATGAACTCCAATATGAGTCGTTGATCATCATTGACCAACAACGATTGGTTAGCGCTGTGTTAAGCGCACCAACAAACCAAACGCAACCCACTGGTGTTGGCGTTCCATTCTTCGTCAACATTACAAGCATGTCAAGCCAACACGAAGAGATTGTGTTGTACGCAACGACTCCCGAAAATTGGCAAATGGTGTGCAATGGGGTCTTGGTTGAAACAGATGGCCAGAACCTGTCGTTTACACCAGGTCATATCACATCACAACTCGTTGATATCCCTTGCACGCTCCACCGTCTTGGCGGGCCTCTTGAGGGACGCATTACTTTCCAGATATCCACAACCGATGGTGCGATAACATGGCAGGACAGTCAGGTGTTATCGTTCGATGAACAAGCACAAGATTCGTCCTCTCTTGGTGTCGAAACCATGGCTGGTGGTGTAGCGGTCTTGCTGGGTTTCCTTCTGGTCATGGTGTTGTTGTTGAGAAGTCGTTCAAGCGAAGAGGATATGGAATTCGAAATTGACAAAGAATTTCCACCGGTTGATGCCGCCCCCGGCCCACCTGTGAGTTCAGGGCCGCCTGTGTCCGCAACTGAGGTCTCGCCACCAATGCAGCAGGTTAGCACGGTACATGTTGCATCGGGTGAACCACCATTGCCAATAACGGGCCTTCCAGCAGGATGGTCAATGGAACAATGGACTCATTACGGCCAACAATACCTCGACCAAATCGAAGGACAACGATGATACATCACCTACCAGAGCGTTTGGTATGGCCTCTTACCCAGCGACATGGTATGCGCTTTGGTTCATGGTCATGTTTTTTGGCGTCACGACATGGTATTTACGCAACTTCAGTGAGCGTGTTGAAGCAACCCGACTTTCAGCTCTTTTGGGAGTGGTTTCGATGATTACACTCTTGTTGTGGACATTGATCGAGTTTTGAGGTGAAATGATGGACATAGTCGACCTTGAACGTCATGAATATTACGGGACTTACCCCTGCAGAGTACCAGTCTGGTGGGGGCGATTTGGCGAAGCAAAGAGCCACCCTGATTTACCTGGCGTGACCGGCCGAAAGGTGATCCTTCGAATTGAGAAAAGATTCAACCGTTTTGAACGGATTCTCGCGCGACTCTTCAGAGCACCAAGGGAGGTTAGGCGTCCTTTTGATGAAATGAACAGCATGCTTTGGGAACTCGCAAACGGTCAGCGGTCTTTTGAAGAAATTTGCGTACAGATGAATGCAGTCTTCCAAGAAAATATAGCACCGGTCGTCGACAGAACTGCTGCAGGGATTGATGCTTTTAAACGAAGAAATCTAATGACTGTTCTTTCCGGTGAATTCACTGAAAAATGGTCCACGAGCCCGGGTGTTGTTCCGGAACATCAGACGTTAGGTCCAATGAATGAAGATTGGAACATCGATTTTTCACACTGCGATGGTGATGGTCAATTCACAGCAGACGTTGTAGAGCATCCAAAGGACGCCCAACACAACTGATGGAACCAGTGTCTAAAATTGGACGTTCCATCAGATGTCCGTTTGACGCCAAGAATTGTGCCACCGATGGTATCGAATGGAAATCCAGTTGTTCTGAATTGGCAAGTTCAAATTTTGGATCTTTGGTTCGGACCGTTGTCTGAATCTCCCCTTCAAAACGGGACAGTAATAGGGTGACTTCATCGAGGGAAAGGGGATTTGAAAGGTAGAGGCGTACTTCAACTTCCATGTCTGAAGCCTCACACAAAGCAAGAGCTTGCCTCGACTTTGAACATCGAGGATTATGGTAGAGAGTCGCCATGATCGTTGGGTGTTTCAAGAGGTACATTGGCATTGTGGGGGGCCCAAACAAGCCGAATTCCGACACCATCCCCACGGTGATCAAGAAGAGCGGATGCTCTCGCACGGCTGCGCGTGGAGTCTGATTCAGTGAACCATGAGCCTCCTCTGTGGACCTTGCGTTGTGACGAACCTGAACGGAACGGCTCCTGTGTGCCTATGTGATCGGCGTAGTCGGGGGCATAATCATCTTCACACCATTCACCACATTGGCCGTACAAATCGAGGTAGCCCCATGAGTTCGCTTTCTTTTGTCCGACTTCACGGGTGGTGGCGCCAGAATTCCCAGCATGCCAACCATAGTCGTTCAATTCCGCATCGCGATCGCCAAAACTCCATCTTGAATCTGTACCCGCCCGGGCAGCGAATTCCCATTCTGCTTCAGTGGGTAGGCGCCAGACGCCAGTGAAGCCAAGGCGAACAATTCCGCGTTCTAATTCATTCAAGGTAGCAAGAAACGAATGTGCATCATGCCAAGAAATTGATTCGACTGGTCGTAACCCCGCAGCCCAACCTTCTTGAAATTTAGACGGATTGCTGTTCATCACAGCCGTCCAATGTGCTTGAGTGACTGGTCGTTCACCGAAAAAGATGGGTTCAGAAATGGTCACATCATGTGCCGGACGTTCTGTCTTTGGCCCACGTTTTAGGGAATCTCCCATCACAAATGCACCAGGTTCAACCAAGATGTAACGACCACCATAGATGTCGTCAAAGGAGGGACGCGTAGATGACATGGGCCTCACGAATTCTTGAGAAGTTCTGCCGTAGTCAGCACAGACTGTACCAATGCGTTGAGGCGATCATTTGTTGCTTCTTTGACGAGCGTCCCATCCTCGCCAAAGGCTTCCTTAACATGACCTACAGCCAATTGTTCTGGAACAGGCCATGCGTGAAGCCAACGGAGCATGATCCGCATGTGATTCAATGTGTTCGAGTTTTCAATACCGCCCAATGTGGACATCAGACCAAATGCTTTACCGCCAACATGTTTGTCATAAAGCCAATCAAAGGTGTTTTTCATCACTCCTGACATGGTGCCGTGGTACTCTGGGGAGCACGCTAAGAACGCATCGCACGAACTTGCGGTTTCTTGAAATTCTTTTACGTTGGCATTGTCCCAGCATCCATCTTCTCCAACAAACGGGAGAGGTTTTTCATGGCAATCCCAAAAAATAATTTCTGCACCAGAGGCCTCGGCAATGGCTAATGCTTGCAGGACCATCATGCCACTTTTCGATGTTGGTCGGTATTCACCAGACAGGCCCATAATGCGCAGTGGACGTTCGCTCATACCAGCCGCTGGCCCCGGTGGCATTTCAAATTAAGGTCAAAAAACAAACGCAGAGAGAAGCAATCCTTATGCCTCCCGCTGGGCCCCTTTTGAATTGGGGACAGGAAAATGGACACCGACAACGATCAGATTCTGACCCCAACTGAGGGTCAGACCGACGATTCAGTCTCCGATAGCGTCATGGATTCAATGGCAGCCGCACTTGAATCAGCGGGTATTTCGCTGCGTCCTGAAGAACCAGTTCCCGAACCAGAAAAGCGCTATTCAGATGAAGTCATGCGCCAAGTGGTCACCGACCTCAGCATCGATGATGAAGACAGTTACATCGAATTTGCTAAAAGCATGGATGGAGACGAAAATGGCTACCTCAACAAACAAGAGCTTCTCGATGCCGCAGAAGCATGGAAGCACATGCAAAAAGTTCCCGAGGTTTCAGACGAACAATCCATTGAAGATGAAGTCAACACATTGCTCCAAGAAGGTGAAGAGAGTTCCCGCAGAAATGACGCTAAAGCGGCTCTTGCATCCTTTAACAAGGCAATATCGCTTGATCCTTCCTGTGACATGGCATGGTTTAATCGCGGTGTCTTGTTGGAGGCTCAACAAGATGCACGAGGGGCGCGGCAAGCGTTCCAAATCTGCTTGGACTTGAACGAAGAACACGCCCCCGCCACCGCAAACTTAGCCATATTGTTGGAACGGATTGGTGACGAATCGGGTGCTTTTGAAATGGCCAAAAAGGCCTTGGTATTTTTCCCGGGCCATCCGACACTTATGGAACTCCAAAACCGATGTAAAGGCAGTTCTGAAACGGTCGAAATCGAATCCATGCCAATCGTTGAACCCACACAATCCTTCAGCGAAGCACAAGTCAAGAAGGTCATGGAAGAAACAGGAGCCACAAGCCGTGAAGCGGTCCTTGCTGAAGCTGTTCACCATGATGATGGGAATGACAATTTAGAATTCAGTGAACTGATGGCAGCAGCCGAAGTTGTTGCTGCAACGGAAGTGGTTGAAGTGACCCTACAGGGACAACCAGCCCTCCTTCACGACACCGAGCCGGCACCTCCTGCTCCGATTCAACAAGAAATTCCACCACCAGTTGTCGAAACGGTGCATGCTGAACCCCAAGTCGACCTCGACGCACTTGTCGAGCAAGCAACCCAGTTCATCCGTTCCGGTGCTCCAACAGAGGCACTGAATCTCCTCAGACCACACCTGAAAACCATCGGTGCTCAACATGCAGGTGCTTGGAGAATCGCCGGTGGGGCAATGGCTCGGTTGGACTTGGATGATCACGCCATAGCCGCCTTATCGCATGCTCAAGCACTCGACCCAAACCAATCGAGTGGGTGGTTTAATCTGGGCTCGATTCACCAGCGCAGAGGGAGCCCAGCCGAAGCGATTCATGCCTACGTCAAGGCCATCGTAGCTCAACCGGATTACCTCAAAGCCGCCCTCAAGTGCAGCATGCTTTGTTATGAAGTGGGGGACATCGAAAACTACCTCACCTCTTCGCGACTGGTGCTGCAGAATGACCCAACCAATTCCGTTCGTGCTCAACTGGTCGAGGTTTTGATTGGTTTGGCAGAAGGTGAAGCCAACGTCATCGAAGGTTCCCAAGGTCTGCCACCAACCCTCCCAGAAGGGCCACATCTTGCTCAAGAAGCACTCGGATTGCTTGGACCAGGCGCAACTGCGTTGCATGCTCGTGCATCTTCTGCTTCCAACGACCATGTTCAGGCCGTAACCCTTTGGCGTGGACTGATCCAAGGCGATGGACAAAACGCATCCAATTGGCGCGGTTTGGCTCGGGCCCTTGAGAATGCAGGCGATTTAGAAACGGCTCAAAAGTGTCATGCAAAGGCCAATTCTATGGACTCAAATGAACCAACACAATCAACCCCTGCACCACAACCGGAGTCGATTCCAGTACCACAACCTGAAGTGGTCCCAATGCCAGTGCCGGAGCCAACTTCACCGCCAAATGCAGAAGATGCTGCCGCAGATTACTACATGGGTGCTCTTGGTTTGAACAACGAACCCCAAGCACCAGAATTTGCCCCCCAACCAGTTTTGGTTGAATCACAACCCTCCTATGATTTCGCCAATGATCCATTGATGCAACCACTCCCCATACAAGTACAGGCTGAAGCCCCACAAGCACAACCTGAGGTGGACTTGGCAAAGGCTGCACTCGACGCAGCAGCAAGGGTTGCCGTCGTCACCACTGGAGAAGTCAACTCCATGTCCATTGCCAACCAAGACATTGCTTGGTACAACCAGGGAATTCAACTGATTGAAGATGGCAAGTTCGACAAAGCCCTTTCTTCATTCGACCGTGCGCTTCCATCGTTTGCTAGTGATGATGACATGTTGATCCGAATCTTAAATGGAAAAGGAAATGCCTACTATTATCTTGAACAGTATCCAAAATGTGTCGAAGCCTACCACCAAGCAATGTTAATTCGACCAGCAGAAGTTCGCGGAAAAACCCTCTACAACATGGGCAGTGCTTATGCCGAGATGGAGCGCTATCCTGATGCAATCAAATGTTTTGAGCAATCGATCCCACGGGGCTTGCTCAAGGAAGAAACCGCAAGAGCCCGTGACCAGATACGAAGGTGTTCAATCCTGCAAAAAGAGCGCGTTCGGAAGCAACGTCGGCAGTGAATGAGTTGGTTCCATGAGTGACGAACAAACGATGGACATCGTAGCACGATTGGTTGAATCGGGGCTTGAAGAGAAACATGCTATGATTGTCATGGATTTGGCAACATACCCGCCTTCAAAGGCCAGTGAAGTTGGCAAAAGAATCGGTATCTCCCGTATGGATGCGTACAACTCTCTCCGCAAAATGCAAGACATGGGATTGGCAAAGGCAACCCTCGATAAGCCAATGCGATTTTTAGGAATTAAGATTGAAGAAGTTTTTGACCTTTTGATTCATCGCTCTGAAATGGATTTGCGCCGCATGCAGGAACATCTTGAAGTAATGAAGAGTGGTTCCAATTACGCTTTATTGTCCCATGACAAGTTGGTGGATGAACCCAACTTTACTGTTCTGAATGATCGCCATATAATCATGGCCAACCTCCAATCAATCCTGAGCGAAGCTGAACATACGGTCTGGATGTTGCTTGGCAACTGGGGTATTTTCCACTTGAGACGATCCGGGGCCTTTGAAGCCTTAATCGATGCAATAAACCGAGGTGTTACGGTGAAAATTTCCACCTCGTTGAATGTAAAAACAATTCGTTTCTTTGACGATTTGGATGACCGAATTGAAGTCCGGCACCACGAAGAGTTCCGAATGCAAGGGGTGTATGTTGACAATGAAGTCGGTCTCCAATTTATTAACGTCGAGGCAAACCCAACAGGCCGAGGCAAAAAAGACACTGCTTTGCTGATTGAATCAAAGGAATTTATGATCGCACAGAATGAACTCATGGCGATTCAGTGGGGCGCTGGGACCTCTTACCGAGCTGCAAAAGCCCGCCTCACGGAAGGGAAAATTATCGAACCACTCAAACTCTCCCTTGGTGAGGGTTCCTATTACGAACGTTTGCGCCAATCCATCGAAAACCGCATGCTCATGGTTGATTCGGAGAGCACTCCGAATGCCTTCCTACGAAAGGCAGGGGAACCTGCACCAGAGTATGACAGGACTCCTGCTACAGCCTTTTCATTGCTGGGAATCGATCTCAATGAGGTCCTGGCTGGCGTTGGCGTGCGGATTGGACAAGAACTTGCCAGTAAATGGAATGATGTTGAAGATCACGCTGAATTTTGGAAACATTTGAGCAATGAGTGGAGCCAATTGGGTATGGGCGAAATCGTAACAAAGGGCATGCCTCCAGAATCTGTTTTTGTTCATAACGGTGGCGCATGTGGAGGGAAACCGGACATAAGGAGCATGTTTTGCCACATGGATGAAGGTATTCTTCAAGGCATTGTCATGGAACGGCACAACGTCGATGTCCTTTCCAAAGAACGCGTTTGCACAAGCGATGGTCAAGAAACATGCCATTTCGAGATACGATGTCAAAATGAACCTCCTGAATCATTGCTCTGAGCACAGGTTCTTAGGCGAGTTCCCCTTCGGTGTGTCATGGACTGTGGAACGTGTGAAACAGCGGGGCCGATTCAGGTCATGAAACCAGATGTTGTCGATGTCGCATTGACCATCTCCGATAAGGCTCAAACCATGCTGACGGATGCCTTTGGTGAAGACCGCTCGATGGCTTTGCTCGTCGGTGTTTTGTCCGGTGGGTGCTCAGGTTACATGTACGACCTTCAAATCGTCGAAGAAACCGATCAGTCATGCCAAGAAATTACAATCAACGGGTTCCGAGTTCTGGTGCCAAACGCTTCGAGTCACCTGCTCGATGGCATTGAAATCGACTACGTTGACCGATTGATGGGTGGCGGTTTCAAAATTAACAACCCGAACGCAGAATCTTCTTGTGGTTGCGGTGAGTCCTTCAACTGAGGGCTTACAATGCCCACGACTTCCTATCAGCAGGGGCATTTAAGCATCTGGCGCGGCAACGACGTTCTGCCATTCATTGATGGACTTTCCACCAATCATGTTCTCGATCTCCAGCATGGAGAATTTAGGCAAACGACCTTCACAACCGCTCAAGCGAAGGTCATCGACCGTGTAGGTCTCTTCCATATGGGTGGATTCATTGCAGTCTTGAGCCATGGACCCTTCTGGGAGCAGCTAGCACGGCACATTACGCCACGGATTTTGAATCAAGATGTGAGCATTTCAAATGCCACAGAGAACAATCAATTTTTCATTCAGTACGATGAGGTGGGACCAGAACCTGGCCATTTCATGAGTCAAGAAGGTATCACAACAGCAAGAACCCCTCAAGGGTTTAATTTTCTCGTTGTATCGAAGGGAACCGAAATCGCAACCGATTCGGAAGTCGAAGAATTCCACGCATGGCGGATCGAGAATATCGTTCCGTGGCCGGAATTTGAAATCACCCTTAAGCACCATGCCTTCACATGCGGTCTGGATGAAGATGTACACTCTGACAAAGGATGTTACATTGGCCAGGAAGTTCTCACAAGGATGCGGACGCGGGGCCGGAAAGGTCGCGTTATGACCAAGGTTTCGAACACCGATGTCGATGAAGCTTCCATCACAACAGCAGGTGAAATTCATTCACTTGCAATCATAAGAGTTTGAATCAATACCCAAGTAAATCTTTGAGTTGGGATTTGTAGAAGTTCCCTGATCCTTGGAGGGAAGAAAGTTCGCCCTCGGAGAGTTCCAATTCTAGAATTCGCTCGATGCCACCGGCGCCGAGAATAACCGGTACGCCGATGTAAACGTCATCCAATCCGTATTGTCCAGTGAGGTGGGCTGATGCTGGTATCAACCGCTTTCGATCATTCAAAATAGCCTCAGCCATGATTGCTGCTGCCGAACCAGGGGCATAGAATGCAGACCCTCGTTCGAGTAACTTTACGATTTCTCCGCCACCAGAGGCCGTACGCTGGCAAATGGCTTCGATGGTTGCTTCGTCAAGGAGATGGGTGATCGCTATTCCGCCAACGGTCGTAAAGCGAGGAAGAGGGACCATGGTGTCACCATGACCACCAAGGACCATTGCTTGAACATCTTCTTCAGCGCAGCCAACTGCTTGTGCGACGAAGTGTGTCATGCGGGCACTGTCCAAAACACCTGCTTGGCCGCACACACGGTTCGCTGGAAATCCTGTGACCTTTTGCATGTGGTAGGTCATCAAATCTAGAGGGTTGGTAACCATGACGATGGTTGAATCTGGAGCATGGTCGCGAATACCTTCCCCAACTTGCTTGACAATTCCTGCATTCTTAGCGATGAGATCTTCACGGGTCATGCCAGGTTGACGTGGGAAACCTGAGGTTACGACCACGACATCTGCTCCTTCGATGTCTTCGTAATTCGCAGTTCCAGTGATGGCGCCATCGTAATTCAAAACTTGACCGTTCTGGGACATATCGAGTGCTTTTCCTTTGGCAAATCCTTCATAGATGTCGAGGAGAACAATGTCGGCAATTTTCATTTGTGCAAGAACAAAAGCGCAAGTTGCGCCGACGTTTCCTGCTCCAATCACTGCAATTTTTCTTCGGTTGTTCCCCATAATAGTCACTTCGGTATTCACTTCCATACAACGGACCTCCATAAGGAACATGGTGTTCATCTGTCCTTCATTCTTGTCAAAATATTAGCATTCAGTTGAAACTTAGGATTTTGAAAGAGTGGTTGAATAAGCGAGTTGTCTAAAAACCCCCTTCCATTGGTGTGAATCAACCCCAGCCCACGCGTTCGTGGAGAGGGGGCGTGAGGCAGCAAGATGAAACTCGGCGTACCCATGGAACCAGAAGGCGAAACTCGTGTTGGTATCACCCCCATGAGCCTGAAGAAACTCCACAAAGCAGGCTTTGAAGTCGTGATTGAATCTGGTGCGGGAAAAGCCGCTAACTACCATGATGCTGATTACCAAGCTGCTGGAGCCACCATAGGAACTCGGGAAGAAGCGCTTGCCTGTGAAAACATCGTATGCATTCGTTTCCCGGGAACGGAAGGTATCAATGAAGGGGCAAACCTTGCTTGTGTAGCCGATCCATTCCGTAATCCACACCACGTCAAAGCCTGCATGGAAACAGGCATCACGCTTCTTTCGATGGACATGATTCCTCGACGCTTGTCACGTGCGCAATCGATGGACGTCAATTCATCCCAAGACAATTTGGCCGGTTACAAAGCCGTTTTGTTGGGAGCAGCACATGTACCAAAGGGCATCCCAATGATGACCACATCTGCTGGAACCATTCGACCGGCAAAGGTCGTAATCATGGGCAGTGGAGTGGCCGGTCTGCAAGCGATTGCAACAGCCAAGCGACTCGGCGCAGTTGTGTATGCATCTGATGTTCGAAAGTCTGCAGCAGAACAAATCGAATCCGTCGGTGGTCGTTTTATCGAAGTCGATGGAATGGATGATTTTGAAGACGAATCAGGCTATGCGAAACCATTGACTCCAGAATTTATCCAAAAAGTCAATGACACTGTGTGTGGCGTTGCTGCGGATGCAGACATCATCGTCACGACTGCACGAATTTTCGGGCGACCTGCACCGATCACGGTCCCATCAACTGCAGTTCAAAATTTCAAGGCTGGATCTGTGGTGGTTGACATGAACGCTGATGTTGGAGGGAATTGTGAAGACACCGTAGCAGGTGAAGTCACAACCACTGAAAATGGCGTGATTATTGTAGGAACATCAAACCTACCAGGGACATTAGCAACCACATCCAGTATGCTGTACTCAAACAACCTCACCACCTTCATCACCTCGCTGGTCAAGGAAGGAATCGTAACAATCTCAGACGATGATGACATCCTCGTCGGCGCACCTGAAGACAGTGATTTCTATGTCAATGGAATGGGTGGCGTTCTTATCTGCAAAGATGGCGCCATGCATCCGAAGCAAACTCGCCTTGGAGGTGTACTCGAATGACACCAGAATTTTTAATTGGAAACATGACGCTGTTTATTCTTGCTATTTTCCTTGGATTTGAATTGATCACCAAGGTCCCTGCAACACTCCACACACCCCTCATGAGCGGTGCAAATGCAATTTCAGGAATTTCCATCATCGGTGCCTTGATTGGTTCGAACGTTGTTTATGATAATGGTAACACAGAACTTTCAGGCTTGTTGGCCTTTGTTGCGGTTGTTCTCGCAATGATCAATGTCGTAGGCGGGTTTGCCGTCACCAATCGTATGTTGAATATGATTGCTGGAAAGAAACGCCGAGGTGCTTGAAATGGAAGAATGGATTTCAATCGGGTACTTGCTCTCCGCTGCTTTGTTTATTTTTGGTCTGAAGAAGCTCGGCCATCCCAAAACAGCACCATTTGGTAACCAACTGGGGGCCCTTGGTATGCTCGTCGCTGTTCTTACAACAGTGATCAGTATGCAAGTTCAAGGCAATGCCAATTGGGAACTGATTATTGCAGGATTGGTCGTAGGTTCACTCATAGGTTATTGGTTGGCGGTCAGGGTCGAAATGACCGGTATGCCCGAACTTGTGGCTATGTTCAACGGATTTGGTGGTGCTGCATCTGCACTCGTTGCACTTTCAGAAGTTCAAAAGTACATGGATGGAGGCGATATTCCAACGGGCTTGAAACTCACCGTGACAATGGTCGCAGCAGGTCTTTCCGCCCTTGTGGGGTGGATGACATTAACAGGTTCTTTGCTGGCAATGTACAAACTGAAAGGTGGCATTGAAATCTTCGGCAAGTGGATTCGCACCCCGACATGGGGCCCTACATGGCTCAACCCAGTCAAGGTCCTCTTGTTCCTGAGTGTCCTCGTCATGATCTACCTTAGCATAGAAGAACCAACAAACGAAACCTACCTTTGGGGAATCATCGGCGTCTCGTGCCTCCTTGGCCTTGTTCTCGTGTTGCCAATCGGTGGCGCTGACATGCCAGTCGTCGTCTCGTTGCTCAACTCGCTTTCTGGTATCGCAGCAGCTTTTACTGGATTCATTATCGGCAACTCGGTGCTGATCATCGCCGGTTCCTTGGTCGGTGCTTCAGGATTGATTTTGACCTTCATTATGTGCAAAGCAATGAATCGGACCCTGCTTGACGTTCTGTTCAAGTCCTTTGGCGGCAATGGGGAAAAGCAAACATTAACGCGAACCAAGGTCGGTTCAGATGCAGATGAAGTGGCAATGATGCTCGATGGAGCTCAAAAAGTAATCATTGTTCCTGGATACGGCATGGCTGTGTCTCAGTGTCAACACCAGGTGAAGGAATTCGCCGATCTCATGAAAGAGAAATTCGATACCGAAATCAAGTACGCGATTCACCCAGTGGCTGGTCGAATGCCCGGTCATATGAATGTCCTCTTAGCTGAAGCGAACGTGCCTTATGAGCAATTGATTGAGATGGATGAAATCAACGGTGAATTCCCAGATTGCGATGTTGCTCTTGTGATTGGTGCAAACGACACAACCAACCCCGCTGCTCGAACTGGCGAAGGGCCATTGGCTGGTATGCCGATCATCAATGCTGATGCAGCCCGTACCGTTGTGATCATCAAGCGATCTCTTTCAGTTGGATATGCTGGCGTTGACAACGACCTCTTTTACATGGACAAAACAATGATGTTGTTTGGTGACGGTAAGGTCATGATGTCCGGTTTAAACACCGCAGTGAAGGAAATTTGAAGCCATCGAAAACCCATTTGACTCGACCTTTGGCTCGTTGTTGAAAAGCAACGTTCAAAGGGCTGGGTGATTTGGCAACAGCAAGGTGAGTCTATGCTATCTCGCAACACACGTCTCCTCATGGTCGGCCTCATCGCCCTTCTGTTTGCAGCACCCGCTTTGGGTATGCCGGGTGGCCCACCTTGGAAGAACGGTGATTCTCTCGTGGTTGAATCTGGATGTTCGTGCCACGGCGATGGAGTCCCCTCCACCGAAGTGGTTGTTTCCATTTCGGGAGTACCACGTTCCTACACCCTCGATGAAACCTACACAATGACTGTTTCCTTGCAGCACGCATCAAATGAAGAAGGCGGGTTCATGATTTGGGATTACAACATGGGCTCCCTCACACCTGGTGAAGGATCTGCTGTTGTACCTGATGAACCCGGAGCTATTTCTCAAAGTGCGGTTGGTAACAACTGGGTCTTCACCTGGACGGCACCAAGCGAGGATGTTGGAGTGGTACCATTCCAGCTCGTCGGAAACGCTGTCAATGGCAACGGAAACTTTGACGCAGGTGATGCTTGGAATATTCTTTCGTTCTCAATCTCCGCTCCTGGTACGACCACAGACGATGGCACCGACGAATTAGCCGTTCGTACAATCAGCGTTGGCGATTATGACAGCCTCTTTGTCGCTGATGTGAATCCCGAAGTCGCCGAAGCAGAACGTCAAGAAGAGCTCGCAGAGAAGTTTTTCGATGACGGAAACATTTACTATTTCGCCACCTTCTCAATCCTTCTTGTAGGCGCAGTCATTCAAGGTGAATTTTACCAGCGAAAGTTCGGTGGCGGAGCGGAACACTTGGACAAGAGTTTAGCCATTCCTCAAGGTCTCAGACGAGGAAGCTTAAGCGCTGGTCTCCTGCTTCTCTTTGCCTACCTTATGGACAATGATTTTGGTTGGCAAATGCGTTTGACTGTCGGAATGGCTACGCTCTGGGCAATGTACGGTGTCTACCGCACAGTTGACCAAGCACGAGCAGATCCACGACCCGAAGACATCGTTTGATTCCCATCACACTCCCCCGTGTCAGGGTTGAGGGTTCCCCATGTCGTTGCTACTCGATCGAGACAAAGAGACTGAACTCCAGTCCCACCTCGACGAGCTGACTGGGCGAGCAACACTTCTCTTCGCAGTGATCATTGGATTTACCTTTCTCTCAGTGACTCAAATCGATGGTTGGCTCGACCAACTGCTGATGGCGATTGATCCGTGCTCAAATGCATGTCTGAATCTGTATGATCCTGCCCGATGGAGCGCTGTTCGTTGGCTGAGTTCAATCTTGGTTGCGATTGCGATGAGTTCGCCTTTGATCCTTCAACAGGCTTGGGCCTTCAGCCACAAGGGTTTGTTACCAAATGAACGAAAATGGGTGGCTCGATGGATGGTTGGAGGGACTGTCCTTACGTTCATCATTGCCGCATGGACCTTGGGATGGTTTTTGCCATTCACGTTTGATTCCGGTCATCTCATACAATCTGATATGGGCTTAGTGGCTCGCTATGATGCTGTTCTGATGTTGGAAATTTCCCTCGCTGTCATCTGGACTCAAACAGTTGTCAGCCTGGCAATCTTAGGAATGGCCATCGCGGGTCAAATTGGCGCACTCAATCAACATACAGCAGATTGGTGGAGACTGCGATGCTATGCGCTTGTAGTGCTGTTGTTGTACGCATCGCTGCCTGAATTCGGTGGCTTGGCCTTCATCTTAATCACGCTGTCGATCTTGGTGATGGAATTGGTTTGCAAGCCTTGGCTCAACCAAACTGCGCGTCAGTTGTTAACTTCAGTCACCATCATGGATGAAGAAGGAGGGGCACGCCGACCCGCACTGTTTGAATGCACCTGTGATGGGGCAGCCTTACCATTACCAGCACCCCTCAACCTCACTGTTCCCCATTTGAAGTACACCGGCTTGTGCTCCTTAGTTTCAGAACGAGAACACCTGTACGAAACCATACAATCTTCGAAATTATCAGATGTGTTCATCTCTGGATGTGATGCCAAACCTCTGGGTGAGCAATTTCATGGAAATTGTCGAGCACTCGGCGCCAGTGTCCGTGGGATGAATTTAATCGAACGGCAATCATATCGAACTCAACCAGCATCGAATGCTTCATTGGAGTTTGAATTAATGACGGCTCAACTTGAATCGCCGTGGCCGCAATCAAGCCAACTTGACCGGGTGTTGTCACTGATCAAGAATAACCCTGAAACAGCCTATGTCTATTCAATGAAAAGCGCAGCAAACTCTTGGGGGCAACAACTCAAACCAGATGATGTGCTTATCAAAATTGAAGAAAAGGATCAGGCCAAATTAGTCAAATTTGCCAAGGTGAACAGCATTCAGATGCGTCCGGTTTGAGCGAGCGTCGGTCGTTCATCTCTGCTTTTAGCGACCACAAATCAAGCAAGGATTGAAACCAAATGGGGCGGAGGTTAAACCATGAGCCCAAGGTTCGGTGTCCCAATTATTGTGGCCCTGCTCTTGGCGAGCAGTTGGGCGTTTTCTAATGAAGATATCATCGATGATTGGGTCCGTGAAAACCAAGTAAGTATTGAATCTCCTGACTCGCCGCTCCTTGGAATTCAAGATCATGAGCGATGGTTGGTCTTGATTGCTGATTTCCCATCACACCCCTCGAGTGATTCTTGGGGGCCAGAACAGGCCCAGAATATGCTCGATGATATCGCACAATCATATGTCGCCCAACTCACAGGTAACACAACTCAACTCACGGTAATCGTCAGTGCTGATGTGACAACGGCCAACGAAGAGGTCGAAAGGTATGGTTTGGACACCAACAGCAACCGAGACTCAGCCGCGGATGGAACTTTCCTTCCAATGAACCTCGCAGAGGAAGTCATTTCGGATCATGCCTCAAACGTCAACTGGTCGGATTTTGATCTCAACCAAGATGGCGAAGTCGACAGGTTACTGATTTTGCACACGACAAAGGGTCAGGAAGAATCACCCGGCCAATCCAGTAAAATTTGGAGTCATTTTACCCGCCTCGAATCACCAATCAAAGTCGACTCAGGTTTGACGGTTGGTCACTACACTATGGCCAGTTTGAGGACCGGATCCAGTGGAATGGGAACGGTTCTTCACGAAATGCTCCATCAGATGGGGGCCTTAGACCTTTATCCAGTTCACGATTCAAGCCAAGAGACCAATTGGCACGGGGTTGGCAATTGGGACATCATGGCCAGTGGAAATTGGAATGGAGGAGGCGTATGGCCTGCTTTGGGCACGGCTGCGACCCTTGACCTCATCGGGGCTCAGCGATCGACCACGATGGACCTTACATGGCCTGCAACCAGCGTTGCCCCATGCATTGGTCCAACCGTTCAGATGGTGGGCATGAGTGAAGGTGGAAAAGCGATAAAAATCCCCATGAATGAGGAACAAGTTGTTTGGATTGAGCGACATACAGATTCAGGATTTGATAAGAACCTGCCAGGGCATGGAATTCTTGTCACACTCCAAGACAGAAGTGTTGGTGATGAGGCCCGCAATGAATTGAACCGTGACCCCGACCAACCATGGCTAAGCGTTGTTGAAGCTGACGGACGCAACGATATGGGTAACGGCATCAATGATGGCGAAGCAAGCGATGTCTTCACCAATGGATCCAAGTTTGGAGCAGAAGGTATTGCCATCCGAAATCATGATGGGTTCAAAGTTCCATGGACCGCAACAGTTGTGGGTGATGAGAACATAACAATACAATTTACAGCACCAAATTGCACCTCAAGTTTTGAGGCAAATGGGCCTGACTTTGGGGCGGTATTGTTGCCTGAAGAATCCTTTAGCCTCTCAATCACCACCGCTCAGCCGTGTCTTTTAAATCACAATTTGACGTTAACAGATGGACGAACAATCACACTCCATCCTGCAACGGTTGAAGCAGGCGAGACCGACGTAGAACTCCGATTCGGATGGAATGGAACACCAAATTCAGAGGTTGTATTGGAAGGCATTCTCACATGTGGAAGTGGTTCATTGGACCTATCAACACGGTTGCTCACATTGGCTCGAATTCCACACGTAAGCACAACCATTGGAACCATGCCATGGACTGATTCTGGTATGATTTCCATTCCTATTGAATCACGAGGAAATGGAACACAATCCTTCACGCTGGATTTAGATGGCCCAATGGCGCGTGTTGGAACCGTCGAAGATCGAATCATCCTCGATGGGAATGATGAACTCAGAATCACCATCGACCCTAATGGATTGCTCCAAGAAGGGATGAAGGTTCGAGGTGAATTGGTTTTAATTGACGGAAACGGTCACCGTTGGACCTATGACTTGGACTTCATAGCCCAAGATAAAGAAACATCCACACTTGATGCATGGCGGACACCCGGTCGACTTCTGAGCGCCGTATGCCTTGTAGGGGCGGTGTGGGTCCTCCTTGGATTCTTAGAACGAAAAAAGAAACCAGCTCAAACCCCTCAAATGACTGGTGAAGCAATTCCATCTCAACCTGCGGTAGAAGCATTCACCGGAGACACCGACCCTTGGGGCAGGCCCGTGGATGAACATCCATAATTAACGGCCAGGTAACCAACGTTGGACCTGAAGGTATGACCACGTTTGGTCCATAGCGAAAGCGCAGACCCAAATTTTGTTTACACCCTCTGCCAGGCGAACCGAGAGGCAAGCAGCGTTCCAGGTGATTGGTGCCCTTTCGACTGGCATCAGCAGCCAAGGAGCGTGTGCCTCGCCTACTGCTGCATCATAGATTCTCCATTGACTGCCATACTTGAAACCAGGACGGAGGACAACACCTCTGGTGATGAGATCATCAAACAAACGAAGGTCTTCACTAATTGGTGCTTGATTCAACATTTGAGCAAGCCACCTCCCTTCTTCCGAACGCAAATGTCGTCCAGAAATATGTTCCACGCCAAGCGAGGGCCATGGCCAAGGAGTATTGAGCGGTATGTACCATCCGTCGCCTCGGTCTATTCGCGTCTCCCAATATGAAGCAAGGACTTCAACATCAGCTTCTTTCAACTGATCCCAAGTTTTTTGATCCCCTTCGATTGTTGAAAAACTCAAACGGTACATGGTGACATCGAGTTCTTCATCAACGACAAACAGTTCTGCTAATCGACCATTTTTTGTGACATCTCTGGTCCACTGCTCCATTTCGATCCAATCCACATCGTCGGTGGTCCAAGCCCAACGCACATGGGCAACTGGCTGTTCTTTGGTGAAATTTTGCTCTCTGTCCCATCGGAGCGCCCATGTGGTCTCAGAGGCGATTAAGCCGCGTTTCTCTGCGATGTTGCTGACAGGAATGACGAGTTCTCCACCGCTTCGAGCCACATCAAAAGCGACAGAGCGGGCAACCAATTCAGGGTCTTGGCGGACGGTTGTGGAAAACCAATCGTCATCGGGAAGTGGAAGATGGCGGTGCCAATGACAGAATAAAATTTCTTCATGAGTTAAAAAAATCCCACCATCACGGTCGGTTCGACCTAAGGCGCTTTTCTGATACAAACGAGATGCTAAGGGTGGCTCGATGTACCATCCATCTCCTTTTTTGACGGGTGGGGCCAAAGGTATGCTGGGTGCTTGATTTGGAGAAAGTGAGGTTCCAAGAGGTCGCGTGGTACGAGCGCGAGGGGTGAAGGTTCGCTTATGTCGCCCCATGCCGATGCGTCGAGACCGCTTCATTTGAGTTCGTTGGTCAACCGATTGTCCTATGTGCTACCGGTGCTGACAACGAAACGGGGAGAACTTTGGTCGACGGATATCTTGGTTCCCTCACAACAGAAGAGCGAACCCTTCTGCACCTGCTGGACCACCGTTTGCCAGAAGGTGAGTGGGAAGCCCCCGCTGCAGTCACCCAGGCGGGTATATCCGCTGCTGTCCATGTCCAACGCAAGCATGTGCCACGAACATTGAAGCGTTTAGAAGCACGGGGTGATCTCGTGGTAGCCAAACGACATGTACCAGGCGGAAAGCAACGTCGACAAGTGTATGGCTTGTCGGTTACTGGACGAACGACCGCTGAAACGCTTCGAACCAAAATCCTCAGTCAAACGATTCGGATGGATGGGGAAAATGTCGTCTTACTCGATCTGAGGAAGGGTGGTCAAGCCACACTGGAACTCCTTTCTCACGTGGATGAAGGGATGACCTATCATGCCAACCCTGTCGTTTCACCGGTCTCCAACCCAGAAGGTGTTGCTTCGCTCGATGCACAAGCTGGAGAACACCTCGTTCGTCGTTTATTTGCCAGAGCCTGGGAGGATGGGAAAATCACCAGAGATGAACAATACCTGCTGCAGGAAGTTGTTGAGTTTCTTGGAATGCATCCAGAACGTGTTCGTAGGCTTTCCGATGAAGCCAGACGTGAACAAAAGGCTCCACCGCCTGAAGAAATTTATCTCGATATGCTCCGCCAAGCCCTCATTGATGGGGAACTGGTTGACGACGAAATTGCTTTGTTGGAAACTGTCAGAACTGCCTTTGGTTTTGATCGGCTCATGCATGACAAGTTACTGGCCGAAGCAAAAACGACACCAATGCGTGCTGAAAACGTCAACACGTACAGTAAATCATTGAAAACTGCAATGCTCGACGGTGTGATCACTGATGATGAAGGGGCCATGTTAGAAACCTTGCGCATCTCCCTCAAAGTGACCGATGCACAGCATGCAACACTGCTCGCTGAGTTGAGGGACGGCATTGAAAATTAAAGGAGGATTCAAAATGGGTATGTCAGATGAAGAAGTTGAAGTTCACGACCAATTAAACAACCTCAAGCACGAACTGAAAGGCGTGGATAACGCCAAGGTCGTTTTGATCGGCGACGTTATGATGGATTGTTACATTCACGGGTATGCTAACAACCTCAACTCTCGTGCCCCGGTTCCAGTCCTGCGCGAAACGATGCGTGAAGAGGATGTCGGGGCTGCTGCTCACGT
>MEHZ011338410.1_pt1 | contig 78293 bp, 76 predicted proteins | sample 897221 | NCBI WGS metagenome assembly MEHZ01 (sample SAMN05514161, study PRJNA337945) | marine metagenome | isolation source: marine surface water | place: Arctic Ocean | collected 2007-12-13 | reverse complement strand
ACCCTAAATGTGGGTCGGGCTTTATGCCCGACGGTTTCATCCTCCAACAGATCACGAAGCCCCCGGGGTCATGTCGTTGATAAGTTCTACGCAGTCTCGCCCATGCGAGACGGAGTAAACTTATGACGACGTGACCCCCTACGCGCGTGCTGACGCACGCGAAGTAACAAGTATCAGGTATCAAGTAACAAGAATCTGCCCCGACTTGCCCCCTCGCTGCCGTGCCCGAAGCCCATGGGGTCATGTCGTAGACGCATTGCGCAGCAATTTAGTCACGACGTGATTCCCTTTTAAATCGACCGAATCCCCTCCCTGGCCCCTGCGCCCGTAATGCCCTTCGAATAACGCATGCCTGAACTCTCCCCCACTTGGTCACTCGAAAGCTACTTCCCCGAATTCGACGGCCTCGATCACCAACAGTTTATTGCTCAGCTTTCCAGCGATCTAAGCGCGGCGATCAAGATCGCCTCGGACCTACCGACACTTGAGGCCACCTCCACCGAAAACTGGATCAACCTCTTCCTGAGCTACGAGGACCTCGGCGCCCGCTTGACTCATCTTGAATCGTATTTGGGTTGTCTCGCCTCCGCCGACGCGGCCAATGAGGCCTACCAAAGTGCCGAAGCCACGCTCGCGGCCCAACACGCCGAATACTCCAAACTCGAAACACCCCTCAATTCCGGGCTCGGCGCCGCCAGCGATGCGACATGGCAAATTTTCCTCGCGGACGATCGACTTAAGGACGCCGAATACACGCTCAACCGCATGCGAGAATCGGCGAAGTTCCAAATGGACCAAGCCGGAGAAGCACTCGCGGCAGATCTCGGGGTCGATGGCATCAGCGGTTGGGGCCGCCTCTATGACACGGTCAGTGGCAAGATGACTTTTGAAATGCCGTGGCCTGACGGTCGCGTTGAAACGACCCCCATGTCGCAACGTCGTTCTTTGCTCACCCACCGCGACCGCGCCGTGCGTTCCGCCGCATTTACGGCTAGCAACAAAGTCTGGGAGGCTCACGAAGATGTTATGGGCGCCGCGCTCAACGGCATCGCCGGAACGCGACACACCCTCTACGGGCGTCGCGGCCAAAATCACTTTCTCGACGCCCCACTCCACGACGCCGGCGTCTCGCGAGAAACGATTGAAGCGATGTTCTCCGCGTTTGCGGCCAACTACGAGATCCCGCGCCGCATCTTGCGCCTCAATGCCAAAACCCAGGGCACGTCCGCCCTCTCATGGTCTGACATCGGAGCCCCGCAGTTACCCGACACCTTGCCCGCGCTCAGTTGGGCCCGTGGCGTGGAACTGGTTGATCAGTCGTTCGGGAAAATGTATCCGAAAATTCAGGACTACCTACGCACCATGGTTGAGAAACGTTGGATCGAAAACGAGCAGCGCCCCAACAAACGCGCCGGCGCGTTCGCCACCGGTTCCTCTCTCATCAATGAAGAGCGCATCTTCATGACTTACGGGCAGACCATGAACGACGTCACCACCCTGGCCCATGAAGCGGGCCACACGTGGCATTCACACCTGCTGAGCTCCCTACGGCCCTGTGCGCAAGATTACCCCATGACGTTGGCTGCAACCGCCTCAACGTTCGCCGAGAGTATCCTGGCCGACGGCTTGCTGGAAGATCCCGCCCTCGATAACGCTGAACGGGCGTTCCTTATCGAGCAGAGTCTTTCCCATACGCCCGCCTTCCTGCTCGATATCCCAGTCCGTTTCCAGTTCGAGTCCAAACTCTACAACGAACGCAAATCGGGTCCCGTCCCCGTGAGTCGCATCAAAGAACTGATGGTCGAAACCCAGCGCGAAGTCTTCGGCGATACATTGATCGAAGGCGGAGAAGATCCTCTATTTTGGGCGTCCAAACTCCACTTTTTCATCACCGACCTGTCGTTCTATAACTTCCCCTACACCTTTGGATTCCTGCTCAGCACGGCCCTCTTCCAAGAATTCAAGAAACAAGGGCCGCCTTCCTCGAACGCTACGAAACCTTCCTCAGTCTGACCGGACGCGCCAGCTGCGAAGACGTGGTAAAACAGTCGCTCGACCGTGACATTCGTGATCCAGAATTCTGGGCCGAAACCATCCGTGGAATTGAACCCCGAATCGATACTTTCGAAGCCGCGATAGGGGATTTGAGTTAACACCATGACCAAGAAAATCTCCATGACTCACCCCGGAATCATCCTCCGCGAAGGATTCTTTGCCGCTATGGGCATCACTCAAACCGCGGCCGCCGAAGCGACCGGTATTCCTCAAAGCCGATTAAGTGAAATTTTGGCTGGTCGACGTTCCATTACCGTGGACACCGCTGCACGTTTAGGCCGCTTCTTTGCGGTAGACGCCCGCAATTGGTTAAATCTCCAAGTGACCGACGACCTGTGGAAACTGGAGAGCGAACACGGTCCCGAGCTAAGACGGGTGCGCCGTGCCACGACGTTGGTTGCGTAGCCTAATTATACACTTACTTCTTCGGCGTCTTCTTTGCGGTTTTCTTGACCGCCACCTTTTTCGGCTTCGCCTTTTTCTTGGGCTTTGGTGGAGCCGGTGGCTGCCAGAGTTCGATCTTGTTGCCTTCCGGGTCCATCACCCAGCCGAACTTACCGTATTCGGATTCTTCGGACGCGTCGGTGACGTCGGCGCCTTCAGCTTTCAATTCCGCCAATACGCGGTCGAGATCATCAACGCGGAAATTCATCATGAATGCCTTCCGACTCGGTTTAAAATAAGGGGTCTTAGCGTCGAAGACGCTCCAGACCGTCTGACCCGCTTTCTTCGGATCTTCAGCGTCACGCCAGGGGAAAACACAACCACCCCACTCTTCAATCGGTAGCCCCAGCCGATCCCGATACCACGCACTCAGCGCCTCCGAGTCCTTTGCCTTAAAAAACAATCCGCCAAAACCGGTAACCCGAGGTAACTTCTTCTTCGCCATGAAGTGAATTTACCGCAGGAGCAGTCGCTTGCGAGCCATCAGTAAACGCGACTGAGAATTAATCGCCACAGCAGGCACAAGAATTAGTAAAAGACGCCCAAGTAAACTCTGCCGTATTTCCGAATTCCACAGTAGCCGGGGTCGATTTGTCCGCCATAGCCTTGGCGAAGGAGGATTACTCCGGATTCTGCTTCTTGGAAGCAATGACCACTCCACCGCTCCGGCCTCAGCGAGACCGGCTACAAAAATCTAGATCAGAAAACTAGTCTTCAGGGTGCAAAAAAGCCGGCCCTTCGAGAAGGGCCGGCTGAAAGTTTTGAGACGAACTAAAGCTTAGTCGCGACGACCTTGGAGGATCATCAGAACGTGGAGCAACGATCCAACGGCGGCAACGAATGCGGCGACGTAGGTCAGCGCGGCGGCATCGAGGGTTTCATTAACGCCTTCCATCTCATCCCGGTCCAAAATGCCAAGTTCGACCAATTGAACCTTGGCCCGACGGGTGGCATCAAACTCGACCGGTAACGTCACCAATTGGAAGAGCACGATTACGCCAAGAGCGACTGCACCAATGGTCAGTAACTTGTAGCCCAAGACCGGAGCGCCCAAAAATGCGAGCAAGACGATTCCACCCATCACGACGTAGCTAGAGACCTTGGAGGCGATCTGCGTGGAGGGAACCAGGGTCTGACGGACCTTCATCATCGAATAGCCGACTTTGTGCTGGATAGCGTGGCCTGCCTCATGAGCGGCAACGCCAACGGCGGCCAAACTATTACCACGATAGTTCTGTTCGGAAAGCGCGAGGCGTTTGTTGATTGGATCGTAGTGATCGGAGAGTTCTCCGGGCACCTGCACGATTTCAACATCGTTGATCCCCGCGGATTGCATAACCGCTTGAGCTGCCTCGAAGCCAGAGATTCCACCTCGTGAACCAATCTGCACGTTTTTAGCGTAGGCCTTACGAATTTTGTTTTGGGCGTAGAGACCGAAGAGCATCGGTCCGATAAAGAGAATTAACCAAGTCATGATAGTTTGATGGCTGAGATTATTATTCGTTGAACAGGTCTAGCAACTTAGTGAGTTTCCCCAGTTTGCAAGTGCATCCGGTGACGATTGGAAAAGTGGTTCGGCTTTGTAGCCTCCCCTTTCAAAATGGAAACAGCGTAAACGAGGCCGTGCAGCCTAGGCCGCAGGCACCAGTCCACTGCGTATGAGCAAGGCGTTGGCGTCCGGGTCACGACCGCGGAAGGCGCGGAACAACTCTGCCGGATCCGCCGAGTTACCTCGGCTTAATACGTGGCGCACGAAGTCCGCGCCGGTTTGGCGATTGAACAGACCTTCTGCCTTAAACCGACCAAAGGCATCGGCCTCGAGGACCTCTGCCCATTTGTAGGAATAGTAACCCGCAGCATATCCAGTCGGATCGCTAAATAGGTGTCCGAAGCGATAGATGATCGGACGAGCCGGCGGTTTGGTGGGGATGAATGTCTCGGCGACGGCGGCCGTGACCCGCGCCTCGAGACCTGCTTCTCCCGCGGCCACAAATTCGCTCGTATGGGTGTGCATGAGCAGATCCATCTTTCCGAATTGGATTTGGCGAATCATGGCATTGGCCGAACGGAAGTTTCGGGCGCCGATCATCTTCCCAAAAATATCCTCTGGAATACTTCCACCGGTTTCGTGATGCCGGGCGAAGAGATCCAGACTCTCCCGCTCCCAACACCAGTTCTCCATGATTTGGGACGGCAATTCGACGAAGTCCCAGGCCACGTTGGTACCATTGAGCGATTTGATCTCAACCTCACCGAGCAGATGGTGCAGCAGGTGACCGAACTCGTGGAAGATCGTCTCCACTTCGCGATGAGTTAGTAACGCGGGTTTCCCGTCGGCCGGCGGTGTCATGTTGCCCATGATGTAACCCAAGTGCGGCGCGCGTGACCCATCCGAACGAGGACCACCGGTGATCAATGCGCCCATCCAAGCGCCTCCTCGTTTAGATTCCCGCGGATGCCAATCCGCATAAAACGAGCCCACATGCCGATCATCGCCATCATGCATTTCGTAGAACTTCACCTCCTCATGCCAAACTTCTTCCGCGTTCGCATCACGTTCCTTAATCTTCAATCCAAAGACCCGTTGGGCCAATTCGAAGAGCCCATTGATCACGCGATTCATCGGGAGGTAGGGTCGTAAAACTTCGTCGTCGAAATTATGCAGCGCGCGACGTTGTTTTTCCGCCCAAAACCCCACTTCCCAGGCCTTGAGCTTACCCGCGGGTTCGCCGGTTTGCGCGGCCTTGAATTGTTCAAGTTCGCCGCACTCACGCTGGAAGGCTTCCTGCGCCTTGGACTGAAGATCGTTGACGAAACTGAGCGCGTGTTCGCCGGAGCCAGCCATACGGCGACCGAGCACTTGATCGGCGAAATGAGCCTTGCCGAGTAACTTCGCTTCCTCGTCGCGCAGGGCCAGAATCTGGGGCACCAGCGGTCGATTATCGTGATCGTCAGCGGATCCCACCGCCGTCGCAGCTTTCCACATCTCCTGACGGAGCGACTCGTCTGCTGCGTAGACCATCACCGGTTCTTGGGAGGGCATCTGCAGGGTAAATCGCCAGGCTGGTTTCTCGGCCGTGCCATTCCCTTTTTCGATCGCGGACTTGCGGGCGGTCTCGAGGGCGTGTTCGGGAATGCCGGCGAGACGAGATTCGTCCTCAATCACGACTGACCAAGCGTTGGTCGCATCGAGCACGTTCTCGGAATATTTCTGGGTAATTTTAGCGAGTTCACCCTGAATTTCCTCCAAACGTTTCTTTTGAGCGGCGGGCAAGTCTGCACCCGACTCAACAAAGTCTGACACCGTTTCGTCCACGAATCGGCGATGGATTCCAGTCTGCGCCTTTCCTTCGTCGGATTCAGCGACAACTTTGAGGCGCGCCCACAAGTCAGCGTTCAGCGGAATGCGGGCATAGAAACCGGATACCTCAGTCAATACGGCATTGTGAGCGGCGCGCAGATCCGGTGAGTCGGCGACTGCCTGGAGGTGAGTGACCTTGCTCCACGCGAAGGTCAATGACTCGGTGGTGTCTTCTAAGGCGAGAAACGTATTCGCGTAGGTCAGCTGATCAAGCGGCAGTCCCGCAATAGCATCAATCGCCACTTGCCCATCAGCGAGGGCTTGTTTGATCGCGGGTTCGATGTGTTCGGCGGTGTGCGCAGACCAATTGATCAAGAAGTCGGGAGAGAGAAACGGATTGTCGGCCATAAAACCTCCAACCAATCCAATCCTCGGTGGGGCGCAAGCGCGCGCCGCTCACCAGCGCCACGTTGCCCCGGCGGCAATCAAGCGGGGCGCAGCGGGAGTCGCAGGAACTTCTTCAAAATCTGAATCCCAGAGGTTATCGATCTGCAGGGAGAGTTCGAGTTGTTCGCTGAAGGATGGGCGCCAATATAAACCGACCGAACTCAACCAGGTGTCGTCGGTATTGTTACGGCGAAGGGGGTTGGGTTCCTGGATGCGAAACTCGTTATCGAAACGCAGATCGAAGTTGCTGGTCACCCGCCAAACGATCGCCGCGGTGAATCGGTGGTTCGGAAAATTTAGCGCATAGAAGCTGCCGTCCACCGACAGACCTCCGTAATCCTCGGTTTTCTCGAGCCAGGTGTAACCCAACTGGAGATCGACCGAGTCCCAACTCCGTCGCGCATAGGCTTCGATTCCGTAGGTCTCGAGATCGACGGCAGCAGCCGATCGAGCCCAAAAATCGTTACGAAACGTCCAGTCAATCTGCTCGTCATCTTCACGATAGAATGCTCCGACCGATCCGCTCCAACCATCGGAGGCGAACGTGGCGGTGAGATCGAGGGTGCGGCTCGTGGCGCGATCAAGGTTGGGGTTGCTGCGGAAAAGCCCGCCGTTGGGGTTGCCCGCCACCGCCGTATAACTGGGCGCCTGTGAAGCGGTGCTGTAGCTGAGAGCGAGCCGTTGCCAGACTTCGCTGGCGGGTAGGATGGCGAACTCGACCACCGGAGTAACCGCATCATCGCCGCGGTTGGTGGTGTCATACCCAATCCCGCTGCGCAGCGCGAATTCACCTCCACCTGCCAACTCCGACTGATGATTCAAATAGGCCCCGCCGGTGATATGGGTGCGGCTGTAGAATCGACCGAAACGCAATGACGTGGATTCGATGTCGTCGGCCAGCACCCAGAGGCGCACCTCCAACGCGTTTTGATCATCGATCCCGAAGCGGCCTCGACCTCCCACGGCCGTCACGTGAGTGGTGTGTTTAAACGGGCGAATCGCTGGCACCGGTAAGAAACGGTTGAAGGCATAGTTGTCGTCGTTCCGGCGCCAATACGCGCCGACTTCGACATATCCATCATCGTCGGACGGAGCCCAACGGTGGGTTCCTGCGATCAACAGCGTCTGGATATCCTCGGTCTCCGGAGAATTGAAAGGCGTATAAAGGTTCGGCCAACCAAAGAACTTGTCTTGGTAGCTCACCAAAAGATTCGTCCCACTGCCCTCTCCCCGATGCTGGAGACGCGCACTGTAGCGAGATATCTCGTGATCGGCGTTGGCAAAGGGCCCATCGGACTTCGAATAACCCGCTGAGAAATCGGTCGCCCAGCCATCACCGAGTTCGGCACCGATCAAGGAATTCCCCCGCCAACTGTTCCAATCGCCCGCACCGAGCGAGATTTCGCCGCCGACTCGCACCGGACGCCAATCGTAAGCCACGCCACCCGCCGTCGCATTCCAGCCCCCTCCTACCGCCAGATCTGCTCCCACGGCGATGGTCGGAGCCGTCAGCATACCGGGGGCAATCGGCAACTCGGCGTAATAGTGCCCCGTCTGAGGGTCGTAGAGGGGCAACCCCGCCAGGGTGAACCCAGTATTGGCGAAGGTGCCGCCCCGGATCGCGATGTCAGCCTGCCCTTCCGCGAAGCTTCGAGCCTGCAAGTCCACGGCGGGTTCGTAACGCAAAGCCGAGACGGGAGTCGCTACCGTGAAAACGGGATCCTGGTTCGCCACCCGAGGGGAGAGAATCGTCACAGCGCTCATTTCGACCGAGGTCGATGCGGCCGTCTGGGCGGATACCGAGGCTCCGGCTAGGCTCAAACCAACAATAATGCTGGTAAAAAAATAGAATTCAGTGCGAGACACACCACTGGGCGTAGTTCATCGAGAGGCAAAATCAAGCCATTGTTAGCCAGTTTTAATTTTTAATTAACAAAGGTATCCGGACAGGAAACCCCGTTTTAGAATAAAGTCTCTGGTATCACACCCTGCAGGGCACAAAAAAACCCCTGATAGTGCCGGGGTTAAATTTGGAACTGGATAGAAACGCTTTAAGCGCCGTCGTCACCAATCGCCTCAACTGGGCAGCCTTCGAGGGCTTCCATACAGAGGGAGACGTCTTCTTCAGTCTTCGGTTGATTGTGCACGAAGGAATAGCCTCCGTCATCGTGGCGCGTGAAGAAATCAGGCGCGGTTTCGCGGCACAGATCACAGTCGATGCACTGCTGATCGACGTAAAATTTGCCGGCTGCATTTGTTTCCCACTTGTCGTCTTTGTCTGCCATAATTGCCACGGAACAAAGAGATTCCCCTCAGACTGTCAAGAGAGTCGGCGGTGATTTTGGCCCGATTCGAACAAAGTGTGGGTGCTAATTCGCATTATTCAGCTGGGAACTTGTCACGTCGGCAAAGAACCGTAGGTTTTTGTCGATGCTCTCTGATCGGTCCTACATGCGCGACAACTACCCGCGCCAGACCACCTCCGTGCTCACGTGGTTGCTCTGCACTATCGTGGCTGGATTCATCCTGCAAAATGTCTTCTGGAAGTGGATGGGGCCAGGCGTCGGGCGGACCTTCGACACGCTGTTTGCGCTAAGTCCGCAGGCTCTTTTATCCGGTAAGATCTGGACGCTCGTGACCTACAGTCTGCTTCACAGCATGACGAGTTTCCTGCATGTCGTATTCAATGCCCTTTGGATCTACCTACTAGGCAAAGAATTACTACCGATACTCGGATCGAAACGTTTCATGTGGCTTTACGCAGGCGGCGTGATGCTCGGCGGTGCCTTGTGGGTCGCCGCTAATTGGGCAGATACCGGACTACTCGTCGGCGCTTCGGCCGGAGTATGCGCTCTGTTAATGGTATTCGCCGCGATTAACCCCAATCGCTCGATCACCCTGCTACTGTTCTTTATCGTGCCGGTGACCATCAAACCCAAGTGGATGGTGATGTTCCTACTCGGCTTTGATCTATTGGGATTCCTTTTTTACGAGCTCCCGGGTGGAGCTGGCATCAACAATATTGGCCACTCCGCCCATCTTGGTGGATTTGCGGCCGGTTGGTTATTTTTCCGTTATGTGCACCAACGCGGAGAATCCACGTCTGGCCAGAGCGCTCCCTCGATCGAACTTCCGGTTTGGTTGAAGCGTTCCAAACCTCAAACAGGTAAAGCCGCCTACCAGGTGAACGTCGGCGGGGCCAAGAAAGCCTCCTCCAGTTCGCCATCCCGCCACCTCGACCTGACGGCCGAAGTGGATCGAATCTTGGATAAGATCAACGTCGATGGGTTCGGCGCTCTGACCGATGAAGAAAAACGCATTTTAGACCGCGCCAAGGACTCCTTAAACAAGCGTTAGGTCAGTTCGTCCCCACTCTACCCCGCTCATCCAGCGAATATTGAAACCTTTTCCCCTCACTCCTTTCTTAACTACCCTATGAGTCTCACGCCCCGCCATCTCGGCCTCATTTCCACGCTTTGTTTCAGCCTGCTCGTTTCTCTGGTCAGCGCCCAACCTGATCGGTCGTTTACGGTATCCGCCGCCGAATCAAAAGAGATCCGCAACTTCGTGCGGCTGCTGGAGGAGGCACATTACAACCGAGAATCGGTCACTCCTTCCAACTACCCCCCCGTAGTCCGCAAATTCATGGAAGATTGGGATGCGCACCATCTATTCTTTCTCGATTCCGACGCGGAGCTCTTCAGCGAAAAATTTGGCGATGGCCTGTATTGGAATGTCTCCACCCTCGGTAACATCAAACCGGCCTTCGAGATATTCCAACGTTACGAACAACGCGCCGAGAGCCGAGCTCAGTGGATTTTCAGCCGCCTCAAAGGAGAATTTAACCTCGAGGGTCATGACCAATACGTAACCGACCGACGCGAATCGGAGTGGGCTGCTGATGAGATGTCCTCTGACGAGATCTGGGAAAAACGCCTGCGCTTCGAACTCATTCAAGAACTACTGAATGAGCACGACCTCGACGAATCGAAGGAACGCGTCCGCAAGCGTTATGAGCGCATGCTCAAAAATCTCTCTGATATCGAGACGCACGAAATCGCTGAAGTCTTTCTCACCAACATCGCGAAACTCTACGATCCTCACTCCACCTACTTTTCATCCCAGACCTACGAAGACTTCGATATCCAGATGCGGCTTCAGCTCGTAGGCATCGGCGCTCTTCTCGGGGTCGAAGATGACGAATGTGTGATCCGTGATATCATTGCCGGTGGCCCAGCGGACCTCGACAATCGGCTGAAGCCCAACGACAAGATCATCGCCGTATCCCAATCGGGTGATGACGACGGCGAAAACGTCGAGCTCATTGGCATGAAGCTACGGAAGATCGTTGATCTCATCCGGGGCGATAAAGGCACCGATGTTTTTCTGACCATTCAACCCGCCGACAGTCCCGATGCTTCAACCCGTAAGCTGATCAAACTTACGCGTGATGTGGTGAATCTCGATTCCGCTCGTGCCCGGGGGGCCATCTTTGAAGTGCCCGATGACAATGGAGGCACCAAGCCGATTGGCGTAATTTCCCTCCCCGCTTTTTATGGCCCCAATCCCGGAGCCACCGACGGGCCGCAAAACAGTGCAAGTGGTGATGTTTCACTACTCATCAATCAACTACAGGAACAAGGCATTGAAGGACTCGTGCTCGATCTGCGCGACAACGGTGGAGGACTGCTGAGCGAGGCGATCAACCTTACGGGCCTCTTCATCGAAAAAGGTCCCGTCGTCCAAGTGCGATCCTACTACGGCGACATTCAGGTGGATAACGACGAAGATAGCACCGTGCGTTATGCTGGGCCCTTGGCGGTGCTCGTTTCTAAATACAGCGCATCCGCTTCTGAGATCGTAGCTGGTGCTTTGCAAAATTACGGTCGAGCCGTTGTGCTCGGCGACAGTTCCACCCACGGTAAAGGCACGGTTCAAACCGTCTATGAAATGCGCAACCTCGACCCCCGGCTGCGCATGATGCCCGACGTCAAAACCGGTGCTGCCAAGTTCACTATCCAGAAATTCTACCTGCCCAGTGGCTCTTCCACTCAGCTCAACGGCGTCGTGCCCGACATCATTCTTCCCTCCATGGAAGACGTGATGGAGTCTGGTGAACGCTTCCTGCCGCATGCTCTGGTCTGGGATGAAATCGAGACCACCGAGTTCGATGGCTCGCCCCTCGACATTCACATCCTTTCTCCGCTCCTCGAAGCGAGCCAGTCCCGTCAAGAATCGATGGCTGAATTCGATTTCCTCCAACGCAACATCGAGTGGTTCACCGCGAGACAGGAAGAGAAGAGTGTATCCCTCAACTTCGAGGAACGCTCCCTCCAACGTGACACCGACAAAGATTTTCGTGAGGTCATGGATGAAGAACGCAAGGCTCTGCGTGATAACAAATACGCCTTCACCGAATTCCTCCTCACGCCTCCGGAAGACGAAGAAGAAGAGCCAGCCGACCTTGTCTCAATCACCGATGATCTCGGCGCCGAAACCATCGTGAATAGTGCGGATGTCGAAGCGCTCGACGAAGCACTACCCGAAGGTGATATCCCCGCCGACCTAACCTTAGCCGATGACACCGCGATTGCCGCGGGGGACGGAGCCGAGGAAGAGGAGGAAGAAGAGCCCGCTCCCACCGGATTCGCCCGGCTTGATATTCATCTACGCGAAGCGCTTCGCGTATTGGTCGATGCCGTAGTGATCGGACAACAGCCTCAGTTCGCTGAGCGCATCCCTCTCACCGCTCGCACCACCTCCAGTGGTGGTTGATCGCGGCAGACCAACAAGAAAGTCGGGCGTAAAGCCCGACCCACGTCGGAAGTGCGCGAATATGCCTTAAGTGGGTTGGGCTTTCCCGTCCGCCGTAGCCTCGGCGAAGGAGGAATGCCCCACAGTTTCACCCTACGGAACCAAATAAACGGTTAGAAAAATAATGAAACGTGATTCACCCCTGACATCAGGTAGGGCTGTCTCGCCGAGATCGCCGCGTTTCATCTAGCAGAATAATTCTGCTCCACTTCGACCGTGACATAATCACGGGACGAATCCGCCGAAGTCCCGCCTTGCGGGACGAAGGCGGAGCCACCAACGGCGCGCTCGGCGATCACGCCCTACCCTCTAAACCGACCGGCGGGCGAAAACGAATCGATCGCGTTCGGTTAAATCCTGACGCGATTGCACCTCTGCGAAACCGGCAGACTTCAGTCGGCTGACCAAGTCGACATGTTGGGCGATGCCCGTTTCCATGGCCAACAGTCCACCCGGAGCGAGCCAGTCCTGAGCCTCTGAAATAATCGTGACGAGCGCATCCATCCCATCCTCAGCAGTGGATAGTGAAACGGCTGGTTCGTGGTCTTTTACCTCGGGCTGAGTTTCCGCCACTTCGGCCGCCGTCAAATAAGGTGGATTGGCCACGATCAACTCAAACACCTCGCCGCTCGGCAGAGATTTAAACCAATCGGACTTCAAAATCTTAACGCGGTCGGTGAATTCTAGAGCCTCTCGATTCTCCGTCGTGAGAGCCAAGGCCTCATCACTGATGTCCGTGGCCCACCCATGCGCTTCTGGCCAGGCGTGGGCCAAGGCCAAGGCGAGCGCCCCACTGCCGGTGCCAAGATCGATGTATTGCACCGGAGGCTTACTCGCGAACTCGACGCAAATCAGCTCAACCAGGTATTCCGTTTCCGGACGCGGGATCAGTGCGCGGGAGTCCGTCTTCAGTGTCACTCCCGCAAAATCGACCGATCCAATGATGTGCTGCAGGGGCTCGCGTTGACCGCGGCGCTGGATCAACGGACGGATCAGGTCGAGTTCCCGCTCGGGCAGCAATCGCTCGAACTGCAGGTAGAGCTGCATGCGCGGTAATCCAAGCGCGTGCCCTGCTAGCAACTCGGCGTTGAGTCGCGCGTGTTCGACTCCTTTGCGCTCCAAGAAGGCGGCACTCTTGGTGATGACCTCGAGTAGGTTTGTCATCCCATCGGTGAAGGGTTCCCCAACTCGGCCAACTTCATCGCCATGTCTTCATGCAACAAAGCACTCATCAACGGCTGAAAATCACCCTCCATCACTTCAGTCAAACTGTGCAGGGTCAGGCCGATGCGGTGATCGGTCACCCGACTCTGCGGAAAATTGTAGGTGCGGATGCGTTCGCTCCGATCACCCGTGCCAATCTGCCCCTTGCGTTGAGCGGCATACTTCGCCCGCTCTTCGTCTTCCTTGAGTTTCAACAATCGCGAACGCAGCACCGTCATCGCTTTGGCCTTATTTTTGATCTGCGATCGTTCATCCGCACACGTTACGATCAGGCCCGACGGATTGTGAATGATCTGCACAGCCGAGTCGGTGGTATTGACACCCTGCCCACCCGGACCGCTCGCCCGGCACACGGTGATTTCTAGATCCTGGGGGTCGATGGAGACATCCACATCTTGAGCTTCCGGCATCACCGCAACCGTAACCGTGGAGGTATGGATACGGCCATTGGCTTCAGTCACAGGCACACGTTGCACACGGTGCACGCCGCTCTCGAATTTCAATTGGCGATAGACCGAGTCACCGGTGATGAGTGCGATGACTTCCTTGTAACCGCCGCGCTCGGCATCACTGGTCGACATGGTCTGGACCTTCCAGCCTTGGGAATCCGCAAATCGCGTGTAAGCGCGAAAGAGTTTTCCGCCAAAGAGGGCCGCTTCGTCTCCGCCGGTGCCGGCCCGGATTTCCAAGAGCGTATTGCGCGAATCGGTGGGATCAGGCGGGATCATCGCGAACAAGACCGCTTGCTGCATTTTGGCGAGAAGGGCTTCGTTTTCCGGCAGTTCCATTTCCGCGAGCTCGCGCAGATCAGGGTCTGACTGGTCGTCCTTCAGCAGGCCGCGGGCTTCGGCGATCTGCTCTTCGATCTTCTCAATGGTGTCATAGTCATTCACCAGCCGAGACATCCGCTGCTGATCCCGTGAAACCGTCGCGGCCCGTTGCGGGTCGGTAAACAGGTTGGGATCCAGCATTTGGGCATCCAGTTCATCCAGGCGGATACGAAACGGAGTGATGTCGGGCAGATCGTTCATGAAGGAAGGGAACGTTGATAAGGCCCAAACCGGGCCGAAACGAAAGCACGAACCACCCAGATTTTGCCTATTGCGAAAATACCCGTCGTTTGCACAGTGCGCGTTGTCGGTTGAACCAGAATGGCTCCCGGTACCACGCCCTCCGTTATGGCTACACCACTTTTCACTCAGAACATCATCGCCTGCATTTGGGACTTCGACAAAACGTTGATCCCGGAATACATGCAGACGCCCCTATTTCGTCGCTACGGAATCAATGAACCCAATTTTTGGACCGAAACCAATAACCTGGGTAAGCACTACAAGGAACGCGGTTACCATATCTCTGGTGAAATCGCCTACTTGAACCACCTACTCACCCATGTGTTGTCGGGTGAAATGGCGGGGCTGAACAATCGAATCCTCCGCGACTGCGGCGGCGATATTGAGTTCTATCCCGGCTTGCCCGACTTCTTCGATGGCAGCCGCAAATGGGTCAAAGAAAAGCCTGTCCACTGCAAACACGAGATTGTGCTCGAACACTACATCGTCAGCACCGGACTCGCCGAAATGATTCGAGGGTGTGCGATCGCCGATAAGGTGGATGGAATCTGGGCCTGCGAATTCGTGGAAAACCCTCTGCAACCGGGCTTCCTCAAACAGAAGGAACTTTCTATCTCGGCTGAAGCTGAGATCTCCCAGATCGGCATGGTCATCGACAATACGACCAAGACCAAGGCGATCTTCGAGATCAACAAGGGCTCCAACAAGAACGCGGCCATCGATGTGAATTCGAACATGAAGCCGGAAGATCGCCGTATCCCGATGCAGAACATGATCTACATCGCGGACGGCCCAAGTGACATCCCCAGTTTTTCCGTGGTCAAAAAAGGGGGCGGCAAAGCCTACGCCGTTTACAACCCGGAATCGCCGGGTGAGTTCGAGCAAAACGACCGCCTGCGCCAAGTCGGTCGGATCGATCATTACGGCGAGGCGGACTATCGGCTCACCAGCGCCACCTGCAAATGGCTGAAGCTCCAAATTCACGCCATGTGCGATCGTATTGTGGCTGACCGCGAAGCGGCCGTGGCAAGCAAAGTTTCCAAGCCTCCCCGCCACCTCTCCGGTGACGACGATCCGCGGGAGTCGAAGAAAGCGGCGCCGACACAGCAGCAGAGCTCATTTTTGGAGTAACGGCCGGGAAGCGAGATCGAGGTAGCAACGGTCTTATTTTATGAGCTCAGAGCGCGTTCCCCTCAGGTGGCGGACCGGACGGAGCCGGTCCCTCCCTATAGCAACGGGGGAGGGAAGACCTCCGTGTCGTCCGCATCTGAGTGCACCGCTCCACCGCGGCGCGCCCTGATTGATTTCGACGAAGGCCAGATCGAGTAGTCGAGATTTGCGATAGGGACGGACCGCTGGGCCGTCCGCCGCCTGATTAGGTTTCAGCATAGGCGGATCACTGGGGTAGGTAGGGCGCGTCTCGCCGAGACCGCCGTTTCATCATACATAGCTGCCACTCCGCTGCTGGCGCGCTCGGCGACGCCCTACCCAGCAACTCTTCGATTTGGGGGTTGGACGGGCATCAGCGCCCTACCTGTCATTTCTCCGTCCGCCGGCTTAACCCGGTTTGCCTCCCTCGGTGATCGGGCACAAAAAAACGCCCGCAAAATGCGGGCGTTTTGAATTTTAAGAGAATCGGTGGCTCGGTTTTACGAACTCGGGCTGATGACAATGTTGTCCGTCGGCACTTCAATTTCTACCTGCGTATTATCAGCAGTTTCTGTTGTTTCGGTTGTATTTCCGGTCGTCGCTTCGGTGGTTGTGGTCGTCGGCGTCGCGGTCACCGCTTCAGTCACAGTAACCGGATTCACATTCGCTTCCGTGCTCGCTGCATTGGCGGTGGTAGATAATGCAGTGGCCGTCTCAGCAGCAGTTGCGGTATCACCCGCAGACTCAACTACCTCTTGGGTTACCGAAGCCACAATGTTGGTCGCAGCCGCAGGAGCGGCGGCCACAGCAGCGGTCACGATAGTAGCGGCCGCAGCCGGGTTGGCTTGGAATGCGGCCGAGCGGACGGAATACAATTTCATCGCCACCGTGCTTCTCGCAGCCGTCCCGAATGGCTTGGGCGACCATGTTGAAGGCGCCCCAGCTCTTCGCCCCGCTTTCCATCCGGGCAGCCAAATTTACATTATCGCCCATCATGGTGTAGTTGAACCGGCTCCGGCTACCCATATTGCCGATCATGCATTCACCGGTATTCAGGCCAATTCGTGTGCGCATCTGGTGAACCAATTCGGGCCATTTATCGCCCTCACGCGTCCATTTATCGCGCAAATCATCTAAACAGGACTGAATCCGCAGCGTGATACGGCAGGCTTGGTAGGCATGATCTGCTTGCTCCACCGGTGCCCCATACATCGCCACCACCGCATCGCCGATATACTTATCCAATGTCCCGCCCGATTCCTGAATAATGTCCGTGCACGCGGTCAGATATTCATTGAGGAGCTCAACCAATTGGGTGGCGGTGAGGACTTCGGAGAACGCTGAGAAACTCTGAATATCCGAAAAATAGGCGGTGATTTCCTCATTTACTCCGCCCAACGCCGGCTGTTCGCCCGATTCGACCATGCGCTCGATCACCACCGGAGACAAATAAGACCCAAACATGCCGCGCATTTCCGCTTTGGCCTTTTGCTCACTCAGAACGCGGTGCCCCACTACGACAAATTGCAGCATGACGAATTCGACAACCGGGGCGACTAGAGGCACCCACAAACTGGACCGCATCCACAGAGCAAAGGTGAGCCAAACGAAACTGGCCAATACCGTCAGAGTGAAGACCGACGCTAGGACAATTGAGTATCGCCGGACAATCCACGTGCCCACGAACCCCATGAGCAACGCCAGTCCCCAAACCATCCGCTCATCCGCTCGCTTCAGGTAATCGCTTTGTAGAATATTGTTGAGCACATTGGCGTGCAAATAGACCAGTGGACTTTCGTCACTGCGGGGCTTGGGACCGCTATCCGTTGCAAATTCCCCCACGATCACCAACCGACCTTTCAACGGAATCGACTCTTTCGCGTCATCGGCCTGAACCACATGCTTTTGATGTAAATCGATCAGCAGGTCAAAATACTCGACGGTCGGTAATTCGATCCCCAACGGATCCCCCGGCTTCATCGGCTCGTATCGATAATTGATGGCCAACATACCCTGCGCATCGATCGGAATACGGCGCCTGTCTCCACTGTCTCCTAGGTATATCGCATCACCCAACACCGCCTGAATATCGTCTGCCGCCAGCCCCCAAAAGCGCATGACCATCTGCAAAGAAAGAGACGGAAATACGTTTTGCCCCGCTCGCACTAACATGGGCATACGACGCACGATGCCCCCCGCTCCACGCGGCGCATTCACCGAGCCAAAATAACCATGCTGCCGAATTCCGGGGAATGGCATATTCAAGTATTCATCGCCCAATAGCGCAGTAATATCCCCTTCAATTTCGAGGATAGGATGGGTCGCACCGAACGCAGATTGATCGTCGCCCGTCGGATCCGTGGCCAACTCTGCGGCAAAAACAATTGGAATGTTTTTTCCGCTAGCAGCGAAGTATGAGTGGCGAAATCACTATCAGAATCACCATCCAAAGGCCTTCCGTCCACATCGACTTTATTCGCAAATAGAACATCCTAGGTCACCACCGCAGGTTCACCGTAACTCAGTAAATCCTGCAGCTGGCCATGGTAGGCTCGCCGGAATGGCCACGGCTCAATATTGTTCGTCGAACGATTTCCGATTCCGATGACCAGAATCCGTGGATCTGGTCCCACTTGGCCAAGTTCAGCTCGTTTTTGCGTGCGCCAGTCCAACGTTCGCCACTCGAGCCGATCCACCAAAACCGTGTCACGAATCAACCAAGCAAACCCCAAACACAAAATGGGTGCCAAGAACACCCACACTTCGTTTTTGAGGAACCATCGTTTCATGAATCCGCTCATGTTGCCACGAGCCGCGTCAGCTCCAAGAACGAATTACACTTCTTGTTCGCGAACAACAATCTGCTCCAACAACCATGTAGCCACATCTGTTTTTGGTAAAGGCCCCACCGACCCCACGCGGCCAGCTCGATTCCACAAGGTTACCGTGTTCGCATCGGCTTCCATCCCCACCCCCGGTGCACTCACATCGTTTCCGACGATCCAGTCACACCCTTTGGCCGCAAGCTTGGCCGGTGCTTTCGTTTCCAAATCCGAGGTTTCTGCCGCAAAACCCACTATGACCTGATCAGCGCGTCGTTTGGCCGCGAGGGCCTTCAATATATCAACCGTAGGCTCCAGCTCCAAATTCGAGCCCGTCGCAGCCTTGGTTTGTTTCTGGTCCGATCGAAAACGGGGACGAAAATCTGCCACTGCCGCGACTGCGATGAAAACGTCACATGCCTCAAATCGTGCCTCACACGCCTGATGCATCTCGTCGGCCGAAACCACGCGAGTCACCTCCACGCCACTGGGAGCAGCCAACTCCACGGGTCCACTCACCAGCTCCACGCACCAGCCTCGAGCGACAGCCGCGACAGCCAGAGCATAACCCATTTTGCCACTTGAACCATTGGTCAAGTAACGCACCGGGTCGAGGTGCTCTCGGGTCGGGCCTGCCGTTATCAGGATACGCATCGAAAAAACAATCAGGGCTGATCCAACGAACTCAATCGCCGTTTACACTCAGTCCGCAGCATCCGTTCACAACCCGGTCACATCATAAATTTCTGCGAGGACGATGCCCTCAGCTCCAGCTTTACCAGTGACCTGCACCGTATAGGCCCCCGGCGAAAGGGTGATCAATAGTGCCGCGTCCGCACTGCCATTGGTCAGCGCAAACGCTCCCGCAGTTGCAGCCACGGTGGCGATCTCCGCGCCAACCGCCGCGTCACTGGTCCAATCGTCGTTGCTCACAAATTCAATACCGCCACTCGCAATACTGATTTGAGGATCAGCCAAAGCCGTCCCCACCCCGAAGTTTCCTAACTCAGGCCCAACACCGCGAATGAGCAACGTGCTCGCGCTGTGACCACCCAGCACAAATCCCGCTACCAACGGCTGACCACTCGGCACTAAACCACGCGCCGCCAAATTAGCCAGACGTCCGGTGCGCGTTTCGTCTGGCACCTCATAAACTTCAACCAAGGTAGAACCGGTGGATCCGTTTACATCGGTAACTGGCGCGGTGCGCGGTCCACCATCATATGTATAGAGCAACGCCGCATCTTTACTGCCCTCTCTCAATGCGAAAGCACCCACGAAAGATCCGGCCCAACGTCTATGCCCAACCTCAATGGTAGATCCGGCACTCCAATCGTTGTTCTCAGCCACCACGGTCTGACCCGAAGTCAGGCCAAATTACGGATCTGCCAATACTCCGGACACTCCGAAGTCAGCTAAAGTAGGTCCCACCGCCCGCACGAGTAATCTCACCGAACCGCTCGGCAAACTGTTGCCGGTAGTATTCGGCCAACCAGATCGAACGGTAATTGGTATATCCGTCATAAATCCCGCTCGAAAAGGTCAACTCAAGGTTCTCTTTCCAGCGCCAACGCGTAAGGCTCTGCAGTGCGACACTTCGTTCATCCAACCCAACCGATTCACCCAGAAAATCAAAAGCCACCGGCTCGTAATCCGCCGCAAAACCATTGATCGCCACACTCAAATCACCGGACAATCCGCGCTCGGGCATTTCCCAACGACTATTGGTATTGAACTGCCATAAATCCACATCGCTCGAACTCACCGACTCGGCCCCAACATCCCAACGCGACTCAGCCGACAAGGAGCCGGTTCCCGCGAGTATAAGCACGAACGCTCCAAAAAATCGTGCCTTCATCGGGACATCTCCTTGCCCGGATTAATATCTTCAATCGCAGCGCGTAATTTAGCGATACTCTCCAGTCAGTTGCGTTGATAGGTGATACGCCAATCGGTTTTTCCAGCCGCCACGGCCGTGCCTTCCAAAACCACCAGAAAAGGGAGCCCACGGGCTTTTAGCGCTTCGAGGGCTTGGCCATCAATATCATCAACCACGTGAGAGAGGCCCAGATCCTCGATGAATTTCTCCGTCTTTTCCGGTCGGGCCGATTCGACGTTCACCGCCAAGACCGTAACTTGCGCGCCATGCGCATTGAGCACGGATTCGTAGTGGGCAGCGAGTTCCGCCTCAATCTTGGCCGAAGCGGGACGACAGGGCGCGCACCAATAAGCAAAGAAGTCCAATACCACAATCCCTCCGGCCCACGTGTCCAAAGCGCGTATTTCGCCAGACGCACGATCACGAAATTCCAGCTTCGACAGATCACCGGCGGAAGCGATGGTCGCCAAGATGGCCAAACCCACCCCAAAGCTGGCTCCCATTTTGAAGGTCTGAAAGTTCATCGGCAGGATGTGCAGCCCGCGGCTTGAGCACCACCGCTGGCAGCGGTGCCAGGTTCTAGTTGAGTCATCAGGTTCACCACCGGATGACCGTGCGCCGAACTATCAAAACTCATCGCAGATTTGGAAACTAAGCGTTGCTTGGCCAAGGGCACCTGAGTGCATCCGACCATGCTTAAAGCGAAGATCGAAGCCGCCAAAACGGCCATCGCTCTGCCTCTTTTTTTAATTCGTATTTCGGTCATCATATAACGGAACGAACGAGCCGTTCATTTGATTGCAGCGGCTTGCTCTTTTATTTGCACCGGGGAAGCAGGAAGTTCGTCGAAGAGCGGCTTTCCGTCCGCCAGCAGGCGACCAAAGCTCAAAACTCCGGTGGGACAACTCTGCACACAGGCCGAGCAGCGCACACATTCCGGATCCTCCATGGGGGCACCTCTATTCGCGAAAGCCATGACGTCGATACCCTGGTGGCAGACGGAGGTGCAGACATTACATGAAATGCACTTTTTCTTATCGGCAAAGATACGGAATTTCGTGAACCGCGCGTAGATGTGCATCAGCGCCGCCAACGGACACGCGAAGCGACACCACACTCGACCGGAATACTTGAAATAAAACCCAACGCCAATCACCCCACCAAAGAGAATATCGACAACCCACTTGTAGCTCAGGAACCAACCGGCGGCTTTGGTGCCGTCCGCCGCTTTGCCTTCGAGCAACAAATCGAACACCCGATCCGGCCACGCAAACGGAGTCATCCAACCGAAAATACGGAGTGCTAGCAAACCTACCGCCGCCGCGAGGAACACCTGTCCGATCACATTGACTCGATTCCAGATCGGTCCGTGCGGCATCTTTTGGCGATAACGATCACCCATCGTTTCAGCCAGTGCACCGCACGAACAAATCCAGCCGCAATACGCTCCTTTACCCCACCGGTAGATCATCCACGGGATGAGCACACAGGTCTGGAGAAATCCGATCACCAACCACCACCAATGCGGTGACCCGGTGAACACATTATAGACATTCAACGGCCAGGCCAAAATAAACCCATATGCCCGCCAATACGCCCGAGGGTGCTCCCCCTCCCGCCAAGCCCCAGCAACGTATTCTTCCCACGGGATGTAAGGTTCGAAAAGACCGTTCGCAAACCACGACCCAATGCCACTGGTAAAGAGCCCGTTGTAGCCCATCCACGGCAGCACGATTTCAGGCAAGATAAACAACGGTATCCACTGCACGAACATCAACGTGATCGTCTGTCGATTCACGTAGGGCGTGCGGCGGCGGCGCATGCGGTCGATCCCGAAGAGTAAAATACAGGTGCTGTAGAGCAGCGTGTAATAAAACGACCGTGAATTCATCGACACCGCCATCGTGCCCAAGACCGTCGTGCGATCCTCCCACTTCTCCGAAAGCGAAGCCGCAAATTCTGTCGGATCAATCCACCCCTCCGTTGATCCGCCACTTTTCCACGAGTAAACAAAGATGCAAAGCAGCACGAGCGCCGCGATACCGACCCAACCCAGTAGTTTTGTTTCCCCTTGAATCGGAATACCGCTACGCCGGAAAAAATCTAAAGGCGGCTCCCGACCGATGAGTGAAAGCACCGCATCGTTCTCGTAAGGTTTATCACCTTCCTTCGTCTTCAGTTCGACCTGCGATTCGCTGATTTCCGCGACGGTCGATTTGAAAACAATGTCTGCCCCACTGCGGTGGACCGCTTCGACATTTTCGGACTTCGCTCGGGAAAAGGCATCGCCCCGATAACTCAGGGTCACATCTGCCCCGGCGTCCTGCAACGCGGTCGCGGCTTCGAGCGCAGAATCTCCGCCGCCGACGACCAATACCTTCTTATCGGCAAATTCAGCCGGATCATGCAGACGATTGGAGACTTTGTCCAAGTCCTCTCCAGGCACGCCCAATTTGCGGTGATTACCACTGCGACCGATCGCGACGATCACGCGGCGCGCTTTGAACGGCGCCCCATCGGGATGGTGTAATTCGATCAGATTCCCTCTTCGCACCAGCTTTTCGATGCGCGCCTGTTTGGGCTCAATACCAGCGGCGATTCGCTGCGATTCGAGCTCCTCGACCAAGTCTTCTTTGACCGTGGCTGTAAGTTTTAAATCACCCGCTGGATCGAGATCCGTGGGATAAGTAAAAATCGGTTTCCCTTTGGGGAAATTCACGATCGTCGACATCGGCTTACTCGCCTCAAAGACGACAAATCGTAGGCCACGTTTTTTGGCCTCCAATGCGGCCGACAAACCAGCCACTCCACCGCCCACAATCGCGAGGTCAGCGGGACCGGTTTCGGATCCGACATCGGTTCCCAATTCGTCCGCCATCGCGGCCACGGCCTTGGCTCCGGTGTCCGCCGCAAACTTCAGCAAGGGCACGCCCGTGAGATCGCCCACCACCCGCACGCCAGACAAGGCGGTGGTGCCGTCTTCATTAACGACGGGCAGTTTTTCTACCGTCCCCGCCGGCCATTGCAGATGAAGCCAGTGGAGGTAACGTTGGAGCTTTCCCATCGAGTCGGATTAAAGTATTCCGCGAAGAGTGGCGAGTTCGGTTGTGCCCGAAACCAAATAAGCGAACTTATCATCGGCCCAAGAGGCTGCGATGAATTCACCGCTCTCGTGGAACATCGGTTTGGTGTAAATGGCCTCCGGATCGAACGATTCCCGCGGAGCGATAAACACATGATACCAGTCCGATTCACGTTGGAAGCAGATCTCGAACACTTCATGACCCGCCACGTTAACTTTACGGCAGCCGAACTCACGGAGCTCATCCAGGTTCACTGGCATCACGGAACCGCCGAGCTGGTTTTCATCATCCATCAACCATTCACCGAAACTACCGAGATCTTCGGCATGCACGCCCTTAATGTGCGCTCCGCCATAGTCGGCCAAAGCGACCTTCAATACCGGATTAAAACTAGGCAGAGCCGCCAATTTATTCTCCGGCTCAGATAACGTCACGGTGAAAGCCAATGCCACTGCGGCAACCGCGACCAAACCAATGCTCCAAGGCTGGAGCCACCACGCGCGACTTGATGTGGGTTCGGCGGGTTCCGAGCTGATTTTCGTCCCGGCCAGAATCGACTCCCGCAACCCTGCTGGGGCCGCAATCATCGACAACTTCGCGGCGACGGTCGCATCGAATGCCTGTTCGCGCTCGAACCACGTATTGAGGGTGGGATCGCGATCAGCTTGAGCCAGCGCATCCGCGAAGGCTTCGTTATTGGCATCGGCGCCGTTTGGCCGATATCCTTGTAACATGAATTCTGCTTCTTCGTTGGTCATTGTTTGACCCCTCCTTTTTTGGTTTTGGGAAATTCTACGACTACGCCCTCTTGGCGACTGCCGGCCTCTTTTTGGGCCATAATTTTACGCAATTGAGTTTTACCGCGGGACAACCGCGACATCACGGTGCCGATCGGCACATCCAAGGACTCGGCGATCTCCTTGTAACTCAGGTCCTCGAGATAAAATAAGGTGAGCGGCGCGCGGAACACCTCGTCCACCTCTTGGAGTGCCTCGACCACCTGATGGGCGTACATCCGACGAGCGTGGTCGATATCCTCAGCTGACAAGTCTTGGGCGGCGGGAGGAAGATCCTCGATCGATTGGGAACGTTGATCCCGGCGACGGCCGCGGAGAAACTCCCGGTATAGCGTAGTAAAAAGCCAGGTTTTGGCTTTAGAAACCTCGCGAAGCTGGTGCCCACTCTTGGCCCAGATGAAAAAAGTTTGCTGGACCAAATCACACGCGTCCGCCTCCCGCCGCGCCAAACTGAGGGCGAAACGGAAGAGTGGCGTGTAGTGGGCGTCCACCAACTGGGCAAAGACCTGGTTGCTCATTGCTCCTAGGAGTAGCCGAATTGTCTCCTTATTCCCAATCTTCTTGTGAGGCCGTCAAACCGAAGCCCAAAATGCTCCGTTCATGCTCCGGCTCCTGTTACCTCCCAATCTTGCCACCACGGCCCCTCGCGACGCGATTGGGGTAAAAATCGAGGTAGATCTAAGCCTCCCTCCACCTCCTGAGGTGCTCCCCGCGCTCGCCGCCCTGCAGCGATTTGGTGCCGTCCCCGCGCCGGTCATGTTTTTGCAGCTCACCCGGGAGCAACTGCGGGAGCTCACCACGCTACTAAAAGGCCAACAGCGCTTTGCCTTGGTCAATGATCCTCAGAAAACGCTCCTCTGGATCGGACCCATCCTCCGTGGCGTCAGTGAACATCTGGGCGATCCCGAGCCCAAACCCGTCAAATCGGCCCAACCCGCACCTCCCTCCAATCGTAAATCTAAAATCGTAAATCGTAATTCCGAAGATCTTGCTCCGATGCACGTCGACGGTTCCGCCAATTTCCTGGCTATCACCCTGCCCTCCCGCGAATCGGTCGCTTACCGGTCCGCGCTCGATCTGCTTAAAGATCACGGATTCCGCCTCGAGCCTTCCAATCGCAAGTGGTGGCTTCGTGATCGCCATAAAACACTCAGCTTTCTTTCCCACCATCTGGATAGGCTCGAAAACGAATTCCACGCGGAGTTCACCGTCAACTTCGAGCGCAACACCGCCCAGATCGTCAGCGCCGGCGTATCGACCAAGATCACCAAATCCGGCGATGAATTCGAAGTGACCGTTGGTTTGGACACCGGCGCGATCTCCGGTGCGGAACTGACCTCCGCACTCACCAGCAATCGGGGTTATTTGGAGTCCGGCGACAAAATCTTCCTGATCGATCCGGCTCAAGCGGCCAAAATCGGCGACGTGCAAAGTGCCCTCGCCGGCGAACCCACCTCTATAGGCGGCAGCCGTCAGACTCACCGCGTAAGCGCAGCCCGCGCCGCCGAGGTTAATGATTTGCTCGAAGAACTTTCGCCCGGCTATAAATCACCGGCCACCTGGCGGGAGCGCAGTCACGCCTTACGCGATCTCAGCACACTCGAATCCCTCAAGGTTCCCGCACCGGCCGGCGAATTCCTGCGACCCTATCAAAAACTGGGCGTCGCCTGGATGGCCTACCTCCATCGCCACAAATTGGGTGGTATCCTCGCGGATGAAATGGGATTGGGAAAAACGCTGCAGGCCCTCTCACTCATCGCGGGACTGCGCGAATCCGAAATCGTAAATCGTAATTCGAAAAGCGAAAATAAGTCGGCCATGCCGACTCTCGTCGTCGCTCCCGCCTCATTGGTAGAAAACTGGCGCCGGGAAGCCGTCCGATTCACGCCGCAACTCCGCGTATTCGTCCACCATGGGGCGTCCCGCTTGGATTCTTCAGGCAACGTAAACGAACACGATCTGATCCTCACATCTTACGCGACCTTGGCCAATGATCGCGGTCTCTTCGCCAATGCCGACTGGCGCTGCGTCATCGCCGATGAAGCCCAGCACATCAAGAATCGTCGCACCAGAAACGCGAAAGCCCTGCGCGCGCTCTCCGCCCAATCAAGATTTCTCCTCACCGGCACCCCACTCGAGAACTCCCTCAACGACTTGCGCTCACTTTTCGAGTTCCTGCTCCCCGGATTCCTCAAAGAACTTCCCACCGGCCTGCGCGGCGACGAACGCAATTGGCACGACGACCGGCTGCGCTCCCAAACGGCGTCCTATATCCTGCGCCGCACCAAGGTGGCGGTGGCCCCTGAACTTCCCGAAAAAATCGAACAAGTCATCTACTGCGAACAGCCGCCCGAACAGGCCGCGCTTTACCGCCGCACGCAGGAAACCAGCGAACGCTCGCTCCTCGAGATGGAAACCAAGGGCGCCAATCAAGGTTCCATCCGGATGGCGACGCTCACCCAACTGTTGCGCTTGCGCCAAGTGTGTTGCGACCCACGGCTGGTCCAACCCTCCGCTCCGGCTATTTGGTCTAGCAAACTCGCTGCCTTCCGCGAGCTCATGGACGAAATTTCGGACGAAGGACACCGCGTCTTGGTGTTTTCTCAATTCACCAGCCTGCTCGCTCTGCTGCGGGAGGAACTCGATGCCTCGGGCACGGCCTACGCCTATCTCGATGGCTCAATGACCCCGGCCAAACGTCAGGCGGCCGTCGATCGCTTCCAAAACGACGATCAAATTCCGGTCTTCCTCCTGTCGCTCAAGGCGGGTGGCACCGGTCTCAATCTCACCGGAGCGGACACGGTCATCCACTTCGACCCCTGGTGGAACCCCGCCGTGGAGGCCCAGGCGACGGATCGAGCGCATCGCATTGGCCAGACCCGAGTGGTCACGAGCTACAAGCTGATTTGCAGTGGAAGTGTGGAAGAAAAAGTGCTCGGATTGCAGGAAACCAAGCGGGCCCTTTTGGCCGATGTTTTCGAGGCGAGTGACGCTGCCTCCGCCAAATTGGAACTCTCCGACCTGCGCGACCTGCTCAGAGACTGATAAAAACCTATTGACGACACCACGCCGAATGCTTCCTCTCCCCATTCTTCTGACGGCGAGATAGCTCAGTTGGTAGAGCAGCGCACTGAAAATGCGCGTGTCCCCGGTTCGATTCCGGGTCTCGCCACCATTTAGAAAAAAAACCGCTCCTTTATAGGGGCGGTTTTTTTGGTTTACGGGACAATATCACGCGAAAAAGGGGTCAGGTCGCAAAAAAGTTCAATGGTGTCGTAGACGGAATGTCTCCTCGCTTCGCTCCTCGATTGTCGGCCTGCAGCCTCGGAATTCACTTTTTGCGACCTGTCCCCTTCCCCCAGGCCGTAAGTCCACGAGTCACATCGTCCACGCCCACCCCACATCCTTGCCCGAAAATCGGCGGCGCGGGGCAATGCGAGTTTGCTAGAATGGGCGCATGACTTTGATCCTCGAAACCACACCTATGTCCGTTCCGCACCGCTTACCTTCCGCATCTACCATGACGCAGGCGTTCTATGATCGGGATGAGTCAGCGGAGGGAATCTTCATCGTGGGCGTAAAAACCACGGGCATCTTCTGCCGTCCAACCTGCAAGGCCCGTAAACCCAAGCCGGAGAATATTTCTTTCTATCCTGATGCCGCGGCGGCGCTGCACGACGGATTCCGTCCCTGTAAGCTCTGTGAGCCGCTCGACTCCACCCTTCCGCCTCCCCCCCTCGTGCTGAAGTTGCGCGAAGCCATTGAAGAAGAGCCGACCCGTCGTATCACCGAACAAAATCTTACTGATCGCGGGATCGATCCCTCTACCGCTCGGCGCCAATTTCGCCGTTACTATGGTATGACCTTCCATGCTTAAGCCCGTGCCCGCCGCATGGGCATGGCGTTAAAAAACATCGGCACGGGTGACCGCGTCACCGAGGCGCAGTTTGCCCAAGGATTCGAATCCGCGAGCGGTTTCCGTGATGCCGTGCAACGTTTGTTCGGGGCGCCGCCTAAAAGCGCCGCCGCCAACACGCGCCTACTCTTCGCCGAGCGCATCACGACCCCGCTAGGCCGCATACTCGCCGTCGCAGGCGACGACGGCCTCCATATTCTCGATTTCGTAGACCGCCGGGGATTGGAACGAAAACTCATTGCCCTACGCCAACGCTTGAAGGTGACCGTCGTGCCCGGTTCGCATCCCGTTCTCACCGCCACCGCGGATCAGATGAAAGCTTATTTTGCGGGAGAGCGGACCGCTTTTGATCTGCCGCTTGCGCCCACCGGCTCCGCTTGGGAGCACGCTGCTTGGGATCACCTCAGATCCATTCCTCCTGGCACCACCGAGAGTTACGGCACTATGGCCAACGCGCTGGGTCGTCCTGGTGCCGCTCGCGCCGTGGGTCGCGCCAACGGCATGAACTACATTTCTATCATAATCCCCTGCCATCGAGTCATCGCCGCCGATGGAAACCTCACCGGTTACGGGGGAGGACTTTGGCGCAAGCAATGGCTCCTAAGCCCCGAACAGAAATTGAAGGGCAACGCGCGTAAGTGACTACACAGAAATGGGTTAAATTTATTTTACTCTGTGCGATTTGGAGCAGTTCATTTGTCTTCATCCGCATTTTCGCTCCGGTGCTCGGCCCGGCCCTAACCGCGGCGGGCCGTCTTGGCATCGCAGGTCTCGTATTGGTCGCCTACCTGCGCGTCATCGGATTTGATTCCAAATGGCGTGAATACCGGGGGCTTTACTTTCGAATCGGACTGCTGGCCTCGGCGGTCCCTTTCTCCTGTTTCGCTATCGGCGCCCTCCAATTACCCGCTTCCCTGCTGGGGATCCTAAACGCCTGCACGCCTTTGTTCGGCGCCATCTTCGCCGCCCTTTGGCTGGGCGAAGGATTCGGACTCAAACGAGCGATCGGAGTGTTTCTTGGTCTTGTCGGCGTCACCCTCGCCAACGGACTCGGTAACGTTGAGCTCTCGACGGCTACGTTCATAGCTATCGGTGTCACCGTAATCGCACCGCTTTGTTACGCGCTCTCCGGGGTGTTTATCAAACTGCGAGCAAGTCATCTTCCCTCCCAGGGTATCGCGGCGTGGACTCAACTTTCGGTCGCACCCGTCGTGCTCCTGGGCCTGCCGGTTTCTCCCCTGGTTTCAACTCCCGGATTGACCGAAATTGGAGCACTTTTGCTCCTGTCCGTTTTCGGCAGTGCCTTAGCCTATCTACTTTTCTATCGACTGCTCGCCGATATTGGCCCGACCCGCTGCACCACGATCACGTTCGTCATTCCCGTATTTTCCATGGGCTGGGGCGCCTTACTTCTCGGAGAGCAAATCACTCCGGGCATGATCATAGGCTGCTCGATCATGATCGGAGGAACGTTACTGGTGATGTCACCTACGCCGGTTAAGCGTGAATCAGTCTGAGACTGAAACCACATCCCTGCCCGATAATCGACGGCAGTCGGTCTGCCCCACTTTTCCAAGATGCCCCCGTCAGTCCGTATCCATTATAAGGCGCAATCAGACTGACTTAATCCCACCGCAGTTTTTGCCGCAAAAAGGCGCAAAAATAGGCGGTGGCCAGTGGTCACCGCACGCGCGCCACGTGGTGCCTCGAATCGTTAAAAAGCGGAGATAGTTCTTGGGCTTTTTTGCGGCTAAACCCGACTGCCGGCCACGATCACATCGTTACCACGATTTTACCGAACTGCCCGCCTTGCTCCATGAGATCAAATGCGGCGGGCGCATCGGACAGGGCAAACTTATCGCTGACAATCGGCTTGATTAGATGCTGCTCCACAAAGGCCACCATCGCCCCCCAGTCGGCTGGGCTTCCCATCGTGGTCCCAAGCAAGCTGAGTTGTTTCCAAAATATTTTGGTCATCGGCAAGACATCCGGATTACCGCGAGTCGCGCCAAAAAACACCACGCGCGCACCCGGTCGGCATAAATCAACGAGCGCGCCAAACCCATCGCCTCCGGCACTATCCACGATCACGTCAAATCCCAGTCCGGATTTACGCGCCGCTTTGGCCCAACCATCTTCGCGATAGTTGAAACCACCTTTCGCTCCGAGCTCGATCGCGCGGGCGATCTTCTCGTCACTGCTGGAGGTCACCCAAACTTCGGCTCCGATCGCAACCGCGTATTGCAGGGCAAACAACGCCACGCCGCCTCCGATCCCGGAAAGCAATACGCGCTCCCCCGAACGCAACTGCGCTCGCGAAAACACCGCCCGATAAGCAGTCAATCCAGCCAAAGGCAAAGCCGCCGCTTCGGGCCAACTTAAGTGGGCCGGTTTCCGCGCAAGCTGGGCCAAAGGCACCACGACTTTCTCCGCGAGAGTTCCAGCGCGGGGCAGCCCCAGGATCGTAAAATCCGCCCCCTGAACGTGCTTGCTCTCACCCCAATCGAAACTCGGATTGATGACCACTTCGTCACCGACGGCCCAATCCGCGGTGTCATCGCCGACCGCTTCAATCACCCCCGCGCCATCTGAACCGGGAGTGACGGGATAATTAATCCCCGGATATTGGCCGAGTTTGATCCAAAGATCGCGGCGATTGAGCGCGGCCGCCTGCAACCGGATCAATACTTCCCCGGGCCCCGGAGTCGGATCGGACACCACGGCAACTTCGATTTCGTTTAGAGCGGGAATTTGGACAGCTTTCATGATCGAACAGGAATGATCTGACCTTGTCATAGAAACGCGAGTCCCTGTCACTCTTTCCGTGTTCATCGCCTTGCATAAACCCTTTGGATTCCTCTCGCAGTTCACGCCCGAACCCGGATCCAAGTGGCGCACGCTAGCCGACTTCAAAATACCCTCGGGCGTTTATCCGTTGGGACGATTAGACGCTGATTCGGAAGGACTCCTGTTGTTGAGCGACGAGACGAAGCTTAACGCAAAATTACTCAACCCCACTCACGGGCATCGACGAGAATATTGGATTCAAATCGAAGGTCTTCCGACTGACCAAGCACTCGCCGAAATGGCCACCGGCGTAACGATTCGGGGGCACCGCACCCTGCCCTGCACCGCCACCAGACTTGATCCCGGGCCTAATCTCCTCCCACGCGATCCGCCTATCCGGATTCGGAAAACGGTTCCCGACAGCTGGATATCGCTCGTGCTCAAGGAGGGGAAAAACCGCCAAGTCCGCCGGATGACGGCTGCGGTCGGCCTGCCGACGCTGCGACTTCATCGCGCCGCTATCGGTAATCTATCGCTCGCTTCACTCGAGCTCCCACCGGGAACGTGGCGCGAACTTTCTGACGAGGAACGGGCGCTAGCTATCCCTAAGCGTTAGGCCACGGTCCGGTGATCGCCACCGTGTAACCTGGTTTCTGGATATTTGCAAAAAGGGTCGTGCCATCCGGGGAGAAACAGGCCCCGGCCCATTCACTGCCTTCCGGCCCCACATTGGCTGCAATTTCGTAAAACTCTCCCTCCGCAGTCACCCCCATGATGCGATTAACGCCTTTGGTGTCTTCGCAGATGATCAAGTCGCCCCAGGGAGCCACCATGATATTGTCACCATTCTTCAGCAGTTCGGTGTCATTCGGTTCCGCAAAGAGTTCAATCCGTCCCGGCTGTTCTGTCTCGCGGGAAGTGCCTTCATACGGGCTCGGGATGTAACGAAATACTTGGCCGAAGGTATTTCTACCGCCGTTAGTCATCGCGAAATAACCTTCCCCTTCGCCCCACCATGCGCCCTCGCCACGGGCGAAGACTGCGGCTCCTTTGGCCCGTCCGCGGTAGCGTAGATCAAGCGTTGGACTGTCCACGTTATCCATATCGATCCACTCGACTTCGAGCGGCTGGCCCAGCGGGAATGTCGGTAGCGTCGGCCAGTTACGGGTGTCCATCTGCGGCTGACCTTTGACCGCCAACGCTTGCAACCGTCCGCCCTTCGACAATTTACCGGGTTCGTGCGGCAGAAAACGGTAAAGCAGTCCGTCGCCCAAATCTTCGGTCTCGTAAACCACACCCGAAGCCGGATCAACCGTCACCGCTTCGTGACGGAATCGACCCATGTCTCGCAACGCTACTGGCTTCACCAAACCAGGCTCAATCGTGGGTGTTACTTCAAAATTGTATCCGTGCCAGTCTTCCTCGTTGGGTTCCCGCTCGGCGTTCACCTCTTCGCAGGTCACCCACGTGCCCCATGGGGTTTGACCACCCGCGCAGTTTCGCTGCGTGCCGATCAATGAGAGAAAATGCTTATCCATGCGCTGCGCCTTCGTATCAAATACGATCGTCGAAGTGCCGCCCAGACCGGGATCAATCATACGCCCTGGGTCATAAATTAAATCGGGATCTACCAGACCAAGTCGCTCGTTGTTGGGTCCGAAGGGACTGTGCTGTTTCCAGGCACTTTGATTCTCGTGGTTGCGCACCAGAATCGTGCGACCGTCAGGGGCAGCAAATGCCCCCATGCCGTCATGCATACCGGGAACGAGTAGGCCGTCATCCATCTCTGCCCCAGCTGATGAGAACGTGGTGTAGGAAAACCCGCGGGGCAGTTGAATCGGCTTACCCGCTGTTGTTTGCAGGGGACCAAGATTACGCGCACTGCGGGCCCGAGGGGCCATGGCAGCACCCAAGGGATGGTTTAACAGGGTCCGAAGACCCAAAAATGCGGCGGAGCCCAAACCCGCTGACCGTAAAAAATCTCGACGCGTATTCACGTTTCCAGAAAGAGATTCGGTTTTCGAGAAGTCAAAGCCTGAACCGTAGGTTTTACCTGCTTGTAACGCTTCGGGTAATTTTACGGAAGGCTCCTCTGCTGAAGTTGGATCAAACGGGCCTAGTCTCAAGTCGTGGATAATCGGTATACCCGGCTTCTCCTCCTCCATAAAAGGTATCCGGATTCGGTTCATTCAATACACTCCCACTGGTAATGCGTTCCGCTAAATCGGGATTCGCGATGAAGAGCTGTCCCCACGAAACCGCATCGGTTTCGCCCGAATCCACCAAAGCTTCACCTTGTTCCGGAGTCAGTTGCTGATTCGCAATATAGGGTCCCCCAAAGGCTGCCTTGAGGGTCGGACCTAGTCGCGGTGCCTCTTGCGATTCTCGCACAAAAAGAAATGCGATTTTTCGCCGACCCAATTCCTGAGCCAAGTAACCGAAAGTCGCACCGAGATCCTCATCCCCCATGGTATGCATATCGGCTCGTGGTGAAATATGCATGCCGACTCGATTCGCTCCCCACACTTCGATCACGGCATCCGTGACCTCAAGATGGAGTCGAGCCCGGTTTTCAATTGAGCCACCGTAATTATCCGTTCGTTGGTTGGTCAAGGTCTGCAAGAATTGGTCGAGCAGATACCCGTTGGCACCATGAATCTCGACGCCGTCAAAACCGGCTTTCTGAGCATTTTTAGCGCCGCGCTGGAAAGCTTCTACGATCGCGGGAATCTCGGTTGTTTCGAGTGCCCGCGGGGTCACGTAGGCCTGCTTCGGTCGGATATGGCTGACGTGTCCCGCCTGAGCGATCGCTGAGGGCGCGACCGGTAATGCGCCGTTCAAATAAACGGGATCAGACACACGTCCGACATGCCAGAGTTGGAGAAAAATCCGTCCCCCTGCTTCGTGCACCGCGGCCGTGACCCGAGACCAGCCCTCAATCTGCTCGTTCGACCAGATACCCGGGGTATCAGGATAGCCCACGCCCATGGGGTCGACGGATGTCGCCTCGGTGAGGATCAAGCCCGCTGACGCGCGTTGCGCGTAATAGAGAGCCATCAACTCGGTTGGGACACGTCCGGCCCCGGCCCGGCACCGCGTGAGCGGGGCCATAATGATGCGATTGGGCAATTCTAGGTCGCCGACGCGCAAGGGAGCCGAGAGAGCTGATACAGTGGAAGTAGACATGCTGGAAAGTATGACCGAAAGGAGCGATTAAGCCTGGGCTGCGTCGTCGAGCGCCGCACCGATGGCTTCCGCCGACTGCAAGCCCACGAGCTGCGAAACCGCGCGGCCGTTGCGGAAAATCACCAAAGTTGGCAAGGCCCGCACTCCATGGTTTTGCGCGAGTCGTTGCTGATCATCGACGTCGACTTTGACCACCTTCACGCTGTCGGCGCGGCTGTCCGCGACTTGCTCTAAAACGGGTGCCAGCGCCTTACAAGACCCGCACCATTGCGCCCAGAAATCGACGAGCACAAGACGGCCCCGAGAGGCCTCTATTACATGGGTTTCAAAGTCTGCCTCGATGGCAGCAAAGACTGATGATTTAGTTGCATTCATGATACTTGACTAATCGGTCAACAATTATCGAAACGCAAGGGAGGCACCAAAGATTTCCGCTAAACGGACGTTTTTTCCTAAAAATCAGGCCGCCGACACCGGCTGACGGGCCAGCAAATGTTCACCCACGCGATCGGCCAAATCGGAAATTCGTTCCAGATCATTATGCAACCGGGCTTGGGCCACGAGCCCTTCGGAAAAAGCCATCACACAACGCACCTTGCAGGTGACATCACCCGCCTCCACCAGACCAGCATCCTGAGCATCTGCTATGGCGGTCACCCAATAGGAACGCACCTCATCAAGAAGGTAGCGGACCTTGTCGCGAATCGCATCATCGCGGTTACCGATCTCGGATCCGAGTGAACACATCACACAACCGAGCACGCGGCCGTATTTCTCGTGCAACTCAACCTGCATGGCAAACGTGGCATTGCAGGTATTTCGAATCCGTTCCATCGGGGGAATCGAGGGGGCAAACATTTCGTCGAGTTGGGGCTTATATTCGACCCACATCCGATCAAGCGCCCGCACCGCGAGGTCTGATTTAGATCCGAAAAAATGGTAGAAGCTCCCTTTGCGCACGTCTGCCCGTTTGCAGATATCATCAATCGTGACGGAGCCGTAGCTCTCTCCCCATAACAGGTAGAGCGCGGCATCCATCAGTCGTTGATCGGCGTTACTGGTGCGTCCCATTACTCGCAACCTACGTGGCCCGGCGACTCAATCAAGCTACACCTGCATAAATGTCACCGTCCTGTAACTTGAAACGTCTTAGCATGGCGGGCAGCCAACCACCCACAAACGAACAATTGAGCCGGATGATAGATCATGATCGGGAACAAGATCACCCCGAGTGCCGGGTGGGCGCCAAAGATCACGTTCGCGAGAGGAACCCCGGTCGCTAGACTTTTCTGGGAACCGCTGATGGTCAGGATTATACGCTCGGCCGGAGCCAATCCCAACATCCCGCCCAACAACCGCGTTCCAACCAACGCCAGCCCCATCAAGATCGCGCAACCCGCCAAACTTAGCAGCAACGTCGTGAGGCCCTGATTTGCCCACACGTCAGCCTTCACCGAGTTACAAAAAGCGGCGTATACAATGAAAAGAATACTCGCGTTCGAGAAATGCGTTAGCCGCTTCTTACTCTGATCCGCCCAATTCTTGGCCCCAAGCCGTCGAGCCAATTGCCCCAACGCCAACGGGAGTAACAGCAGCACACTGACTTCGCCCAAGACGGCTCCGAGAGATTGACTGCTCCCGCTGGTCTGCATGAGCCAGGCAATCCACAGCGGGGTCAAAAATACGCCCAACACATTTGAAAGCACCGCGTTAAATATCGCCGCGGCGACATTACCTCCCGCCACTGAGGCCAAGACCACCGACATCACAATCGTCGAGGGCAATACGCACAGAAACAAAAAGCCCAACCGCAGGTCGGGCGCTAGCCTCGATCCGACCAAGGCATCGAGAGTCAGGCCGATAAGGGGGAAAATCAGGAAACAAAACCCTTGGACCCCGAGGTGGAGTCGACCTTTACGGGCACCATCCCGCAGCGCCTTGGCGGGCAGCGTTAATCCCTGCATGAAGAACACCAATGCAACCGCAACTTTGGTTACGATCTCCGCTCTTAGATAACCCCCTCTCGCCCCCCCGTCTGGCGCCACCCATGCGAGTGCGACTGCGATCGGCATGCCGATCATAAACCAGTTCTTTTTCAGAAAAGCTCTCATTTGGTCGTGGTTTCCGAAGCTTTCCCAAGTAGCCGCTGACGCACGAGCTGAAGCAATTCCTCGCGGCCTTCGAGCCGGAAAGCGAATGCCATACCCGCGAAAACGAGACAACCCAGCGGGATCAAAACGACGAGTCGAGCGAGGTCTGGACCGAACCCGACAGCGAGAGAATCAAAGGCCGCTACCCCTGCTGTGACCACCAGCCCCATGATCACACTAGCTCCCCCAATCTTGGCCAAATCACGACCCATGGGAGCAAACGCTAATTCAGGCCGCCGTGCGGTGAGAGCACGTTGTAAATACCAAGCTTGCACGATGACCGCCACATTACTGGCAATCGCGAGACCTTGGGTGGAGAACGGCCCTTTCAGGGCGAAACAAAGCCCGATATTCACCCCAAAGCTGATCAAGGCCGCGCGCACCGGCGTGCGAGTATCCTTCTGCGCGTAAAAGGCTCGCAGCAAAAGGCTCACATAAGCGAAGAACGGTAACCCGATCGCGAAGATACCCAGCACCGGAATCATCTCGGCTGTGTTCCCCGCGCCAAACTCGCCGCGCTGAAACAGCAACCGAATGATCGGCGGAGCTAAAAGGACCATGCCAACCGCGGCTGGCACATTGATCGCGAGAATGAGCCGCATGCCTTTGCGGTAGGCGGCCGCCATGCCGGTCCAATCGCCCTTGGCGGCGTATTGCGAAATGAGCGGGAAAACCACCGTGATTACCGCGATGGCGAATACTCCGATCGGTAGTTCGACCAAACGGGTCGCCAGATTGAGGATGGCCGCGGCCGAGTCATTGAGCGACAGCCCAATGATCCGCGAGACCGATAGATTGATGAGGTAAATTGCCGACCCAAAAACCGTTGGTCCCATCAGCACCAAGATGGACTTAACCGCCGGACTCAGTCGGAACCCCCAAGCCGGTCTCCAGCCCGATCGACTCAACGCCACCGCCGGCGCCAGCATTTGCCAAAACCCGCCCACCAGCACGCCGCCGCATAACCACTTCATCTGGGCATGGCCCAACTCGAGATTGAGCCCCCATACCGCCCAGGTGAGCGCTCCAATCATGGAGAGATTCAGCAATATCGGCGACAAGGCCGGAGCGACGAATCGACCCAGCGTCTGCAACGCCGCGCTGAAGGCCGCCGCTAAACACACAAAAAACAGATATGGAAACAGCCAAACCGCCAAGTGCGCGGCGGTCTGCCAGCGTTGCCACTGAGTGGGATCGTGAGACACCTCTCGCAGCCACGCCGAATCCGCCAGCAGGTGCAGTGCCCCCATCGCTCCCACCACGATCACGAGCGTTACCAGGCCCAACCAACTCGTAACTTCATTTACGATTCGAAATGCCGAGGACTTCCGATCCGCCGCAAGTTCTTCGTTCAGAGTCGGCACCATGGCCGCAGTCAGCGCCCCTTCCCCCAGTAATCGTCGGAACAGATTGGGCAACGTAAACGCGGTTACAAAAGCGGACGCGAGACCCGTAGCGCCAAACACTGCCGTCACCAAAATATCGCGAACCAAGCCCAAACATCGCGACAAGACGGTCGCAACGGAAACGATGCTGATGTTTTTCAGACTGCGGGACACGGCACGGTTCTCGCCCGGTCTCGCCAAAGTAACAAGTTACAAGTCACTCCGCTAAAGCTCTCTTCTCATCCAACCAAACCTCCAAGCCATCGTTTCCAGTCACTACCCATCTCAACAACATCGGCCTTGTGGCACTCCCACCGTTCCAGAACCCGCCAACCCCGTTCTCCTCAGTTTCCACACCACAATATTTGTCACGCATTACGTGACAATCCCCGCCTCGTAACGTCCTCAATCAAGCCATCAGCTTCTCTCAAAAACTGTCATATCATACGTGACATTTATTCATATTTATTTATTAATTAGGTATTTATAGATTCATATCTTATCACGAATTACGTGACAATAGATGAGCGACGGGTTGGGCCGGAAACCACATCTGCCCGTGAGCATTGACGCCGCTTTTTCAACGAGACACGTTTCATCCGTTTATGCCTTTGCTGCCTCGCCTCTTGCCCAAGCTTCAGCGTCATCCGAAACGCATTGTGTTTCCGGAGGGAGCGGATCATCGCATCCTGCAAGCGGCCCGTCAGTGGGTGACAAGCCGCCTCGGAGTTCCGGTATTGCTGGGTAACCGCACGGAAATAAAGCGCCTCGCCCAACGACTGGATGTGAACCTTGGAGGTATACGTCTCCTGGATCCGGCGCACAGCGATGAGTCTGAATCCTTCGCCGAGCATCTTCACGAACTACGCGCGGCAAAGGGTATGACCTTGGCCGAAGCACGCGAAGCGGTCCGCGACCATAGCACGTATGCCGCCATGATGATGATGAACAACCATGTTGAAGCCGTCATCGCCGGAGCCACCCAAAGCGCTTCGAACGCCTTGCGGCCCCTGCTCCAGATCATTCCCCGGCTCGATGGGGTGAAAACGGTTTCTTCTCTGATGATTCTCGACTTCGACGAGAAGCAGATCGGCAGCGCCGGTAGCCTATTTATGGCCGACTGCGGTGTGCTCCCCAATCCCACCGCCGACCAACTGGCGGACATTGCGGTCTCGACTGGGATCATCGCCCATCACCTGACCAATGAGACTCCGCGCATCGCCATGCTCAGCTACACTTCCCACGGAACCTCAGAGGAGCCGAGCGTGATAAAAATGCGCGAAGCCACTCGCCTCGCCCAAGCGCGCGCCTCCGCGGCTAAACTTGATTTTTCCATCGATGGAGAGCTCCAGTTGGACGCGGCGCTCGATCGCTACATCGCCACCGCGAAGCACGTCGAATCCCCAGTTGCAGGTCGCGCCAACGTCCTCGTTTTCCCCGATCTGAACAGTGGCAATATTGGATTCAAACTGGTGCAACACATCGCGGGCGCCAATGCGTTTGGTCAAATTCTCACGGGACTATCCAAACCTGCGGCCGAAATCAGCCGCGGCTCCAGTGCCCACGACGTTTTCGGTGCCGCAGTGGTTTGTGGAATTCAAGCAATCGACCGCGAAGAGCTATTCCCTTCTCTAGAAAATTCTGTCGGATGAAGCGCCCTTACACCAATCCCTTTGAGCTACCAGCGCTACCGCTGCTGAAAGCTCCTACCAACACCACCACACAGCGGTTATTCGTCGCCGCAACCCGCATGAACGACGGCAAGACCACGACCTGCCTCGGTTTATTTGCTGCCCTACAATCGTTTTTCCCTCGGGTGGGATTCATTAAACCAATTGGGCAACGGTTCGTTGAGATCCAGGGGCACAAAGTCGACGAAGACTCCGTGCTACTGGACACGATTTACCAAGTGCACGTGCCAATCGAGAGCATGAGCCCAGTCGCAATCGACGGCAAATTCACCCGCCGCTACCTCAAATCTCCTTCCGAATTTCTACCGCGATTAGAGGATGACATCTGTCGCGCCTTTGACCGCGTCTCATGGGAAAAAGATTTCACTTTAATCGAGGGAACTGGTCACGCCGGAGTGGGGAGCGTGTTCGATTTATCGAACGCTCGCGTGGCGAAAATACTCAAAGCTAAAGCGGTGATTGTTTGTCCTGCTGGCATCGGTCGACCCATTGATGAGGTGGCGCTAAACAAGGCTTTGTTTGACCAAGTTGGGGTTGAGGTCGTTGGTGCTATTATCAACAAGGTCGATCCGGCCAAAGCAGGTGATATTCGTGATTACGTGGGTCCAGGGCTAGAGCGACTCGGAGTGCCCTTGTTGGGTATGCTTCCGGTTCAAAAGGTGCTGACCAGTCCAAATCTCCAGCAAATTTCAGCCGAAATCAAAGGCCGTTGGCTCAACGCTGCGGAAGGGGCTAAAGGCGTGCGAGTCTCACGTTTGGTAGTCGGCGCCATGACCGCCAAGGGGATCGTGGACCATCTTCGTTCCGGCACCGTCATCATCACGCCAGGAGACCGTGATGACATCCTTCTCGCCGCTATCTCAGCGGCCAAACAATCACCCGACGGAACGGTAGCTGGCATTATTTTGACCAACGACATCGAGCCTGATCGCAAACTGCAGACCCTACTCGCCCAAACCAGTATTCCCGTGCTCATGGCCGAGGGTGAAAGCTACCGGGTGACTTCCAAAATTAATGGTATGACGGTCAAGACTCAGCCTGGAGACAGCGATAAAATCCCCGTGATCAAACGTCTCATTCACGAACACGTGAATATGCCGCAACTGCTCAACGCAATCGGCGCCTGAATCGTATACCCGCGACCGAGAAGGCGCCGCCTAATCGCGAACCAGGACGAGTTTGTCCCCTTGGACCGACACGTCATCGAGCGAATCCCAGTCGTCTTCCATTTCGTGAGGAATTTCCTGAGCGGCAAAAATTCGATTCATCACGAACCCACCAACGATGGGCAGCTTATGGGCCGCTAATTGACCGATCATAATTTCTTGAGGTTGAAAAGTGAATCGATCTCCGTCCGTGGAGAATCCGCCGCGCGCTTGCACCACAAACGAACGGCTGAAACCGGGCAGACTGATATCGCAGGGCAATCCCACTTGAAGCGCACCTTCATGAAGCCTAAAGTTGATCGATTGGGTCGAGATCATGCCGGGTCCCTCTGCGGAATCGGGCTTCGTTTCAGAAGAGGAATACCACGTGTTCAGTTCATCCGAAGTCAGGGAAATCGCAATCGCTCCTTCTTCGCTTATCATCTGTTTTTTGCGCAGCCATTGTCCGCCTTGGCTGCTGCGGGCCGAACCCATCACATAATACACCCGATCTGGATCGGGTTCACGGGGCAACGAGCGCACCGTCTGCACGGGTTGAGCGATTAAATAACCAGCGGCTAAAACGCCCCCCAATACCAAGCTGATCACCGCGCCGATCGTGACTTCGAAAAAGCTCGGCCCATAGAGTTCACGCTTAACTTTTTTTGCAGATTTGGCCATGATGTGATCGGGTTAAAACTAGGTGTTAGATTTGCCAGCCGCTTGGGTAGATTTGCCACCTTCGGTCTTTGCCGGGGTTTTCGCCCCTTCGGTTTTGGCGCCTTCGGTTTTGGCGCCTTCGCCACCGCGAGGCTTGTTCTTATAATCGGTGATATAGAATCCCGTGCCCTTGAAAATCAATCCTGCTCCTGCTCCCACCAGTCGTTTGGCGGACCGCTTTTTGCAGTCAGGACAGGTCTTGAGCGGCTCGTCCTTCATGGACTGAAACACTTCCCAATCGTGGCCACACTTGGTGCAGGTGTAGTCGTAAGTCGGCATAATATATCTAAGGGCTAAAAATTCTAAAACTAGGGTTTAATGCCGCTGCGGCGGCTTTCTTCAATAATCCGGTAGGTCGCGGCGTAATAGGTCCAACTCCCGGCCATCGCTACAAAAACGGTGAAGGTCATCAACGGGTAACCCGCGACTAATAGTCCAATCAACGCCAAGGTCGGCAGCACGAAACGAGACTGGGCGGAGCGTAACATGGCGCCCAGCACCTGAAAACGGAACGCGTCGGCGTATTGCTCGCGTTTCTGGTATTGGTAGATGCCTGCTACCACGAGTGGTCCCGCGACCATCACCACGGGAACCATGGGAAGGTAAACAAATACCCCAAAATCGAAAACGCGGAGCGGCAGCGTCAGCAGCCAGGCCACGGCGATCGGCAATACGCCGAGGACCAAGAAAATGACAAATGCCACGATTCCGTCATAAAAGAGGCGTTTCCACTCCCCCCAGTCCGGTAATATGACCGTATCGCCGCGTCGGGCGCGCTCAATCAAAGCGTAGAGATACCCGAACACAAAAAATTGGGCGATGGGTATCACCAACAAGAGCGCCCCCACGATACACTTAAGGAACCAAGGGGAATCCGCGAAAAGGCGTTTGCAAACGAGTTCTAGAGTGGGCATTGCGACGTAAAGACGATGTGCTGCCGAAAGTAGCGAAGCCCCGATGGAAGTCACAAACAAATTAAAATCCCTTGTTAGCCGCCTTGAAACCGGCATCGACCGTCATGTCCCGGCCCCTGAGACCCGACCGAGCCAGCTTCACCAAGCGATGCGCTACAGTCTGGAGGCCGGCGGAAAGCGCCTGCGCCCTGCTCTACTGCTCGCTGTGGCGGAATTGGACCCAAAGCCCAATGCGCCCGATCCCTTGCCCGCGGCGGTCGCCATCGAGTGTTTACACACCTATTCGCTGATCCACGACGACCTGCCCTGCATGGACGACGATGACCTGCGGCGAGGCCGTGCGACCGTGCATCGCCAGTTTGATGAAGCCACCGCGCTGTTGGCCGGTGATTCCCTACTCACGCATGCCTTTGCCCTGCTGGCCAAGGCCTACGCCGATAACCCGACCCTGTCACACGCGCTGATCCGGGAATTATCCCACACCGCTGGCTCCCAGCGCCTGATCGGTGGACAGATGGAAGATCTGCTCGGAGAAGCCAAAGGTGATGCCACCGCCGAGGATCTCGACTATATCCACCTCAACAAGACCGCTGCGATGATCGAGACAGCCTTAGTGATGGGCGGAATGGTTGCAGGTTGGTCGAACGAGCAGCTGACCACGCTGCGCTCGGCCGGGCGGGATCTCGGACTAGCTTTTCAAATCGTCGATGACATCCTCGATGTCACCGCCGACACGGCAACATTGGGCAAAACAGTGGGCAAAGACGAAGCCACCGAAAAGACGACCTACGTGCGTCTCCACGGGATAGAAACCTCCCGCACCATGGTCGCCGACCGCACCAAGGCTGTGATCGCGGCATTCGCCTCGTTGCCGGGCGACACGACTTTTCTGGAAAAACTGGCCCAAATGATGGCCAATCGAGTGAATTAGGCGGTCTCCCCTACCTGATCTCCGGAACGGCATCCCCCTTGCCAGCACAAGTTTCGTGCGCACGATTATCACCATGAAACAGAACCTCACGGTGACTGCCGATCGAGGGACCATCCAAGCGGCCCGACAGCGTGCGACCAAGGAAGGCACCACCCTCAATCATCTATTCAGAAACTAGATCGCGAACTACGCCCAAACCCAACCCACCGAGGAGAATTATCAGAGATTCATAGTCTCGCCTAGACCATGTCGTCCCTGGAACGACCTTCAACCGGGACGAAATGAATGAGCGCTGAGTTTTTTCTCGATTCGCTTTCTCAGCCCACTCCGACGCAGTTTTCAACCACAGACTCACACCGATAGCTGAACCCTGATTTCTCCCAAAGAAATCACAGCTCGGTGGGGTCCATCGCGTAACGGTATTAAAGCCATTCGTGTTCAAAAACTGCAGGCCGACAGCAACTTCATCAGCCTACTAAAAACTGGCTTCCTATCAGCAGTATCAGTCAACAGGACTGAAGATCGGTCGTCTATCGCCCACGACCGCCGCCACCACCGCCCCGGCCACCACGTTCCGGGGGCTTTTCCGTGATCATGATCGGAAAGGTGACCTCAACCAACTGAGGTTTACCCTTCTTTTTCATGGGCTCGAATACGCGAGTGGCGATGGTCGAAATTGCGGCGAGTCTCCATACATTTTCCACCTCATCGATCACCTCGGGATTGTAGGTTTTCCCATCCTTGCCGATAAGGAACTTAACGCGAACGCGTTGTTCTTCTCCGCTACCCATCTTTGTTTTCGGGTAAGAAACTCGCGGAGGAGATTTCGGAGTAGGACGTTGCCCGAGTTCTCTCATCGGAATCGGCTTACCCTCGAATTTCTTAAAAATCATGCGTCCAAAAGCACGGTTCAACATATCATTCTGATTGGGCTTAAATTGAAACGGGATGGAAACTCGCTTGTCGACCGCCTCACCGTCCTTGGTCGCTGGTTCAAATCGCCAAGCCGGAAGCACGGCCAAAACCGCTTTCCCAAACGCCTCATCATCGGCGGATTTCACCGATGGTTTTGTGACCTTACCGTCTGCTCCTACCGTAAATTGCACGACCGCCGTGCCCGCGATCGGTTCTTTGACCTTCAGTGCCGGATAATCCGGAGCCTTGGTTTTGAGCGGTTTAGGTGGAGTAGATGCGGCGTTTATCGATAAAACGCCTGCCATCAGAGCAGCCAGAAGACGGGGGATAAGGGGCATGGATAGCATAGACGCTCAAATATTGGACGAAGTTACAATCGGGGTGAAAAATTCTACGCAACTTTCTAAAGGTTGCCGGGGTATTTAAATAGTAACTAAATGAAAACTTCCCGGAGTAAAGCTCCACTCAGTCCATTTCAACCATGCCTGAACCTAAAAATATCACCCCTTCAAACATCGACTCGAGCCACCGTCTGCTCGCAATCCTCTGTCACGCCGCGACCTTCTTCGGCGCGCCACTCCTGGTTCCACTGATCATCTACTTGGTGTCCAAGAAAGATGAGTCGATCGTCTCCGTCCACGCTGCCGAGGCCCTCAATTTTCACATTAGCTTCGTGCTGTGGGCACTGCTCTGCGTGCCGCTGACCCTCCTCTTCGGCCTCGGAGCACTTCTCATCGGGATCCTCGCCATCGCGGCCTTCGTCCTCTCCATCATCGCAGTCGTGAAGGCCGCCAACGACGAGGTGTATCGCTACCCCCTCACCTTGCGTTTGGTCGGCGATCTCCCTCCTCGCCGAGACGTGGTGCGCGACGCCTGATCTAGCAATCGGATCTACTTGGGCAAGTGCTGCATCAACGCTGATTTGGTCGCCACAACTCCGGGGCGACCGATCAGATTCGTCGACTCGGCGGGATCCTTTTGACGGTCATAGAGCTCTTCGCTGCCATCCGCGTATTGAATGTATCGATACGCTGACGTCACCACACTGTGGTTGGCTGCCCGCAAGTTCGTAATCGCGGGGTGATCCCAGGGGGTCTGCGGATTTTCAATCAAGGGCCGCAAGCTGTGGCCCTCATTCACCGGATTGGCGGGTAGCCCACAAAGATCAAGTAATGTGGGATAAACATCCAGGAGTTGAGTCACGCGATGCGTCACTTGCCCTTCGGGTAGCCCCGGACCCGCGACGATCATGGGGACTTTGGTGGAGCGGTCCCACAAGGTGACTTTCTTAAAGATTCCCTTTTCGCCCAAATGGTAGCCGTGATCCGACCATAACAAAATGATCGTATTATCGGCGTAGGGCGACGCCTCTAAAGCGTCCAGCACCGTGCCGACTTGATGGTCGACGAATGAAATGCAGGCCAAATACGCCTGCACAATATTTGCCCATTGGTCTTCTTCGATTGCCCAGTCGGTCGTCGGATACTGCGGCTCCCATGCCACTGATTTAGCATACTCCGGGATGTCGTCCCAATCATTCGGATCATATTCCGGCATCGTCAGCTCATCGGTCGGATTTTGCATCTCAAACCAACGTGGCGGCACAAACCAAGGCACATGCGGACGAAGAAAACCCGCCATCAGTAAAAACGGACTATCATGATCCTCGCCCAACCGTTCGATGGCCCACTGCGCGGTGCGGTAATCCGCGGTTTCTTCATCCGTCGCCGGCCAAGCCTGCCAGTCGGTCGAAGTCTCATCACTCACCCAATTGTAGCCCGGTTTTGGCTTCGGCCCAAACGGCTCCCGGCCACCCGACATATCGATGGTGCCTTCGGGCACGTGCGTATGGAAGATCTTCCCCACCGCCATCGTCTTATAACCAGCCTGGGCAAATGACTCGTGCAGCATTGGGGTGCCATGTTTTTTGGCCAACCGCTGCACCTCTTCGTCCGTCAGGTGATCGGTGATGCCCATCGTCGACGGCAGAAGGCCGGTCATGATACTGGCCCGCGAGGGACCGCAGAGGGGGAACTGACAATGCGTATCGGCGAAGAGCGTGCCGCGCCGCGCCAGCCGGTCGATATTGGGTGTCTTCACATCCGGGTGCCCGTCCATCACCGACAGCCAGTCGTTCAAATCATCGATCGCGATGAAGAGCACATTAGGCGGCGAACTGACTATCTCTTCCGCGACTTCAATCGGTTCAGCCTGCGAGCAACCAGCCAGAATCAATAAACTCAACGGGAGTAATAACCGGAGGGGTAACTTCATGCCCGAAAGCTGGGTGCGATAATCCGTTCGGTCAAACCAGAGAAAATTGATCAGTTCACCCCATCATTCCCCCGGATCAAACTCCGTTCGGCTATTTGACGCCGTGGCAGATGGTCACACGTTCTCACCTTGTGCCCGTTCCGACTATCGTCCCCCCTATGCCTGGCGCCGAGCAGCGCTTTCAACCATTCGTTGAATTTGTGCAGACGCAGGGATGGGAGACCGAATTCGTCCAGATCGAATGGAGCGGTCAACGTCCTCCCTTTGGCCAAACTGAGGTCTTCGAACAAGTCGGTGCTCAAACCGCCGGCAAGATTGTAATGGGATTCTCGCTAGGCGCGCTCTACTCGCATCTCGGTGCCTTACAAGCGAAGCACCTTATCCTAGGTTCAATTTCGCCGTTCTTTCTGGAAGACGATGACGAACCTCAGCGCTGGATGATATCCTTCCGCGATGGCAACGCCGTCACCTCGGCCGACGTGCTGTTGGGAGCAAATGAAGATGCCCAGATGCACCGTCGCGCCGAGGCCGTGCGCGATTTCTACACTCAAAGCACCTACACCGTCGTGCCGGACGCCGACCATGAACTCTGGCACCCCAACTACCTCGCCGCGATTGGTAAGGTTTTAAACCGGTTGAGCTAAACGAGCCCGGTGACCGGTCCCGCACAGGCGCGGGAGAGCCCAGCTACAATCAAGCAACTGTTCTGGTTCACAAATCGTGATGTAGCCGAGGTCGCTGCCCCGGGTTTCAACCTTATTCGTTACCGCACGATGACAATTTCATGAGGTAAACGTGTTCAGCAGCTCTTGTCATCTGGCCTTCCACTCCTGGCGCTCGATGCCCTGACTATTCCTCGCATCATCGCCATCGGCGGGACTATTTCTGCTTATTCCGGATTTCTTTGATTCGGTGGCCCACTCCGGCAATCGCCTCGATTACAGGCTTGAGCTCCAAACCCAAGGAGGTGAGTCGATACTCCACCGTGGGAGGTGAGGTGGGCATCACATTTCTTTGCACGACTCCGTCCATTTCCAATCGCCGTAATCGTTGGGTCAACATCTTGGCTGAGATGCCTGATATGTCACTTTTCAGTTCCGTGAACCGTCGTGCTCTTTTGCTCAGATACCAGATCACATTTGGCGTCCAAGCTCCTCCAATCACGCTAAGACATTCGGTGAGCGGACACTTATCGGGCGGTTCGGAAACTGTTTTTTTGCGACGTGAGACCATGATTCTTTTCACTTTAACCGGTTACCAAATGGAAACCACATAATTAAGTTACTTTAGGTAAGTTAGTATACTTTTGTAACTTTATGAGTAGTCGTTTGCTGGCCGAGAGATTCGGCTGAACCAAAATATACTAGGACTACAACAAACCAATCCCCTCTGACCGGACCGGATCTTAAATTCGCTGCCCCTCGCAGCCCTCGCGCTCGTTTGGGCGGCTACATGCTACTTCCACGTTTACTCGACAAATGTCGCGCCGATCTCGCTGGAACCGTGGATGAATATCACACCAACTGTTTGCTCGACCAAGAATTCCTCCAATTCGTGGGGGTGGATCACAATGCCCTACGCGAACAAATCGGTCGCGGAAATGGTGACCACGCGATTCTCGATTGGATCACCGCCAACCAAACTCAGCCGCGCAGTCCCTAGGAAATCATCAGCTGGAATGAGTATCAAGAATCGCGTGCTCCAGCTCATCACACGGATCTTTCGGATTACTTTTTAGGGTCATAGCCAGCCACGACAAAACGCGGGCAGACATCCACAGTTGGCCGGATCTATTGGATTTCGACGACTATTGCAGCTTCGGCGGAATCGCCTGACCCCATGACCACGATGCACTCAGATAGCTCATTAGCCAAGCGGCTCAAGATAACCCACCCCATCATTCAGGGACCATTCGGAGGCGGGCTTTCTTCCGTTGATCTCGTGGCCGCTGTCTCAAATTCCGGTGGTCTCGGGTCCTATGGTGCCCACATCTTCAACGGGACCGAGATCAAGGAACTCTGTGTCCGTATTAGGACAAAGACCGATCGTCCTTTCGCGATCAATTTATGGGTATCCAACGAAGACCCCGAACTCTCAAAGTTCACGGAACCCCAATTCATCGCGCAAAGAAATCACTACGGAGAAGTTTACCAACGATTCGGCCTAGAGCCTCCGGAATGGGGCGACCAACATCCTGCAAATTTTGACGAACAGATGGAGGGTGTGCTGGAAGCCGCTCCGGCGGTTTTCAGTTTCGTTTTTGGAATTTCCTCACCCGACATCCTCAAGGCATGCCGCGAGCGAGGGATTCTCACGATTGCTGCCGCGACCACCATTGCAGAGGCAGTAGCAGTGGAGGAAGCGGGGGTGGACATGGTGCTGGCCACCGGGGCGGAGGCCGGAGGACATCGACCTTCATTTCTCCGTCCATCCGAGGACTCACTGGTTGGCACATTCGCATTGCTTCCAGCCGTTCGGGACAATGTTCGCATACCTGTGATCGCGGCCGGGGGAATCGCCGATCATCGCGGTGTCGCGGCGGCGCAGCAACTCGGAGCAGATGGGGTGCAAATCGGCACGGCTTTTCTCGCCTGTGCCGAATCGGGCACCACCTCGGCCCACCGAGAATCCCTGCTGGATAACATCGATGGCCTAACAACGTTGTCTCGCGCGGTCACCCGGCGCTTCGCTCGATTCCTACCGAACGAATTGTCGACCAACGCACCTACGAAGGGAGCCTCACCACTTCCCTTCCCCGCCCAATCCTGGCTGACTGGGCCGATCAAAAATGCGGCCGCAGTAACGGTGGATCCGGAATTCTCGTCACTTTATGCCGGTCAAGTCGTGCCACTCGTGAAGCACCCAAAAGTGGACGTTTTGATGCAGGAACTGATCCGTGGGTGGAACTAGACCCAAGGGAATAAAAAAAATACCCGGCCGCATCGTGCGACCGGGTATTGAAAATTGAACCTATATCAGGTGTCCATCAGTTCGCGGCCTGGGCGGCTTCGACGAGCTGCACAAAACTGCGAGCTTCAAGCGCCGCGCCACCAATGAGGCCACCGTCGATGTCGGCTTGCGCCAACAACTCCGGAGCATTGCCGGGCTTCATCGATCCACCATAGAGGATGCGAACCTTGTTGCCGATGGCAGGCGTGAAGCGTTCACCGAGTAGCTTGCGAATGAACGCGTGCACCTCTTGGGCTTGTTCGCTCGTGGCGACCTTGCCCGTGCCAATCGCCCAAACAGGTTCGTAAGCGATGACCACGTCCGTGGCGTTCGACTCTTCGACGCCGACGAGTCCGCCTTCGAGTTGGTTCTTAACGACATCCAAGGTGGAACCGGCTTCACGCTCTTCGAGGCTCTCGCCCACGCAGAGGATTGGCTTCAGTTCAGCCTTCAGCGCGGAGAGCACCTTCTGGTTGATGAATGCATCGGTCTCGCCGAACAAAGCACGGCGTTCGCTGTGTCCGAGGATCACGTAACGCACGTAGATTGAGCGGAGCATCTCAGCGGAGATTTCTCCGGTGAAGGCACCGTTGCGCTCCGGGTGCATGTTTTGGGCGCCCAGCTTAACGCTGGAGCCGTCGAGAGTCTGGCCGACAGACTCAACGGAAGTGAACGGTGGGCAAACCACGACGTCTACGTCGTTGGCTTTACCGACCTGGGCAACGATAGCTGACACGAGGTCAGCGGCTTCGCTGGAGGTCTTGTTCATCTTCCAATTACCGGCGATGAGTTTTTTACGAATCATGATATTTTTTATAAAAAGTAGTGAGTAGCGGGTAGTGAGTAGTGAGTAGCAGGGAATGGCGAGTAGAAGGAGATTTAGAGACAATCAATGCTCACCTACTCGCTACTCGGTGCTCGCTAGTCTGACAGAGCTTTAGCTCTGCAAGAAAGCTACACCGGGGAGGGATTTGCCTTCGAGGAATTCGAGACTGGCGCCGCCACCCGTGGAGCAATGGGAAACCTTGTCGGCTACGCCAAATTGCTTGGCCGCCGTCGCAGTATCTCCCCCACCGACCACGGAGATGGCTCCGCCGGCGGTAGCTTCAGCGACGGCCGCAGCCATGGCCTTGGTAGCACCGGCGAACTTCTCAAATTCAAACACCCCGGCAGGTCCGTTCCAGATGATCGTCTTCGATCCGAGGATGGCAGCGGTGTAGAGTTCGATCGACTTGGGTCCGGCATCGAGGCCTTCCCAACCGTCGGGAATACCCGAGGCATCGTCAGCGGCTTGGGTGTTGGCGTCCGGACTGAAGTCGTCGGCGCAAACGTAGTCGACCGGGAAAATCAGTTCGACGTTCTTGGCCTTCGCCTTGGCGGCGAGTTCTTCGACGATCTTCGCACCCTCTTCATCGAAGAGACTGCGACCAATCGCCATGCCATCGATCACCTTCTTGAAGGTGTAGGCCATGCCGCCACCGATGATGATCTTGTCGGCCTTCTCGAGTAAATTGGTGATGAGCGGAATCTTATCCGCGATCTTCGCGCCACCGAGGATGGCGAGCAATGGGCGCTGAGGATGATCGAGCACTTTGCCAAAAGCGGTGAGCTCAGCTTCCATCAGGAAACCAGCGGCCTTCTCGGGCAGGCTCACCCCAACCATGGAGGAATGAGCGCGGTGCGCGGTGCCAAAGGCATCGTTCACGTAGACATCACCCATCTTGGAGAGGCTCGCGCGGAAGGCCTCGACTGCGGCGGCATCGGCTTTGACCGAGGAACCATCTTCGGCCTTGGCCTTACCCTCTTCCTGAATGTGGAAGCGGAGATTCTCGAGTAGGAGCACTTGACCGGGCTGGAGCGCGGCGGCTTGAGCCTCGACGGTTGCGCCCACGCAGTCCTCGGCAAATAGCACTTCCTGACCGAGGAGCTTGGCCAGCTCGGTGGCGATGGGCTGAAGCGTGAACTTAGGATTGGCCTGACCATTCGGACGACCGAGGTGGCTCATCAAAACAACCGAAGCGCCTTGGGCCAACGCATGCTGGATCGTCGGCAGAGCCGCAACGATACGCTGGTTATTGGTGATTTCACCCGTGGCTTTGTCTTGCGGGACATTGAAGTCGACGCGGATCAGAGCGCGTTTACCAGCGAGCGTGAGATCGCGAATGGATTGGAAAGAAGACATGGTTTCGGAAGTAGTGAGTAGCGGGTAGCAAGTAGTGAGTAGCTAGGAACCGAAAAAAGAAGAGCGAGCAGCGGGGCGGCAGGAGCTTCAAAGAATGCTCACTACTCGCTACCCACTACTCGCTACTTTTGAGCGGCGACGAAGTCGCTGCTTAGATCTCCGCGGCGATCTTCTTGGCGAGATCGACGACGCGGTTGGAATAACCCCACTCGTTGTCATACCAGCTGACCAGCTTGAAGAATCGGCTGTTGAGCTCAATGGACGAGCCGGCGTCGTAGATCGACGATAGAGGATCGTGGATGAAGTCGCTAGAGCAAACTTCGTCCTCGGTGTAACCCAAGATGTCCTTGAGGTAAGTCTCAGACGCGGTCTTAAGGAGCGCGTTGATCTCAGCGAGGGAGGTATCCTTGGTGGTCTTCACGGTCAGATCGACGGCGGAAACCGTCGGGGTCGGAACGCGGAAGGACATACCAGTCAACTTACCTTGCACCTCAGGGCAAACGAGGCCCACGGCCTTAGCGGCACCGGTGGTGGAAGGGATGATGTTGATCGCGGCGGAGCGGCCACCCTTCATGTCCTTCGGGGAAGGACCGTCGACCGTCTTTTGGGTCGCCGTGTAGGAGTGGATGGTGGTCATGAGACCCTCTTCGATGCCGAGGCCTTCCTTGAGGAGCACGTGCACGATCGGCGCGAGGCAGTTCGTGGTGCAGGAAGCGTTGGAGATGAGGTTGGTCGTCTTGACGTCGAGGGTGCCGTCGTTGACGCCCATCACGATGGTGGCGACGTCTCCCTTGGCAGGAGCGGAAATAATGACCTTCTTAGCGCCAGCGTCGATGTGACCTTGGGCCTTGGTGTCTTGAGTGAAGAGACCCGTGGACTCGATCACGAGATCGACTCCGAGCTCACCCCAAGGAAGGGCGGCGGGGCCGGCACGTTCGCCGAGGACTTTGATCTCTTTGCCGTTAACAACCAAAATGTCATCGGCAGGGGCGTCCGGGGAGGACTTCTTGCTGGTGACGGTGCCGTTAAAGCGACCCTGAGTAGAGTCATACTTAAGAAGATATGCGAGGTTGTCGGCGGGAACGAGATCGTTCACGGCCACAACGTCGAGAGTTTCACCGAGCAAACCTTGCTCAACGAGGGCGCGAAATACCAAGCGCCCGATACGACCAAAACCGTTAATGCCTACTTTTACTGCCATGGGTTACTCCAATGTAATGGGTTAGATACTGAATTAGTTTAGCCCACGTCATCTGGACGCAGGAATGACGAGGGAAGTGAGCGGGATTGCCCTTGGCAAGGGGTTTTGCGATTTGGCCCCCACTCCTCCCCGGCTTGAGGGGCAAATTAGCTCAATCTGACCGGCGCCACAGCCCGCAACCCAACGCCGGCAGCCATAGTTTTTCCGGGATATTCACAGGCGGCACCGGATGATTCGGATTTATAAAACGCTCGTGGTCTGCGACTTTCAACCAATCCCCTTCGGCTACTTCCTCGCCAATCTCGATTTCCACGTCGTGGAGCGTCGGATTAACGGCAAGCAAAAGTTGCTGCTCACCCTGCGGGCCGTCCGCGTTGTATAAAACCGCTGCTGCGAGCGAATCGGGAGCATACCAAAAGGCAAAAAACGCCTCCGAAGCCCGGGAATAGTGCCGCAGAAGCTCCCCATGGGCCGATCTGCGGAAGGCAATCCAATCAGAAAAATACGCGTGCGTGCCGGGAAACCGCTCCATGCGCCGGTAATCGAGGGCGTTTAAGTCGCCCCGTTGATAGGTGTTGTTCACCCCATGCTTGGAACGGAGAAAATCCTGACCCGCTCCAATCATCGGGATCCCGATCGACGAAAACAGCACCGACGCCATCAAGTGGGTGCGTCGCCGATCGTTAGCCGTTGGCAAATGACCACTGCCATCCTCGTTTTCGGTGATCTCGTCGATCCAAGTGCGATCATCGTGCGATTCCACGTAGTTGATCGATTGCGCCGGCCAATGCGCAAAGTGCCAGGGCGAGCCTTTTAAGTAGTAAGCAAACTGCTCCCGTGATCCCTCACCGCGGACGAAGTCCTTCAAGAACCGGCGGTAACCATCGTTCCACGATGCCCACCCCGTGTCGGCCAGCTGGTCCGAGATGTGGCCGCGGAAACTCCACGGTTCCGCGATCAAGATCACATCCGGTTTCACCTTCTTAAGGGCGATCTCGATATCTTCGAGCACTTCCGTTCCCAGCAGCTCCGCCAAATCGAACCGGAAGCCATCGATGCCAAACGTCTCGATGAGGTAGCGGCAGCTATCGATGATGAGTCGTTTCGCCATCGCCGCATCAGCCCGGAGGTCGTTGCCGCAACCACTCCAGTTCATCAAGTCACCGGCTCGGTTCGTGGTGAAGTAATAGAGTTTATCCACGAACATCAGATGCCCCGGCACCCCAACATGATTGTAAACCACGTCGAGCACCACCGCCATCCCCCGTCGGTGAAACGCCGATACTAAATCCTGCAGCTCGCCGATCCCCGATGCCTTGGCCGGGTCGAGCGCATAAGTGCTCTCCGGCGCAAAGAAATTGTTGGTCATGTAGCCCCAATGGTATTCGTCGACCGTTTCATTATCGAACTCCTGCACCGGTTGCAGCTCCACGCAATTGACCCCCAATTGATGAAGATAAAATCCCGGATGCTCGACCCACTTCTGCAGCCCGCGAAATCCCATTCGTTCTGCCGGCGTCGCATCGGTCGTGGCCAATGCCGCCAGATCGCGCACATGCGCCTCAGCCATTACCAGATCCTGCCATGCCGGCGTCTTAAATCCATCCGGCTCCCACGGGCTAGGCGCCACTACCAGTCCTGGTCCCTCGCGACCGAGCGCCGCTTTGGCATAAGGATCGAGCACCGGCTGAGCGGGATCGAACATGCCGAATTCATCCGTGGGTCCATCGATTCGGTAACTGTATTGCCACCCCGCCCAATCACCCGGCACTTCGATTTCCCACACCGCCCGATCACCCTCCGAGCCGGCCGCACGTCGCTCGAGATCGATCGTCTTCTCCGCCTCAGTCGTATCGTTCAATCTCAACTGCACCGTTCGAGCCCGCGGTGCGAACAAACGAAACACCGTGCTATTTTTGCCCACCAAAGCCCCCAGCGGTAAATCCGTTGCAAGCTGATGAAAATAGGCTCCCGGCCGTAACGGCACCGAATGGGCTCCTTCGCGCGCCGTCCAATGAACCCGCCACGGCTGCGACAAATCCACCGGATCGGATAACTCGAATTTGAAGAGGTGCCGCCCCGTGCGCTCGGGATCGATTACCCGGTTGAAATTATTCTCTCCATCATCGACCGCGTTTGGCGCATCTCGCGGCACCGGAAACCAATGGCCCTCCTCGGTCACAAACTTAAAACGCTGCCCCGGCGATCCATAAAATTTCTGGGCCTCGCCCTCCCACAAATAAACCGGTTCACCGTCCAACGATGCCTCAACTAATTGCCACGCTTCGTCTCCGATGGCTTCGCTCCAACCGTTGAAATCGCCGACCAAAAATAGCGGTGCGCGCAAGGCATACGGTCGCGGATGCACGTTTCGCGGTAGGAAAAAAAATATCCGCCCGCCATGGGTAACAAAATACCCGCTCTCGCGCCCATAGGTATGATCAGGCACCCGCGAAACCGACGCCACCTGTAATCCTCCGCTGAAACGGGTCGGCGGAGCGTGCCTCGCCTTCCAATCATGCGCCAACTCCAACACCCCCTGAGTGGGTGAATTTAACCATGCTTGGACGATATGATTAGCGCGATGCGACATGCGGTGTGACCACGCAGCATCCCGCCACGCTTCCTTCGCACAAGGCGGAATTTATATTCGACGTAAATTACCGCGCGCAACCCGTCCCAAACCGACCGCAATCAACCAAACACCCGAGGCCAAGTCGCACTGCACCCATGGTTGCATTTCGTTTTTGATCGCAAGGCATAAGGAATCTCGTTCCAATTATATGTATATGTCGTTCCATGAGTGGACTTTCGTGGGATTTACCGGAAAGCGTAAACTCCCCTACCCCGATAAGATTAAGCAGGCCATTGCCGAGGCACTCGATTTGATCGCGGACCGCACCGGCTCGCCCTTGGCCGCCGTTTCGTCTGCTGCCTGTGGCGCCGACACCTTGTTCATCGAAGAAAGCCTGAAACGCGAGTTGCCATGGACCTTGCTGCTTCCCTTCCACGAAGATGAGTTCCAAAAAGATTTTACCGCCGAAGAATGGGCTCGAACCAAACCCCTGCTCGCTCGCTCCGTCCGTCGGGTGGTGGAGCACGACTCCGAACATCGTGATCACGCGTTCCTCGAAAGTGGTCTGCGCACCGTAGACGAGTCTGACGTGGTATTAGCCGTTTGGGATGGCGAGCCCGGTCTCACCGGTGGCACCGGTGGAGTGATTGAATAAGCCCGTGAAATTCAACGCCCCCTCGTAATCATCGATATGAATACCGGTGAGATGACGACCGAGCGCATTCCCCACGGAGAAGATGCTCACTCTCCGCTGACTCCTCCCGCATTTCTGGAGGATGATTCCACTGGTTTTGAGGCGGTGGAGAAGCTCTACCGCTACCACGATGGTGAAGCCAATAGACATCGCCCGTGGGCGCAGTCCTTGAGGATGTCCATCATTTGGCTCCATCAGATTGCCACCGTCGTCGCAATTGTGGGACTGCTTTGGCAAGACCCAAAGATGCTTCAGGAGATTGCCGGCTGGACCAAGATGGGCATTCTCGTGATCGCAGTTATAATATCAACCTGGGTGGCTCACCGCGTGAATCACGCGGGGATTCATCATCGCATGCAGGCCGAGCTACTGCACGCCGCCATGGCCGTTTGGCCTCTGCCCGATCCCAAACGCCTCTTATTCTCTCGCCAGTTTCCCGGATTCATTCGCCTGCAACGAAGTTTGCGCCTCAACCGCCTGTTGCACCCGCCTAAACCCAAATCCCGTGAGGAGCTGAAGGAGGACTATCTCGCCAACCGGATCAGCGGCCAAACCTCCTACTACACTAGGGCCGCAAAAAGGGCCCACAACGGCGTGCGCCTCTGGCGCAGGGCTGCCAATACGTTGACCATCACCGCGGTCATCGCGGCTCTGACCGCCGCGCTTCATTTGATTGAAGCCGAGAGTGCCCTCTAACCGTTCGTCAAACTAGCCTCGTTGGCTCTTTCCTTGGCCAGTGCGGCGCTACTCGCCGGCATCACGGCTAGGTGACCTCGCCCGCCGGGCCGTGCGCTACTCCCAGCTATCTGTCGATCTTCACCTCGCGCAGACGCGACTCGCCCGCAGTGAATCGATGAAAGGTCTGGAAACGACCATATATCAAACCGAACGCAACCTCCTGCTGGAAATTTGGGAGTGGTTCCAAATCAGCCAATTTGGCCAAGAGCACTAATCTGCAGTCATGAATTGGATTCATTCGGAGTGGCGTTGACATCCTAGAGCCAAGAAACACCGCTTGAAACGTGAGCCAAACTGACCGCATCCTGGTAGCCTTATCCGGCGGAGTTGATAGCGCTGTCGCGGCCCTACAGCTCAAACAGTCGGGGGCTGAGGTGGAAGCGGCCTTCATGAAGAACTGGATCAACGAGGACGAGATCATCGGTGATTGCCCTTGGGAACAGGATATCGTCGATGCTCGGGCCGTCGCGGAGCACCTCGGAATCCCGTTTCGAGTCGTCAATCTGATGGAGGAATACCGCGATCGGGTCGTCGCCTACCTACTCGACGGCTACCGGCGTGGCCTCACCCCGAACCCCGATGTGATGTGCAATCGTGACATCAAATTCGGAGTCTTCGCTCAATGGGCCCGCGACCACAGTTTCAACGCCGTCGCCACCGGACATTACGCACAACGCCGCCGCGATCCAAGCGGTCACTGGCAGATGCTCGAAGGCGCCGACTCCAACAAAGATCAAACCTACTTTCTTGCCCTCCTCGATCAGGCTCAACTTGCCACCGCTCGCTTCCCCATCGGGCACCTCGCCAAACCGGATCTCCGCCGCATCGCGCTCGACGCCGGCCTGCCCAACGCCACCAAGAAGGACAGCCAAGGCATCTGCTTCATCGGGCAGGTAAAGATGCAGGATTTTCTACGTGAATACGTTCCTGACGATCCCGGCCCCATCGTTCGGGCCACCGACGAAAGCACGCTCGGTGAACATCAGGGACTTCACTACTACACGCTCGGCCAACGCAAAGGCATTGGTGTCCCTTCAAACACCGAAGGCGAAGCCTACGTCGTCGTTGGAAAACGAGCCTCCGACCGCGCTCTACTCGTCGCCTTCGACAGTCCCACCGCCCCAGGGCTCTTCACCACGACCTCGACGGTTCATCACCTACATTGGAACATCTCCAATCCCCCCAACGAATCTACCGAACTCGAAGGCAAAGTCCGCTACCGCGATCCCCGGGTGCCTCTCACCTTCACGCCCGATCCCGACAACTCTGGGTCAGCCACCATCACCTTCCGCACCCCCCAACGCGGACTCGCCGCCGGTCAGATTCTCGCCCTCTATGACGACAATCGCCTACTCGGCGGCGGCATCTATGGATAAAAGAACGGTGCGATTTGGGATTAGTTTTCACCCAGAGTCCCGCTTCCCAGCACACGGTCACACTCCACTCCCGACTCAAACATTTAAGACCAAATTCCTATTGCTCGTCCTCTACGCCGCATTCGTGGTGACAGCGCTGGTTTATCTTTCCTTCGCCCGCCAATGGCAAGCCGATAGCCGACTCGACCCCCAAATCGTAGCCGACATCCGGGCCGCGGCTGATACCGTGACAGACCTCGAAACCGCCCACCGATACGCTCTCGGGATGCGATCATATTGCTCGAATTCAGGGCGCCGGATCACCGCCTCGCCGGTTCGCTCTCCCGGCTACTACCTCCTCTTCGCCTTCATCGCTCCCCTGCCTCTCGCTGGCTACGCCGGCCAGACCATGCGGTCCAAACTCTTCGTCAACCGCCCCGTAGAAATGCCGCGCCTGGTTTACTGGACGCTGTTTGGCGTTTACGATTCAGCCACCGGAGCGACCGCGTGCTGGCGCACTCGAGTGCGCAGAGTGTCTTTAAGTTCGGTGAGGCCCGTCTCCTCCTGGCAGGAAATCTGAATAATCTCGACCTCATGCTTTTCGCGAAAGGCGACCAACTGATCTGCCGACTCGGGTAGATCCATCTTGTTGGCGACAACGACTCGCGGTTTGACGAGCAGCGATTCATCGTAGGCTCCTAGTTCGGCCAACAATGTCGCGTAATCTTCGGCCGGCTCCCGACCATCGACTGCGGCCATATCGATCATAAACATGAGCACGGTGCACCGTTCGATGTGCCGCAGGAAGCGATGCCCTAACCCTCGATTATCGCTGGCACCTTCAATCAATCCGGGCACATCAGCCAAGAGTAGGCGCTCATATATATCAGGGAAATCAATGACGCCTATTTGCGGATGCAGCGTCGTAAAAGGGTAAGCCGCGGTACGCGGACGTGCGCGGGTGATTCGTTGGGTGAGCGACGATTTTCCGGCATTGGGAAATCCCACCAATCCAATGTCGGCGATGCTCTTTAGCACCAGTCGATAGATGCCGGCTTCTCCTTCTTCCCCCGGATTTGAGCGCCGGGGAGCCCGATTAGTCGATGTCTTGAAGTGCTTGTTACCAAAGCCGCCGTTGCCTCCTTTGCAGAGGATCACGCGTTGATCTGCGGCGACCACCTCCGCGACGATCCGTCCCGTCGCCTCATCGGTCACGATCGTGCCCAAGGGCATTCGCAGTTCATTTGGATTCCCTTCTCGACCGTCACAATCCTTACCCAATCCGTGGCCACCACGTTCACCCTTCCAGTGGGGCTTGTATTTGAAATCGATCAAATTGTTGGTATTTTCATTGCCCACGAGCACGACGTCGCCGCCTTTGCCCCCGTCGCCGCCGTTCGGGCCACCCAGCGGCTCGTATTTCTCGCGCCGAAAACTGCTACAACCGCGACCTCCGTCGCCGGCATAAGCTTTAATGACACATTCATCGATAAACATATGGGAACAGCGTGCACATTACCTTCCACTTGCCAAGGGGGGGGATTCGTTAACCATTCATAATATTCAAACGCTGATTTTAATGCCCTTACGCAAGTAAGTGGGGATATCCAAATCATGACCTTCGAAGAGGTTACGGTCCGTTCGCTCAAAAGTCCCTCGGTTGTCCGAGACCGATTGGAAGAGAAACTCGTCCTGCGCCTTCGCTTCCGCGAGGACCGTGGCGTCGTGAACTTTGATTTCGGCCGCGGTTCTGGGCCCAGCGGGTTTAGCTGCCACCGAGGGAGGATTCGACCGTTGGGCTGACGCGGCGGCAAAGGGTGAAACAATACGTCGAGCGGGCATCCGGCCACCAATGTCACTCGTGCCAATCACGCAAATTTCCACCCGCCCCTGAAGATCCTCATCGATCACCGCGCCCATGATCACGTGGGATTCGCGACCATACCGCTCCGTCACCGCACCCATGATCTCATTAACCTTCGCCAGGGTCAGATCGGTGCCACCGACAATATTGACCAACAATCGGTCAGCCTTCCGCGAATGTTCGGGAGTCGCGAGCAATGGACATTGATCGAGGCTAGCCAACGCCGCCATCGAAGCATCATCGCCCGAACCGCTACCCAGACCGAAGAGGGTTTTACCGCCACGGGTCTGAAAAGCCTGCCGCAACGTGGCGAAATCCAAATTAATCAGGCCAGTCCGAAAGAGCATCGCCCAAACCGATCGCACGGCGCGACCGATCCAATCATCGGCCCGGGCAAATGAATCGAGAGCCGTCTCCCCTTCTGCCGCCTCTTGAAGTAACAGGTCATTGGGCAACGGGATCACGGCATCACAACTCGCGCGCAATGCGATCAAGCCTTGCTCGGCCTGTTTGGTGCGACGCGGTCCTTCAAAGGTGAATGGCATCGTAACAAACGCGATTACCAGTGCGCCGGATTCGGCCGCCACCTCTGCGACAGTCGGAGCCGCGCCACTGCCGGTGCCTCCCCCCATTCCGGCGATCAGGAAAATCAGATCACAACCTTCCACCACTTCGGCGATCTTCTCCCGGTCCGCTTCAATCGCATCGTAACCGATTTCGGGATCGCCGCCCGCTCCCAGACCTCGGGTGACGGAAGAGCCAATCAATACCTTCTCCTCCACCGGTGAGCTGTTCAACGCCTGCAGGTCCGTGTTGATCGCAGCCAGTCGCAGACGATCGAGTCCATCCATCTTGAGACGATCGACGGCATTGCTACCGGCTCCACCGAGTCCAAGCACCTTGATCGACACGCTACGATCAGTCATCGCATCGGCCGAGGGGGGCGGAAGTGGGAGTTCGTGTTCTTCGAGTGACATCAGGAGCTCGTGAAGAGTTTCTGCAGCAATCCGCGGGAGCGCTGCCGGCCGCTACCGGTGCCGGCGCGATTTTGGAGACCAAAATGGAGCAAACCCAGCACCGTCGCATGTTGAGGACGGTTGAGTTTGTCGTCCATGCCTGGAGGCATTTCGCCCAATACGGCGGGGATACCGAAAACCTTGGTCGCCGCATCGGCAATGGCCGGAAGTTTTGCCGTGCCTCCGGTGAGGAATACCCCGGCCGCACACAGTTCGGGCGCCAGTTCCGCGCCCAACTTCTTTTTCACAACTTCAAAAATCTCCTGCACACGCGCTTCCGTAATTAATTCAATCGCTCGTCGAGGGAATTGCCGGTCACCAATCGCAAAATCTCCATTGAGCCAAACTTTCTCGCTCTTATCCCGGCTCATGGTGATAGCGCGGCCGTGGCGGATCTTCAGTTTCTCGGCCTGCCCTTCGGTCACGCGTAGTCCGAGAGTGAGGTCGTTGGTCAGGTGACTCCCTCCAACCGGAACCGATCCGGTCATAAAAGGTCCGCCATCACGATAGAGCACAAAATCGGTCGTGCCCGCGCCAATATCGATGACCAGCGCTCCATGCTGACGATCCTGGGGCGTAGTCATCATGGTGCCGGCGGCAAGACTCGAAAGAATCATATCGCCCACCAGAACATTGAAACCGCGAATGACGTGAATGCTGTTGGCAATGACCGACTCGGAACCATGCACGGTCCAATAACCGACTTCGAGTCGTTGGCCGTGAAGGTGTTCCGGGTTTGCCCCCACCATCTTGCCGTCCACGTAAAAGGGTCGACGGATGTGGTGCACCACGGTGCGACCCTCCGGAAGCGCCTTGGCTTTGGCGAGGCGGCAAACGGTATCGATATCGAGCTGGCTCACCGTGTTATCGGCCGCATTCACACTCGCCGAAGCTTGATTATAAAATCCTTCCAGGTGGCCACCACTCTGGGCGAGATACACCTCATCGATTTTCACCCCAGCATTCTGCTCAGCGATCAACAAGGCACTGTGGGTGGCATCACTCGCCGATTTAAAATCGGTCACCAAACCTTTGATTACGCCGTGAGCCTGACACTCACCAAACCCAATTAGATTCACGCTGCCATCGCGCACCATTTCACCGATCAATACAGCTACTTTGGAGGTGCCAATTTCGACGGCTCCAATGAATCGGGATTTAGATCTCACGGGCGGGTCATGCGGGGTTGGTCAGTTAACGAGAGAATGAAATATCGGGTGTATTAGTGGTGGGTTGATTCAGCGCAACCGGCACTTGAGCGGCCCCAACCGAAAGATCGATCGAACGCACAGGTGCGGCGGAGCGCCGCTTCGTCTCCGCCAGAATCAGGTCCATTCGGGCGATCTGGGAATAGAAATCCTCTCTTACCCCAAAAATAATTTCCGGCACGTCGGTCGTTTGCACCAAAATCTGTCCATCCGACGACATGCGAGCCAATGAAACGACTCGCCATGTAGCGTAACGACGAGGCACGCCATTACGAGCGGTGGACAACAAATTAGTCAGGCGATCCATCCCTTCGAGCGGTTGAAAACCATCACCTTCCCGCAGCAAGCGCACGCCACCCAACCAGGGCATACTGCGGACCAGCGACGTTTCGTAACCGGTGCCATCAAACACGGTGCCATCCTGAGCTACCATGAATGTGCGCGCATCCGGGCCTCCGAGGCGGGCTTTTAGACGGACCACGGGCGACCGTTCTTCTAAAATGACTTTTAACGTGGCAGGGAATTCGCGGACCAATACGGCCCGGCGCACTTGGCCCGAAGCGGTCAATCTCGAACGCATTGCATACAGATCGAGCTCCATCAATCCCGCGGTGGGCACCATATCGAGGGTTTGAGCCAACCATTCTTGGTCCAGCACCCCATCGGTCTTGAGTTCAATCTCCTCAACCGGGCGCGAATCAGAAACCGCCGCGAGTCGTTGGGGATCGTTTTTAAACGTCCGCCAAATTCCGTAACCACCCCAGGTAATGGCACCAATCGCCACAATCGAAGCCAGCGTCCGCACGGCCCCAAGCGTCAAGCGACGGCGACCAACCGACGACATACGACGAGGCGCAATCTCCTGCGGGATATCCCGCCAATTGCGAGTTTTAGGTTGATCATCAGGGGGAGCGCTCATGAGGCACCTCCAGAACCAAGCCGCGTGACCAGACGCAAAATAGCAGGCGAAACCAGTTCGCCTACCAGCTCTGTGAATTCCATTCCCGCGCAACGTGCTCCCATTGGTAAAAGACTGGTTTCTTTCATGCCGGGAAGTGTGTTAATTTCGAGCAAAAAGCAGTCGTTTTTCTCCGTAATCATAAAATCAATACGCGCATAGTCGCGACATCCGGCTCCGGAGTAGGCCAATTCCGCCTCTCCTTGCAGTTTCGTGGCCAGGGCAGCGTCGATGGGAGCCGGCGCCAAATACTCCGTAAGTCCCTTCGTATATTTCGCTTCGTAGTCGAAAACACCCGACTTCGGCACGATCTCCACCGCCGGTAAAGCTTGTCCTTGAATTACGCCCACGGTCACCTCGCGGCCCACAATCTTCTGCTCCGCCAACCAGTCGCCGGCTTCGATCGTCGCCAACGCGGATTCGATTTCCGCCCGGCTCGAACAAATCGACAACCCCACGCTGCTCCCTCCGCAATTCGGTTTGATCACCACGCCTTCACCGAGTTTTGCCATGAGGTCAGCAGCACTAGGCTTATTCGTTCCGGAAAATTTCACATCGGCCGGGACGGTCATGTGGGCGGTCTCAGCTAGCAGGCGTTTAGTGGCATCCTTGTCAAAAGTCAGCTGGCTGCTCGCAACTCTTCCTCCTGCATAAGCCAAGCCCGCATCCTCCAACAGTTGTTGCATACCGCCATCCTCACCGAACGTGCCGTGCAGGGTCGAAAATACCACGTCGTGATCCGGATCCAAACCTAAAGGCAAAGCTCGTTCGGTAACATCAACCAATCGAGTCGACCACCGACGTGCCAAAGCAGCGGCGCAAGCCCGTCCTGATCCCAAAGAAACTTCACGCTCGGTCGAAACTCCCCCAGCCAGCACCACGATTCGCGGCTCAAACACGTCACTCATAGTAAGTCCTCCCATTTCGCACCGCACAACAACACCTCGGGTTGCAGGTCGGTTCCCGTTTGACGCTTCACTTCTGCCCGCACCCGGCGCACGAGATCGACCACTTCACTACTGGTCGCCCGGCCCCGATTTACGATAAAATTGCCATGAACCATTGAGACTTCGGCATCACCAATACGTTCACCCTTGAGACCACAGACCTCGATCAGCCGACCGGCCGAATCACCCTCAGGGTTTTTGAAAATGCAGCCCGCACTCGGTTCCCGGGGCTGAGACTCCTGTCGCTTACTGCGATAAACATCGATCTGCCGCCCCACCAAATCTGACTCGCTCACCGCGTGCGGCTTCAACACCGCGCTGATCGCAATCGTATCGGCGAGTTCGGTGCAGTGACGATAACCGGTGTGCATTTCCGATTTCAAAAACGTCCGCGACAGTCCGGTGGGGGTCAGTACCTCCACTTCTTCCACCACGTCAAACATCCAGCCACCCATCGCCCCTGCGTTCATCCGCAGAGCACCTCCAATATTGCCGGGAATCCCCTCCAAGAATTCGAATCCACTGAGTCCCGCTTTTGCGGCAAGTCCGCAAAGATTCTTCAATCGCAATCCCGCACCGACTCGCACGCGGCCATCATTCAGGATGTCAAAGGTCTCCCACTCGGTCCGTCGCAATGAAATCACCACACCGTTCACGCCGGAATCAGGCACCAGTAAATTCGATCCGCGTCCTAATACAAACGGGGTAACGGATCGCCGGGCGGTTTCAACTAGCACCTTTTGAAGATCACCAATGTTCGTTGGCTCCACATAAACGCGCGCCGCTCCGCCGATTCGCATGGTTGTTTTTGAAGCGAGCACCTCATCACGAGTGATTTTTGTTTCAGCGGTCAACACGTCTCTAAATGTTTCCGCCAAGGTATCCCAATCCGGAACGCCCTGTTCCTCCGCCACCACCTCGTCCACCCACCGTCGCGCCACATGCTCAATGTCACCTGCTCCTACAAATACCACCAAGTCGCCCGGACACCGCGACTGACTCAAAAGGGTCATGACATGAGCAGTGTTATCTGGCACATAATTTACCGCCAAACGGGGAGATTGCTCCTGCAACTCGTCAAAAATATCGGCCGTCGTGCCCCCGATTACAACCGCCTCACCGGCGCCGTAGACCTCCAGTAAGTGGAGGGTGTCTGCCCGCAATAACACTTCCGTCAGTTCGGTTTTAAACTGTTTGGTCCGAGTGAATCGATGAGGTTGGAAAACGACCACCAAGCGTCCTTCCCCCACTTGGTTACGAAGACTCTCTAGTAACTGGCCAATCTCCGTCGGATGATGGGCATAATCTTCCATCACGGTGAGTGTGTCACTCTGGTGCAGTAGGGTTTGGCGTCGATGCACCCCAGGGAACTCTCGTAATCCCAGGTCGAACGATTCGAACCCCATAAGTTGAACCGCGGCGAGAGCCGCCGTCGCATTGAGGGCGTTAAATTCCCCGCGAGCCCGCAACGGCACTGCGATCGACTTGAACTCACCACCCAGGTTCAAGTTGATACCAGAATCCGTTGGCGTTGATTCTTCCAAACGAAAATCTCCCGTCCGGCCAAAAGTTTTTTGTGATCCACCCGAGCTGACTCGACTAAACACCCGCTGGGTCGCCGCACACTTATCCCAACCGAGAACCGTTTCTGTCGTCCGAGCAATTAAACCCGCGAATGCGTTCTCGATTGCCGCCATGCCGTCATATTGATCCGCATGGTCCCAATCCAAGTTTACCAGGACAGTGATCGCGGGGGAAAATTTATTGATCGTGCCATCACTCTCATCGATCTCGATCACCAGCCAACGATTTTTTCCGACCGCCGCGGATGGCCAATCATCTCGTTCAAACAAACCGCCTAAAATATAACTGGTTTCATTCCCGGCACTCCGCAGCGCCGAAATCAACATCGCGGACACGGTCGTTTTCCCATGCGAACCAGCGATGCCCACCACTCGATAGTTCCGGGACACTTCAGCCAATAATTCACCTCGTCGCACAACTATTAGGTTCTTTTCTGCCGCGTTCGTCCGAGTCGGATGCGTCGCCGGGATCGCCGAAGAATAGACAACTAAATCGGCCTCATCCGGGAGATCCCCACCGGGTGTAAGTTCGATTCCCGCTAACTGCAGTTGCGCCAACATGCGCGGCTTTACCGCCGCGTCTTCACCGGTCACTCGCCAGCCGCATTCGGCCAAGAAAATTGCCAAAGGACCGAGACCCATACCTCCAACTCCCACGGCGTGAATATGGCCAACAGACTGACCAAAGAGGTGCGGTAGTTCCCCTAGATTCACAACGTCGCAGCCTCCCACGGTGCAAACGTGGAACCAACGGGACTGACTCCGGCCAACACTTCAAGATCGGCAAACATGAGCTCAAGAGCTTCAGCTCGCTCCATCTTACCCAGCCGGACTCCGATCGCCGTCAAACGGGAATCACTAAACAACAAATAGTCGATCTCACTCGCCAAACGATCCAATTGATCTTCTGGCACAATGAGCGATCCGCTGCGGCGCGAAAATTCCCAAGCATTTGCCGCCTGGTGATTATCCGCCGCATGAGGATAAGGCACCAAGATCGCGGGCATCCGGCAGCGCACCAGTTCCGCCAATGTGCCAGCTCCCGATCGAGAAATCACCAAATCTCCAATCGAATAAAGTGCCGACATTTGATCAGAAAATGGGATCCGAGCCACCCTCACGACCTCCCCATCGTCGCTCTCTATCAAGTCAGTCTTCGCCGCGCCACCCGCCGGGCCTGTCAACACCAAAATCTGCACCCCTTTTTGGGCAAAATCCTTAGAAACCTGATCTGCCCAGTTATTCAACGCCTGCGCTCCTTGGCTACCGCCCATCACCACCAAGGTGCGTTTATCCGCATCCAATCCCAACATCTCCGCAGCTTCTCCCCGCGGCATCCGTGAAATCTCATCTCGAACCGGTAAACCAGAGTGGCGAATTTTCTCTCTCCCAACCGCTTCGAGATCAACACCGCGTGGCACGTAAATCCGATCCGCAAATCGAGCTAACGATCGCACTGCTCGTCCCACCACCCGATTGGCTTCATGCAAGGCTACGGGCACACCCCGCAAACATCCCGCGACTATAATTGAAGCGGTGGTGAATCCGCCAAATCCGATGATCGCTACGGGACGTTCGCGACGAATGAGTCGCCACGAAAAGAAAAGTCCTCGGGTTTGTTGCAGCCCGAATTTCACCAAACCTAACGCCCCCATTAACAAGGGTGCCCCCGGAATTACTTCGAAATCCAATTCCGGATATTTCTGAATCAGGCGAGCATCAATCCGCTTACTGGAAATGAGTAGTAATGGTCGGTGACCTTGGCGCTTCAGCCACTGCCCCAATGCAATACCCGGAGCCAGATGACCACCCGTTCCTCCGCAGGCAATCAGGAACCGGCTCATGCCACGACCTCCTCCATCGTGCGTTCTCGGCCGAGTAGCACGGGTTTGGTCCAGGTGCGGGCGGTGTTTAAAACCACGCCCATTAACATGCCCATGAGTAGTAGATTCGAAAGTCCGGCACTGATAAATGGCAGCGACATACCTTTGGTGGGTAACATTCCCGTAACTACCCCCAAATTGATGATCGCTTGAAGTGTGATTAAGAGAATCGACCCCGTAACCAAAAGAAACTGAAACAGGTTCGGCGCTTTTCGCAGATGCAGTAAGCCCAAAAAAAAGATCCCCGAAAACAGCACCACCACGGCGAGCGTGAACGGCAACCCGAGTTCTTCCCCCATCACCGCAAAAATAAAGTCGGTATGCGCTTCAGGTAGAAAATTAATCTGCTGACGGCCTTGCCCGATTCCCGCACCATCAACGCCACCCACCGCGAATGCAGCTAGAGATTGATACAGCTGATACGTGCCGCCCAACTTGTTGCCTTCAACATCAAGGAAAGCGGTAAGTCGATGAAGTCGGTTGGGGTTATTGATTATTAACACCGCAAACATGGCAACCACTCCACCCACCGCTGGAAGGATGTAACTCCAGCGCGTGCCCGCTAGAAAAACCAAAATCAATCCCACGGTCATGATCAGGGCGGCGGTACCGAAATCTGGCTGTAATACCACGAGTCCCGTGAACGTGAAAACAATCGCGATCGGCACCACAAAACCACGGTAGAATTCGCCTCTTCGACTTTGATTGATCCCCAGATAATGCGCGACGCAGAAAACCATCGCAAGTTTGGAGAACTCCGATGCTTGGAGTCGTAACGAACCGATGCCCAACCAACGCCGACTGCCATTAACCGAAATTCCGACGCCGGGGATGGCGGTAAGAATCAGAGCCACAATCGCCGCGATTCCCAAAATCCACGAAAAGCGACGCATCCCTTCGAGGTCCAACCGACTCACCACCACGCACGCGACGGTCGCTCCAAGAACACCGATGATTTGTTTTATAAGATAGAAAAAAGGACCCTGCTTGAATGCGGCCGTCGCACTGAATAACGTGGGGAGCCCGAGCACAAACAACGCCGCCGCACATACGACAATTAACATCCCTGGATTAACGGCTGAGCGGCGAACGGAGGAAGGCTTGGAGCGAGGCATAGGAGGGGGTAATTGGTGAAGGAGGAACTGCGCTTATTCGAAAACCGGAGGACTGTCTTCAGTCGTGCCACCGATCGTCTTGATCGGCTCCTCGACTGTGATCACCGGAATATTAGTCACATCTTTATCCCCAAATCCCGCATCCAAATCCTCGACGGGAGCCTCAGAGGATGGGGATTCTGTCACAGTCGTGATTGCGGACTCCTCTGGTGGTTCCGTTGGTGCTTCCCACCCTGGGATTACCAATTCCTGACCAGGGCGAATCAAGGACGGGTCGCGCACTTTATTGGCCAATGCGATATCGCCGATCTTAACCCCGTATCGACTGGCGATCACGGTGAGGCTTTCTCCCGGCGCTACGGTGTGCTTAAACGCACCAGCTGCAACGGATGCTGCAGGCGCTGAAACCGCTGCTGGAGAATCGTTCGCAGCGGCTGGAGTCACCGGTGCTGTTTCGGGAATTGCTAACCTTGAACCAGCCCGGACCATATCACTCGTCAAGCGATTGAAGGCTTTCAGTTCTCGAACCGTGGTGCCGTGAGCTTGGGCGATCTTACCCAGCGTATCGCCGGGTCGAATTTCGTAAGTCCTAGAGGTCGCGTCTGCCGTCGGTGTAACATTCGACGAGAACGACGGCGTTGCTATCGTCTTACCCGGAACGATCAACATCTGACCAACTCGCAAACCCGCATCGGCCGGCAAACCATTCGCAGAGGCGAGTTCGCGCACCGTCAGGCTATTTTTCTTAGCAAGTGACCAAAGGTTATCTCCACGTTGCACCGTGTAATTTTCGGCCGGGCGCACATCTGCTACCACCGATTGCGTCTGTAAAGCCGTGCCAACCGCTGAGTTCGGGCGCGTTGGGCTGGAACGACCGTTGGCCCCGACGGCCGTCGCGTTCGGGTCAAAAGTCAAAGGCACATCAGATGCGAGGGGCGGATTCAGGTCGGCATCGGTCATCTCCGGTGCGGAAGATATGGGTGACGAACCATATGAAGTTGCGGGGAAATTCGCATCATCGTTTCCCGCAATTGGAGCAGGAGTCCGGTCGGTATTGCGACAGCCGGGAATGGCAATGGCCAGAACCAGCACAGCGATGTGAACGGCAACGACGGCGCCTAATATGTTAAGTAGCTTCATGACGAGAGTGAGGTTCGGAGGATTGATTTAAAATACTAGGATGAAAAGATGACCGATTTCAATACCTGCACGAAGGTATCGCCGCGTTGTGCATAACCAGAAAATTGGTCGAGGCTGGAGAACCCGGGACTTAACAGGACTTCGTCATCCTGCTCAATGATCTCGCTGGCCCTCCGCACGGCTTCGGCTAAGTCGGCACAGGATTGATGGGACACCCCAGCCGCTCCAAAAAGTGTCGCCAGAATATTGCGCGTCTCGCCAATTAACAACACGTGTTTCAGGCGAGATTGGATACGTTCTACAAAAGCAGCCACGTCCCCCCCTTTCGACTTACCACCAGCAATTAGGATTACTTTACCCCCAAAATGCGAAAGCGCCGCTTCGGTGGCATGGAAATTTGTCGCCTTCGAATCATTCCACCAGACCGCACCACCATACTCGCCCACCCGCGCCAACCGGTGAGGGCCGACCGCAAAGTTCTGAGCTGCTGCGTATAATACTGGTTCGCGCAAACCGGCCGCCCTCCACCAGGCTGCGGCCAAAATAAAATTCTCGCGCTGAGGCTGGCCTTCGAAAGCCGTTCCCCGGAGCAAAATATCTCCGGCGGATTCTTCGGTATCGATGATAGCCGATTCCGGTAAAGATTGCCCGTAGTCCTCGGCTACCCGAGCCACGCTTGAACCGGCAAACACTTCCCCTCCGATCGCTCGTTCCAATACCCGCCACTTCGCCATAAAGTAGGCCGTCATCGATTGGTGCCGTTCGAGATGGTCTTCGGCAAAGTTCGTCCAAATTGCGGCATCAGCTCGAAAATGGTGCAGGGCTTCCGCCTGAAACGAACTCACTTCACAAATGGCGATCGAGTCGGGAGCACCACCATCACGTTTCGCCACGACCTCACTGAAGGCATTGCCCACATTCCCCACGGCACAGGCATCGCGGCCCGCCGCGTTTAGCGCAAAACTCAGAAACTCTGTAAGGGTCGTTTTACCGTTGGTTCCGGTCACTGCGACGACCTCTCCGCGCCAAAACAATGACGCAAAATCAATTTCAGCCAAACAAACCAATCCCGCCGAACGTGCTTCCATCACCCAAGGGTGATCGAGCTCAAAACCGGGGGAAACCACCAACAAGCGGTGCTGGTTCGCTTGAAATACCTCTTCGACTCCCTGCCCTCCCGCTTGATCATAAATCACGACCGAAGCTTCGAGTTTTTCGATGAGTTTCGCTGCCGCACGACCACTTATTCCCCCGCCAAGCACCGCTACGGGGGCTTGCATCAAAGGAACGAGAAATTGAGGAGCGGTTAACATCGTATAATCAACGTAGCTTCAACGTGCCGAGGCCAACCAAGGCACACATGAGTGAGATAATCCAAAATCGCAGCACGATCTTCGTTTCGGGCCAGCCCAGTTTTTGGAAATGATGGTGAATCGGTGCCATTTTGAAGAACCTTCGTCCCTCCCCAAATCGCCGACGCGTGAATTTGAAATAGAATACTTGGATAAACACCGAAGTCGCTTCGACCACGAACACGCCTCCGACAATAACGAGAGTAAGCGGTTGTTGCACCATGAAGGCGACCACTCCGATTAGTCCGCCCAAAGCCAACGATCCGGTATCCCCCATGAATACTTCAGCCGGGTGTGAGTTATACCAAAGAAATGCCATTCCCGCTCCAACCAGCGCACCACAAATCACCGCAAGTTCACCTGTGCCTGGAACATATCCTATCAACAGATAATCCGCGATGCGGGCGTTACCTGCGGCATAGGCCATAATGCCATAAACCAAAGCAACCGTGATGGTGCAGCCGATCGCCAACCCATCAAGTCCATCGGTCAGGTTAATCGCATTGCTGAAACCCACCACCCAGAAGAACATCATCACGAACAGCAGCAGCATGCCGATCACTCCGGTGAAGAGAAAAATCGGTTCCTTCAGGAAGGGCACCCAGAGTTCGCGGATATGTTCGGCGCTCTGGGTATTTGTCGCAAGTATAACCAAGGCGACGGCCGTTACGGTTGTTTGCCAAAACAATTTTTCGCGTGATGAAATACCATCTCGGTTTCCTCGCACCACTTTTAAGTAATCATCCCGGAACCCGACCGCGGTCAGGGCACCATACACAAAGAGTGAAGTCAGAATCCATACGTTTGGAACCGCCCACAATAAAGTACTCACGGCGACCGCCATGAAGATCAAAACACCGCCCATGGTCGGGGTGTTTTTCTTATCAAATCGGGTCGCCAGATCACCCGTGCGATCATCGTCGTAGTGCTGGCCAAACTTCAGTCGTTGCAGCTTCGCAATCAACCACGGTCCGATTACAAATCCCACCAACGTAGCGGTGCCCGCCGCCAAAAGGGTGCGTAGCGTGAGGTAACGCAGCACCCGCAAGGGGCCCCAAATATGTTCGTATTCAGCGAGGTAGGAAAGCATGGCTCAGTGCAGCCCAGCGGCTCGTTCCGCCAACACCGTTTCCAGTTGGTAGCGGCGACTGCCTTTGATGAATATTGGACCATCCCAGTGTGAAACAATGTCTCTGATATTCGTCGTATCAGCGTGCACTTGGATTTGTGAATCGTGGCCTCCTTGGCTAAGAACTCCTGCCCTGAGTTCGGCGGATCCCGATCCCACCGCGACAACCAAATCACCCGACCGAAGTTCAAGCTGTTCGCCTAATTCCATGTGCTTCAAAGCCGAGTGTGCTCCCAGCTCCTCCATGCCGCCCAAAACGAGTAGACGTGAAATTTCGTCTGGCGTGAGGTCCGCAAACGCCTGCAAAGCATCCTGCATCGAAGCAGGGTTGGCATTGTAACAATCCAGATAAATGAGGCGACCGTCAGCCCGAATGACTTCGCCTCGCATCGCAGGAGGACGCCACGCCATCAAACTCTCCTGAACTTCTGCGGCGGAGATGCCCAGTCGACGAGCCAACGTAATTGCGAGCACCGCATTCTGAGCCATTCCTCCACTAACTCGGCCCATCTCATAGGTCTCCGGAGTAGAAGCACCTGCCACCACACTCAGCAAAGTGCCATCAGCTTGGTTCATCGCCAAATAGTTAACCTCATCCGTTTCAATCGAACCTGAAAAGAGATCCACTTGCGTGACTACGATTCGAGTCGACGGCAGCGCGGCAAAGGGAGCCATCACCCCCACCTTGGCTGGCATGGCTCGATCTCCCTGCTCTTTCACTGCCGCTAACAAAAGGGCTTTCTCCCGAGCAACCCCATCAAGGTCTCCTAAATCTTCGGTGTGGGCAAAATCCACTAATGTCACAATAGCCGCATCAGGTTCGATCATTGCCGCCAGCACTGCCATCTCCCCGGGACCACTGATCCCCGCTTCAACCACCGCAAAGTCATGGGCCTTTGCGTCGAGCCGAGTTAACGTGAGCGGAACTCCGAGGTGATTGTTGAGATTTCCTTCCGTAGAAAGAGTGCGAGTGCCCAACATTCCGGCGAGCAGGTTCTTGGTCGATGTCTTGCCCGCACTGCCGGTGATACCGATTACTTTACCGGTAAAATTCTGACGGTGTTTGAGTGCGATCTGTTGAAAGGCCTTTAGGGGATCAGCGACCACTAATTGCGGTAAATCTGATTCGGGACGAGCCTCCGCCACCAAGGCGGCACTGGCCCCCGCGGCCGCGGCTTGGTTCAAATAGTCGTGCCCATCCCGATGCTCCGTGCGCAATGCGACGAATATCTGACCCGACTCCAACTTCCGAGTGTCGATGCCAAATCCGGTCAACTCGCACGCAGGCTCTCCGGTCCATTGACCGTTGGTCCAAGCGGAAAGTTGAGCGGGTTCGAAGTGGGGCATAGGTTAGACGGGTCAGTCGGTTGTGATTTGTTTGATGCCAATCAACTCCCGCGCCACGAGGCGGTCATCAAATGGCACGACCGTGTCGGCAAATTCTTGATAAGGCTCATGGCCCTTGCCCGCGATGAGCAGACTGTCACCGGGTTCAGCCATATCCAACGCGAGGCTGATCGCCTGGCGCCGGTCTTCTATCCAAGTGATCCGATTCGGCGCGGTTACACCGGTTTTCATATCATCAAAAATTTGGCTTTGTTCTTCGCGACGCGGATTATCGGCAGTTGCGAAGGTGAAGTCGGCGTGCTCCTGCACAGCCTGGACCATCATCGGACGCTTTGCCCGATCTCGATCTCCCCCACATCCAAATACCACGAGCAGTCGACCCGGAGTGACGGGCTTCAGCATGGCCAACGCATTGCGCAGAGCATCATCGGTGTGAGCGTAATCCACCAGCACGTTGAAGGGTTGTCCCTCTTCGACCCGTTCCATGCGACCCGCAACTCCCGCGAAGGTGTTCAATCGGTTAAGGAAGTCCTCAGGCTTACGGCCCGATGCAATCACCGTGGCAACGGCGGCCAATAGATTCGAAAGATTGTAACGTCCGATCAACGGCGACTCAATGGCACGACTGCCCTGGGGCCAGATCACGGTGAGTTTCGTGTTCTTAAACCCGTATTCGATTTCGGTTGCTCGCACGTCCGCTTCGGGCGATTCGCCATAAGTCAGTCGCGACTGCTTCTCATCCAACCGAGCGACCAACTTCGCGCCGTATGGGTCATCGAGATTAATCACTGATTTATCGGGGCGACGACCCAATTCACCGGTAAAAATACGCGCCTTAACTTCGAAATACTCATCCATCGACGCATGGTAGTCGAGGTGATCGCGAGTAAGATTGGTGTAGACTGCGACCTTTAACCCGAGCCCTTGCACCCGTTGTTGATCAATACCGTGGGAACTGATTTCCATGACCGCATTTTCACAGCCGGCATCACGCATCTGGGCGAGCATCCCGAACGTATCAATCGCCTCAGGTGTCGTGCGAAAAGACGGCACCGTGCGAGCACCTAGATCGTAAGCAATCGTGCCCAGTAAACCCACCGGCTTTTCGCCCCCCAACAGATGCCGCACGAGATGCGCCACCGTGGTCTTGCCGTTGGTTCCGGTGATTCCCGTGACGGCCAGTTCCTCATCCGGAGATTTAAAATAGCGTCGCGCCACCGTCGCTACCAAAGCGCGCGGATCAGCCGTCTGCACAAAGGTGACCTTGCTGGACGCGGTTCGCGGCATGACCGTAGAAATAACCGCCACCGCTCCCCGCGAGACGGCTTCATCGATGAAAAGAGCCCCATCCGTGCGCAGACCGGGAAGAGCAAAGTAGACGTTACCAGGAACAACCCGACGGCTATCAATCGCTAGACCGGAAATGGGGCGCGCGAGCTCCCCTTTAACCGCCGTGACTTCGTCCTCAGAAAGAGTGTCGGAAAGTTTGGGAGCCATTTTGAAAACACGGTTACGCGCGATCGATTCGCGCCGAGTGCGAGTAGGAGAAGGAGCACCAAAGGCTTGAATGAGTGGATAGTTTTGTGTAAGATAGCCGATCACCAACGGGATCCTTCCAAGGCAAGGCGTGGTTGAGCTTCAGGAGCGACCACAGGTTTAATATCGAGATAAGAAATAAGTTGTTCTGCCACGCGGCGGAAAGCTGGCACGGCAACCGCCGAGCCGTAGTTGAGCCGGCCAAGCTCCAGTCGAGCATCGTCCACGATCACCGTAACCACGATTTCGGGATCGGAGGCAGGTAAGAATCCGACGAACGATCCGACGTGATTCTTTTTCGAATAACGACCATCGATAAGTTTTTGAGCGGTACCCGTTTTACCCGCCACTTGATAACCTTCGATTGCGGCGCCCTTGGCCGTGCCCTCTTCGGTGACGCCCACCAACATGCGCGCCATCTGACGGGCGACTTCTGCTTTGATCACCCGGCGGCGCGAGACGCCTCCGAATGAAAACACTTCCTTGCCCTGCGCGTCGCGAATTTCCTTAACCACCTGCGGGCGGAGGAGCTCTCCCCCGCTGGCAATCGTGGCCATCGCGTAGTGAATTTGAATCGGGGTGGCCGAGATACTGTAACCCGCGGGGATCCGGGTAATCTCCAAGGCACTCCATTTGTCCGGGGTGTTCAACAGGCCCCGACTTTCATAACCCAACGGGAAACCAGAGGGCTCACCGAAGCCGAACAATCGGGCGGAATCATACATACCCTTTTCGCCGAGTCGCATGCCGAGTTGAGCGGCACCGATGTTACTCGATTGACTGATGATTTCGGCCACACTCAACGGGTGATCGTGCTCGTGATCATCGGGCATGAACTTGCGCACTCGACCTTCGAATTCGAGAGATGCGATCGAGCAATTGAACTTCGTGCGGGGCGTAACCAAACCGCGATCAAGCGCGGCGGAGGTCGCGACAATCTTAAACGTCGAACCCGGATCGAGCAGATCGGTCACCGCCGTGTTGCGTTGCTGATCTAGGGTCGCGCGACCGTATTCGTTGAGATCAAACGAAGGGTAATTCGCCAGACCCAAGATGAAGCCACTCTTGGCATCGGAAACGATAATCGAGGCTTTAGCCGGTTGGTAATTTTCCCCGATGTAAGCGAGTTCGGTCTCGATCAAATGCTGCACCATCGAATCGATCGAAAGCGCGACACTGTAACCATCGTTGGCGGGGACTTCGCGTTTGCGGAATTGAGCCATTTCGCGGCGTAGACCATCCTTTTCCGATTCCCGCCAGCCATCTTGACCACGTAAGTAAAAATCAGCGTAGCTCTCGATTCCGCCCGAGGGGTCATCCTCACGATTGACGAATCCAACGAGATGAGCCGCTAGTTGATTTCTAGGATAAGTTCTACGATAAGAACGGTTTCCGTATACACCTTTGATGCCGAGTTTACCCACGGCGTCGTAGGTGGATTCCTCAATTTCGTCGACCAACTTGGCCCAACGAATGAGACTGGTCTTCCCCGTTTTAGAGATTCGCTTGGTGCGATTAAAGGTCGAGACGAGTTGTTCGAGCGGTTGCCCAATTAGGCGCGCTAGCTCCGGCCAGTCTGCCCGGTCTTCTTCGCGCAACATCTGAGGATCGACGCCGAGTTGGATGACGGTGCGGGAGGTGGCGAGCACGTCGCCTTTGGCATCGAGGATGTCGCCGCGCCGCGCCTGTTCTTTGAAGATCGAACTGCGGGCCCGATCTACGTAACTGACCAAGTGTTCACGTTCCAACACGTGGAGATGCACGAGCCGCACTCCCACACTGGCAAAGCAGAGGAGAACCGCGGTAGCGAGAAGAACGAGACGGAAACTGGAGGCGAAACCCTTCGACATTCGTGATAGCGTCAGCGGGCCCCGGGATTGATTAAGGTAAAGCGCACCGATTCATCGCCGGTGATAACTTCCTTAGAAAATATTTCGAAGTTGCGCATCGCAGCCAATCGTTCTTCCGGCGATTCCTCGATCCGCACGATGTGCAACTCGGCCGGGCGAACCAGGCCGAGCTGCATCTCGCGGTTTCTAGACTCTAACGTCTGGGGCGATTGCTCGCTGGCGAGCCGGGCTGAGGTCTCAGCCAGGCGTCGCTCGACCGCCACGAGTCGGCGTTCAGTTTGCTTGGTTAGTTCGGCTGTCTCCGAAATTTGGTGACGCATCCACACCGTGCCCAGCCAGACGGATCCGTTGAATCCGGCCAAAACCAAGAGGTAGACCATTAATTCACTGACGAATGCAGAGGCTGATTTTTTCATGGCGCGACGAGGGTCAAAGTTTGCGCAGTCCGCGGAGTTTCGCGGAACGGCTGCGGGGATTTTCGGCGAGTTCGGTTTCGCCGGCGGTGATGGGCTTACGCGTCAAGGCATCGGCGAGTTTTTCGCGCAGGTCTTGAGGGGTGGAGTCGTTGGTGCCAACGGGCTGGCCGCATTGCCGGCGGAAAAATCGCTTCACGGGCCGATCCTCGAGGGAGTGAAAACTGATCATGGCGAACACCCCGCCTGAGTTCAGGCGTTCGAACGCGGCCGGAAGAGCGCGTTCAATGGCGCCGATCTCATCATTCACCGCGATACGAATACCTTGAAAAGTGCGAGTCGCAGGATGAATCCTGGATTGACGGCGCAGGGCCGCAGGAATGACAGCGGCCACCACCTCGGCCAGCGAGGCCGTGCGGGAAAGTTGACCGGTGCCCCGGGCGGCGATGATAGCTTTTACAACCCGGCGCCAGCTCTTCTCTTCGCCATAGTTACGCACGGCCCGCACGAGCATCTCTTCGGTAGCCGTTTCTAACCAAGTCGACGCCGGGACACCACTCCGTGGATCCATACGCATATCGGCCGGAGCATCATGGCGGAAAGAGAAACCGCGCACAGCCTCATCGAGTTGGAAGGAGGAAACGCCCAAATCGAACAACGCACCATCAAAGGTGCCGAGATCGAGTTCGCCCAGACGACCAAAGTCGGTGTCGATGAGCTGGAAACGTGGGCCGAAATCGGCCTGCAATGCTTCAGCGCGGGGTTGGGCTGCGGGATCGCGGTCGAGGGCGACGACTTGCACGTCCGGCGCCGCTTCGAGCAAAGCTTGGGTATGACCACCGCCGCCAAACGTGCCATCGAGAATCCGCGACCCCGGAGTGGGAGCGAGTAGCTCAAGCACCTCGGCGAGCAGGACGGGTTGATGGCCGGGATTCATACGATCGATCAGAGGTTCAAATGCAATGGCGGCCATGATGACTCCTCCACATTACCAGACGATCGATCGCCGAAGGCATCGCTGCCTCTGAAACGACCGGTGAAAAATACTGCTCCAAGAACTCGCGACGACGGCGGCGCTCTTCGAGGCGGGCAGACGAAGCCACCCCGCCACAGGCGTCGGTTCCGAAACCGGCCGCGGAATCGGAGGAAGGCTTCG
>MEHZ011451974.1_pt1 | contig 78299 bp, 71 predicted proteins | sample 897221 | NCBI WGS metagenome assembly MEHZ01 (sample SAMN05514161, study PRJNA337945) | marine metagenome | isolation source: marine surface water | place: Arctic Ocean | collected 2007-12-13 | reverse complement strand
TCTCCCATTTTGCTAAAGCCGGGCTCCCCTGGCGAACCTGCGGCAATTATTTTGTTCCACTCGTCAGCAATATCCTGAGTTACAAAAGCTTCTTCTATGGCAATTTTTTTAAATGAGGTTTGTATTGATTGGGAGGAAACTGTGCAGCCCGGCAATGCAATAGAAGCCGCTGCAGATACTTTTAGAAAGTCTCTTCTGTTGGTAGACATATAAAGTTTTCCTCTTAATTTGCGAGAATAGAATAGCAAAAACACCTAAGAACTACAGACATAAAAAAACCCCCTTGGCTTTCGCCTTGGGGGTTTTTATCTAGGACAACGAGTCATCCTAGTAATATTTTTAACTAAACTCTAGAAGTTCTAGCCTCTAGAAATCATAGTTCAACCGAACTCCAACCGTGCGCTGCTGGCGAGGAGTAACTCGGAAGTTATAGTCATTATATTGACCTTCAGGACCCGCTAGACCAAGACCTGCGCCTCCGATAATTGAATAGTCTTCACCGGAAGTGTAGTTACGAGGTGTATCGTCGTCAGTCGCGTTGTTGATATAGAGGGTTGCTCCCCAGTTATCACCAGTTAGACCGGCAGACAAATTCACTTGAGTGAAAGAAGCTGTTTTAGCGATGTTAGCCGCCTCTCTCCACTGTCCTGTTTCATAACGGATATCGGCACGAGCGTTCCAGCGCATTCCCGTATCAGCTAAATCAGCGCGATAGCTTGGACTCAATGAAGCAGTAACCGTAGGCTGTTCTTTAGCAACATTTCCGTTTGTTGTGTAGCAAGGGTAGTTACGAGTACCGTCGAAAAGAGCATTACCAACCGACTCAGCGTAAGGACCTAAACCACCTACAAGACCGATATCACAGTAGTCTGTGTATTCTGCGTCAAGAAGACCTAAAGTACCGCGAAGGCTGAAGTTTTGAGTCAGAGCGAAATTACCTTCAAACTCTACACCCTTCATCTTTTGGTCGCCGTTGTTTACAAAGGTACGGTTACCATCTTCTGCCGCTGCACGTTCGCCCGGAAGAAGAGTTGGTCCCCAGTAAAGGTTAGTAGGCTGAACATTGTCTTTCCACTTCATAAAGTAGACAGCTGTTGAGTATTGCAGACGACCGTCAAGAGCGGAGCCTTTCATACCAAACTCAACATTAGTCAGTTTCTCTTCATTAAAGCTGGCTACGCTCTCTACAGTGTAAGGCGCTCCTTCAGTTCCGCCACTTGTCACAAACAGGTCATTGGCTGCATTCAAACTAGCGATTTTCGCTGGGTTAAAGAAGCCCACGTTTACACCGGCAGGGTTGTTACCAATAGCGTATTGACCGTAGAAAGAAGTAGTGTCATTTAGGCTGTAGTTAAAAGACAACCGAGGTACAAAGGCGGTAGTAGTAACCGAACCTGAAGCGCCAGACACAGTGTCTGTACCTGATACTTCGTCATTCTGGTAACGACCTTCCGCAGTAACAGCCAATCGGTCAGTTACGTCATAAGTGGCGTTAAAGAAGATACCGGAGTTAGTAGCCGACTCACCAAGAAGGTTCGTTGGAATAGTAACGTCAACACCCGTTAGCGCAGCATAGCGATCAATGGCATCAGTGCCTCGAATGAAGGCGCCGTAACCGTTAAAACGCAGTGTAGTTAGGAAGTCATAGTCGTAGAAAGAAGCACCAACAACATAACGAAGACGCTCTTCAGCCGGAGATACCCAGCGAATTTCAGCGTAGGTCTCATTGATGTCAGTTGGATCTGACATGATAGTGCCCAAAGTTGCCGCTGGACCCATATCAACTAGATCCCAAGGAGAGCCCATCATACCGGGAGCAAATGTAATAGGAGTTGTTGGATCACGACCCGTATCGTTGCCTCGAATGTAGTATTCCTCAGATTTCATAAAAGAAAACTGAATAGCGTTACCGCTGTCCATTAGGTAATCAACTTGAGCAGTAAAACGATCACGCTCATCCTGTGCACCCATGTAATCGCCTTCAACTGATTGCGACTGAGCTAGGAAAAGCAGGTCATCTTGTTGCTGAGCAGTAAGACCCTGATATTGTGGGAATTGAGCAGCAAATGCAGCGTTATCGAAAGCATTTTCCAATTGGGTAGTACGATCATTTTGCGCATATAAACTTGCGCCTTGGCTCCAATCGCAATCCATAGTGCCGTCTATATAGAGACCGCCACCCATCATTGCTGGATTAATGAATCCGCCGTCTGCAAAACATGCATCACGAGCTTCTTCAGTAATATAGTACTCAGCAGTTGGACCATCACTAACGTCGGTATGGCTAAAGCTCAACTCAACGTTTAAAGAGTCTGAAGGGGTAAAAACTAACTTACCAGAAATAGACTCAGTTCCGCGTGCACCATATTGAGTACCATCAGAAGCAACAAACTCGTCAGGAGCAGAGCTGTCTTCGTATTCGCCATTGATCATATAGCCAATGGTGTCAGTCAAAGGACCAGAAACTCCACCACGAACCAAACGACGTCCGTAATCACTAGCTTCCATACTAATGTTAGCTTCAAAAGTATCGCCTGGATCACGAGTTACATAGTTGATCGCGCCACCGAAAGTAGATCGACCAAAGGCCGCACTCTGAGGACCACGATAAACTTCAACCTGAGCAGCGTTACCAAAACCGATGGCACCCTGCGAACCCAAAATAGGCATGCCGTCAACAAAAGCAGTTACTTTAGTTCGGTTAGTTGCAATCTCATTAGATTGAACACCACGTACGCTTGGAAATGCCGCGTTGCGGTCAGGACCTTCGTCGTAGTAAATACCTGGAACCAACTCAAACAGCTCATTTTGAGTAAGAATACCGGTATCTGCGAGTAGGCTTTCACCTAATACAGAGATCGATACAGGAACGTCAGTAAGACTCTCTTCCCGCTTTCGACCAGTGATTACAATTTCTTCTAGCGAAAAAGTATCGCCGTTGTTTTGTGCAATGGCATGTCCAGTGCCAAATAGCCCAAGGGTTGCCCCTAAAAAGCCTGCAGTAATTTTATATATTTTTTTCATATGAGTTCCCCAATAATAATTTTGAAATGCCTAATAAAACTTGTCTTCGCAAATTATTGAACTGCAATAACTTACGTAGACCCCCTAATGGCGGCGTTCCGAGTGAAAAGTATGGGTTTTGCTAAATGGCCACTATCTGCAATAGACACACCGACACTGATACCACCGGAAGTTAAGAAATCTGACCCCCAAAAGCTGTCCCCATACCAGCCTCAGATGTAGAACATTACATCTACATGGCCGCTACCTTACGCCTTATTAACTAAATTATGAACTTTTTGTAATCTTTGTGTGAAAAAACTGTGCAGTTGCTGTTATACCCATTATTTACGCTTCTATACCAAAACATCGATTCTGTACCGGCGGAATTGGTATCTGCAGGTTGTAACGCCGTTTATCGCGATTGGATTTGCGTTAAAACAACGCAAAAAAAACCCGGGCAATGCCCGGGTTTTCTAATAACTGTTAAAACTTCGAATTAAAATTCGTAGCCAACAGTCAATCCTACTTCACGAGGACGACGTGGAGTAACACTCCAAGAAGCATCTTGAGTTGGCGCGATAGCCGAATTAGCATTTTGCGTATAGTAATTACTAATACCAATATTCTGCGGATAATCCTCGTCGGTAAGATTGTTAACAAACAATCGAACTGAAAGGCCATCATCATTACGCATATTCGCTGACAGATTCATGGTGGTAACCGCAGCCACTTCAATCATATTGAAATCGTCTTGAAAGCTTTTGCCTGTGTGGCGAAGATCTGCACGAATAGAAGTGCGCATACCAAATATTTCGTTTGGTAGCGAGGCAGTCACATCCAAGGACCCTTTAACTTTAGAAGTACGGGGCATATTGTTGCCGTCTACTGATGCACAATTGGATTCAACGCCATCGGCTTCTGGAGTCAGAATATCAAAGGCCGCTGTAAATGGAGGCGTATTGATTGTGGTGTAGTTGGAACCATTTACTGAACAGTAATCTGTGTATCGTGAGCTAGTTAGTGCGATATTGCCGCCAACGGTCCACATTTCATCTATAGCAAAAGAAGATGCTATTTCTAGCCCGTAAAATTCGGCATCACCTGTGTTGTAGAAAGTACGAGTACCATCGTATGCGTCCCAGTATCCGTCGATATCCCAACCGTCATAAGCGTCGCCACCTGCAACTGAGCTGTCGTCATTCCAACCGAGGTTGCCTGCAGATACCAGATCTTTCCAATCCATAAAGTACAGAGCTGCAGTAATGTTACCGCGGCGATCCATAAAGCTTCCTTTATAGCCAATTTCATAGTTAGTTAGAACTTCTTCGTCGTATGAATCGTATATATCTGCGCTATAGGAAACCGTTGGGAAGTGAACGCCATCAGCACCGTCATAAATTGTGCCCGCATTCGAAGGAACACTTACGCCGTCTGGAGCCAATCCTGGTACCGCAATACTGCCATTGGCAATTTGCAATGCTTCAACAAAGAAGGGGTTTGCATAGGCGATATTAATTCCAGCAGGGTTTGTGCCTTGTGAGTACTGGAAGTAGACACTGCTATCTTCAGTTAATGCCGTATTAATGGCTACACGAGGAGCAAAAGACTTAGTAGTTGTACAGGCAGATAGGCTGTTAACTTCGTCTGCGCCACAGTTTTCGTCCGTTTGATAACGTCCTTCAACCGAAAGCGTGGTGCGATCCGTAAGGTCATACTGAATACCAAATGCCGCACCTTGGTTAGACGTTGAGTTTGAAATAATCAGGTTTCTTGCCGGGCTAACGTCTTCACCAGTAGTTTCGTTTACCAAACCATAAGCAAGCGCGCCGTAGTTAAAGTACACATTGGTCAAGAAGTCATACTCGTAGTGCGATGCACTAAGGGTATAACGTAGTCGTTGATCTTCAGGAGATGCCCAACGTGCTTCTAAATAAGTCTCTTCGATATCTGTAGGGTCGGACATGCTGCCGACATTCATGCCGAGCATGCCAGCAGTAATAACCGCAATGGTGTCGTTGCCGTCTGAATCATTCCAACGCTGATAAAACTCAGAATTCTGCATACCCAATAGCGTTAGCAAGCTGTCGCCAAATTCAAAGTTAATCTCGCCCTGATAGCGATCACGTTCAGTTATTGCGAAAGGATCTACTGTCTGTCCAAGCAATATTTGCTCGTAAGTAACGCCACCCATATCTGTTTGCGCTAAGTATGCGTCTAAGGTCATTCCACCAAAGTTTGCAGGGTCATAAGCGTCAACGAAACTACCCAAAACATCGTGATTTCTGCTGATGCTATCTGTAGAAATATCACAATCCCACTCGCCGCTAAACAATTCGGTGCGAGCACCCATGTTGTTTAGGTATATGCCAGAGTCTCCAGCGCAATCAGTTGCGTTCAAAGTCCACTGAGCAGCAGCACCGTCTTCTTGGTCAACGCGGGTATACATCACTTCGCCGTATACGCTGTCGCTAACTTCAAAGTTCAGCTTGGCCGAAAAAGTACCCGTTTCTTGGGTACCCATTTCGGTGCCATCAGACGCTGTCCACTCATCGGGACCGGTAAGTTCATCATGAACATAGGAAAGACGATAACCGAGGCTGTCGGTTAGCGGGCCAGAGATGGCAACACCAATCTCATTTCCACCCAAGTCAGACAACTTGCCGGAAACCATGCCTTCAAATTCTTCGGTTGCGTCAGCAGTTACGTAGTTAATTGCACCCGCGAAAGTAGAACGACCAAAGGCAGCACTTTGTGGCCCGCGATAAATTTCTACCTGATCAATGCCGGAGAAAGTCAATGAACCCACTTGGCCAAGCATAGGCAAACCATCAATAAAGGAGTTCACTTTTTGCTGAGTAGTTGCAATCTCATTTGATTGAACACCACGAACTGCAGGCTGCGAAGAGTTGCGGTCACCAGTAGCGGTGTCAAAACTCAAACCCGGAGTAGCATCAAATAGATCTTGTTGGTTAGCAATACCAGCTTCTGCCAGCATAGAGGCATTAAACACAGAAATAGATACTGGTACGTCGGTTAGGCTTTCTTCTCTCTTCCGACCTGTTACTAATATTTCTTCCAGCGATGCAGCTTCTGCATCTTGGGCAATAGCGTGTCCAGCGCCAATTAACCCCAGTGAAGCTCCTAATAAGCCCACGGATATTTTATTGATAATTTTCATGTATTTCCCCGATAACTAATAATGAATAGCCGGTCAGGTCACCAGTTTCAGACTGCCAAGAATGCAGCCCAACGTTAGTGCCTTGATGGCCCTATCTGGAGGAATGTCAAAGGGTGTTGCTTTCCGATTCGCAGCTGCATAGATGACACAAACGTGCTTATCGTTGGAAGTAGTAGTTGTCTGCCTCCGAAAACTGTCCCCTTGCCAGCCTCAGACGCGCCCCTTATAGGACGCGTGGGAGCACACTACTCTTGTAAGTTGATTAGATTGTGTAGTCTCAGTGTAATCTTGGTGTAATCTTGGTGTAATCCCTGCGTAATATGTCTATGCCGCAAACTTGGGCCTTTATTGCTAGGGTCACTAGGACAGCCAAAGCGAAATGGGCCCCGGCTTTCTAATCGATATCGGTCGCTCTTTCGTGCAGTTTTTCAAGGCTATCCAAAACCTCTGTCACAGAGGTTTCATTTAGGTTATGACGCGCCGCCACATCGGTAACTGCTTGCCCGATAACCACTAACTGCTGCTTGCGAAACTGCCATGCGCTTGTATCTATGGTCTTATCGTCCGCCTCAATTATGTCGAGCTCAGTTTCAATTACATGGGCTAATCGACGAGCTGTTTCAATTACCTCGTTTGGCTGATCTGCATAGTAGGCTGAGGTGACTCGTGCCGAATACAAATCCGGCACTGGTGCAACCGCAATGGCCAAATCAATTATCTGCCAAGCCTGTGCCGCAAGGTCTGCATTGCGTTCAATACTGGCGAGGTTATTGCGCCACTCAACCATTAGCTTGGTAGATTCTACAAACCATTGATCAGTCGGGCGAGATTGCGCAAGCACCGGATCAAGACTAATTAGCTGCTGCCAATCCCGTTGTCCCACAGCGGCCCTACCAATCAATACTGCGGCCGCCGAGCCGGTTAACCGCCCGGCAAGCTCTTCAATATCTGCAGGCGCATTGCCCAGCATCAGTTGCACTAACCAAGGCTCTATAATCGCGTATATCGCCTGATTGCTTAATTCGCCTTCAGGTGCGAGATCTACCGCTTGCTGCAGAACTCTTTGGGATTCTTCTCTATCACCCTGCCCTTCGAGTCCTAATCCCGTCAAAATTAGAGATTGACTATTACCGAGGGTTTCCAAAGTAGCTGCCAACGCGATGCCGTAGGGGCGAAAACTTAGTTCTTCATATTCCTGAGAAATATAAGAAAAATTTATGAACCCCGGCTCCTGATGCACCCAGCTTGTAGGGTCGAGAACCGGTACGTAAGGCCTTAATAATTCGCTCAGGGCGATCAAACCAAGGGTATCTCCAGACTCAGTGGCACTTGCAGATTCAGTGGCCATGCGATTGAAGTTGTCCGTAAGTAGATCAGCGCCTTGGGAAAAGTCGCGCGCGCCTTGAGTATCAAGAAGTAATCCGGCAATCAAATCTTCCGGAGAGATAAGCCCAGTTTGATAATAGAAAGCAGGTGCATCAACAATGGGCCTGCCCGTCCTCATCATTTCCAGTTCGGTATCCATCAGCTGCTGCGAACCCACAAAAAACAGAACTCCAGGGAATAGGTGGTAAACCTTCACATATTCGTAAACATCCAACATGGTTGCACATAGGCTACGCAATAATGATTCCGTAACAAACTGAGATGCCATCCATTGCAAGAACACTCCGTCCTCGGTCAAATGATCGGCAACCAGGGACATATATTCGCGGGTATAAAGATGCGAGGCTCCCGCAGTCCAAGGATGCGATGGCTGAGAAACAATAGCGTCGTAGGTTTTATCGGTAAGACTAAGCGCACTTCGAGCATCGTTTATATAAATAGACAACCGGGGATCTTTCAGCGGATCCTTAGATCGAATATCACCGGCCAGAGCGTTGGCATCTATAACTCTTGGCTCTAGCTCAATCACATCAATTTCTTTGACTGTGGGAGGCACGCCATTGATAGCATTACCGCCACCAAATCCCACTATTAACATGGTCTCGGCATCCGGGCGAATAAGCCCCGGAAGCGTAGCTAGTGCTTCTTGAGTATTTTTTATAGGGGGAGATCCCAAAAATACGGACCCGGCTTCAGGTAGTCCATTGTTGCGCAGGCCAATGGAGCCGTTATCGCGGGTCATAAATACTGTTGAAGAACGACCCACTTCGTAATAGAGAATCTCGCCTTCGGCTCGATCATCAATAGAGGATGTTCGCAAAATATCTTCAGGCATTGAAGGGTTGTAACCAACGGCTAACCCAACAAACAATACCACCATACCAGCCGCTAGTTTGGGGCGAAACTTGGTAACTAGTATCGCTGTGGCAAGTCCAAGAAAAATATTGGTCAGCACTACTACTTTAATTGCGCCTTCGTATTTCAAAGCGGGAATCAGGAAAAAGCCTGCGAACGCTGCGCCAAATATGGCACCCACCGTATTCCAGGAATATACCTGTGCCGAAGAGCTAGCAGCGCGGGCTGCGCTGGTGGCAAAAATTCGCACTGCCAGAGGAAAGGTTGCACCGATAAATAGCGTAGCCGGAAGCAGAATTGCAATAGCAATGCCGACGTTGCCACTTAGTCCCTCATCACCTGGTATTACCAAATGCAGCCACTGATAGATTGCCATGGAGGTGAAGGCTATAGCTGCCTGTACAAATATAAAGACCCGCACGGAGCGCTCTGAGGTAACCGCAAAGCGGGAGGCAATAGCACTACCTATTGCGATACCAGAGAGAAAGCTCGCCAACATGGTCGCAAATGCCGCGACACTGCCGCCCAGTATGTGCGACAGCAATCGTGTCCAGAGCACTTCGTATACAAAGCTGGTAGTGCCTGAAAGCAACATGATGGGCAGGATAAAACTGGGGCTAGTCCAAACCGAGATTCCTTGCTCCTGTTGAATATCAACTTCGGCGCTAGATTGCTCTGCAATATCTTCTTCAGGCAGCGGAAGCATTTCTGAGGAGTTCTTAGCTATTAGCACCGCTAGCAGAAATACCAATAGATTTACTGCAACGCCAAACCAGACTGTGCCAATCAATCCCATTGCCGGCAGAAGTACAAAGGCGGCGGTAATGGTACCGAGTACGGCGCCCGTAGTATTTATTGCGTAGAGCGCGCCCACGCGGGAACCAATTTGGTTTTCGGCAGTTACGGCATAGCGTGTCAAAAGCGGCAGGGTCGCGCCCATGCAGGCAGTGGGTATTGCCAGCACAATAAAGGCCACTATGAAGTAAAAAAGCGATTGGCCTAGGCCACTGGCATCTGGTGGTTCAGGTTGACCACCCAGAACCGCCGCATAGGCCAGGCTAGCCAAGCTCAAAAGCACCGGCACCATAAGAGCTGAACCCGCTATAGCCGCTTCAAGGATTCCGTAAGTTAATACTGGCCGCCGCACTCGGCCAATGAACTTACCCGCCAGCGCAGCACCTAATGCCAAGCCACCCATATAAGCGGATAGCACCGTTGCCACCGCAAGTTCTGATGTGCCAAATACGGTAGAAAATTGACGCATCCAGGCGGTTTGATAGAGCAAGGCGGCAAATCCCGAAAGCAGGAAGCAAGCGCAAACGCCGAGGTAGATCAGCTGTGAGTTTTTATTAGGCACGATATCTCGATACTCATATTTTTAAATTGGTAGTTCGGTTGGGATTTTGAGCTACTGCAGGCTTGGCATCAACTTCTGCATGCGCTCGACCAGTTCGGCAAGTCCGTTTTGAATTTCGGCCTTGGTGGAGGGATTAATTTGATCACCCAGATCATTTTCCACTACCAAGCGCGAAATGGCGTTAATTTGCCCAAGCTTAAGATCTAGTTCAACGGTCTCGGGGGATAGATACCCCTCTTCTACGGCGGCAAGCTGAAACTCAACAATCTTTATATATCCACGAACCCCCTCCATCATTTCATTTGCACGCTCAGCTTGCGCGGCCGAAACAACTCGCATCGCAAAGAATTCGTGGTCATTTTTATTGGCCATTGCAAGATCTAGTATCTGCCAGGCCTGATCGGCAAACTGTTCTTGAAGCCCAGGATTTGTTACCGCGTTTCGCCAATCTACTCTTAATTTTACCGCTTCAGCGAACCAAGGATCTGCAGTATTTGCGGCGCTGAGCTGAGGGTCAAAGTCAGCTACTACCTGAAGATCGCGTGCCGTTAGGGCCGCCGCAGAATCAACAACCACGCGACTAACACCGGTCATAGTCTCAATAATTTGCGGGATATGTTCTGGTATCAGATCCTCTAAAGTCTCGGATCCCAGATAACGCAGCCAAGGTTCAACTATGGCGTATTTTGCGTAATTGCTATTTGGCATCGCCACCAATGCAGCAGACAGAGATTCTTCCACCCTTTCGCCACCACTTTGTGACCTGAGCAGTATGCCAGCCAATAATAAGGCATTGGGATTATTTGCCTGCCCCAGAGTAAGAACCAATTCAGATGCATATTCTCTAGAACTAAGGGCAGCAAACTTTTCTGCAATCCGGGTAAAAACTAAAGCATCGCCAAGCTCCTGGTGAACCCAGCTATTCGGATTTAGAACCGGGATCCATGGTCTGAATGTATCCGCCAGTTTTTGAATATTAAGTTCGCGGCCCTCTCGCATTAGACGCGCCGAGTCCATCGCCATCATATTGAAGTCGTCGGTTATCACTCGGCTGCCTTCTGCAAAGTCTCGAACGCCCTCTTCATCCATCATTAGCGCAGCGACCGCATCCTCAACCGCCGAGACTCCAAGCTCTAAATAGAAGAGTGGAGCGTCGCTAAAGGGCCTGCCGGTCTCCAATATCTGTCGTTCGATATCCATGGGCTCATCAGAAGCAAGAAGAAACAATACCTGCGGTGACCATTGATAGATTCGCACATTGGGGAATACATCCAATATTGTTGCGCACAAACTCTTGAGCAGAGCTTCGTCCACAAATTGGCTGTTGATCCACTGTAAGTACACACCATCATCGTTCAAATGCTCGGAGACCATTTGCATATATTCACGCGTATACAAATGCGAAGCTCCCGCACTCCAGGGGTGTGATGGTTGAGAAACCACCATGTCATATGTTTTTGAAGTTAGGGCTAGAGCACTTCGCGCATCGTTGATAACTATAGAAACTCTTGGGTCTTGCAGCGGTTGATATTTGCGTCTATCGGTAACAAGAAGATTTGCCTCAATTACCTTTGGTTCCAATTCAATTACATCAATTTCCTCAACACTGGGCGGAACCCCCGTAATCGCACTGCCCGCACCTAATCCAACAATTAGCGCAGATTTGGCATCTGGCCTCGCCATCACTGGCAGTGCTCCCAGTAAGCGCTGATTTGCCAGTGCGTTCGGAGCACCCAAGGGGGCAGCGCCGGCTTCTGGCAAGCCATTGTTGCGCAACATAAAAGAGCCTTCCTCTTCGTACATCAACACAGTGGAGCTACGACCTACATCGTAGTAAAGGATTTCCCCCTCTGCGATGGAAGATATTGGCGAATAACGAAGCACATTTTCTGGAAGTTTAGGCTGATAGATAATGGCAAGACTAAGGAAGGTAAATGCCGATGCCAGAATGGCTAATCGAGATTTGGAAACAAGGGTAATTGCCACCAATGTCGCCAATCCGGCATTAAGCAATACCATGGCGCGAATGGCGCCTTCGTATTTCAGTAAGGGCACTAAGAAGAAGCCTGCTATGGCGGCCCCGAATATAGCTCCCAAGGTATTCCATGCATAGACTCTGGCCGAGGAGCGAGCGGCTGAGCTTGCTCCTGAGGCGTAAACCCTAACCGCTAGCGGAAATGTCGCGCCAATAAATAGGGTAGCGGGCATTAGTACCAAGAAAGCCAGAATAACCTTGCTTTGATATTCAATATCAGCAGATATGTACTGATTTAACGCGTAGTAAATCGAGATTGAAGTAATAGCGATGCCGAGCTGACTCACCACAAATGCAACTGCAGCTTGACTGCGAGTCTTCGCTATTCGGCTAGCCATCAAACTACCCAAAGCAATGCCGGTTAAAAAACTACCGAGCATAATGGCAAAAGCGGTAACGCTACCGCCCAGAATATGAGAGAGCAATCTGGTCCAGAGAACCTCATATACAAAGGTGCACAGGCCCGAAACTGTCATTATGGGCAAAATCAGCCAAGCGTAAGTCATCGCTGGCCCGGTACTTGTAACTTCTAGGGCCTGCTCCCCATTCGGTATATCTTGAGAATCTTCGGTCGTGGCAATATTTCCAGATGATGACTTGTCCACCAATACTGCTAAAACAAAAACCAACAGGTTTACCGCAACGCCACACCAAATTGTGCCCTGCAGGCCCAGCTTCGGTAAAAGTACAAACCCGGCAATTAATGCCCCGCCGACAGCGCCCATGGTATTGATCGCATAGAGGCCACCAACACGGCCACCAATTTGATCATCTCGGGTAACCACATAACGGGTTAATACTGGCAGTGTTGCGCCCATGCAGGCCGTCGGAACAACCAGAACAGCAAAGGCAACAAAAAAATAAAATAGAGGCTGACCAAGACCTTCTGCATTCGGCAGAGAATCTTGACCGCCGAGCACCGCCCCATACAGCCAGCCCGCTATTGAAAGCGCAATGGGTACCAGAAGTGCAGAGCCAGCTATCGCGGCTTCGAGCAGCCCATAGAAGAGCACTGGTTTTTTAATAAGCTGAACGAGCCTTCCCGAGATAGCAGCTCCCAGTGCCAACCCGCCCATATAGGCAGATAGGACAGTAGCTACTGCGATTTCAGAAGTACCAAATACGGTAGAGAATTGTCGCATCCAGGCCATTTGATAGAGCAAGGCCGCAAATCCGGACAACAGAAAACATCCGGCAACGCCGAATAAAAGAATGTTTGAAGAACTTGCTCTAGATTGGTTCACTTATATACCAAGGTGAATCTACGTGTTAGCGCGAACTTCATAATAACTTTAAAAACCACTGCATCCTAGGTATCTATACAAATTGAAACTCATTTTGCTCGTTTGAAAATGACAAAAAAATGCCCGGCAGAGCCGGGCATTTAAAGGTCTGTTTATTATTAGTTATTAGAAGTTATAACCAATAGAGAAACCAACTTCACGCGGTCTTGAAGGAACTATTACATAAGAACCTACTTGAGAAGGCACCAAAGCTGGATTGGCGTTATCGGAATAATAATTGCCGGTATAGGCCCGAGATGGCGCATTATTATCAGTCACGTTGTCGATATACAACCGAGCAGTCCAATTGTCCGAGCGCATATTTGCTGACAGGTTCAACAGCGTTACCGCTTCGCGTTCTAACAGGTTCAAATGATCTTCGAAGTACGTACCTTTATGGCGAATATCAGCGCGAACACTAGTTCTCATACCAAGCAAATCATTTGGAAGCGTCGCACTAATATTAAAGTTAGCGGTAAATGGCGTTTGCTTGGGTATCCAGTTTCCATCAACCACGCCACAGGAGCTAAGTACTCCGTCTGCAGCGGGAGTCAATGTTGGGATAATGTTGTTACCACCACCACCAGCTCCACCGGGTGCATCACGATATTGAGGCGCTTGAATAGAACAGTAATCGGTGTACTTGGCCGAGCTCATGGTTACATAACCACCAACTGTCCAAATATCACTGAGAGCGTAATCCATCGTCAACTCGATGCCGTACATTTCACCGTCACCTTGGTTAATCCAAGTACGTTCGCCAGTGAAGTCGGTCCATTGATCTTCGTTCCAACCATTAGCACTGTCGTCATCCCAGTCAAGATTCTCGGCACCAATGATGTCTTCGTAAATCATAAAGTACACCGCTGCGGTATAAGCTCCGCGACGGTCCGCAAAACTACCCTTAGTACCAACCTCAAAATTGGTTAGGGTTTCTTCTTCAAAATCAGGGAAGGTGTTTGCGTCGTAATCAACATTCGAGAAGTGAACTCCATCACTACCATCATAAGTGAAACCATCGTATGGGCTTGCGACTTGACCACTAGCAATCAACAAAGCTTCAATGTTGCCTGGATCTTGATAGGCAATATTTACACCCGCTGGATTATTACCAATAGAAATCTGCCCGTACACACTTGTGTTGTCAGTGAGAGAGGTATTAATGGAAAGACGAGGTAAGAAAGACTTAGTTTCTTGGCAAAATTCTACACCTGCGCCATTTTCATCAACACCACAAACCTCATCAATTTGATAGCGACCTTCCAAAGAAAGGGTAGTGCGATCAGTTAAATCATATTGCAGGCCAAAGGAAGCGCCGATATTAGTAGCTACCTCAGAAATGGTAATACCAGAACTCGGAGATACTGCGTTCCCGTCTCTTGGATCACCGGGGAAATCGACGATTTGCCCATAATGAAGCGCACCACCGTTGTTATAAACCTGCTGTTGCAGAGAGTAGTCATAGTAAGAACCACTCAATGTATAACGTAGCCGCTCTTCTTCTGCAGAAATCCAGCGAACCTCACCGTATTGCTCTTCAATGGCAACTGGCACCAACATATTCATAACGTTAGCGTTAAGAGCAGCGATTCCCATCATGTTGACAGCGAATACTGCGTGCGTATCGCTGTGTTGGTTCTGATTCCAACGGTAGGAAGTATCTTCGGTATACATGCCCATAACTTGGAGCAGGCCATCGCCAATCTCAAAGTTCAGTTCACCCTGAACACGCTCCTTGGAGTTCTCATTACCCGGTGCGAAAGACTGAGCTTCCAGCGCCTGAAGAAAAGTTGAGCCATCAGGTAATCGTTGAGACAAATACTCATCTACCGACAGGCCGTTCATATCCGTATCCAAACCCAAACCCATACCCATATTCGCCGCGTTTACAACGGCCTCATAGGAAGCTACGTTGGCGTTGAACACATTGGTAAATTGCCCCAGAACATCATGATTACGCGCAACCTGTCCACCGGGGATATCTAGATCACAATCCCAGGACCCTGAAGGCATTTCGACATCAGCACCCATATTGAATCGGAAGATACCAGAACCTGCACCACAGGTGCCAGTAGGAGCTACCCATGACGCGCCTTCTTGGTCGAAGGTTTCTAGTCGGCTAAAGGCGACCTCGCCATAGACAGTCTCACTAAACTCGAAGTTTAGCTTCAAACGAATCTGTTCAGTTTCTTCACTACCCATTGCAACACCATCGGTAGCAGTCCACTCATCTGGACCTTGCCAATCGTTTTGCACATAGGAAATTCGATAGCCCAAAGAGTCCGTTAAGGGACCCGCTAACAAAATGCCGACTTGCTCACGACCATGCTCGGAAAGCTCAGCTTGGAACTTACCTTCAAATTCATCAGGAGCATCAGATGTAACATAGTTAATCGCACCCGCAAATGTTGACCGACCAAAGGCCGCACTTTGAGGGCCGCGGTAAACTTCCACTGCATCGATTCCAGAAAACTGCAATGTTCCTGAGTTACCCAAGATAGGCATGCCGTCAACAAATGAAGTTACTTTCTGTTGGTTAGATGCACGTAGATCGGATGCAACTCCGCGAACACCAGGGTTGTTAGCCTGACGGCTACCATGATAATTACTGTAATCAAGTCCGGGCGTAGCCGCGAACAGATCATCTTCTGAATTAATGCCTTGCTCGGCAAGAAGGGTTGAATTGAATACCGAGATAGAAATCGGCACATCAGTCAAACTCTCTTCACGTTTCCGGCCAGTTACCAAGACCTCTTCAATCGTTCCAGCGCCGTCTTGCGCAAGAACAGAAACTGGGACGATCAGCGTAAGCGCCGCTCCCAAGGATCCCACTACAAATTTACTTAGCATTTTCATAAAACGTCCCCCCCTAAGGGTTATTCAAAAAAAAAATTGAGGCTCTATTGACCCCATGACATCCACCGAAGTGTAGCACTTTTGAGCTTAACTCCAACATGCAGAAATATCGCAATCTTTGAGCACTTTATTAAGTTATATTAATAATTTTACGATTCTCAACATATGCGATTATACATAAAATATGTATCGCTAACTATATAATATAGTCCCGCTAAAATTTTAAATTTAAGTTACAGGTAGTTATAAATTAATCCAATTTAAATATTTTCAAATACTTCACTTTTTTACATTAATCAAACAATCAGATGTTTTATCTAGTAATACGGTAGGTTTTACTTAATGAAACGGTAAGTATTTTTTAACTAAAGTCGATTTCCTTAATATTTCAGGATTTTGCCCTGAAGTTAGAAATTTTTGTGGTGTCCTATATCAACTTCGTACTACAGATAACCAGGGTATAACCGGGCGGAATAATGCACTCAGCGAACTAGGGCAATTGGGGGATTATTCTGACTAACTAGGAACTGCCGATTTCCAGCTTGAGATGGGCAAATACGGGGCGACCTTCTAGATCTACCGGGCTAAGCAAGATTCCGTTTTCCGCGATTGTTATAGTTTTAAGTGTTACTGCACTCTGAACGTTTCCGCCGATGGTATCGATGGTACCCGCTTCCAGATCAAGGCTTACTACGATATCGCAATGGGTTCGTGCACCCACTCCAATTTGCGCGCGTCTAGCCGCCAAGTTCAGATAGCGAGGTCGTGAACCTGTGCAGAGTAAATCAGCCGGCAATACTTCTGCTTCTCCGGAGTCATAGGCTGTATACAGCGCACTGCTTTCTTCGTCATCACGAGCGCGTATAGCTTGATCAATATATTTGTGGTGCGCGATAGCGTGCTCAAACTGCTCTGTCTGGGCGATACCGCCTTCGCACATTACCCAGGATATAAAAGCCGCTGACCATGCGTCACGCCAGCGCGCAGCTTCGCCGTCAGGTCCGTTCCACTCGTCGTTCTGTCGGGCGACGATCCAACCACCCTCAGAAGTTGAAGCCCAATAACCTGCAATTGAGCTAGCGACGCGAATGGACTCTTCAAGACTAAGCCGGGGACGGCGACGACGTCGCTCTTCATCTGGCAAATCATCCAGGTCCTCGCGAACTATATACTCAGGAGATCCAAAATAGGCCCACTCCTGCAGTGCAATATCCACTATACGCTGACGCAACTCTTCTTCAGGGAAGCTTCGGCATTCAGCCTTTGATACGGCCATGCTGCCAATAGAGCCCTGAACCCAGGAAGCTGGAGCACGGACATCAAATTCTGACTGCGGCAAGCGCTCCTGCTGGGCGAGAACTGCTGTGGAGGAAATCAGAATTAGACCGCAAGCAACGCTGCGAGATATTTGTATTAGAAGCAAGCTAGAGCTGAAATGCATTTTTTATTATCGTGTAAGAATAAACGCACAATACAACTCTGTGATTAGAGATGTACAGCGCGCTTTACGATATTAAAATAAAATGAGGTAGAGCGAAGTACTATTGCGCCGATATATTTGTCGATGGTTGCGCCGTGCTTATAGAGAATTTCAGTCATCAAGGTGAAGTATTCATTGAGTAGGCTGACCAAATCCTTCGGATTAAGCTGCTCCGAAAAACCGGTGAAGTTTTTGAGATCGCAAAAGAATACTGTCATGTCTTTGGAATCGCCTTCCAACTCGAGCAATCCCGGCTGCTTACTTAATTGCGCAACAATTTCTGGGGGCACAAAACGACCAAAGTCGTTAATCAGCTTTTGCTTTTTTTGAGTTTCGGTGAAGAACTTGAGCAAAACGTTCATACCAAACAAAATAAGTATTACCAATAAGCTGTATTCCATAGGAATAGGGCTTTCTCGGTATTGCATACCTAGACTTATATAGAGAGGTGGAGACGCGACTAATGGTACTAGCAGAGATGCAGCAATTGGGGTCATCAGCGGCATTAGAAATGCCATAATTAAACCCGAGGCAACAAACAGTAGAAACTCGGGAGATGCCACTACTTGGGGAAATTGAAATCCGCCAGCGGCCGAAGTAAATACCTCAAAATTGAAGGTGATGCCCAGAAAATATTCAGTGCCAAAAGCCAGCAAGCCCGATACGTTTCCAGCAAAGGCCAGAACCAAAACCAATAAAATGCCAATCTGCGGCCATTCGGTGCGAACAGATGCCTGTATTAGTTTTATTTTGAGCAAGTTCATTGTTGTCAGTTTGTACGCCCTAAGTTGGCAGAGACTCAAGCTATGAGCCTCTAAATATTAGCATAGGAAGCTGTTCAACCTTAGAGAATAAAACTAGATCTTCAGAATTAAAAAAGGCCCCGATATCGGAGCCTTTTTCAAATGAGCTGTTAACTCTTAGATTCTGTAGCAAACAATATATATGCCATCTTCAGAATAAACTGTTGCCAACGCTGTAGCGATGGGAATAACATTAGCGACGCCATCAGTAGCGCGGAATCGTCCGGTTGCACCAGCGCCATCATCAAGCTGAGTATCTAGAGCGATTGCAGCTGAACCGTTCACATTGTTCATGCAAACTTTAAGTCCGAGAAGACCGCCACCCATAGAAGCATTGGTAACGCCAATCAATCCGCCAAATGGATTTTGAGGCAATGCATCAATTCCAACATCAGCTGGATCACCAGCAATAAAGCGAGCAGCACGAAGATGCTGGAAGAAATCTCCAGACTCACCAGCGGCCAGACCAGTAAAAGTATCTGCCAAGGCGGCATCAACTGAACCATCGCCATCGCCTACTGCTACCGCAGTCCAACTCGCACCACGAGCAGCAACCGCACCGGTGTCATCACCAGGCAAACGACCGTAGCGATCTTGGTAAGAGAATGCGCCAGCAGCTACACCATTAAAATCATTGGTAGCCGACTTAACACGTGAATTCTCAATAAGCTGTTGCCCTTGCAGTACACCGCCAAGCAACAAACCGATAATAACTAGCACAATAGCAATTTCGATAAGCGTAAAACCAGTTTGTGCGGCTGGTAATCGACTGTTTAACTTCTTCATTTCATATACCCCATTTAGGTAAATTTCTTTGATTCATGTAGTGGTATTTCTACTTGAGAGGCTACTTTAAGTAGATTGCCTAATTTGTGCAATATGTAGGTTTTTTTACACTACATGAGGCAGAGATAGGATAAATTGCAGCGGTCTGTCTGGCTTTGCATTTACCGATAGGTCTCCACCGACAGCAGCGGCCTGCTGTTTGACCTGATACAAACCTATGCCCCTACCACTACCGTGCTCACTCCAAAATGGTTCAAAAAGCCTTTCAGGCCAAAGGCAGGGCTCACCATTAATGTCTATCATGTTGACGATAACGGCGTTGCTCCTATTTTCGAGCTCAATTTGGATATCTGTATTTTGACGAATATTCTTTCTGGCTTGGTGAGAATAGTTGCCAAGTAAGTTATCCACGATGCTTTGCAGGCGATCCGGTTCGATATTTACTTTTGCTTCACCGGTAATTGTTACTGGTAATTCATAGATACTGGCGGTTTGCTTTAAAACCTGTTCAAGCTGCTGGCTGAAATCATCCTCTACTTTATTTACTGTGCCTGGATTATTTTTTAATGCATCCAGCATATGTTGCGCCCTGTCCCGAACTGCCGGAAGCGCTTCTTTTAAGTTTTGTATAAGGAGACGCTCTTGTCCGGGCGCAGCCTTTTCAAGCTGGTCTACCGTAAGCCCCATAAGTTGCACCATATTTTTTACATCGTGTTGTAAAAAAACGGTCATTTTTGCAGTCTGCTCAAATGCGCCCTGAACGGTACCCAGTTTTATCCAAAGATTCATACGAACCAACAGAAAGAAGTTGTCAGCAAGCGCATTATTGAAGTGCTGTGCCTCCCAGTTTTTCTTCGCCTGATAGAGGTTTACAAATAAAGATATCTCTTGGACTTCCAGCTTTTTTTCAATACAACTACCTTCAAGACGACCATGCTCATCTGAAAGGGTAGTGCCAAACCAGTGCAGTTCCCATGAGATACCTACAAAGCCCGCTTGATTAAGTAAGGGCCAGCACTGCCGCAGAAAATCCGGCAGATCATATCCAAGGTCTTCGTTTAGCCGAATTAGCTCTTGGTTACGCTGATTTTGTTTTTGATACTTTGCTAACAACCATGCACTTGCAAATAGAATTGAGCTGCCAATAGCTATTAGAGAAAGATATAAGACATCAATTGCCTCAATCGGTGTCACGGTGAATCCCAAATTTTTTCATAAAGTAATAAATGCTTTCGCGCTTAACCCCAAGCTTCGCGGCGGACTGATACACGTTGAAACCGGTTTCTTTTAATACCTGCCTAACCAGTTTTTCTTCAGCTTCTTCGCGCACTGCTTTCAAACCATCCGATACTTTGGTACTGAACGCCAGGCTAGCGACGCCTTCTGCGGACATATCCTGCTCTTTTCGATGGAACAAAAAGGCTCGATTTACTGAGGATAATATATCGTCTGAGGTTGAGGGCTTGGACAGAAAGTCAAAGGCCCCTTCACGAATTGCATCTAAGGCTGATTTTTCTTCATCCTGACCGGTTAGCACAATAATTTTGACCCGCTGTGCGTCAGCGCGGATCTCTCTTATAACCGCTAGCCCTTCATCGGTAGCATGGGCCATAGGCGGTAATCCAAGATCCACTAGCATCACCGCAATCTCTGGCACATCGGCTATCTTTTGAAAAGCAGCAGGTCTGCAATCTGCCTCTTCAACTAAATAACCCTCCATGCTCAACATATTTTTCAGCATCTTCCGTAATACAGGGTCGTCTTCTACAACAAGGATTATTTCGCTAGCCTCTTCCTGCTGCTCTTCTTGTTCCTCTTCCTGCTCCTTTTCCAGGACAGCGCTCTGATTTGGTTTCAGTTGATCTTCATCTTTGATTTCAGAATTGGACATCTAAGGCAGTTGTCCGGATGTAATTAGTCGTCCCCATAGTACATATGGAGAAATCCAAATAATTAAATCATCGTATAGATCTTCAGAGTACTCCGTAGAGATAAAGTCTTCGTCTAATGCAATATCGTAGACCCCGTCGGTATCCTCACCGGCATTTTCAATTTCACTAGACCGCCTCGGACCGCTCTAAATATTGCAATAAGTCTGAACTGGTAGCGCGTAAGCGCTGGGATAACAGCGTTACTAGCTTGATTAATATCTTGGAACCTAAGCCGGGCTCTTCCAAAATAATTTTTACCATGCTGTCTCGAGAAAATACCGAGAATGTCGTTGCCTCTAGCGCTATGCAGCTTGCAAAACGAGGCTCGCCATCAATCATCGACATTTCACCCAGAGTTCCGCCAGGCCCCACAATAGTCATTGGGCGACGCTCTCCGTGGGAATCTGTTTTCACAATATTGACGCGACCCTCGATGATGAAGAGCATAAAATCATCAACATCTCCCTCGCGAATAATTAAATCGCCGGGTTCAGCCTTGTAGACCTTCATAAAGGAAGTTAGTTGTTCAACATTTTCTTGAGTGAAGTCCACAAAGAACTTCGAATGCCCGATCATCTCGAATAGGCGAGGGACCATTTTTTGGGCGTTACCAAGACAATGGAGCTTTTTGAGAGGCTCATTTTCTGAATGTAATATTGTATCTTCGACCATGGCATCCACTTCTGATAATTAGTTCTTCAACCGATGTTTTTGGTTGAATGGCTATTTCACGTTCGGACTCATAAGAGAATAGACGTCATCTGGCCCGAAGTCCACGTTTTGTTGTCATTTCAAGTTCCAGCGAAAGCCTAGAGCCACAACCCTTTGCGCTGTTTTATCGATCGATTAAAGAGGTATTTTGGGAATGCAAATCTCTCAGAATCGGTCGACTAGAAAAACAAGCGCTTTAAGAAGGGGTAACATAAGATATGGCAGGAGGAATAATCAATGCGAACGCTCCGAACATCCGGAAATAAAAAGAGACTTGTACTGTTCTTAGTTGCTGCAGCGGTACTTTGCTCCTGGCTCCCAAATATTGACCAACTAGCCACCCAGCAACTAGACCAAGGTTTTCAAAGAGCCCTTGTGAGCTTTGCCTCCGCACGAGCTTTAAACGCAGCTATATCGGTCGCTCAGGGTACCGAAGCGGCGATAGAGCCCGCAGGCGTAGGCTTTACCTTTACGCCCGGCGAGATATTGGACCCCGTAAACGATTTAGTGGAACAATTTTCTGACCTAATGCTAGTAGCGAGCGTCTCCTTTGGAATTCAAAAAATGCTTATTAGCATTGGTGCTTTTTGGGCTATATCACTGGCGCTGACATTGACCGGAGTGATATGGGCAAACAACTATGCCCGAGGGCGGATTAATTCACCCTGGGTAACCAAGATCCTAGTTGTACTTCTACTGATACGTTTTGCCATACCCCTGGTGACTTTGGGCAGTGATTTCTTATTTGAAGAGTTCATGTCTTCGGAATATGAATCAAGCCAGAGCTTTGTCGATTCTTCTTCCAAGGAAATCGATGACTACAATCAGTCTGCACCAGATGTGTCGCAGGAACAGGGCATAGTAGAAAGACTGCGGGCCTGGTCCCAAAATATTAGCTTCGAGTCACCTGTAGAAGAATTGAAAGCGGCAGCGGACAGATCTATCGAACATATAGTGAATCTGATGGTGATATTTACGCTGCAAACTTTGCTTCTACCCATACTGATTTTGTGGATACTTTATTTTCTTACCAAGCGCATCCTTGCGGCCCCCTCAAAAGCACACCTCCCCTAAAGACAGGAGTATAGAAGGGCAAGCTATAGGGGTTAGTTAGTTAGTTAGTTAGCGATCGAAACTAAATATCTCTTGCATCAATTTTTGCTTTGATAAATTGGTTATGGGGCATATGAATTAAGTCAGCTAAGCGCCTAATGATATGTTCTTCGTAGGCATCAACCCGGCCATCCGCATAGGCCACACGCCATAAGCTTTTTAACAATTCAAATTTCTGATCCTGGCTATATTCTTGATTGATAGCCGAGGTGAACTGAAACAAATCATGACTGGACTTCTGCTGCTCTAATACTTCAGATACCACCTGACGAGCTTCTTCGGCATCTAAACCAAGGCTTTCTTGCATTAAATCTTCTATGCGTTCGATCTCGAGTTCATGCCAATCGTGGTCAACCGCCATAACCTCTGCCATCAAGGCCGCAGCGGCTCGATTAGTATCAACCCCAGCATCAGTTTCCTTTTCGCTGTCGAGGCCCAACCAGGCCATAAAAGTACTTTTCATAATCTATCTTTTAATCCTATCGTTAGTGCTTATTATTACTGCTTTGTTTATCTAATCTTTACTGAAAGGAGACATTCTCCGCATCAAGCTTCATTTGATTGGCGTATTCAGCTATCACCTTAAGGCTGGCATAGTGAATATCTACAATGTCTTCAATATCTTTGGCATAACCTCCGGCCATTACCATTACCAGGGGCAAGGATCGTCTAGAGCAGAATTCCATAACCATGCGATCTCGCTGTTCCAATCCGCTCTTACTCAGGTTTAAACGACCTAAACGATCCCCTTCAAAAGGATCGGCGCCCGCTAAATAGAACACCAAATCTGGATAGGCTTCGTTAAACGCCACATGCAAACTCTGACGTAACGAATCCAAATAGGTTTCATCTGTAGTGCCATCTTCAAGCTCGATATCCATATCACCGGCCTCTTTACGCGTCGGATAGTTTTTCTCTCCATGGATAGAGTAAGTATAAATACTGTCGTCACCGGTACAGATTGATGCAGTACCGTTGCCCTGATGCACATCGGCATCCAATATCATAATCTGGTCTGCCAAATCATCTTTTTGCATTTTTCTCGCCGCAACAACGCAATCATTAAAAACGCAGAACCCTTGAGCGGCATCCGATTTAGCGTGGTGAGTTCCGCCGGCCAAATTAGCACTTGCACCCTCCTCTAGTGCAACTCTGGCAGCTGCAATAGTGGCGCCAACAGATCTTCTCGATCTCTCAACCATTTCCGGGGACCAGGGAAAGCCTAACTCACGTTGCTCCGACTTCGTCATTTCTCCAGCTACCACCTTTTGCAGATATTCCTGCGTGTGGCAAAGCAAAAGCTCTTCGTCGGTTGCCGCCGCGGGAACTAAGAGATCAAAATCAGAATTAGTCGCCACCCTCTCACGCAGGAGTTTATATTTACTCATCGGAAAACGGTGCTGCTCGGGTAGGGGCAACACAAATTGATCGCAATAAAACGCTTTCATCGGTTACCAGCTCATGAACGAAGTCGGTGGATTATCTGCGGCGCCAAGGCCTAGGTCAACGCGCATAGAACTACACAAAAGATTGGTTATTTACTCAAAGTGTGACGAAGGCCACACAGATCTTTGCAAAGCTGTGAAGAAGTTCCGGTTTAGCCTATTTAGTATTCGGCCTTGTAGCCGGATAATCGATCCATGAAACTTGTTCTGATTCGTTATCATCTTTTAGGTACCTTGCCCAAATCTCGTTGGGGCGAAGAAATCGACGAAGAACCCGTCCGCTGGCGCGCCAAACCCTGCGGCTGGCACAGGCGTGCTAGCACCATTCGGTACACCATCCTAAGCCTGGCACTTACCATTGGCATGATAATCCTCACTCTTGATTCAGCAGCACTAGATCTTATATCTGACGCCAACGCGTCGGAAACAAGCCTCCAATCTATTAGTTTAGATATCAATCTAGACCCAAACCCATAGATCTACGCCTCTACTTCTTCTTGCTGATTTTCCCATAACTGGGCGTATAAACCCTGCTGCGCTAGCAACTCACGATGCGATCCGCGCTCAACAATTTCCCCTTGCTCTAAAACTAAGATCTCATCGGAATCGATTATGGTTGAAAGGCGATGCGCGATAGCCAAGGTTGTATGGTTTTCCGCCGCTTGATGCAGTGCACCCAAAATTGCTTTTTCTGCAGTGGAATCGAGAGACGAAGTTGCCTCATCAAAAACCATAATCACCGGATTCTTCAATAGAGTTCTGGCAATAGCAATTCGCTGCTTTTCGCCTCCTGAAAGCTTGAGACCCCGCTCTCCAACGACCGTGTCGTAACCCTCCGGCAACTGCTCAATAAAGGACTCCAGATTTGCCAGCTTTGCCGCCGCTTCGATCTGTTCTTGAGTTGCATCGGTATTGCCGTAACCGATGTTGTAGCGAATGCTGTCGTTAAACAAAACCGTATCCTGGGGAACTACCCCAATAGCTTTGCGCAAACTGATTTGGGTCAGTTTGGTAATTGGTTGATCGTTGACAAAGATACCGCCGCTTTGTACATCGTAGAAACGAAATAACAGTCTCGCAATTGTCGATTTCCCGGAACCGCTTGGGCCGACTATGGCAACTTTTTTTCCTGCGGGAATTTCAAAAGAAACATCTTTTAATATAGTGCGATTTTCTTTGTAGCCGAAGCTAACATTTTCAAATCGAACCGCACCACCACTGGCTTCCAATTCAGTGGCCTCTGGCGCATCGGATACGCCTGGATTAGTATCAATTAAACGAAACATCTGCTCGATATTTGCCATTGAATTTTTTATCTCTCGATACACAAATCCTAGAAAATTCAATGGGATAAACAACTGAATCATATAGGCGTTGATCAAAACCAAATCACCAATTGTCATGGCCCCACTAGCTACTTCACTGGCGGCCAAAACCATCATTGAGGTCATAGATAGAGCGACAATAATCGCCTGGCCTGAGTTAAGCGCAAATAAAGAATATCGGTTTTTTAAACGGGCCTGCTCCCACTCTGATAGCTGACCGTCGTAGAGCTCTGATTCATACTTTTCATTGCCAAAATATTTGACCGTTTCAAAATTTAATAGGCTATCAATAGCTCTGGTATTGGATTTGTTATCCATCTGATTGGCTTCACGCACAAAGCGCAACCGCCACTCGGTAACCACCACAGAAAAACCAATATAGGAGACCACAGCAATTAGCGTAATTACCACATACCAGATGCTGTAATTGAACAATAAGATCCCACAAATAAGCGCCAATTCCAGCAGCGTAGGAATAATATTAAAGAGCATAAATCGCAGTAAAAATGCGATGCCACTAGTGCCTCTTTCGATATCTCGGGACAGCCCGCCAGTTTTTCGGGAAAGGTGAAAATCCAAATCCAAAGTATGTAAATGGCTAAAAACTTTAAGCCCAATTCGACGCATACCTCGCTCGGCTACGCGGCTGAATATAACGTCTCGGATTTCGCCAAAAAATGTCGTACTAAAACGCAGCAACCCATAAGCAATTAACAGGGCTAAAGGCAGGGTTATCAGCTGGGCTGTATCCAAGCTCAAAGCTGCATCTGTACCCAAGGCGGCTGCGCCACTTAAGCCATCAACAATACCCTTAAGGATAATGGGCAAAATAACATTGGCGACCTTGGCCAATATTAAAAATGCCATTGCAAAAAACACTCTTGCCGGAAACTCCAACAAGTATGGAATCAAGCTTTTTACAATTTTCCAGTCACCAGACCAGGCGGTTTCCGGTGCTTCTCTACTGCTGGGAGGCATAGCGGGTCCTTATATTGAATATCTTGGGGAACTGACTACTAAGTTGGGTAGATTTGAGGGTTTTCAACTTAAACAGCCCTTCTGTTACGCTTGCGCGATGAAAACATTCTTTGGAAGAAGCTGGGACGACTGGATCGCCGAGTATGCGGAAAGTCATCAGCACCCAAAAAATAGGCTTTGCCACAGCATAGGCATCCCTATGATTGTTGTGTCTATATTGCTGCTTTTAGCTGGCATATTTTCGGCTACCGCCCTCTGGGTTGGCGTCCTGCTATTTCTATTGGGCTGGATTCTGCAATTTGTGGGTCACGCTTATGAAGGCAAGCCGCCGGAATTTTTCAGAGACTGGCGGTTTCTTTTTGTTGGCCTGCGTTGGTGGGTAGCAAAAATGAAAGGCAAAGCCTAATTCAACCAGCCCTCTATTTCACATCTACCGTAAATACAATTAATCCCGACTCGCCTGGCTGCAAAGTTCCTGTTAACTGCCAATGCAGAGAACCGCTATAGCCAACCGCATTGCTTCCTCCAGCGGGAATCTCTATAGAACAGCTAGTCATAATGGTAGGCGGAATAATTGCGCTTAGTGGCGCTGCTGTAGGTCCAGTGTAATTACAACTGCTATCCAACAGTTCCGCCAATTCAGTAAATGCCGGAATTTGATCATAAATTTCTATATCGGAAATATTGCCCACACCCGTATTGGCAAAAGAAATTTCGTAGCGTAGGCGATCACCCGGATTGGCGGCATTGCTAATGCCCGCAATCACATCAAATTGCGAAGAGGTATCGGTAATATTGCGCACTCGCTTGGTCAGCTGAAGGGCGCTTTCGCCTACGTCTAGCACGGTTGTTTGGTCATTAGCGACAATATCCTGATCGCTAACCAATGCTCCAGCATAATTAAAAGTAGCGGTTAAATCGGATAGTAAGGTATTACCAGAAGACGCGGAAGTCGGTGCAAACACTCTGTTTAGCAGACATATAGATTCACCGGCGACCAAGCTCGTGGAGGAAATAATTGGGTAGTCGCCGATACTTAGATCACCACTGCAATCCAAGTCTTGATATACCAAGGAGCTCCAACCCGCCAGGGTTGGGCTATCAGAGCTAAGCATCGCAAAACTTACGTCACCATTGGTGGGTGCTCTAAATAAATGGGAATAGGTCTGAGTTCCGCCCGGAGCCACCACACCTTCCAAATTAGGGTTAAGGCTAGGCAAACGCACATCGCCAAAATCGATTCCGGCTATATCTGCATTAATCACATAGATACTACTGGAGTTGGTTGTGGAGCTTAGGAAACCAGAGGGATCATTACCCAAGGCACTTGGTGCTGAACAAGAGGCCACTGCCGATACCGGATCGCCACTTAGCTCATAGATGGTCTTGGGACCCACATCGACGGACGGAAATTCATAAAAGCCATTTGCGTCCGTCAATACAGTTTCACAGGTCAACGCCATGGAGTCATAAAGAACCATGGAAACTCCCTCTATGCCTGGCTCTGAAGTCGATTGAATTCCATCTACGTTAAAGTCTTCAAACAAAGTGCCGTTAACCTGAAACCCAGAAGTTTGACTCATACAGGTGGCATCGTCAGCGGCACCGGTTCCGGGATTATTTGTTGGTATTAATCCAACTAAATTTGGCTCGTAATCAACAAAGCCTTGATTACAAACACTGCCTGTTCCGCCGCTTGAATCAACCATAACTGAGTAAGTAATCACTACTTCGTTATCGCCAACAATCCCTGGCGTTATGTCCGCCATAACCGTTCCCAAACCACTGCCGTTCACAGCAAGATCCGTATGAATTTCACGACCTACAACAAAGGGCATCAATCCACCCAAATCCGTAAGCGGTTCACCATTCATATAGGTGGAATTCGGCACATAGGTAGTGCCGGCCTGAATATCATCTTGGAAAGTGGTATCGAAGGAAGGAAACCCTCCAACATTACGCACAGCCACAGTATATTCGAGCACATCACCAGGCACATAACCGGTGCTGCCAGTTGTGGTATTCACCACAGTTTTAACAGGTTCAATAATGGCGCGAATGTAGGGGTAAATACAGGAGGCTAAATCTGCCGAGCCCGAGGCGGAAGCCAGCGTTTGGATTGCACCTGCTCCGCCCGCCGCTGTAATTCCAACATCCCAGGACAGCGTCGCGCCACTTGAACCCTGAAGATAAATTAAATTATCGCAGTTAAACGCCATGCCAGCCACCTGGTCGCCGGTGGGATTATCTTCAGTCAGTAGCAAAAATGCGTATGCAAAATAATTGCTTTCCGGCGTTCCAGTCAGAACCAAGTCACCAATAGGCGTCTCGGGCGCAGTTAAGGGATCGTCACCTGTATCGAAGAATCGAATTTCATAGAGATAAAATTCAGCACCGCCGCCAGTAGTGTAGGTAACCATATAAAGGTTGTCGTCGCGATCAAATGATACATCGCCGCCACCGCCCAGTATCGATACCTCATTAGTCATACTGATGGCATTGGTTAGAGATTGACCGGTACCGGATACAGTCGGATCAAAAAGGTGCACGTCATATACGGCACTTTCAACCAATACACCGCGTCCTTCGTAACTAAACCCCACGCGATTGTAATTATCATCACCACCCTGCGGCAGAGTGGCGCCAGTATCCACCTCATTTGGAATATTGGTGGGATCGTAATAATAAAGCTCATTATTACCGTCACCATCGTTGTCCACCCACTCCATATAGTAAAAACGCAGATAGTTGCGCTCTATCCCGATACCAGCAGACTGGAAATTAGTCTGAAACAGGTCAACGGTATCGTTATCAAATTCTCGAAGGCGGGTATACCCTCCATTATTGTAGACGCCATAGAGTTTGTCGCAGGTCAGTAAGGAAACCGATACCTGATAATCTTCAACTTCGCCATTGCTTGCCGCATTCGCTGCTAATGCTTGAGTAACTCCTATACCCGCATCGCTAGAAAACCGTAACCGCAAAAATGTGCTTCCGCTATCTAATCCATCTCCGCCGGATGTATCAATAGCCGTTGACTAAGAAAAAGTTAATTGGGCAAATGATGAGCCAGCTAACACGGTAGTAGTTTGCGCTTCTGCTCCTGTATCAAAATCACCATCCTGATTTAAATCCAACCAGGCATATAAAGTAGCGCTAGCGCCTGTTGCGTTAGTTAAGGGCACGCTAATCGTATAGCTAGTTTGCTGCGGCTGAATTGTTGCCAAGAATAAGTCGCCTTCATCCCCGTCAGTTGAATCAGTAGTAGTAGCTTCGCCGGTGCCCGTATCGTCATCCAAAAGCGCGTCTGCACTAGCCTGCCCATTAGTTTCAGCATCGGGGGCAAAGGACCCCAAATATAAGAGTGGAGAAATAATATGTCGCGGGCCAAATACTCCACCGCCGTTGTCGGTCGAATCAGTTCCATAACTATCAGGTGCATCACCATAGTCATAGGCCGTTGCAACCGTAATCGCATGATCTTCAACTTCACCATTTGTGGCCGGGCCTTTAGGTAATGGAAATTGGGAGGAATATTGAACAATTCCAACCTGAAGAACGTCGCAAAGTATGTCAGCAACCAAACCTCATTATTTACCTTAGCTAATAGATATAACCTATTGTTTAAAAATAATATTATGAAAAAATTAATCGAAAATAAATTATTTCACACTACCAAAAAGCTGCTTTTTTGCTCAATTATGGGAAAAACCTGGAAAAGCACCGATTTTCCTTGGTGAAACTCCTACCAAAACCTTCAGGCTCACTCAGTAAATATACGAAAATCAGTCTCGTTTAGTGCCCAATCTGAAGTTAATCAGATAAATCATCGATTAATAGATCATTTTATTTGATGAATATCCAATGTTTTTGCTAAATGGAGGCTTCTTCCCTGAGTAATAGCACACTCCTCAACCAACACCTGAATTTCAAGACTTCAACTAGCAGCGAATAGAGAACTTAGACATATATTCGTATTAATATCTATATATGATAGCTTTTAGCGGTAGCTAACACTCACTTCAAGCATAAAACCACTATAATAAAAATGGTATTTGCGGAGATTGTTCTTCAAAAAAAACGTTATGGAAGATTATCAACCCCCCTTTTTTGACTAATACTGAACTTCATATATTTTGACTTAAATTAGAATATTTTCAGCTCCATTAGCCAAGTTTCTCTCAGAAGCATAAAAATAGTACCTTTTCACAAAATGGAGAGAATTCAGATTTAAGAGGCCGCTGGAGGACCGCTTTCGAAAATTGGAACTCATCTCTGCAAATTGGAGTACTATTTTTCTGAATCTGCTAATTCAGAGGATAAAAAATCTTCATAATTCTCATTAATAGCCGATAATTCTGCCCATATGCCCGCCCCGAGAAATCTGTATGTTAGAACGCGATAAGAGCCTAACAACTCAACAAAAGTCCCTTGCAATAAATCTAGATGACCGTAAGTACGGAACTATTGTTGAAATTGGGGCCGGGCAAGAGGTAGCCCGTCAATTTTTTAAAGCAGGCGCTGCAGCTGGCACGGTTGCAAAAACCATGTCTGCCTACGATATGCGCGTTAGTGACGAGATATATGGACAGGTGGGCCGATATGTCAGCCGTGAGCGAGTGGAACAAATGCTCGGTCGAGAGTTCGACCTCCTGATAGACCGCCTACAGGAAAACCGTAGCAAAGATACTACCTTCTTCTCTTATGCCGCTACAGTCGCTGCGAGAGGGTATAACACTTCACATGAATGCCACGGCTGGATTGGACTGCGCTTTCAACTGCAACCCAACGAAGAGCCCTGCCAAATTGTGATGCATGTTCGCATGCTGGATAACAATAATGAGTCGCAGAGTGAGGCTTTAGGCGTGCTTGGTGTAAATTTAATTTATGGCGCATTTACTCACTCAAACGAACCTAAATGGATTATCGATGGACTCAACGACGGTCTAGGTTCAGATCGCGTTGAAGTTGATCTAATACACTTCTCTGGCCCGGGTTTTGGCCACATAAACAACCGTCTGAAGAACCTACACTTAATTCGCGCCTGGCTCACCAGAGCAGTGATGTATAGCCCGGAGGGCACGTCAGTAGTACCTTCAGAGCATCTTTATAGGAAATCGGCACTGGTAATAAGGGGAGCCTTTATGCCCCCTACCAAAGTACATAGCGATATGGCCAAAACTGGACTAGCGCAGCTAAAGGAAGGCTTGGCAGACGCCAAAGAAGCATTGGTCATGGCAGAAATCTCCATGTCCACATTGGCTAAGGGAGGCGGTGCTGATGATGAGGAGTTTTTGGCAAGAGCGGATCTAGTAAATGCCATGGGCTATAACGTTTTGGTCTCAGACTATGTGCGTACTTTTAGCCTAAGGTCATGGATACGCCGGTACACTCACCACCCAATTGGGTTGGCGGTAAAGGCTACCGATTGCGATTTTCTGTTTGACGAGTCTTTTTACGACGGGCTGGAGGGCGGCATTATGGAAGCCATGGGCAAACTCTTTGCAGACGACACCAGAATGTTTATATACCCGGCCAATAATGACGACGACCAGTTGATTAGCCTGGAAAACTTACGCGTCCCAGAACAGCACAAATATTTACTTAAGCTACTGATTGAAAACAAAAAAATGCTCGCCAGCGAAGACTGCAATGAAGACAACTTCCATTTCTCAGCGCGTAAACTGCTTAGCTCAATTGCGCAGGGCCCGGGCGACTGGGAAGAACAACTTCCTGAGGAAGTGCTCAATTTAATTGTTGAACGAAAATTATTTGGCTACTCGAAATAGCCGAATCTAGCGCATAGGTTTAAACAAAACCAACATTGCCGGCAGTAAGGTCAATGATCCCAATAGCGCTGCAGCCATTGCTAAGCTAGTGAACAGTCCGAAGTAAATCGAAGGAATAAAGTTGGACAAAGACAGCAGGGAAAAGCCCGCAATTATGGTAGTGGCGGTATAAATAAGCGCACGACCAATGGTTGCATGAGACCGATGCATCGCCGCCTGATAGTCACCGTCAACCGCCAATTCGGTTCTAAATCTATGGATATAATGGATCGAATTATCCACTCCCATGCCAACAGATATTGCGGCGATAGTAATGGTCATTAGGTCCAGAGGAATTCCGAACAAACCCAGCGCGCCAAGCACAATTCCTGCGGCCAAAAAGTTGGGCACCATAGCGATTAGAGAAATCGGAATCGACCGGAATAACACCGCAAACATCAGTATTATTCCAAAAAATACCGCTACCAAAGTTTGAATCTGCGACCCAAATAGACTCTGCAACATATTGTTATATAAGACTATTAATCCGGTAACCCGTACCTGTTCGGGTGCCAAGCCCAGTTCTTGCACGGCGTATTCCTGCACTTGGGTGATTAAGGCGTCGCGTTGAAGCTCGTCACCAGTTTCTTTCACTCTGGTAGCAATTCGGGTTTGACCAATCTCGTCATCTAGATAGGCATTAATAAGCGTATCTTCCATATCAGAACCCAGGTTCTGTCGCAGAAATATCAGCTCAATATCATTCAGAGCCGAGCCAGTCTGATCAGCCGCCATTTCTGTCGCAGTCGCTAGAGAATTAACCTTACCAACATCGGGCAGGGACTCCAGATAGGAGTGCATTGCTTCAATGGTAGAAATTTCCGTACGATTCCACCAATAACTAAACTCTGCTAGACCAGCGCTTTGCTCATCGCCGAATCCATCACCGCCAAATAGATCATCCTCTGCAAAGGGATCATCGGCAAAGGGGTCGTCCGCAAAATCACCTCCACCAAATCCATCTCCGCCAAAAAGATCTGCCTCATCGCTGCTAAAACTATCAGAAACTTGAACCATTTCTGGCCTGTCACTCCAACCAACAGGCGCATCAATAATCACATCCAGTGACATTGTGCCGCCCAAATTACGGTCTATTACTTCCATTCCCTGATAGATCTCAGTGGTGGATTTAAAGTAATCAATAAAGCGGTTTTCAACCGTCAGCCGGCTCAAGCCGTATACGGATACCAGGGCAAAAATAAGCGCCGTGCCAAATACCAGGCCGGACCGTCGATCGGCGATGCGCGCAAAAACCAAAGTGTATTGAGGCTCTTTTGCACTGCCGCCATGGTAATTACCGCCCATAATCATTAGGCCCGATGGAATAAGAAAGAAGGTTTGAATTAAGGCAATACATATTCCAATGGTCATCATCCAGCCGAAATCTATGACCGGACGAATATCACTAACTACTAAAGAGACAAAAGCGACCATGGTGGTTAACACGGTATAAAAGCAGGGTCGCAACATGGCCCAGACCATTGCACGAACGCGATCTTCAAGAGGACTTTCGGGATTGTTTCGGCATACCTCCTGAAATCTCACTATTAGATGCACTGATAACGCCAAAGTGACGATCATCAGTATTAAGGTGAAATTTGAAGAGATTACGCTGAGACGCCAATCTATCCAGCCCAAAAATCCCAACATTATCGTAAGGCTAAAGGCGCAATTGAGCAGCGGCAAAATAACTAACTTCGGCTGACGGAAAATAATAATCAGAGTCGCGATAATGAAGGCAAAAATACCCAATCCGAAATTGATGATATCGCTGCGGATAAAGGTCAGCATATCTGCCGTTACCATATCGGCCCCACCAACAAAGAGGTTTGCGCGGTCCCGATAAGTTTCGACGATGGCCCGCACCTGCTCCACCCGCTCGCTATCTCTCGCGGTTGCCAAGGTGCGGTATTCCAGATATTCGGAACTTACAAGTTCTAAACGCTGTAACTCAGAGTCATTAAGTTCCGATTGATTTTGTTGCAGCAATAAAGCATCGCGTTCTCGCACAAGGTCGATGCCTTGGCGGTCAACTTCCAGATTGATAAGCACTGCCGTAGTTTTATTATCGGGGCTTACTAAGGTGTCTCTGTATATGGGATTTAGATGGAACTCTTGCCTCGCCAGATCCAGGTCGACACCCGAATCCAATAGGGTCGGCAAATCCGAAGAAAGGCCGCTTAAGCCTACAATGGGGCTGTATAAAAGAGGCACATCAACTATGGATTGAACGCTTGCAACGTGATCCAATTCCGCGAGTTCATCGCGTAAAGATTTGAGCGTTGCCAAAGACTGAGCGCTATAAAGATCGTCATCAACTTGATAGGTGACTACCAATATTGAACCCGAACTATAGCGATCATTAATCTCTCGGAAAAAATCTATCGCTCTATCGCTCTCAAGGGTTAGAGAATCTGATGATGCGTCGAGTTTTACATTGGGCAAACCCATCGACGCCAGCGCAACAACAGCAAGAATAAGTAGCAGCGCAAATATTGGCCGCTTAAGAACCAACAACGAATAGATACTTTCAAAACCTTTTAACAACTTGATATTCCTATACTTAATTACTAAGGCGTTAGCTTAAGAGACATAATTAGCTTCTGATGAATGCCGGCAAAACCGCCGTTACTCATCACCAATACATGTGCTTTTTCCACTCCACCCGTTTGCTCTGAAACTTGTGAAAGAATTTGGTCAATCTCCGAAAAAACCAAATCCTTTGACGACAAAATTTCTGAGAGTGACCAGTCGATATTATCGGGTTGAAACCAAATTGCCTGATCCGCATTTGCCACAGATTTTGCGAGTTCGTCTTTATGAATACCCAGCTTCATGGTGTTTGAACGCGGCTCAATGACCGCAATAATCTTGTCTATACCTACTTTCGCCCTTAGCCCTTCAAGCGTGGTTTTTATTGCGGTCGGGTGATGGGCGAAATCATCATACAAAGTGATATTCTCCGACTTGGCAACAATTTCCAAGCGTCGTTTAACGCCCTTGAATTCAGCCAAGGCAGCAGTGCTGATTGCAGCATCGACCCCAGCATCGGATGCAGCGGCAATAGCACCCAATGCGTTCTGCATATTGTGTTCGCCGATAAGATTCCACTGAACACTAGCCCCAGGAGTTTCACTTTGCCCAGCTTCAAATACATCAAACTGGCTGAAATCTGCGCTGGTCGCAACTGCCCGCCAACCTGATTCTGCTTGAGTAACTGACTCACCAAAGCTCAGAGCTTTTTTGTTCGACCAGCAGCCCATTTCCAGCACTTCATTGATTGCAGCACTCGCGCTGGGAAAATAAATATTTCCCTGCTGCGGGATAGTTCGAATTAGATGGTGAAACTGTCGCTGAATTGCTTGCAGGTTTTCAAAAATATCGGCGTGGTCGAATTCGAGGTTATTTATGACCAGGGTTCTAGGCCGATAGTGAACAAACTTTGAGCGCTTATCAAAAAAAGCCGTGTCATATTCATCCGCTTCAACAACAAAATACTCGCCCTGCCCTAGGCGGGCCGACTCGCCAAAATCGTCGGGCACACCACCTATTAAAAATCCGGGATTAAGACCTGCATATTCAAGAATCCAGGCAAGCATGCTTGCAGTGCTAGTCTTTCCGTGAGTACCTGAAACTGCCAACACATGGCGTCCCGGCAGCACCTGCTCAGCCAAAAATTCCGGTCCTGAAACGTATTTTTCACCCCGATTGAGAATCGCCTCTACCAAGAGATTACCTCGGCTAAGCGCATTCCCTATGACCCAAATGTCCGGATTCAATTCAAACTGATCAAGCCCAAATCCTTCCACAAGCTCTATGCCAGCTAACTCAAGCTGGGTGCTCATAGGTGGATATACGTTTGCGTCACAACCGGTGACTCGCATACCAGACTTCTTGGCAAGCTGAGCCAAGCTACCCATAAATGTCCCACAAATACCTAGAATATGAATATGCATCAATATCTCAGCAGATAATAAAGGGACTATTCATCGCAAATATTTGCCAAAAATGCGACGAATGGCCCATGTAAGAGCTCGCTATTTTCGCTATCATTGCGCGCTTAGCAAAGCCCTATTATTTCAAGGACGCATTATGCCCGCAAAAAACGCCTTCTACGCACAATCTGGCGGAGTCACCTCCGTTATAAATGCGTCTGCGGCGGCGGTAATTCAAACCGCAAAAAAATACCCAGATCAGATCGCCAAAGTCTATGCGGGTAAAAATGGCATTCTCGGCGCTCTCCGAGAGGAATTCTACGACACTAGCCAAGAAAGCGATTCAACTATTGCTGCGTTAACGCATACGCCCGGCGGCGCCTTTGGCTCTTGCCGTTACAAGCTAAAAAGCTTTGAGGAAGACCCTGCTGAATATGAGCGTTTAATTCAAGTTTTCCGTGCACACGATATTGGCTATTTCTTTTATAACGGCGGTAACGATTCAGCAGACACCTGTTTGAAAGTTTCCCAGATCGCCGAAAAGCTAGGCTACCCATTGCAGGCAATTCACGTTCCAAAAACCGTAGACAACGATTTACCCATTACTGATTGCTGTCCGGGATTTGGTAGCGTCGCCAAGTATGTTGCGGTATCCACTTTAGAAGCCGGAGCCGATGTCGCTTCAATGGCAGCAACCTCAACTAAGGTTTTTATTCTGGAGGTGATGGGCCGGCATGCCGGCTGGATAGCGGCCGCAGGCGGCCTAGCAAACCCGGACATTATTCTTTTCCCGGAAGTTGCATTTGAGAAAGCTACTTTCTTAGCCAAGGTTGAGCAATCCGTAGACGATCAGGGACACTGTATAATTGTTGCCTCCGAAGGGGCACAAGACTCAGCGGGTAATTTTTTAGCCGAAGCCGGAACCGTTGATGCTTTCGGGCACAAGCAACTTGGCGGAGTTGCCCCCGCTATTGCCACCATGATTCGAGAGGAGCTTGGCCTAAAGTACCATTGGGCGCTGGCGGACTATCTACAGCGCTCCGCAAGACACCTTTCTTCCCAAACAGATTTAGATCACGCATTGGCAGTGGGTGAAAAGGCGGTTGAATACGCGATTCAGGGTAAAAACGCGGTTATGCCATCAATAGTACGGACCAGTGACAACCCCTATAGCTGGGAGATACAGGCCGCATCTCTTGATCAAATAGCCAATGTGGAAAAGATGCTACCCGCCGAATATATCCGTGAAGACGGATTTGGAATTACTGAGAAGGCAAGAACCTACCTTACCGCTCTTATAGAGGGTGAGGCATCAACTCCCTGGGAAAACGGACTTCCTGTACACGCTGAGATTGAAGACCACTTAGTAGACAAAATCCTCCCTCCATGGACTAGCTAGTTCAGCCAGAATTTCAGGACACCCAATGAATCATAATTATTTGATCGCAGATATCGGCGGCACTAACGCGCGAATGGCGCTATGTTCTAGTGCCAACAAAGAAATCAAAGATCTTCGTGTTTACCCCTGTAATACGGGAAATTCTCTGGAAGAAGTTATAACGGATTACCTTCAACTGCATGTCGAAATTGAATTGGCCGGCATATGCCTCGCGGTGCCCGGACCTGTCGAGGGCGGTACATTTAGCTTTGTAAATAACGATTGGGTGGTTGATCCAAAAGACCTGGAAACTGTGCTCGAGGCACCTGTCTTTCTGCTAAACGACTTTTCTGCGCAGGCGCTAGCGTTAGCGGCCTTAAACGAAGCGGAATTCGATTGGTTCGACGAAATCCGTCCGCAACCTGATTCTATTAAAGCCCTGGTAGGCCCAGGCACCGGCACTGGAGTTGGTGCGCTTATGGCAAATGGTCAGGTCATCCCTTCAGAAGCGGGACATATAGCCTTTGCCCCAACTTCTAGGCATCAAGAGAAATTATTGCGCTTTACCCGCAAAAAATTTGGGAGAGTCTCGGTTGAGCGCTTTCTATCCGGCCCTGGACTTGTGAATATCTATCTGTTCAATCAATCCGAAATCGGTATCGAAAACGATGCCTCGACTAAGCCGAGCGATATAACCAAGGCCGCAGAAAATGGGGACCAAGTGGCACTGGATTCCATAGCAGACTTCTGGGATATCCTAGCCGCCTATGCCGGTGATATCGCCTTAACATTTGGCGCCAAAGGCGGTCTCTATATTTCTGGCGGCGCGGCACAAAAACTAACGCCCTACCTGGATCAAGAGAAGTTCCGTAAAATATTTTCTGACAAAGGCCGGTTTAGCGGTCTCTGCTCGGAAATATCTTTAGCGATTTGCCTCGAACAACAAATGGGCCTGCTGGGCTGTCGCCAACTTTTGCGACAAAAAGGCCTATAGACAAGCTCGACTGCTCCATAAGTTAATGATTTTTCAGTAAATATATTCTATGCTTTTTGGCGTAGAGCAGGTTTTAAAAGGCTTGCTTAAAGCTGATAACTTAAAATGTAATTAATTTACATTTTATCTTTACAAATGTAATATACTTACAATAATGTCAGCGCATACTCCAGTTGTACCGCAAAAGAGGAATTGAAACTTGTCGGCTGCAAAGACTCACATTCTTATTATAGGTGGTGATGGCGATCTCGCCATTCGCAAACTATATCCTGCGCTCTTCTCCCTAGAATCGGCAGGAGAGCTGGGGGAAGTTGAATGTATTACTGGTTTATCGCGATCTGCAAAAGATCGCAGCGTAATTCTCAATGCGGTGAATAAACGTTTAACGGAATCTGGCCAACTTGATAGCGCTCACTGGGACAGCTTTTCTAGCCGGTTAAACTTTATCACTGGAGATGCCACTAGCACCGATGACTTAAAGGCCTTCGGCAAAGAAATTGACCTCGAAACAACCCAGCTAATCGTATATTTTGCCATACCACCAAAGGTATTTGATGGCGTTTGCAGAGCCATGCACGCTGCAGGACTTGTTGTTCCTTCAACCCGCGTAGTGGTGGAAAAACCTTTAGGCACAAGCTGCGACTCCTTTACCGAAATTCATGAACAGATGGCTAGTATTTTCAATGAGAATCAGGTGTATCGTATTGATCACTACCTCGGTAAAGAATCCGTACAAAACCTTCTGGCTCTGAGGTTTGCCAACGTAATATTTAGCTCCATCTGGAACTCCGACCATATTGATAGCGTGCAAATTACCGTTGCAGAGACTGTAGGGGTTGAAGATCGCCATGAGTTCTACGACGAGATCGGTGCTCTTAGAGATATGGTGCAAAACCATTTATTGCAAATTCTTTGCCTTATCGCTTTGGAGCCTCCAGCAAATAAAAATGCGGACACAATTCGCTCTGAAAAACTCAAGGTTATCCAATCTCTCAAACCAATCACGCTGGATGAGATAAATGCCAAAACTGTTCGCGGCCAATACGCAGCCGGAACAGCTGATGGCGAACTCGCTCCCGGATATCAAGACGAAATCGGTAGAGAACGAGAATCGATTACCGAAACCTTTGTGGCCATCAAAGCTGAAATCGACAATTGGCGATGGGCGGGCGTCCCATTTTATCTTCGTACCGGCAAACGCTTGACCTCGCGTTGTGCTGAAATTGTTATTCAATTCAAAAAACCAAAGCACAGCATTTTTGCCGCTCAATCAGTCACCCTTCCCGGCAATAGCCTGCATATTCGTCTACAGCCGGATGACGGCGTACAACTTAGGTTTTTGAACAAGCAACCTGGGCTTGGTGAACTTCCTTTGGAAGAACTCGATTTAAATCTGCAAGAGCCAGATGCCAATCGTAAACATAGCTTTGACGCCTACGCTCGACTTTTATTAGAAGTTTTGCGAGGAGATCAAACACTATTTGTTAGCAGCGAAGAAGTGGTTGCTTCCTGGAAATGGATTGACCAAATCCGGGCAAATTGGGAAATGGCCAACTCTAAATCGCACCCCTATTCCGCCGGTACTAACGGTCCATCTCAAGCTGTTGTGCTTATTGCACGTGATAACAGAGAGTGGACGGAACTGAGCCGATGACAATAAGGATTGTTCGTGAAAAAAATAGTGGCGCGCTCACGCAAAAGCTTGGTGACGATATTTTGGCTAAGCTGTCTGAAGCGATTGCTAATCAGGGCGAAGCTCGCCTAGCGATTTCAGGAGGATCCTCTCCGATATCTGTATTTGAATATCTATCCAATCAAGAGCTAGATTGGGCAAAAGTGAAAGTTACTTTGGTTGATGATCGATGTGTTCCTGAAACACACCCCGACAGCAACGCCTTGCTAGTAAAAACGCATCTGTTAAAAAATAACGCTTCCACCGCCAGCTTTATCTCACTTTCTTGCGAAGAAGGCTCTTCGATGGATCAGGCGGCAGCGGCTGAGCACAAACTGTCACAGCATTTCCCTAGATACGATGTTGTTATTCTTGGAATGGGCGCTGATGCGCACACCGCCTCCATATTTCCGGAGGCCAAAGAAAGAGATTTGGCACTATCTCCAGATAGTAAAAGGCTTAGCCTGGTAACAGATCCCGTAACGGCTCCTCATATGCGTATTACTCAGACTCTTCCGCAGCTTCTAAAAACCGATTTTTTGGCCATTCATATTATTGGTCAAGATAAATGGAAGATAATCGAACCTATTCTGGAAGAAGCCCAAGATCAATACCCCATTAGCCACTTTATTCACCAAGACATTGCACCTGTCTCGGTATATTGCGCGGCCTAGCGAGTAAGAAATGAATCCAGTTATTACCAAAGTCACTCAGCAGATAATTGATCGCAGCGAATCTACGCGCCAGCAATATCTGGAACGCATGCGCAGTACTCAAGAACAAAACCCGCCTCGAAAAAGGCTTTCTTGTGGCAATCTTGCCCATGCTTTTGCCGCATGCTCAGAACAGGATAAAAAGGATATCGCTTCAGAGAAGGCGCCAAATCTTGGCATCACCACTTCTTACAACGATATGCTATCCGCACATCAACCCTATAAAGACTACCCAGATCATATTAAGGCCCATGCCCACAAGTTAGGCTCAACAGCACAGATAGCTTCTGGTGTGCCGGCAATGTGCGACGGTGTAACACAAGGCCAGGCTGGTATGGAGCTAAGCCTGTTTAGCCGCGACGTGATAGCCATGGCTACTACTATTGGGCTTAGTCACAATATGTTTGACGCGAATCTCTTTCTTGGCATATGCGACAAAATTGTGCCCGGCATGCTGATGGGCGCACTGGAATTCGGTCATTTGCCGGCGGTATTTGTGCCTTCCGGCCCGATGTCTTCTGGATTACCTAATAAAGAAAAAGCTGCGCAACGGCAAAAATTTGCCGAAGGCAAAATCGACACTACTGAAATGCTCGCCGTAGAATCGGCTTCATATCACAGCCCAGGCACCTGTACCTTCTACGGTACCGCGAATTCAAATCAAGTATTAATGGAACTCTTCGGAGTGCAGCTTCCCGGCTCCTCTTTTGTGCAACCCGGAAACCCCCTCCGAAATGCACTTACAGAGGCAGCCGTGGGGGCCGCTTTGGACTGCTCTTACGACAGCAAAAGCTATCGCCCGCTCTATGATGTGCTAACGGAAAAATCACTGGTAAATGCTATAGCAGCATTACTTGCGACAGGAGGCTCCACTAACCACGCCCTGCATCTGGTTGCCATCGCACGTTCTGCCGGCATCAGGTTAACCTGGGAAGATATTGACGAAATTTCTTCCGCGGTTCCCCTACTTGCTCGCATATACCCAAATGGCCAAGCTGATGTGAATCACTTTGAAGCCGCCGGCGGATTACCCATGGTAGTTAGAGAACTGCGCCGTGGCGGCCTACTCAATGAAGATGTTGTGAACATCGCCGGCACTGGACTGGACCAATACGAGAAATCGCCCCAGTTAGATGGATCCGGAAACCTACACTGGGTTGAGCTACCTGAAACCAGCGGAGATACCTCCGTAATTGCAACTTTCGCAAAGCCCTTTCAAGCAGATGGTGGGCTAAAACTGCTAAAGGGCAATTTGGGCAAGGCGGTAATCAAGATTTCCGCTGTGGATCCGAAATTCCGCTTTGTTGAAGCCCCAGCACAAGTTTTCGATTCACAAGAGCAAGTCAAAAAGGCATTCGAAGCCGGCGAATTATATAAAGATGTAATTGTGGTTGTTCGATTCCAGGGCCCCGCGGCCAACGGCATGCCTGAACTGCACAAGATGACGCCTTTTCTTGGCATATGCCAAGATCGTGGTCATAAGGTTGCCTTAGTTACAGACGGAAGAATGTCCGGCGCATCAGGAAAAGTTCCCGCCGCTATTCATCTCTCCCCCGAAGCGTTAGCGGGCGGTCTTATCGGAAAAATTCAGGATGGCGATATTGTCCGGCTGGATACTGAAAATGGTGAGCTGGAGCTTAAGGTTTCTGCATCAGAACTAGATTCAAGAACAGCGGCTGTGCAAAACGCCGCTCCAGAAAATCTTGGCCGACCGCTATTTTCACGCTTTCGCCAAATCGTGGATGTAGCAGAAAAAGGCGCCGCTACGGTTAATCCTGTAGATCTGTAACCCCTCTAATTTCTACTTAAATTCTTTTCTTATCGGAACAGAAATAGATGTCTCTACTTAAAGATAAACTTCGCTCTATCAAGCTTGTACCCGTAGTAACTCCCTACAGCGTAGAAGGCACTGTGGAATTGGCTAAAACTTTGGTAGCCGGTGGTGTGAATGCCATTGAAATTACTCTTCGTACAGAGCTAGCGCTTGAAGCCACTCAAGCTGTTAAGGATTCGGGCATTGATATAGTTCTGGGCGTAGGAACACTAACTTCAGTCTCCGACGTAAAAGAGGTTGCAGAGCTAGGGGTTGATTTTGCCGTATCGCCGGGCATGACTCCGACCCTTCTGGACGCAGCAAGAGACTATGAACTGAGCCTGCTACCCGGAATTTCTGGTGCATCCGATATCTTGCTAGGTTTGGAATATGGCTACGATTTTTTCAAAGTATTTCCGGCTGAGGCTATAAATGGCTACGAGCTAATCAAATCTCTATCTGCACCCTTTCCGCAAATTAGCTTTTGTCCAACTGGTGGCATTAACCTAACTAATATAAACCGCTATTTAGCATTACCTAGTATCCTTTGTGCTGGCGGCTCCTGGATATTGCCTTCAGATGAAGTTAAGGCGGGAAACTGGGATAAAATTGAGGCTCTCTGTGAAGAGGCAATGGCGCACATTAACTCAGGCGATATATAGCCAGCCAAGTGGTTTTTAGTTTGTCAGTACTAGGAGAATATATGTTTGAGGAAAAACGACCTCAGGTAAAGGAGCCACAGAGCTTCTCACCCCTATTTGAGGTGGCAACTAATGCCCAATTAAACAGTCTAAATTCTCTCTTTGTTGAAAATCCAACACGCTTCCAAGAATTCTGCTTTGAACTCGGCCAGTTAAAATTCGATTTCTCCAAAACCCATATCACCGCCGATCTGTTAGCTGCATTTGAAAAACTGGCCGACAATACCGCTCTACTCGAAAAACGAGATCAACTGCTTAGCGGTGGCATCGTAAATTCAACAGAGCGCCGCCCCGCTCTGCATACCGCAGTTCGAGCAACAAACCCTATTCCTAAGGATTCAGAAGGCAATATCGTTGCCGCTGAAATACTCGCCCAGCGAGATGCCTGCTATAGCTACGCGGAAAACGTTCGATCGGGAGAAATTCGGGCTCAGAACGGCAACCCCTACCGTTATATAATTCATCTGGGAATTGGTGGTTCTGCGCTGGGACCTCAGCTTCTGTTAGACGCATTAGCCTTTGGTTTGGAATCGGATTTTGAAACCCATTGCGTAGCAAATGTTGATGGGCATGCCTTAAAACCGGTAATGGATGCCTGCGACCCTGCTGAAACGTTGGTGATTGTCGCGTCCAAAACCTTTACCACCACAGAGACGCTGTCCAACGCACGTACTCTAATGCAATGGATGAGCGATGCAGGAGTGGACAACCCATTCCAACAATTGGCGGCCGTAACCGCCGCACCAGATCAGGCAAAGGCATTTGGCATATCAGAATCTAGCACCATGACCTTTCCTGAAGGGTTGGGCGGACGCTATTCAATCTGGTCATCTGTAAGCCTTGTCGCCATGATTGTATTGGGCAAGCAAGCCTTTGAATCAATGCGAGCCGGTGCCGAGCTAATGGACAATCACTTCGCCACAGCACCTGTGCAGGAGAATATCCCCCTAATAGCCGCCATGCTCGATCTTTGGTATGGAAATACCTGGGGTGCACCTACTCGGGCGTTATTCGCCTATGACAGCCGCTTGTCTGTGTTAGTGCAATATCTGCAACAGCTTGAGATGGAAAACAATGGTAAAAATATCTCCAGCGAAGGTACTGAAATAAACTGGCAAAGCTCTCCCATTCTATGGGGGGGAGTAGGCACAGATTCACAACATGCGGTATTTCAGCTAGTACACCAAGGCACTCACCTTATTCCAACAGAATTTATTGCTGTGCTTAAAGCAGAACACGATTTAGATGAGCACCATAGGTGTCTTCTCGCAAATTGTTTCGCTCAGAGTGCAGCCCTAATGAAAGGCCGGACTACTGAAGAGGCTGCAGCAAGGCTTACTGATGACTCAATTTCGACGGAACAAAAACAACTGCTTTCTCGCTCCAAAACCTTTAGCGGAAACCGGCCTTCAACCACCATAGTATTGGATGCGCTCAACCCCGAATCTCTTGGTTCCTTAATAGCATTCTACGAGCACCGCTCCTTTGTCTCTGGAACTCTCTGGGAAATTAATGTCTTTGATCAGATGGGAGTAGAGCTAGGAAAAGAATTGGCAAAATCTTACCAAGAAATCATTGAATCGGGAGATTTTGGGTCGCTGGATCTAGATAGCTCTACAAAAAACCTGCTTGGCTTGGTGCTGGATTAATTAATAGCGATAGGTTGTTACCTCATTTATGTAATAAACTTACGTAATTAAGTTACGGAATAATGGCTTTGAACACGACGCAACTGCTCGACCGTCTCGAGGGTAAAACCGACAAATTGAGCAAATCTGATATGAAGATTGCGGCTGTGGTCCTGCGAGATCCGCAAGCGGCAATTCACCAGTCTATTGCACGTTTGGCTACCGAGGCTGAAGTTAGTGAACCAACCGTTAACCGTCTTTGTCGTAAATTGGGTTGCAACGGCTATCCAGACTTCAAGCTAAAACTCGCCCAAGAAATTTCGCGCGGATCCCATATGTTTTCAGAGAATATGGAAGCCTCTGACGATACCCGAACTGTAATCAATAAAATCCTCTCTTCCATCGAACAAAGTGTACACAGCATAGGTCAGGCAACCTCCCCAGCGTCCATAGAAGAAGCGACTAATTTGCTGATGAGCAGTAAAAGTATCTACTTCTTTGGTATGGGAGCCTCCGGCCCCGTTGCACTGGATGCACAGCACAAGTTTGCGCGTTTTGGCATACCAGTAGTGGCTCACACGGATTTTATCAATCAGCGGATGATGTGCTCAATGCTGACTAAGGATGACAGTGCGGTATTTATTTCTTATACGGGTCGCACCAAAGCAATAGTTGAAAATGCTGCCTTGGCAACAAAGTCCGGTGCCAGAACCATAGGCTTAACCCGAAGCGGCACGCCCCTAGCAGAGCACTGCCGAGTAGTGGTAAACGCAGTTACCGCAGAAGATACCGATCTGTTTACGCCTATGACATCTCGCATAATCCACCTTGCATTGGTAGATATATTGGCCACCAAAATGGCGTTGCAACTGGGTGATGAAGTCGAAAAAAATATCAAAGCAATCAAAACCAACCTACAAGACACTCGAAGCTAAATTTACAGTCTCTTGAGGGCCAAAGTTTCCGATAAGACCTTCATTTTCCTACCTAACGCAAAGTAAAAGCCTTTCATCTCAAAAAAATAATACTATCTTCTTTTATTACACTTATTAGCCTATAATGTAATTTACTTACATATTGTAATTAGGATTAATAATGACAAAGGTTGCCATAAACGGCTTTGGTCGTATCGGACGAAACGTATTGCGCGCTTGGTTGGAGCAAAGCAGTTCCGAATTAGAAATTGTTGCTATCAACGACCTTGGCGACACAGATATGAACGCGCACTTATTGCAATATGACAGTGTGCACGGAACGCTTTCCCAGAAGGTTGAGGTGGTAGAGGGTAAGCTTTCTGTTGGAGCCCATCAGATCTCCTGCACCAGCGAAAGAGACCCTTCAAAACTACCCTGGGCTGAATTGGATATCGATGTGGTCATGGAATGCACAGGGTTCTTTACTGACCGAGAATCAGCCTCTGCGCATATTGCAGCTGGAGCGAAGCGAGTTCTAATATCAGCTCCTGGAAAAGACGTAGACGCAACTATCGTTTACGGAGTCAATCACCAGAAGCTGAGCGTAGAAGACATCATAGTTTCTAATGCGTCATGCACTACCAACTGCCTAGCTCCATTGGCAGCGGCTTTGAATCGTACTGTAGGTATAGAATCAGGTTTAGCTAATACCATTCATGCTTTTACTAACGATCAAAAACTATCTGACGTTTACCATTCAGATAAGATGAGAGCTCGCGCTGCTACCCAATCTCTAATTCCAACTAAAACTGGAGCTGCCTCTGCCGTATCTCTGGTTTTACCTGAACTTGAAGGGAAACTCGACGGCTTGGCTGTACGTGTGCCTGTTATCAATGTCTCCTTGCTAGACCTGACATTTGAATCAACAAACAAGACTTCTGTAGAAGAGATTAATTCGATAATTAAAAATGCAGCGGATCTTGATTTTAACGGTGTGCTCCGAACCAATCAGTTGCCACTAGTAAGCATTGATTTTAATCACAACCCGGCTTCATCGATTGCAGACTTATCTCTCACACGCGTGAAGGGAAATCAGGTCAAAGTATTGGCTTGGTATGACAACGAGTGGGGCTTCTCTAACCGTATGCTCGATACCGCACGGGTTATGGGATCGCTATAAACGCGAAAAAATGCTTACTCAACCATATGGCCGAGCTTTCCGGCCTTGGTTTTCAAGTAATGGTCGTTGTGAGGATTTTGACCGGTATGAATGGGTAAACGATCCTCGACCGCAATTTGCAATGACTCTAGAGCTGAGACCTTGCGCGGGTTATTGGTTAAAAGCCGGACTTTACTGACCTCGAAGTACTCAAACATTGGCCCACATATTGAGTAATCGCGCATATCTGCGCCAAATCCCAATCGCTCATTGGCTTCAACCGTATCGGCGCCTTCATCTTGTAGATGATAGGCCCGAATCTTGTTGAGTAGCCCAATGCCGCGCCCCTCCTGTCGAAGATAGAGAATTAGGCCACTGCCCTCCTCCGATATTTGTTTCATTGCATGCTCAAGCTGTGATCCACAGTCGCAACGCTGGGAAAAAAGCGCATCGCCCGTAAGGCATTCTGAATGGATTCTGGTTAAGACTGCGGATTCGGTATTTAGCTCACCCAGAACCAAGCCTAGATGCACTTTGTCATTTTCAGTATCTTCAAAAGCGTAAAGACGAAAATCTCCCCACTGGGTCGGAAGCGCGCAGGATTCGGTGGGTTTAGTAATCAAGATCTGGTCCTAGAAAAATAATAATTGAAAAATAAAGAGAATCGCCGCAGTCATAAGTCCTGCGAGAATATCGTCTAGCATAATACCTAAACCGCCATGCAGATGCTTGTCTGCCCAACCTACCGGCCAAGGCTTGGCAATATCAAATAAGCGGAACAATACAAAAGCGGCAAGCCACCAAACGGCATTGAATGGCAGAAACATTACGGATAGCCAAGCGCCTGCAAATTCGTCCCAAACTATCGCCTTATGATCTTCTCCACCAAGAGCCTTAGAGCAATACGCACAAATCGGGATACCTACAAGGCTAGCGCTCAGCGCTAGGACCCAATGCCAGGGTGCGAAATCTGGTCCGACCAACCAAAGTAATACTAAGGCTAAGATGGTGCCCGCCGTTCCCGGCGCCTTTGGAGAAAGTCCACTGCCTAACCCCAGTGCCAACAAATGCAAAGGATTCAATAACATGCGGGGTGCAACAGATGCACTAGAAATGTGAATATCCCCTTTGATTAATTGCGAGGCGACCGCCCTCTGAATCCAGACATTCTACCCCTGCTCCATCACAGATGATGCCAATCTTAGTCAGACGGATATTTTCCGCTGCCGCTAGTTCTGTTAGTTTTTGTTCTGCGTCCGGTTTGGCGGTAAAACATAATTCGTAGTCATCCCCGCCCGTTAAAGCCAAGTTAAGCGCATTTCCTGCCGCTAATGCGACTAACTCCTTAGAAAGGGGTACTTTGTCTAAATTCAGCTCTGCAGCAACACCACTAGCGCTGCAAATATGGCCCAGGTCTGCCAGCAACCCGTCAGACACATCAATGCAGGATTCAATGTAAGCCTCGGCAATGTGCGCAAACTTTAGTCTCGGTTCAGGCAACCAAAAGCGACTGGCCAATGCAGCGACAGATTCATCAATCGCAAAATCTGAAGCGATATATCCCGCTGCGTCTCCCAAGGTACCAGTAACCCAAATCGAGTCGCCAACCGATGCAGTAGATCGTTTAAGCGCCCTTCCGGCATCTACCAAACCCATCATCTGAAGACTTATACAAAGCTCACCCTTGGTGGTATCACCTCCAATTAGAGCGCAGCCAAACTCACTCGACTCATCTCTGAGGCGCGCAGCAAAGCTTGCCAACCAATCCTCGTTGGTATCCGGCAGGGTCAAACATAGAGTGTAGTGCAAGGGGGTAGCGCCCATGGCGGCCATATCACTTAAGTTTACGCGCAAAGCTCTTGAGGCGATCTGCGCGGCATCTGCTCCTTCAGGAAAATGCCGACTGGCAACCAGGGTATCTGCTGCAACAACTAGATGTTTATTTGGTGGGACATCCACCAAAGCAGCGTCGTCACCTATTCCTAGGAGCGGCTGAGTTCCTTCCTTACTAGGCCACCCGACAAAATATTTCTTAATCAGCTCAAATTCATTCAAGGGCAAAAGCTATCCAGTTTGAGGGGATGCAGCTAATCAGCTTTTTTGCTGGGCTTTTTTTTGGATTTCTTCTCTGTGATCTTTACCGCTTTTTTCACAGGCTTTTTTGCAGCAGCTTTGTAGGGACCCGAGCGCATAGCTTCCACTTCAGCCTTGCGCAGAACTGGCGCAATTTTATCCAGCACTCCATTAATATATTTATCGCTATCCGTTGGTCCGAAACGCTTGGCCAAATTTACCCCTTCATTTATCACCACTTTGAAGGGGATATCCGGACGATGGCCAAACTCAAATACTCCCAAACGAAGCAACGCCATGGAAACTGGATCGAGATCATCGAGATCTCGGTCTGCAAGGGGACGAATAATTTCGTCAATTTCGTCAACCGTTTTTGTGATAGTTCGTAAGGCCTCTCGAAAATAGTCTTGATCTATTTTTTCGGGATCATTTTCTGCGTAAAACTGCGCTTCGATAGTAGATATATTTTGACCTGCCATGCCCCACTGATAGAGGGCTTGGACCATTATCTCCCGTGCCTTACGCCTTTTATTGAGAGGTGAACTCATTTTTGAACCTCTCTAAGTAAATTCATCATTTCCAATATGGCTAATGCTGCCTCAGCGCCTTTATTATTGGTATCGTCCGCTGAGCGCTCAATAGCCTGTTCAGTACTATCCACGGTAAGCACACCGAACCCAACAGGAGCATCTGCCTTTAGCTGCACCTGCATCAGGCCGTCCATACAACCTCCAGAAACATACTCAAAATGCGGCGTGCCGCCTCGAATCACACAGCCTAACGCGATTAACGCAACGTAGTCTCCGGACTGCAGTACGCGTTGCGCGGCCATCGGTAACTCAAAGGCACCAGGCACGCGAACCACATCTATCTGATCTTCAGGTACGCCATTTCGCGTCAGCGCCTTAGTGGCTCCGTCCAATAAGTTGTCCGTAATAAAGCTGTTCCAACGCGTCGTCAAAATTACGATGCGACCAGAAGCGTATTGACTGTCTGCCTCAAAAGTTTTCATTACTTAATTTCCAAGAATTCTTATCTAAAATTTAGTCTGAGATTTCGGAAGCGACATAATCAATCACTTCCAGATCAAAGCCCGCAAGCCCGGTATATTTAACGGGTGCTGCCATTAGCAGCATCTTGCGTACTTCGAGATCCCTTAATATTTGTGAGCCCACACCAATTTGCATATTTGGCAAAGTTTTGGGCGGCGGAGAGCTATCGTCTTCTTCAAATAATCGTTCCAGCTGGCGCTCCACAATTTTCGCCGTTGGAATTGTAGAGCTAAGGATAACCACAACACCTCGACCTTCATTGGCAATTTTTTTCATAGAGCCATGCAAAGACCAGCGACCCGAATCTTCAGCTCCCGGCTCTATCAAAGCGTAAAAATCTCTAAGCGGAGTAGGCAGATGCACGCGAGTTAAACAAGGCTCGCCGTTACCAACTTCGCCTTTAACCATAGCGTGATGTATTTGGTCGCGAGCAATATCCCGATAGGTGCGTAATTCAAACTCGCCAAACTCCGTCTGAATTTGTCGCGTCTTAATGCACTCAACTGTTGTTTCATTGCGTAGGCGGTAATGAATTAGGTCTTCAATCGTGCCGATTTTTAAATTGTGCTCCGCCGCAAATTTCAGTAAATCCGGCTGCCGCGCCATGCTACCGTCGTCATTCATGATTTCAACAATTACCGCCGCAGGTTCCAGCTTAGCTAAACGCGCCAGATCACAACCGGCCTCGGTGTGCCCCGCTCGGCTTAATACGCCGCCAGGCTGAGCAGTCAATGGGAAGATATGCCCCGGCTGCACTATGTCACGAGGTATAGCGCCTGGAGCGACTGCTGCTTGAACCGTTTTAGCACGATCCTGCGCAGAGATTCCGGTGGTTACTCCTTCAGCCGCCTCAATAGAAACTGTAAAATTAGTTCCATGAGAAGCGTTATTGTCCTCAACCATTTGCGACAAATTCAGCTGCTTGCAACGCTCAGCGGTTAGGGTCAAGCAAATTAGGCCGCGGGCCTGTCGTGCCATAAAATTGATATCTTCCGGCCGCACCATGCTGGCCGCCATAACTATATCGCCTTCATTTTCACGATCTTCGTCGTCAAGCAGGATAACCATCCTGCCCTGCGCAATATCTTCGATTAATTCTTCTGTGGTATTAAATTTCATAGTCTCAATTTTACTCTGAGGCGTTGTCGAATTGGCGTAAGCGTTCGAGATAACGTGCCAACAAGTCAACTTCCAAGTTTACTTTTGTGCCCGCCTGATACCCGCCAATAATCGTATTTTCCAAAGTATGGGGAATAATTGTTAGATCAAACCGGTTTTCATTAACCGCATTAACCGTAAGGCTTGTGCCATCCACTGTAATTGACCCTTTATGGGCAATGTACTTCGCCAGACTATCAGGCGCTGCAATGCTAAAAGATTCTGCACGAGCCGAAGATTCGCGCGTTATTACTTCGCCAATTCCATCCACGTGACCACTTACAAGATGGCCACCCAATCTATCAGCTAGGGTTAATGATTTTTCCAGATTAATGCGAGTACCTACCTGCCAGCTGCCAGCAGTAGTTACTGATAGGGTCTCGCCAGATAAATCCGCTACAAAACTCGCTTGGTCACATTCAACAACAGTTAAGCAAATCCCATTGTTCATAATGCTGTCGCCCAGCTGAACATCACCCATTGGCAAACCACCGGCAGCGATAGTAAGCCGCAGGTCACCACCTATTTGCTCAGTTTTGGTTAATTCGCCAATACTCGCGACGATTCCGGTAAACATTTGCTATTGCTCCCTATTCCATCTCCGGCATAGCGGTAATTCGAATATCACCGCCTATTTGCCGAATTTCTTTGATATGTAGAGGCAGTGATTCCGCCATCTTCTGCAAGGGTAGCTCAAACAGGCTTCGCGCATCACTGCCCATCAATTTCGGAGCCACGTAAACCAGAAGCTCATCGACCAAACCAGCGCGCATAAATGCACCGCTCAATTCAGAACCAGACTCAACAAAAAGCTCGTTTATCTCCATCTCGCCCAACTTATCCAGTAGGTTATCCAAGTCCAAATGGTCCTCCTCGGCATCCACTTTAAGATAGTTGATGTGATCGGTGTCGCCCGCACCCTCTCTCTCGAGGTTCGCTACCAGTATTGGCGATTCTGCTTGAAAAAAACGAGCCTGATTATCAAGCCGCAAATGGGAATCAACTAATACACGAAGGGGTTGGCGATCTCCGACATTCTCTTCATCTAGCTCGAACTCTTCGGGACGAACCGTCATTTGAGAGTTGTCCTTTTGTACTGATTTCCAACCCGACAATACTGCACAGCTCCGCGCCCTATATCTCTGGACGTCTGCCCTGGCACGAGGACCAGTAATCCAAAATGCGTTGCCATCCGACATTGCCGTGCGCCCGTCCAGGCTCATTGCCATTTTCAGCCGCACGAAGGGTCTGCCGGTGGACATCCGTTTTACAAAACCAGCATTGATTCTGGCGGCTTCCTTTTCCATTAGAGGCCCATCTACCTGCACACCTTTGGCACGAAGCGTTTCTACTCCAGCTCCTGCAGTTAGCGGATTGGGGTCTTCCATTGCATAGACCACCCGGCTGACACCCGCTTCGATTAGCGCTTCAGTGCAGGGCCCAGTGCGTCCTGAATGGTTACAGGGTTCTAGGCTGACATAGCAGGTCGAATCTTTCGCATTTTCTCCTGCCTGCTCAAGAGCCAAGATCTCAGCATGGCCTTCTCCGGCACGCTGATGCCAGGCTTCGGCAATAACAGATTCATTTTTAACCAAGACACAACCGACTCTAGGATTGGGACTAGTGCTGTATATTCCGCGTTCGGCAAGACGCAAAGCACGCGCCATATGCAGGCTATCTATCTCGTTCATTAACTGTTCTCGAGTTTATCGAGCTCAGCCCGAAACTCTTCAATATCTTCAAACTGACGATATACCGACGCAAAGCGCACGTAGGCAACCTGATCTAGCCCATGCAGTGCCTCCATTAGTGCTTCACCAATTTGTCGCGAAGGCACTTCCCGTTCTCCGGTAGATCGAAGCGTATTTTTAATATGGGTCACTGCGTCTTCAATTTGCTCGGCATCAACCGGACGCTTCTCTAACGCGCGCATTAAACCGCCACGTAGCTTTTCTTCGTTAAAGGGCTCACGTGTGCCGTCAGTTTTAACCACATAGGGCATCACCAACTCGGGCGATTCGTAGGTGGTATATCGTTCACCACAGGTTACGCATTCGCGTCGACGACGAATTTGCCCGCCGGCAGCAACTAGGCGGGAATCGATGACTTTTGTATCTGCTGTATTGCAGAAAGGGCAATGCATAGGGAGATCTTGGCGCTTGGTTTAGAATGGCGTGCCATTCTACTCCTGCGGTCCCAAAATTGCATAAAATGAAGCCTTTAAACCTCTCATATCAGATCTTTGACCGAAATATTGCTGGCTTGGGCTGGAATACCTCAGCAGACATAAAAGCTCTCGCTCTGCACGGTTGGCTAGACAATGCGGCAAGCTTCTCGGTTGTCGGCCCATTTCTAAAAAATACAAACCTATTGGCAATTGACTTAGCGGGCCAAGGTCAAAGTGATTTTCGATCCATTGATAGCAGTTACGGCTTTCTGGGAGAGCTTAGGGATTTATACGAACTCTCAATGCAGCCCTCAACGCAACTAACCAACGGCCATATCAATCTAGTGGGTCATTCCCGCGGGGCTATCGTATGCGCAATCTTTGCTGCGGCCTTTCCCGAACGCGTTAATAAATTGGTGCTAATTGATTCTATAGAACCCTTCCCTCACGCCCTATCGGATATGCCAAACACCCTCGCTGAAGCGGTGAAAAGTAATTATTCGCTGGCAGGAAGAACAGGCACCTACTACGCCAGTAAAGAAAAGGCGCTTCAAGCGAGAATGGATGGCTTAGTAACTGTTTCCAAGAATAGCGCAGAGTTGCTAGCCAAACGTTCTTTGCTGGAATCCGAAAAAGGCTGGATGTGGCGAGCTGATCAGCGCTTAAAAGCCGCACACGCCTACCGAATTACCAACGAAATGCGCGAAGACTTCTACAGCCGAATTACTGCACCTACTTTGGTGATCGAGCCCAAAAACGGCATGCTTAAATTGGATACACGATTTAAACAAGCCGGTTCAGCCATCCCAAATTTAACCAAAGTTGAGGCCCCGGGCGGTCATCATTGTCATATGGAGGATTGTCCTGAGCTAGTGGCTGAGATTATCGAGGGCTGGTTTAACACCTAATACATCGATCCTTTATCCCGACAGGTGGAATACTCAGACTAGAGAATGCTGATAAGGGTCTTCAACAAACCACTTGCCCAAAAAGCCCATTACCGCTTGTATTTTTTTACTGTACTGAATATCTGAATGGTAGACTAACCAGAAGGGCAATTTTGGAAGTGGGATATCCTCGAGTACCAATTCCAATTCCGGGAATTGTCTCGCCAATGGTTGCTGCACTATACAAAAACCTGCACCTGCTCGAGCAAGGGAAACTTGCTCCAAAAGACCGTCGGTTCGAATGCAAAAATGTTTGCGATTTACCTCTATACCCATGCCTGAAAATGCATTGATTAGCAGCAACTCCTTATCAAACCCAATAAAGGGCATCTGTAATAAATGCTCCAGCGATTCAGGCTTGCCATGCCGTTCAATCAATTGACGAGTGCCATATATTCCCAAAGGCAAATCTGGAAGACTACGGCGCACCAAATCGGGCTGGCTGGGCTCAGACATTCGAAATGCGATATCTGCATCCCGCTGGCTAAGACTCGCAAAGCTATTATTTATATCTAGCTCAATTTGAATCGATGGGTAGACCTGCTGCATAGCGGCAATCGCTTTAGGCAAAAGGAAATAACCTATCACTTCATTCGCCGAAATACGGACTTCCCCTTCCATATGGTCGTCTTGACCGGTTGCAGCGAGGTGAAATTCATCAACGCATTCCACCATGTGTCTAGACGCTTCTACTAGGCGTGCGCCGGCCTCAGTAATACTCAACCCTTTGTTGCTGCGCTCAAATAAGTGCAAACCCGTTTGTTGCTCTAGAGCCTGAATTTGACGAGTAAGTGTCGGCTGAGTACTACCCAGCTTGCGTGCCGCGCCCGAAAAACTGCCGCACTCCGCCACTGCCGAAAAACTGCGAATTAGATTAACGTCTTTGATATACATTTATGTATCACCAGTATAGATATATGCCTATTTATCATACGAATACTAATGGCTAATATTTGCGTCGTCAAAGTGATTATTTGTCACTACAAAAACAAAACCACAATAAACAGGTAGGAAGTTGAGATGAAAATACTAGCTTTAATCATTGCAGTCATAATAGCGGCCTATGCCGCCGGACGATTTTATTCACACGAATTGATCACCAAAACTAATATTAGCGCTGACAGCGCCGAAGTATGGAAACACCTGAGCTCATTTAACCAATATGAGCAATGGAACCCCTTTGTTATTTCTGCTCAAGGAGAAGCGATTGAAGGTGCACAAATACAGGTAACAATTCAGCCTCCAGGAGGCAAACCAACTAATTTTCAGCCTACCTTGCTAGTTGTTGAAGAAGAGCGTGAAATACGATGGTTGGGACATTTTTTAATCCCCGGGCTATTTGATGGCGAGCACTACTTCGAAATATCCCCCACCACAGATGGCAATATAGCGCTTGTGCAGGGTGAACGCTTTAGCGGCCTAATGGCTTGGTTGTTAATGCCTTTAATTGAAGCTGACACTAAGGCCGGATTTGAATCGATGAACGCTGCACTTAAATTACTCGCAGAAAGCTAGTCTTAAATCCTCTTGTCAAAACCCTAGGGGGGCAACCCCATTTTTAACGCCTGTTTCACCCCAAAAGCGTATACGCCCAGTGAGTCGCTTAATATGAATCTGTTCGATCTTGTAAAAAAGCTTTCTAACAAAAATAACTGGTGCTAGCCTTACTTTAAATTAATTTGGGGGAAAGTACTTATGAAAGCGTTACGACCTATTAGCCGAAGATCATTCTTATCAAAAACAGCAGCTGTTACCGCTGCTACTTCTATACCGCTAGGCGCCTTCGCTCAAGAAGGAATTATGTCCAGACCCATTCCGGGCACCAATGTACAGCTGCCTATGGTTGGATCTGGGTCACCAGATTTCTTCTATAGCACTCCTGAAGGCAGTACCAACTCGGCAGCAGCAGCGCTAGTACAAACCATGTATAACGCAGGCGGTCGCGTGATCGACACACCGGCCTTCTTTAGACCAGATCCTCCGGTATTGGGCCAAATAATTCAGGATTTAGGCATTCAGGATGAGCTATTCCTAATGGGGAAAATTACTGTTGATGGCCGTGAAGCGGCTCAACAGCATTTAGATCTCACTATTTCTAATCTGGGTCGCGACTATATCGATGTGATGATGCTGCACAATCTTAGAGATGCAGAAAATACCTGGCCAGTGCTTGAACAAGCCAAAGCTGAAGGTAAGGTTCGCTATATCGGAGTAAGTGAGGCCACAGACCGAATTAGCAACGAAGTACTGGAAGAATTCATGCTGAGTCACGATGTAGATTTCTTAATGACATCCTACTCAATGTTTCGACCCCAAATTGAGGAACGCATCTTGCCATTGGCCGCAGACCAGGGCGTGGGCGTCTGTGCCATTGAAGTTTTCAAAACATTGGACGACGGCGCTTATTTTAGTATCACTTCCGGCCACGAATTACCGGAATGGGCCGCAGATTTTGACTGTGACTCCTGGGCGCAGTTTGCTTTGAAATACGTGCTTTCACATCCTGCAGTTACCTGCACCGTGGTAGAAACAAGCAGGCCACGCAACATGTTAGATAATTTGGGAGCAGCTCGCGGACGTATGCCAGACCAAGCCACACGTGCGCGTATGTACGATCATTTCCAATCTCTGAAATAGGCCGATTTGGCTCATTCATCTAAGGCCGCTCGTCGGCGTATGAGAGAGCATTTTTAAGCCTCGCTTAACCGAATCTAACCGAGTACTTCTGCCACCCTTTGCTTAAGGGGCGGCAGGAGCTCCTCTTCAAACCAAGGGTTTTTGCGCAACCAGATATTGTTTCTGGGGCTTGGATGAGGAAGCGGCATTACTTTTGGCCAGTAGTCACGCCAAGACTTCACCACATCGGTTAACGTTCTTTTACCTCGATCCAAATGGTAGTCCTGCGCGTACTGGCCTATAACCAGGATTAACTGCACTTGATCGAGTTGGCTCAGCAGTTGTTCGCGCCAAGCAGGTGCGCATTCCGGCCGAGGTGGTAGGTCTCCCGACTTGCCGGTTCCGGGGAAACAGAATCCCATGGGCAGCAGTGCTATCTGTTCTTCGTTATAAAAAATATCTTTTGATATCGCCATCCAATCCCGCAAGCGATCCCCGCTCGGGTCATTAAAAGCTATACCCGTTTCGTGAACCCGCCGACCGGGCGCCTGTCCTACAACAAGAATTTTTGCCTTAGGATCAAGTTGGACTATTGGACGAGGACCAAGTGGCAGATGATCCTTACAAATTTCGCAGGCGCGAACGTCGTCTAATAGGCTTTTGCAAGATATCCTATTTTGAGGCACTGATCCGACGACCGATAAATATTCCAAGCCAGGCCATGGGAAGGTAGGCCACAATTAGATCGAGCAAGCTGAACCATAGGGGCGAAGGAATCATAATAACCATGGAGAAACCACCTATCAAAAAGGTGAAACCTATTAGATACGCAAATAGACGCCCGTAACTAAGCGCTATTAGAAACGCGGTTAGAGCTCCCACCAAAGTTCCCATAGAGTGAGCCACAAAGGGCGCAACAAAGTGTTTAGGCTCAAATAAGTGCATGGTTGCCACAAGGCTTTCCAAATTGGTACCGTCAACGCCAGGAGGCGGTGGAATAAGTATTGGGCCAAGCATGATGATTGTCATATTGACAACCGAACCCAGTAAAAAGCCTAGAATTAGCGCTAGAACATTTCTGATAAGAATTTTCATTTCAATGTCTCCCAACGCGGCTTCAAGTAATGGAAGATCCTGCGTTTTAAGGTCGAACCACTTGTTTGCTTGCTTATGCTTCCCAGTATGCCAGCAACCGGCATAAGTATTGATTTACTAGGAGCAAAAAAATACCCGCTATCGCGGGTATTTGAATATGGATTGCTTCTTGCCGCTAGCCGTAAACGGGAAACTTAGCGCAAAGCTCCAACACCTTAACTTTAATTTCCGGAATAACCGCTTCTGAAGTTCCATTTTCCAATGAATCTAAAACGTCGCAAATCCAGTTGGTTAGCATCTCAGTTTCAGCTTCTTTAAAACCTCTGGTAGTGATCGCAGGAGTTCCCACGCGCAGACCGGAAGTAACAAAGGGCGATCTTGGATCTTTGGGCACCGCATTTTTGTTTACGGTGATATTAGCATTGCCCAGAGCGGCATCAGCATCGGTACCTGTATATTCCTTGCCGATTAGATTGACCAACATCAGGTGGTTATGAGTGCCGCCTGAGACTATGTCGATACCACGACCTAGAAAAGTTGCTGCCATAACTTTGGCATTAATTACCACCTGCTCTTGGTAAATCTTAAACTCAGGCTTTAGTGCTTCTTTAAAGGCAACGGCTTTGCCTGCGATTACATGACAAAGAGGGCCGCCTTGACCGCCGGGAAAAACTGCCGAATTGAATTTTTTCTCCAAGGCTTCATTGGCCTTGGCCAAAATAATTCCGCCACGAGGTCCGCGCAGGGTTTTGTGAGTGGTTGATGTACAGACATCAGCAATTTGAATAGGGCTTGGGTAAACGTCTGCGGCAATTAGACCGGCAACGTGGGCCATATCCACCATAAACCAAGCTCCAACCTTGTCAGAGATTTCACGGAATCTTTGCCAATCTACAATTCCAGAGTATGCAGAGAAACCCGCAATAATCATTACCGGCTTGTGCTCGAGAGCTAGGGCTTCAACCTGATCGTAATCTATCTCACCGGTATCCGGGTTCAAACCGTACTGGACTGCGTTGTACATCTTTCCCGAAAAGTTAGGTTTAGCACCGTGGGTAAGATGACCGCCGTCGGCAAGGCTCATGCCCAGAATAGTATCGCCAGGCTTACAGAGCGCTTGAAATACCGCCGAATTTGCTTGAGAACCTGAATGAGGCTGCACATTGGCGTAATCTGCACCGAACAACTCCTTCACTCGATCAATGGCCAATTGCTCGGCAACATCTACGTGCTCACAACCGCCGTAATAGCGCTTACCCGGATATCCCTCTGCATACTTATTGGTAAGGGCAGTACCCTGGGCTTCCATAACCGCCGGGCTGGTGTAGTTTTCAGAGGCAATTAATTCAATGTGCTCTTCTTGGCGCACTTCTTCTTTGGCAATTGCGTCGGCAAGTTCGGGATCGTAGTTAGCAATAGATACGGATTTATCAAACATTTCAGGTCCAAATTTAGGTGGTGGGAGGCAGAAATTCAGGCCGCAAATTGTACACCAGAGATAAATAATTTGAGACGCATATTTGATCTATTTTAAGTCAAATTGCTTCTATCTAAATTCCCAAATATCTTAACCAAATCAACACCAAGTAGCATAACGACAGCAGTGAGAGTAAGCTGCACGCCGATTCCAATATCAACACAAGAAATTAACGCGGTTTATCCCTAAAGCGCGCTCGAGACTAATTTATGAACTTTGCCGATATGGGCCTATGCCAAGCCCTCCTAGACGCCGTTACTGCTAAAGGTTACGACACTCCCTCACCTATTCAGGAGAAGGCGATTCCTGTGATTTTGGAAGGCAAAGACGTAATGGCCGCAGCCCAAACCGGCACGGGTAAAACCGCCGGCTTTACTCTGCCAATTCTGGAAAACCTTCGTGCTGGAAAATTTGTAGGAGCTAACCAGGCTAGGGTCTTGATATTAACTCCTACTCGCGAACTAGCTGCCCAGGTTGGCGAGAGTGTGCAAACCTACGGTAAGAATTTGCCACTAAAATCCGCCGTGGTATTTGGTGGAGTAAAAATTAATCCGCAAATGCAAAAACTGCGTCGAGGTGTGGATGTACTCGTGGCGACACCCGGCAGATTGCTAGATTTGCACAATCAGAATGCGGTCAAGTTTGACCATCTCGAAGTATTGGTTTTGGATGAAGCCGACCGTATGTTGGACATGGGATTTATTCACGATATTCGCAAAATAATCTCTAAGCTACCTAAAGAGCGTCAGAACCTGATGTTTTCAGCGACATTTTCCCGAGATATCCGCGAACTCGCAAAAACTATTGTCCGTCAACCTGTAGAAATTTCCGTTACTCCGGAAAATGCGACAGCTCCAACGGTAAAACAATGGATAGTGCCGGTGGATAAGAAGACTAAATCGCCGCTTCTGATACATCTGATAAAGCAACACAATTGGGGTCAGGTACTAGTATTTTCTCGCACCAAACACGGTGCAAATAAGATAACTAAGCAGCTAGAGGCCGCAGGCATACGAGCTGCTGCTATACACGGAAACAAGAGCCAAGGCGCTAGGACTAGAGCCCTTGCCGACTTTAAAGCCGACAAGGTTCAGGTTCTGGTTGCGACGGATATTGCCGCCCGAGGTTTGGATATTCACCAACTGCCTCAGGTAGTCAACTTCGATTTACCCAACGTTCCGGAAGATTACGTTCACCGTATTGGTCGAACCGGACGGGCTGGCTCCGAAGGAGAGGCAGTTTCTTTGGTAAGTGCAGACGAATTACAACAACTTCGAGATATCGAAAAGCTAACCAAAAAGCTATTAGTTAGAGAATATGAAGAGGATTTTTATCCCGAACACGACATACCCGAGACCCGTCTAAACCTTAGCCCCGACAGAGCCAAGAAGCCGAAAAAGCCACAGGGACCAAGACCTGATTCTCAGAACAATAGAAATCAGCGGCGCGGCGGACAGAATCCAAATGGGCTGTCTAGAAATCCAAAATCTTCCCATAAGAAGAAACGCCCATCCAGAAACCCTCAATCCAGCGGAGGATCTCAGCCTAGCGCTAACAACCAAGACGGAAATAAAACCGAGGCTGACGGCAATACTATGACTGGGCATTCAGGGGCTGATTATTGGGGTAGAGGTAAAAAAACTAGCTCGGATACTCGGTCGGACAATAGACCCAGCAAAAACCAGTCTGGGTCGAGCCAAAGAAAACAGGGCAGCTCCCAAATCAATTCTCAGAACAACTCTCAGAACAATTCTAGAAATCGAAATCAGGACGACGAGAATAGAGGCAATAGATAAACATCTAGTGCTAATTGGTATTAAATTACTCTGCGGTAGTTTCTGGATCAGATGATTCGGGCGCTACTGCCTCTGAATCAGCCTGTACTGGAGCACCTAGTTCTTGTTCTGGTGGCTGCTCTTCTTGCTGCCCTTCTTGTTGTTCTGCCGCTTTACGTTGTCGCTTTTCTTCTTTCTTCTTTTTCTTTGCGAGTTCGCGCTGACGCTTAGCAAAAGAGTAGTTCGGTTTAGCCATTTGGCATTCCTTATAGTTGAAACTTCAGTCTAGTGGATATGAGCAGACAAAGCTTTCAACTTATGTATTTTTATTTCCCACAACTATCATTTAACCAATAGTCTGCTTTGCCGCGTTCAATTTTTATGTAACAAGATCCATATCACTCATCAGTTGATATCTCTCTCTTTCAGACTATTTCACATAGGAATATATCGCCACAAAGTGGCACGCTGAGCCTATCACCACAAATACATGCCAAATAAAATGAGCAAATTTCCAACGGCTGTCTAAAACAAAAAATACAATTCCAAAAGTGTAGAACAAACCGCCTGCTAGTAGCCACATCAAGCCCGCTTGAGGCACCGCGGCTATCATGGGCTTAATAGCTATAACAACAATCCAGCCCATAACAAGATAGAGCAGATTGGAAGCCATGGGATATTTGATACCAAAAATAGATTTAAACAAAATACCCAAAACAGCCAGGCCCCAAATTACGCCGAATAGACTCCAACCCCATGCGCCTCCGAGAGAAACCATTAAAAAAGGTGTGTAAGTTCCGGCTATTAATATATAGATAGCGCAGTGGTCGAGAATTTCAAATATACGCTTGGCCCTTCCGGGCTTTAAAGCATGGCAGATACTTGAAGCCAGATAGAGAAGAAACAAACTAGTGCCAAATATACTAGCGCTGACTATCTTCGCCGCGCCTCCCTTTTGCACAGCGCTAACTACCAATAGGGGTATCGCTATAACCGCGAGAACTGCGGCAACACCGTGAACAATCGAATTGGCCAACTCTTCACCAAAGGATTGTCGGCGAATGGCTTCTTTTTGATCCTTCATTAATTCTATCTTTTTCCTATGATTCAACAGTGTAGCCCAGCCAATTAATTGTTCTCGACTATTTATTTCTCAAGAGTTTATTCAACCAAAAGGTTGACAATTTATTTTGAGAAGATATATTCAACTCTATGGTTGAATATAAAAACACAGAATATCTATCTGAAATGCTAAAGGCTGTGAGCGATCCAACTCGCCGTTCGATTTTAACTTTGCTTGTTCAGCAAGGACCAATGCGCGTGACCGATCTGGCCAATCATTATGAAATAAGCCTTAACGCCGTTTCTAAGCACATCAAAGTTTTGGAATCTGCCGGCCTGTTATTACGTAAGACCATTGGTCGTGTTCACCTAATCGAAGCCAATTTGGATCCAGTTAAAGAAATAGAAGGTTGGTTTGAAAGCCTCAGATCTATTTGGGACCTAAGGCTGTACAAACTAGAAAAAGTACTGAAGGAAACAAAAAATGTCTGAATTAACACTTAATGTATCAAGAATAATTAACGCTCCCATTGAATCAGTTTTTAACGCCTGGCTCGATCCCGAAATGCTTGCGCAGTTTATGACGCCTGGTGAAGGCGTGACGGTTCCAAGAGCCGATGCCGACCCTCGCGTGGGAGGCAATTTCAACATCATTATGCTGGCGGGAGACAACGAAATGCCGCACAGCGGAGAGTATCTCGCTATCGATCCACACTCCCTACTGATATTCACCTGGCAGTCCGGCCGATCCGTTGATGGCTCTACAGTGTCCTTAAACTTCACCGAAGTTGATGGTGGAACCAATGTCGCGCTTACGCAGGTGAAATTTCTGGATGAATCGGCACGCAGTGACCATGAAGGCGGTTGGACTGCCATTCTTGCTTCACTGGGTAGAGTTTTAAATTAGTGAATACCTCCCGGCTAAGAATGCCGAGCTAAAGTTTGAACAGAGAAGGAGACTAGATCATGGAAAATTTTGCAGATGTAAATTGGCTAGCCGTAGCCGTTGGAACCATTGTTACGTTTTTGGTTGGCTTTGGTACAGCCCTAAACTCTTTGGAAAAAGATGGGCAGAAGGTTCTGGAGTATCACCAGAACCACCAGAAAAAATGCCTATTGGCTCTATGGCCGCACAGGTATTCTCGCTTTTTGTCCTCGCATCAGTGATTGGTCTAACTGCAGCAGTCAATGCACTGATCACCGCAATACTAGCTATTTTGGCAGTGGCATTTTTCACTTTAAGCGGCGGACTATGGTCGCAAAAGAGCGGTTATGCGCTCCGCGTAGACTTCTTCTACGTGATAATTTCAGGCGTATTAATGATTGTCTGCCAGGGCGTTTTTTAGGCCAGCCTGAGCATTAGATACCAGAGTGTTTTCACACTATGGTATCTAAATTATTTAACTAATATAGGAACAAACATAGTCCGTAGTAGAAGCTACTTGAAGCTGAAATTTGGAATCTGCGGGTATTTCAAATATATCTCCGCTTGCTAGAGTTCTCCATTCGCTTTCATTGGGTAAAAGTACTTGAAGGTCACCTGTTAGCACTTCAACTATTTCTTTTTCGGCGGTACCGAACTCATAGTCACCCGGCAGCATAATGCCTAATGTTACTTTGGAGCCGTCAGCAAGAATTACAGTACGACTGCTTACCTTGCCATCAAAATAGATATTTGCTGCCTTAACTACGCTTACATTTTCATACTGCGACACTAATTTCTCCTTTGGAGTTTTTACTGAATAGATGTACTTATTTTTTGAGCTAGAAGGTGCTCAGATACCTTTTTGCCGAATCCGTAAGGGGGATAACTTCCATATCCGCTGGACCGAGCTCGCGGCCGTCTTCGCTTAACACCTTAGAAGACCGAACCGGTTTTTTGTTTTTAATATCAACAAAAGCATAATTCTCAGGATCTTGCTCTTCGCGCCATTTAACCGTCCAGTGGGCCATAGAAAGGATAATTGGCATTAACTCCCAGCCTTTGCGAGTTAGTCGGTACTCCATACGCCTAGCGCCTTCCGCTATGGGAACTCTTTTAACCACTCCCCTCTCAACCAGTATTCGGAGGCGTTCCGTAAGAATATTTCGGGATATATCCAGAGCTTCACGAAGGGATTCAAAGCGTCGAACACCTTGAAATAACATCAGATCACGAATGATTAATATCATCCAATAATCACCCAATACATCCAAAGCTTTCGCGACCGAGCAATCGAGTTGAGTAGTCTTTTTGGTAGACATAAATTTCTGCCCTATAAAATATTTTTGTATATTAGTTGCAAATAGCAACTTATGCGAGCAACTTAATAGTTCTTATTCGCAACTAATTCGATTAAGAGACCAATTTCAGCCGGAGAATCCCATGAAAAATATAATCTTCATTACCGCTCTATTAAGCCTTATTGCCGGTTCAACAGCACAAGCAAACGTCCCCTATTCCCTAAATGCAGTGCAGGGAATGGATGCATGCAAATTTCATATTGAAAGTCTTTATGCCCAAAATTATGCAGAAGACGTTGATCTTAGTTTTCAGCGCGAAGCAGGTACCTCAATTCGGGGCGGGCATTTCAAATATTGGATCAACGCATCTGCGCAAATTAATTCCGAAAGAAGTCCAGTTCGATTTCTATGCGAAGTCACTCGAACAGGCGAACTAGTTGAGTTAATTGAAGAAGATGGCCGCTGGAGTATCTAAGCCGAAGCTTTATGGTAAGCGGATGGGAACCTAGAACTTAGAATCAAAGTTCCCGTCTGGCTCACTAATTCCTATTTTCTAGACTTCCAGCTGCCTATAAGCAGACTTTGTAAATCGCGGACTGCAGATCGCAAGAAAGATTAAATCCTCATTTCCCACATTAGTAATTCTTTGCCGTGTATTCGCAGGAATAATTAGCATATCTCCCTTCTCCAGAAGTTGAGCCTCGCTATCGCCGACCTCTGCCCTACCCTGCCCCTCCAGAATCAGATATCTCTCAGTAATGCTTTCTAAGGCATGCCATTTAGTAGTTTTTCCAGATTCAACTCTAGCTCTGGCTACCGAGACTTCTGGGTAGGCTTCGGAGTTAGACAGCTCGGTAATAAAACAGCCCTCTTCAAAGAAATACTCTTTTCCCGAGTCATATTTTTCTAATCTGATACCCATGCAATCTAACCCGCTTCCATTTCTATTCATTTAGAGACCAGTCGTACTGGTAGGAAATTCGCCCCATATACTCCCTAAGCTCCTCCGCTAATTCTGCAGTAACAAATTCACTCAGTTCTACCAACATTTCTTCGTTACTGCTGCCAAAATCTTCTGCGTACCATTCAAAAATGGAAGACAGCGTCAATTTTCCGGAGTCGTCAAAATCTAGGCATCGAGGATGCGACAAATACTCCGATGCGGCCTCTTGCAACAACGATTCCATATTCGCTTTAGTGAAAGCTACGGGCTGAAGATTAGGGCAGCCTATGCTCGCGCAGTTCACCGTAAAATGAATACGAGCGTCCTTCCAAATTGGTCGTAAAATTCGATGTTCAATATCATTGAGAGTTAGTTTTTCCCCAGCGACCTGGGCAATTTCGTCATCCCAAGGCCCGAAACGAAAAAATCCGCCTCCAAGCTTGGTGATGGATTCAACAGGATAATTTTCTATTATTAAGTCGACCGTCAGCGCGTTATATAGATTGATCCAGTAGGCTCTTTGCTCTCCTAAAGAATAGCTTCTTGGATCTACCCCCTGCATGTACTGAATATAGTCATTCAACTCCAAGTTAGATGATTGAGAAGCTGATTCGTACGCAAATAGATTAATCCCATCTTCACCAACTCGGACGTATCTGCTCAATATATTCTGCCAAATAGCATGATCTATTTCTGCATCGTTGGACTCATCGGACGTCTGCCAGAATTGCCAAGGATCCGCAGATGGTGCCGCATAAGAGGCCGAACTGCCTATTATTAGCAGCAGGGTAGCTAAAAACTTAGCCTTCACTTTTCTCTTCTTTTAATACTAGCGCTGTCAGCTTATGAACTAAGGGGCATACCAGAAAAACCGAAGGAAAAGCAATCAGAAACCCAAAGCCCCAGGCGCTCATCCAAATAGATAAAAAGTTGCCCACCGGACCGACATTTACAAAGCTAATCGCGCATGACATTACGCAAGACATAATCAAGGCCATAAAAAAAGAAAATACCACTCTGTGATATTTGCGATCAATCATGTGGTTTCCCTAGTTTGCTCACCGGGCTCACGAAAAGGTTGCACCAGCAGTTGATCAAGTCTCATGTCTTGCCTGGTCCTGTAGGCTTCAATGCCAATTTGCATGCCCTCATGCCCCTCTCGAGGCTGATCGCAGTAGGTTCCAAAAAACCTGTCCCACCAAGGCAAGAAAAATCCGTAGTTGCTGTTGGTCTCTTTTTGTAAAACCGAATGATGGACCCTGTGCATATCCGGCGTGACTATTAGACGGCGCAAAACGCGATCCAAGGAAACGGGGATATAGAAGTTGCTGTGGTTAAACATGGCCGAAGCATTCAATAGAATCTCAAAGATTAATACCGCTATCACTGGGGGCCCTAAAACAACAACAAGTATTAGCTTGATGCCCATAGACATAGCGATTTCTATTGGATGAAAACGAATGCCCGTTGTTACATCAAACTCCAAATCTGTGTGATGTACTCGGTGCAACCGCCAGAGCATTGGTACCCGATGGAAGAGCACATGCTGGAAATAGATAGTCATATCGAGCAAAATAATTGAAACAACAAATGCGATCCAAAGCGGCAACTCAATCAAATTAAATAGACCCCAGGATCGATCTTCCGCTATAACTGCCATGCCTACCGCCAGAAGCGGGAAGCAGAGTTTTACGACCACAGAATCCAATACAACAATGCCTAGATTATTGGACCAGCGGAATAATCTGGGTATTTCTCGGCGTCGTCGCGGCGATAAAGCTTCGCAGACCGCCATGATTAGAAAGACACCCAGAAAAAAAGACATCCTCAAAAGACCTTCATTTTTTAAGAGCATTTCAGACATCATTATTACTAAACCAGCTCATAATGTTTCACCTCTGGTGGTGACGCAAAGAACGGATGAATTAAAGCCCGCCATTTCTGATAGTTTTCAGACTCGCGAAACCCCACTGTATGGTCTTCAATTTTTTGCCATTTAACCAAAATAATATATCGGGTAGGTTCTTCTATACAGCGCTGAATCTTGTGAGAGATATAGCCGTGCGCCGAGGCAATATATTGCTCGGCCTCGCGAAAAGCGGCCTCATAGCCAGCTTCTTGCCCTGAGGTTATGTCTATTGCGGCAATTTCTAGAATCACATATTTCTCCTCTTGAGGTATTGGGTAGCTCGCAGATAATTAATCAATTAATACACCCATACTAAGGCGATCTTCCACTTGAAACCCTATAGATTTGTAAAAGCTCACTACCGGAGTATTGGTTGAACGTATTTGCAAATTCACCTTGGTGCATCCAAGAGCTTTTAACTCATCCATGCTGTGGCTTACCAATCGCGCTCCAACTTTCTGACGGCGATACTCTGGCGCAACCGCAACGGCATATAACCAACCCCGATGCCCGTCGTAGCCGACTATGCAGGATCCAATAATTTGATTTGTATTTTCCGCTACAACTATCAGGTCATCCTGATTCAGCTTCTCGTCAATCACTTTTGATGGTTCGTTGTGAGGGGCGGGGTCAGGGAATACCTCTTGCCATAGCTCTATAAGCAGTTGTCGATCTTGCGCGACATATTTTCGAATTTTTATACTCATCCTGTACCTACCGAACGCATGCTCTTCGAACTGCCTCGGCAGGAATCCGTAACTGCGCCAACAAGTATTCTTTAAATGATTCTTGGTAGGGTTGCTCCTCAATAGCCATTTGCATGCAGAGCAGCCAAGCGTCTCTCTCCTCTTCCCCAATTCGGAACTTAGTATGTACCTCGGGAATACTAATACTGCCGTAGTGTTCTGCGTAGAGCCTAGGGCCACCGAGCCAACCGCTTAGAAAATATATCAACTTTTTACGAACCGGCTCCAGGTCCCGGCCGTGCATTTTCCTGATTTTCTGTGCGTCCTGAATGCTGTCCATATGCTCATAAAAATCCTCCACCAGCTTAGTGAGTCCGTCTAGACCTCCCGCTGCCTGGTAGGAAGAATCTGCGACACCATAGTTTTCTTTGTTCAGTTGCATTGGTAATTCTTTCTTTATTTAAACTAAGGAGTTAGCAACTTGCTTACCGCAAATTACTTAACAAGTGTTAAGTCAAAGCACTTCTAACTGCTAGGTAGGATAGAGTAGCGGATATCACCAAAATTTGAAGAAATCAAATATATGAAAATGCTAATACACACATTAGCTCGTCACTCAGTCGTTTTTGCGCTTCTATCAATCCTGTTTTCAATGCCTGCAAGTGCGCACCACTCTTACGCAATATACGATATTGATAATAAGGTCCAACGTGTCGGAACTCTGCTGGAGTTTAACTACGTTCAGCCCCATATCACTATGGTCGTAGAAGCTCAGTGTAATGACGGTACAACCGAAACCTGGGCTATCGTTAGCAAAGCTACCCGCCTTTGGGAGCGCGATGGCCACGATACAGAATTTGCCGCAATTGGCGAAACCATAACTATCCTAGGTTGGCCCGCTCGCAACGGGAAAGAAGAAATGGCCCTTAGCACCATCATCTCCGAGAAAGTGGGCACCATGGTTATTCGCGATGTAATTAATCAACGCGGTTCAAGAGAAAATTTACCCGAAGTAACTATCTCGCCTGACGGCTGCCAATAACTAATCTAGCCCTAATTGCAGTTAGGGCATAACACCAACTCTCTTCTCTCAAGGGCTGCTTATGCAGCCCTTATATTGTCTCTACCTATTTACTCAGCTGCGTGACGGCAGGTCTGAACCTGTCGAATAGAGCCAAGCCAGCAACTATTAGTATGCTTCCCAATACCAACCTATTGGTTAGGTTTTCGCCATTGAGCGCATACCCCAACCAAATCGCCAGCGCGGGAGTGATTAAGGGAATTAGTGATACCAGGTTCACCGATATGCGCTGTATTAAATAGAAATACCCCAGAAATCCCAAAACCGATCCGGCTGAACCGAGATAGAGAAGCGCAAGCAGAGATTTGGTCGTGAAATCTCCGGGAAGCTCTCCATCAAACATGGCCCAGCATAAGACAAGCGCCAAACAGGCCATCCACAATGATCCTAAAAGCTGCTGCATTGGATTTACATCCGACGCATAACGTTTCACAAAGATGCTGCTTGTGGCAAAAATTGCTACGGCCATAAGCAACAAACTAATGCCTATATAGGCTTGACCACCTAAATCTTTGCCGTCGATAAATATTACTGCCAAACCAGTGGTCGCAACGCCCAAAGCTAAATAACGGCCCAGAGTCATACTGTTGTCTTTCAGCAAGGCAGCAGACATCAGGCCTACAAAAAAAGGCGAGAGACCAAATAGCACTGAAACCAACCCTGATGGAATGTACTGCGAGCCTAGGTATACCAATGGCATAGCCGGACATATGCCTATTGCCGAGGCAAGATAGAGTTTCCAGTTTTTACTTAGGTTTAAGCCACGCACGCCCATTGCCGGCGCAGCAATTGTCATAATCGCCAGAGAAATCAGCATTCTCAGGGTAATGGATTCGATTGGCGACATGGTCGCACTGCTCCACTGAATCATCAGGGGCGTGGTCGACCATATAGCCACAACAAAGACATAGGTAGCTGGAACCGACATTTCTCTTCTCCTATTTAGTGTCGGGAATTTACGCAGGCTCAAATAGTTGAGCTAAATTCAAGAAACCCAGAAAGCAAAAAAGCCGCAGGGTCTTGGACTCTGCGGCTTAAGTTCGATCAATTTAAAATATAGATTAGTCGAAATGCTCCGCAGACTTTGTACGCACAATTGCGCCAGCCAGCCAAAGGCCCGCCGGTTTAATCACACAAAGTAGATGCATTTCAGTATTCATTATTTTTTAATTGACCAAATAATTAAGGGGCGCATTCTACGCCCCTCAATCCTTGTAAAACAACCTTTGTATTTTGACCTAAGAAATATGGCCTTAAAGGTTGGCGTCGACCACGCTGAGAAGTTGCGTGGCGCTTGGACGAGTTCGAAAATCAACGTCGACATGAGACCAAAGCAACTGGCCGCCTTGTTGAATCAAAAAGCTTGATGGAACTGCCATGGCGTGATGATCCTGGCCTGAGAAGGCCTCCATATCAACTCCACGAGCCGCACGGGCTTCGTACTCTTCATCAGTCACTTGCAGCACCACGTTATAGGCTTGGTGTGCGTCGAGGTCAGAGTCAGACATAACTGGGAAAGGAACTTCATAGGCTGCCGTCAATAACGCCGAAGCGTCCGGTTCATCGACACTAACCAGAATTGGCAACACGGAGCGATCTTGAAATTGTGAATATTTAACCGAGATATCGCGAATCTGCGCATTGCAGTATGGACACCAACCACCGCGATAAAAAATTAGTAACACGTTTTGATCTGCCCACAGGTCAGACAATGTGATTTGCTCATCTTCAATAGAGTTCAGCGTTGCATCCGGAGCCTGGCTTCCAGATTCAATACCCAAGCCTTCTGATAAAGTGCCCAGTGTATCTGCGTCAACCTCGGTATATTCGCGCGGATCACGAATAGTTACCTGCGCAAAAGCAACTTGCGCAAATAGAAAGAATACTAAGGCGCACCAAAGCTTACTTGAGAAAATATTTGAAGACATAATCGTCTCTCCTTAATTTGATCGGCTAGACTACTATCATAAATTAATAAGTTGGGTTAAATGATCGTTAAGAGTTGTTAGCCCTTGTGCCCAAGCAGCAGTTCCGATAATTTGCGCGCATATTACTATTATTCCTCTATCAGTTTTAATTTTAGCTCGGTAAGCCATGTCTCAATACGTTTACACCATGAATCGCGTCGGCAAAATTGTGCCGCCAAAGCGCGAGATATTAAAAGATATCTCTTTGTCATTTTTCCCTGGCGCAAAAATTGGCGTGCTTGGTCTAAATGGTTCCGGCAAATCTACATTGCTTAAAATAATGGCAGGCATTGATACGGATATTCTGGGTGAAGCACGGCCCATGCCGGATATCCGTATCGGGTATCTACCGCAGGAACCTCAGCTAGATGAAGACAAAACCGTTAAAGCAAATGTCGAAAACGGCTTGGACGAACCTCTATCTGCCCTGCGTGAACTTGAGGCAGTTTATACAGCATATGCAGAGCCTGATGCTGACTTCGATCAGTTGGCAAAAACCCAAGAACGCCTAGAAGCCGTTATTCAATCATGGGACGCTCACAACCTCACCAACAGTATGGAACGTGCTGCCGACGCTTTGCGGCTTCCGCCATGGGATGCACTGGTTACCAACCTTTCTGGTGGTGAACGACGTCGTGTAGCCCTTTGTAAGTTACTTTTGTCCCGCCCCGATATGCTGCTATTGGATGAACCTACCAACCATTTAGATGCTGAATCGGTATATTGGTTAGAACGATTTTTGGCGGATTTTTCCGGAACTGTGGTTGCGGTGACCCATGACCGCTACTTCCTCGACAATGTTGCTGGCTGGATACTAGAGCTCGATCGAGGCCAAGGCATTCCCTATGAAGGAAACTACTCCACTTGGTTAGAGAACAAAGATGCCCGGCTTGGGCAGGAGTCCCGTGAAGAAAGCGCTCGACAAAAAGCTATCAAGCAAGAACTTGAGTGGGTTAGATCCAACCCTAAGGGACGGCAGTCCAAAAACAAGGCTCGTTTATCGCGCTTCGAAGAGCTAAATTCAAAAGATTTTCAGCTGCGCAACGAAACCAACGAGATCTATATTCCACCAGGGCCTCGGCTAGGCGATGTAGTTGTTGAGTTTAAAGATGTCAGCAAATCTTTCGAAAACAAAGCGCTTTTTGACAAGCTGAATTTTAGTATTCCCAAGGGCTCAATTGTCGGTGTTATTGGCGGCAACGGTGCCGGTAAATCAACACTGTTTCGTATGATCGAAGGAAAAGAAAAAGCAGATAGCGGTGATATTCGCATTGGTGAAACCGTGCAACTCGCTCTTGTAGAACAATCGCGCGAAAGCCTGGATGACAACAAAAATGTTTGGGAAGCGGTCTCTGGTGGATTAGACATTTTGCAAATAGGTAATTACGAAGTTAGTTCTCGAGCTTATGTCGGTCGCTTTAATTTCAAAGGTTCAGATCAACAAAAACGAGTGGGCGACCTTTCAGGTGGAGAACGCGGACGTCTGCATTTGGCCAATACGCTTAAGCAAGGCGCAAACCTCTTGTTGCTGGATGAGCCTTCAAATGATTTGGACGTCGAAACTCTTCGCGCTCTGGAAGAAGCTGTTATGAACTTCCCGGGCTGTGCCATGGTGATCTCTCACGACCGTTGGTTTTTAGACCGGGTTGCCACACATATCTTAGCTTTTGAGGGCGATAGTGAGGTGCAATTCTTTGAGGGAAACTTCAGTGAATATCACGAAGACTTAGTGAAACGTAAAGGCGAAGATACAACTCCGGAAAGAGTTAAATATCGCCCTTTAAATTAGGGGTTTGGGCACGGAATTGGAACGGCACCGGCGCTACTAGAGCTAGCGGTGGCCTAGTTTTTAGGTAGTCGCAGGGTGGCTCGCAAACCACCTTCAGAACGATTTTCCAGAGACAAAGTGCCTCCCACTGTTTGCGCTGCTCGGATAGCGATACTCAGACCAAGACCAAAGCCTTCAACGCTCTCTGACTGAAGTCTGGTGAAGGGCTGAAACATTGCTTCCAATTGGTCGTCTGGAATTCCATCGCCGGAATCTTCAACTCTGATAATCCACTCTGAACCTTCTTCATCCAGATATACGCATACCTCACCTTCAGAATATTTCAGGGCATTTTCAACAAGGTTTTTAACCACACGATCCAAGAGTTGAATCGATATTTCGACATCGGCACTTTCGATATTGAAATGAGGGGTAATAATCCTACCTTTCGCCCAGAACTTCATATCGTCAACAACGTCATTGAGTTCTTTCGGCAAAGAGACTATCTGCCGATCTATACCACCATTTTCCGTTTTTGCTAATAGCAACAATTCGGATATAAGCGCATTGAGAGACTCTACTTCGTGCTCAACGCGATCGTGCATGCTGATATCGGACCCAATGCTTTCTGCTTCAGCTCGCACAATGCCAGCAGCTACCTGCATCCTTGCTAAGGGAGCTCGCAATTCATGAGACACATCAAAAAGAAGTCGTTGCTTGGAGTTAAGAAGCTCCTGGATATATTCAGACATTTCATCAATAGAGCTAGCCAAATCCCCTATCTCGTCCCGGCGACTCATCAATTTGGCTTCAAGCTTCTGATCCAGGTTTCCACCACGGCCCAATAATTGCACATGAGACTTAAGTCGTGTGATCGGACGAGTCAATACCAGAGTAAAAAACCAGCTATATAAAAGCGAAGTACAGAGCGCTATTCCAAATGACATGGGTGAAGCTAAATCAGGTAATGGACTACGAAGAGGAGGAATGGCGACATTCATCCGATAAAAGTTCCCGCTGTTAGCGGCCCGAAACATAATATCTACTCTTCTGTTTTGAAGCTCTAACCATTCCCGGTCACCATATACAACCCTGTCATTCAGTACATCCAGAATTACCAAGGTGTCGTTTCTACCCTCGATATTGCCCGACCCTTCTCGCCGGCGAATTTGATTACGTGAGAGGTCTATTCCCAATTCGTAACCTTGAACTATGTAGTTCGCCAAGTTGCTGTAGCGTTCACTAACTTCAAATTCTGAAAATCTACTTTTGTACTCGGTCTCTAGCCAAAGCACTGATATACCGATGAGCAGCACATAACCCACCCATATGGCGAGAAAGAATCTCCAAAATAAAGTCCTGGTTGCACGCATGGGTCTTTTCTACTTGGCGAACTGGTAGCCAACGCCTCTCACGGTGACAATTAAATCTCTGTCTTCAAAATGCTTACGCAAAGCTGTACGTACTCTACTCACGTGTACATCAACGCTTCTGTCGTAGGGAGTCAATTCTCTGTGCAGCACTCTTCGCGTTAGATCCTCCCTACTAACCACGGCTCCCGCGTTTTTCATAAGCTCGTTCAGCACATCAAACTCGGCAGTGGTTAGAGTTAAGCTGTCTTCGCCAATGCTGGCTTGACGGCTTCCGGAATCAACGCAAATCCCATGTAGTTCAATGCTCGCGGCAACTTCAGTTTTTACCTCACCAGAACGTCTCAATACGGCTTTGATGCGGGCTAGAAGCTCTCTTGGATTACAGGGTTTTGCCAGATAATCGTCTGCGCCCATTTCCAGACCCAAAATACGATCAATGTCTTCACCGCGACCGGTGAGCATGATTACGGGGATATTCCAACGCGATTGCACAATAGGCAGCAACTCAAGGCCAGTTATTCCCGGCATCATCACATCCACAACTAACAGATCAAAGTTAGAATCAGACTGCAGCATGGAAATAGCTTTCTCACCAGAAGTAACAGATGCGGCTTCAAATCCTGCACTAGTCAGATACTGACTTAGCAGCTCATTTAGCGACTTGTCGTCGTCTACTAATAATATTCCCTCACTCAACTTATCCACCTATCCTTTTTGTTTCTATATCTATTTCTATCACAAAATTGCAGATTCCTGACATTCACCTAACAAGGTATAGGTGCTGCCATTAAATCCTTGATCATAAACAAAGTATCCCTCTTGGCAGTAGGGGTACATTGCAAAATATATTCTCAGGGCAGTTTCCATTTCTGTCTGCCGTGGGGCAACTGATACCGTTGAAGCCCTACTAGAGGAGCTATCTTCGGAGCTCACCAATCTGCCTCTGCGATTGAAATCCAAGCTGAAGGAAAAGCGTTTGCTGCCATCCTGCAATATCTCCGTATCAAATCGGTCCGGCATAATTAGCTGTTCCTTGCCAGCGCATGAAGCCATTACTACTGCCAATACGGCTAGGCCAACTAAAGAAGGAATGGATTTCCAATTCACGTACAAACTGACCTTTTTACAATTAATAGCTTCATTGTGAGCCCAGCTAGGTAAATAGTGCCAGTATATTTGTAAAGATCTGAAAAAAAGCGGCCCGAAGGCCGCTTGCAATACGCACTTATTTCTAAACTTAGGGGGGATAGAAAGTGCTGTATAGGGGTATAGCACCAGTGGCTACTGGAAATTACAGGTCTAGCTGAACCTCTATTGGCTCAATGCTCGTAGGAGCTTCATACATTGCTGCAACAGCGAGGTCGGTTTGAAAATCCAGTCGTCTTTCGATTATATAATCGATACGCGAGGTCACTCTTCGAGCAAAATTAATCGAATGTGCAATGTGAGTACTATGATCAAAAACTGATTTGGCACTTTCATCTGTCGCAGCTGATGCTGCTGTAGTGAAACTAGCGGCAGTAAAAACTAGCGCGGTAAACAATAATTTATTGAGCAGTTTCATTCCAATTCACCTCTGTATTAACGATGGATTCATCTTGGCGATGATCCACGTTAAGAGGTCAATATAAGAGGTAAAGATGTGTAATCTTTGTGAATAAGCATCTGCTATACCTTGAACAAGGTTAAGAGAACCAACTGATCTGTGAAGAAAAGGCCTAAGTTTGATTACATGTCGGTCAATTAAATCGCCAAATTTAAAACTATATCTATCTAGGGTGGACTTTACGCACCACAATTGTCTTTAATACGCCCTAAGAAGGTGGCACTAGAAAAACTGCAGCATAAATTAGTCACCACAGAATCAAAACCTACAGCTATACCTACTATAGAGGGATATTCGATGACGAGCTTCCGCACATTTTTTGCGCTTACATTACTACTGGCCGGTTCTGCCGCTTCAGCCCAGCAACTCAATGAAGCAAATACCGCTTGGATCCTCACATCCACAGCGCTAGTACTTTTTATGACCATCCCCGGCTTATCGCTGTTTTACGCGGGCCTAGTTCGAAGTAAAAACGTTCTGTCGGTTTTGATGCAATGTTTTGCGATAACCTGTGTTGCTTCCATAGTCTGGATACTGGTTGGTTACAGCCTGGCATTCACCGACGGCGGAAGTGCAAATGCTTTTATAGGCGGCACTTCGCAGTTTTTCTTAAGCGGCGTATTTGAGGACACTATTGGCCCAGGTGACATACCTCTATCTGTCTTTGTAATGTTTCAAATGACCTTTGCCATAATCACCCCGGCACTCATAGTTGGCGCATTTGCTGAACGTATGAAGTTCTCAACAATGTTGATATTCACAGTGGTTTGGCTAGTAGTAGTTTATGCGCCGGTTTGCCATTGGGTATGGGGCGACGGTTGGCTTGGTCAGATGGGGCTACTCGATTTTGCAGGTGGCACGGTAGTTCATATTACCGCCGGTGCTGGCGCATTAGTTGCCGCGTTGGTTATCGGAAATCGAAACGGTTTTCCTAAAACCCCCATGCTTCCCCACAATCTAACTATGTGTGTAACTGGTGCAGGTATGCTTTGGGTTGGCTGGTTTGGCTTTAACGCCGGTTCGGCGCTGGCAGCAAATGGCGACGCTGGAATGGCGATGCTGGTAACTCACATTTCAGCTGCAGCTGGCTCTCTAGCCTGGATGACCCTGGAATGGGTTCGCTATGGCAAACCATCAGTGCTGGGTATTGTTACCGGCATGGTGGCCGGCCTGGGCACTATTACTCCCGCATCGGGCTATGTCGGCCCTGGTGGAGCCCTAATTATCGGCTTGTCTGCTGGCGTAGTTTGCTACTTCGCAACCCAAGCGATTAAACAGAAATTCAAAATTGATGATTCTCTCGATGTTTTCCCAGTGCATGGTGTGGGCGGAATGTTAGGTACATTTATGGCGGGTATTTTTGCGTCAAGCGAACTAGGTCTTTTTAGTGGCCAGGGATTGGATATGAGCATCGGAGCCCAACTAGGCGTGCAGCTAACAGGTATTTTCTCAGTACTAATTTATACCGCGGTAGTTACCTTCATTATTCTGAAGGTACTCGATAAGGTTATGGGACTGCGGGTGGATGCCGATACTGAAGTTCAGGGCTTGGATATCAATCTGCATAATGAGCAGGGATATAACAATATGTAGGGTCTAGTTTGCGCTAGACGCAGTGGAAACATTAAAAGGGGCTTCGGCCCCTTTTTTAATTCCCTGCATTTGAGATTCATTTTTCTTGCTGGTAGATCATAGAACTATTTTAATATTTCCGCTGCCACGGGGGGCGGTACTTTTGTTTCGCCAAAAGTACCCAAAAGCACTTGCTCCGATTCCAGCGCCCGCTACGCGGGTTCCCTGCGATGCTCGTCTTTATCCTAAGCTCGGCAACTCGGTGTCCTGCGGCCCCCTCAAACACTCCTCGCTCTTAACGGATAAAGACTGTGCTTCTCGGCGCCTCCAAGTCGCGATCTAGTCTCTGCACTCGAAAAGCAACACAAAAAAAGGACATTTAATCGAAGTACAGTTTTTCAGGCCCCGTTTGAGCTTGCTGAGTGGAGAGATATTTATTGGGGTTGAGCGCACACGGACGTGCGCGAAAGTGCGACCCGAGCAGGA